>ORMF010798101.1_pt1 | contig 25276 bp, 21 predicted proteins | sample 1779871 | NCBI WGS metagenome assembly ORMF01 (sample SAMEA104232316, study PRJEB22302) | groundwater metagenome | biome: forest; feature: aquifer; material: groundwater | place: USA | collected 2011-08-07 | depth 5.4 m | reverse complement strand
TCGGGCCGTTTCCACCGTCTCAGAGACCAAATTGAAAAGCGCCGGCAATCGGAAGATGCGAGCCCGGCTGAAAGAGAATGGCTGCGGCACGAGTCCACAGCGTTATCGCTGCGCGCTTCTCAAGCCGCGCTGCTGGACATGAAAGGCACGACTCCCGCGGCGGAAGCGGAATTTGCCCAGCTGCTGCTCGATACGGAAGTGGAAGCGCGCGAAAATTATGATGCCAATATGCGCAGTCAGGAAGCGCTGGATCTGCAGCTCAAAGAAACGCTGGATAAGGCCGAGAAAGCGCATCAGCTTGAAGACCTCGCGACCAAACTTGGCGCACCGCTGAATCTCGCGCCTGAAACAGCCCGTCCGGCCATTCGCCGCACGCTTGGATTGATTCAGCGTTTGGAAAGCGGCGAAGCCGATGAAAACCCCTATTTCTCGGGTGAACTCTCGGCCGCGCTGGCGGAATTGTTCGGGACCGAAGACGGCATGCTGCCCAACGGCGAGCAGGCCCCGTTGAAGGGTGAAACTTATAACGGTGTGCGCGCGGCCTTGATCAATGCTATGGCGAATGCGGACATGCCTTTTACACCCAAAGAACTTACAAACCTGCTTAATTCCTGCAGCTCTTGCGTCCTGGTTCAGTGCGCTTTGCTGCAAAGCTATTACCGCGGCAACTGGCTGGCCCAAGGGCCTGTAAGTTCCAACGTGGACCAAGCCGTTACGGGCTTCGGGGTGTTTTATCGATTTGTGACCGCCATGTTCAAGCTGCGTATCCGCTGGCAGGAAATCGGTCTGAACAGCACCAATGTCGGCGATCTGCGCGGTGCCATTGAATTTTTGGGCCAGATGATTGACGCGGCCGGCAGCAGCGCAGAATTAAGAGCGCAGCTCGCGGAACAAGGCATGCATTTGAATGAGCTGATTATGCTGCGTATGGATTTAGAAAATGCGCTTTCACAACTGCGCTTTGACGAACGCAGCGCAGCTGCGGCGGGCCAAGATGAAGAAGTTGTCGAAGTCGGCGGCGTTGCTCTCAGCGCGCTGACTTCTCCCAGCGCGCGCGAGCGCGTTGCGGCCCAGCAGCGCCGCCTGAACGAACTCAAAAAATTGCGCGCACGCCGCGACAGCCGGCTTGCGGATCTCAATCGCCGCCGCGCGGACATGAATGAGCGCCTTGATGAACTAGAGCAGCGCCGCCAATATTTGCGCGAACGCTTTGCCCGCTTGCAGCAGGAAGAGCAGAACGGCCAGCCGGCCCTTGAAGATGCCAATGAAATGACCGCCAGCCTGAAAGACCAGGAGCAGGATATTAACCGCCGCCTTAAAGAGGTTGAAGCGGACTTAGTTGAATTGGCGCGCGCTAAAAAGAACAATGACCTGCGGCGCGAACAATTACCCAAGAAGCGCGTTCAGCAGCAGGCGTTGAAAAAAGAGCTGGTAGCGCTGCGCCGCGAGATCGCCAAGCTGCGCGAAATGCGTGATCAGTTCAACCTCATGGAAAACGCCCTTATAAAAGATGCAGACGGTCAGCGCAGAATCTATGCCGGCAAAGATCGTAAGGGCGATCCTAAATCCTTTACTTTCTTGGAATTTCGCATCGATGAAGAGGGCGACCCTGTTGCGATTACTTTGGATGATAGCGACAACACAGTCGTTAAATTCATTTTTCAAGACGGTAAATTCATTGTGATGCTGCAGATAGTCGGCGATGAGGATAAGGACCAGAAAGCCTGGAAAAAATTACGCACTCCGGAACAGAATAATGCGCGCATCAGCGCCTTGCTTGAAAAAGAAGCTGTGATCGAAAGAGATATGGACAACTTGGCTCAGCAAATGGACCAACTGGAAGCTGAAGCCGATATCGCCGAAGCCGACTTGACGGCGGAACGCGATGTCTTAAGTGCAGCGCGCAATGATCTGATCATGCAGCGGCGCATTGTCCGCAGCCAACAAGCCGAGCAAGAAACCTTGCGTCAGGAATTGGCCGCTGCTTTAGCGAAAACACAGCAAGCCATGGCCAGCATCAAGACCGAATGGGAATTTCTCAAAATCTCTGCCGCGACTCTGCAAAAAGAACAAGATGAGTATGGTAAAGATGCGGACACTCAGCGCCGCTTGGACCGTCAAATTGCGGCGCTGGAGGAAGAAATGCATGTGATCTTGACCGGGACACTCGAGAGAGGCGAAGCGGACGAGATTGATCAATTGAATCATCTCAAAGCCCTGCGCAGCGCGGTCAGAAGCGCTCAGCATCGCGTGGCCGATCCCGGTTCGGATATGGACAGGGCACAAGCGCAGCTGGATCAATTAGAAGAGCGGCTGAAATTGTTTTATGCCAATACCAAAGACGAAGATAACCGCAATGAGCTGGTTGTTATGATGGCTTATCTCCCGGCGATGCGTTCGTGGATGAGCTACCGCCGCGGCCTGGCGCAGTTCATTCAGCTCCGGCGTCAAATCCTGGCCCAGATGGAGCAGCTCTTGCAGCGTTATATGGCCAATCCTGCGTTTACGGCGAAACAGCACGAAGCCGCGTTCAAAGGATTAATGGATAAGCTTGATCAAGCGGCGGGTGAGCTGCAAAAACAAGCCCAGATTGTTCAAGCTGATTTAGCGCGCGCCCAGAATATTCATTCCGTGTTCGCCTGGAAACTCAAGCTTCCCGAATTCCAACTCGGGGCACGATTGGAAGCGGCAGCCCGCGGAGAAATGATGCTGGATGGCCAAGCGACTGCCTTGACCGCGGTTGATGACCGCCTCAAGACGCCTTCGGCGGTGATTCTGCAGGCGCAGCGCGAAGCTCAGATTAAAGCCGGACGCCGGGAAACCCTTAATGCTGCGATCCGCGAAGCATTTGATGTGCTGGCCACTCTTAATCCGACAACCGATAAGATGCTGCAGGATCTGAATGAAGCCCAGCAGATGCTGGACGCTATTAGCGGATTCGGGCCGCTCCAAGCTTATCAAGCCCAAAAATTGATGCAGCGCGCCGCCGAAATTGTGCGCCAGGTGATGGAACAAATCGATCAAATGATTGCCGAAATCCAGGCCATCCGTGAAAATAACCCTGCGGACGTGGTGGGTGAATCGCTCGGGGAATTGTCCGAGACCGAACAGAATTACATCAATGAAAAATTATCTGAGGCCATCACGGCACTCAATACAGTGCGGAATCAGGCGGCCGCCGGCTTGAACCGGATTGCCGCCCGTCAAGATGAGCTGAATGAAATCCTGCAGGCCGTGGACGCAGAAGTTGTCGTGCCCCAGGCCCCGACGCCCGCCCAAGCCGAAGAACAGGTCCGTGAGAGCGCGGAACAGCGTGAGCTCGAAGCGCGTAACGCCGCTGCGAATGCTTTCCGTAACGAACTGCTTGCTCTGATCCAAGCACGCCGCGCCAGCCTGAGCTCGAATAGAACACCGGCGCTGGTCGCAGCGCGCGGTATCATGAACTTTATTCAAGCTAAACTTGCCGCCCGCGCGGGTATGAATGGGCTGACGATGTTCTTTAACGACCTCGAAGCGAACGGCCTCTTGGGCCGCACGTCGCGCTGGTCTTTTATCACCGGCTTGTTCAATGCGCCGATGAGCCCGCTCGTTCAGGATCTGCTTTATAACACCTTTATGGTCTTGCCCGCGCAGCAGCTTGCTGTTTTGGCAGCCGATGAATCTCTGCCGGCAAATGTCCGGAAAATGATTGCAGATGCGCTTGAGGCTGCGGCGGCTCCGGTTCCCGCTGCGCCGGCTCCTTCTGACGGCAGACCCGCCGCGCAGCCGGCCGTGCCTCAAGCCAGCGCGGCCGATATCCGCGCCGCCTTTGGCGAACTTGCGGTTGCAGAGTTAGATCTCTTTATACCCGGCTGGGTTGAACGCAACGCCGCGCTGGATCCGTTAATCGCGGAAATCTTGAGCCGCTTTCACCGCCAATTCCCGGGCGGCTTTACGTTTGCGGACATCGAAAACTTTTTCCAGAATGATTTGATCCACATGCTCGCAACTCCGGCCCAGCGCGAAACGCTCGGCCGCCTGTTCCAAACATTGCCGGAAGAAGTTATCTTTGCGCTGGCATTAAATCCGCGGATTGCGGACATTTTTAATGACCAGTTTGCCGAAGCGCGCCGTTCGCAGGCCTTCACCGACCGTGAATTTAACCGCGCCGTGCAAACCCGCGCGATCACAGCGGACCGTCCGACCGCGACCGAAGAAGCCGTCGCCGCTAAGCGTGCCGCAGAAAAAGAAGAGCAGGACCGTAAGAATCGCGAGCGGGAAGCAAAAGCCCAGCAGAAACTCAAAGAGAAAAAGGCACAAATTATGGAAGAGACGCAGCGCGACATTGATGAAGGCACCAAGCGTTCGGAAGTCCGCTATGCGGCAGCGCCGGTTAAGGAAGCTTATCAGGCTGAATCGCTGCGTGACCGCGCCCTGCGCCTGACGCGCATTAAAGCTCAGCTGCGCGAAAAATTAAGCAGCATGAATTTGCCGGAATCACGCTTCGAGGCTTTGAGCGGGGTGCTGGGCCGCATCGATGACATGCCCGAGCTGGATGAAAATCAGCAGCTCGAAATCCTTATGGTGTTTGCGCAAATGCTGGGCGGTGAGGCGAGTCTGGATACGGAAGCCGCCAGCATTGTCCGCGGCCTGAACGGCATGATCCTGAGATTTACTTATCTGCCGATGTCGGTGCGCGGTTACGAAAAGCACAGGGAAGATCTAAAAGGCAACCGCACTTCGATCGTAGGATTGAACCTTGCGCGGCTGCTCGACACCAAACGCCTGCTTTCGGCGCGCGCCGAAGAATTGCGCGCCACGCTGCACCATGAAGAGCAGCACATCCTGCTTCACAATGAATTGAAGCCATTCGAAGAAGAGTTTAGGGACGATGACTTCCTTGAAGATGCGGTCCATGAAGTCATGGCGTATACGCTGGCCGAACATGAAAAAGGCTCGGATGCCCGTATCGATTATCTGCTCGCCCTAGCCACCGGCATTTCCAAGTCGCGTTTGCTCGAAATGGCTGCGGATGCGCGCACAACCGGCGACTTTATGCCCATCATTAAACTTGTGCAGAACGGGCGGATGAATCTCAATGGCGCGCTCGCGCAAATCGCGCTGGTCGGTAAACCGGTGGATGAAATCCTGCAGCCCACCAAAAAGTCACTCGCCCTTATTTCCAAAGGCCAGGAAGCGGCCCCGGGCTGGGCCGAAGCCGTGCTCGCTTTCAAGAGACGCCAAGGCCCCGCGGAAATTCAGACGATTACGAACGCGGACAATTTTGGACAGCAGATTGAAAAACTGGGCGCGGATTATAATGGCCACATCGCCGGTATCGTCCATCCCGATGAACTGGGCCTGGCGTTAGATATACTCAAACATAAAGATGACCTTGTCGGCTTGACGGCCGATCCGTTAGGGGATTTGAGTCCGGAAGAAATCCTTAAACAGGCCGCCGCTCAGCTTGATACGGCCGTGCTGCTCGCCATGATCGGCACGGATCAGCTCAAACAATTCCTTGCTCTGGGCGGCGGCGTCAAGGCCGCGGACGGAACCAATGCGATATTGCCCAGCTTGACCGCCATCGCCGAGATCGTGGCCAAGAACTGGGGCAGGGAAATTGTCGCTCAATCCGCATAAGCTGTAACTCCTTGTGGGGAAATGGCTTAAAGCCTGTCCCCATTCCTGTAAATGGACAAGTTACAATATGTCATCCTGAGGGCTTTAGCCCGAAGGATCTCAGAGATCCTTCACTTCGTTCAGGATGACAATCGGAAGGCCTCAGAATGACAACGGCGACGTCGGTTGCGAAACAGTTCAAAAAGCGTCTTTGACGGCAAAATATCATGTGCTATACTTTTTTTCAGGTACAGAAGCATGATCCGTTTTAGGCAAAGCCTTAAGGCTTACACGAAGGTCCAGAAGTGATTCACTAACCGCCCGGTTTTTACCGTGCGGTTTTTTTTTGGCCTGCGTGCGTGCGGATCGAAACGAAAAAGAGAGGGAATTAGAAATGCCAAAAGGTACAGTTAAGTGGTTCAGCAATCAGAAGGGGTACGGATTCATTACCCCCGAAAACGGCAAAGACGTTTTCGTTCACTTCAGCGCGATTCAGGGCGACGGCTACAAGACCCTGAACGAAGGCGAGGCAGTTGAGTTTGAAATCGCCCAAGGCCCCAAAGGGGAGCAGGCAGTCAATGTTACTCGGGCTGCAGGCGCTAAATCCTCTTAACCGGACGGCGCTATAAAATGCTAAAAACCCCGCTCGCCATCTGTGGCGGGTGGGGTTTTTACTTTTAGCGTTCGATAGGGTAATCTTTACTTATCGATAGTCGTCATTTCGAGGCCCACGGCTGAGAAATCCCCGACTTAAATACGGAGATTTCTCGCTTCGCTCGAAATGACATAAGGAGATTGATGAGAGTTAATCTAAAAGGTATTTTGTTTATTTCATTATTTTTTACTCTGGGCGGAATTTCTGCATCAGCTGCCGTTTTCGATTCCTCCAAAGCACAGCAGCCGGCTTCTGCAGACACGGGTACAACGGTTACGACGTCGACAACCACAACGCCCGCATCGACGTCGACGGAAAATTCGATTACTTCGACAACGACAGCTTCTCCGGCCACGGTGATTTCTTCCGCTGACATAGCCGTTGATCCCAATGACGAGACCGTCGTCACTTCCGGGGGCGTGTCGTTCTACAAGCCTAAATTCGGCACGGTGACCAGCACTACGAACGGCATGACGACAAGTACCGCAGGCTCCACCACCAGCACAAGCACCTCGTCCTTCGGCAATTTTAAGATGGGCCAAGTCTCCGACAGCTCCAGCACCGCGTCTACTTCCTCCCAGACGACTTAGAGCGCCTGTAAAACTGTCATCTCGAGGCGAAGCCGAGAGATCTCCGTTTTTAAAAAGCGGGGATTTCTCGCTTCGCTCGAAATGACGGGGCTTTTCGTCGCCCTATGGGCTCCTCGCAATGACGTATTTTCATTACCCATTTAAATACAATAAGTTACATCACATTTGCCTTCTGTGCGGAGGGCATGTATACTTCTTTTAGCTAACAAAAAACACATTTCTTACATTGTTGTAACTGAAGGTGAATGAAAATGGGATCCTCGCAGCCCAAAAAACTGTATACGACACATGAAGTGGCAAAGCTTTTGGGGGTCACTCCGATTACGGTGATCCGGTGGATCGATAATGGTAAGTTCAAGTGCTACACCACGGTAGGCGGGCACAGGCGGATCGAGCATGAAGAACTGCTGCAATTCGCACAGACATATAATCTGCCGTGGCGGGGAGACGAGGAATTGGAAAAACGCAAAGAATTTGTGGTTCTAGCCGTCGACGACGAGCCGGACATGCTTGAAATGATGCGGGACATGCTGCTCGCAGTCGACGATGTCAAGCTGATCGAAGCCTGCAATGCATTTTCGGCCGGCGCGAAGCTGGTGGAAGACCGGCCGGACATCGTCCTGCTGGATTTCCTGATGCCGGAACTTGATGGGTTTGAGTTCTGCCGCTTTATTCGCCAAGACCCGCGTTTCCGCGGGCTGCCGATCATTGCGGTCAGCGGTTTGAAGGGCGCGGCGGACGTGGCGAAGATGAAAGAGGTCGGCATTACGGACGTCCTCTCAAAGCCTTTCTCGTCCGACATGCTGCTTCAAAAGCTGGATCAGTTCCGCAATGGCAACGGCCACACCAAGCCGGAACGCGGCGCCGCTTAAACCCGAGAGGGAGTACCTTTGAGCCAGCTCGCGCAGCAGCTTCTCGCACGCCTCAGCGAAGCGCATGTCATCACCAATCTTTTTATTTCGCTGCTTTACCTCGGCGTTTCGCTCGTTGTCCTGAAATACCTTTTCCAAAAACGGCTGGTCCGCAATATTTTTACGGCGGCACTTGCCGTTTTTTTCATTTTGCTGTCCTTGAGTTTCTTTGTTTACGGGGTTTGGATGCCTCCCGCGCTGCAAACCCGGATATCGGTGCTTTGGTTTACCGCCGCAAGTTTCCCGGCCATCCTTTTTTTGATTTTCCGCCGCCGCGTTGCCATTGTCGCCGGCGAGGACGGGATTGTTTCATCCGCCAAATTCAACAAATTAAAAGAAGAATTCCTTTCCATGGCTTCGCATGAGCTGCGCACGCCGCTGTCGGTCATCAACGGGTTCGCCGAGATCTTAGTGCGCGAAAAGCTGGGGACATTGAACGACGAACAGAAAAGACGCGTGCGCAAAATCCTTATGCAAGCGCAGCGGCTGAACCGCATCCTGGACGAACTTCTGGATTTGTCGCGGATCCGTTCCGGCAAAGTCGAGGTCCGCCGCGATGTCTTTGCCTTGGTGCCGCTGCTCAAGGCTTGCCTTGATGATCACCAAATCGTCTGCGAGCAGCAGCAGCTCGAGCTTTTGGATAAAATTCCGGACGAATTGCCCGACGTGGTGGGGGACTTAGAGCGGGTGACTCAGATTATTGTGAATCTTTTGAACAACGCGATTAAGTATACCGAATCCCACGGGACCATTACCGTGACCGCCAGTCACGTGCCGGAAAAGAAAGAAGTTATGGTTGAGGTCGTAGACACCGGTATCGGCATCGGCCTCGGCGACCAGCTGCATGTTTTTGACGAGTTTTACCGCTCCAGCCATGAAGCGGCGCGCAAGTACTCGGGCAGCGGCCTGGGCTTGGCGATTGTGAAGCAGCTGGTGGAGTACCAGGGCGGCCGCGTGGGCTTGCATAGCGAGGGCGTGGGCCTGGGCACGACCTTCTTCTTCACGCTTCCTGTGGCCCCGGTGGGCGCCGTGAATCCGGCAGGCGGGCAGTCCCATCCCCTGAAACCGCTGACTTTTCTGCGCCGCAAGTAGTCAATTTCCCCGTATTTCATCTTTTAACAGACTTTTTTATATTTTCGGATGAAATTTCGCCCTATTTCTGATAACGTTTGACACCTGTATGTTCGATATCGAGCGGTCTCTCCGTAAAATAGTCTCCAATTTCTGGTTCGAGTGGAATGCGGACGTCCATATGCTGTTCCGCACCATCAGCCCTTACGTGTGGGGGTTGTTCCGCCGCAACCTCTACCGCTTCCTAAGACTGCAAGACGAAAACCCCGTGCTTTACCGCCGCCGGCTGGCCCAACTTTTCGCGGATTCCGATTTCCTGGCGCTTTTCCGCAAGGTCGAAGAGAGCTATCAAAGCTACATGAATCCCACGGAAACAATTGTTTCAAAACGTTTTCCTGATCTCAAGGGGCGCACGATCGCCTACTTTTCCATGGAGTACGGCATCGACACCCTGCGGATTTATTCGGGCGGTCTTGGCATATTGTCCGGTGATCATTTGCGCGGCGCCAGCGACGTGGGCCTGCAAATGGTGGGCGTGGGACTCTTCTATCTGCAGGGCTATTATGAACAGGTAATCGGCCCGGACGGGAATATGCGCGTCATTTACGAGCCCGTCGTGCCGCCGCGCAAAGCAGTGCGTGATTTTCTGCCGCTGGAAGTCGTGAAAAAGGCCGGCACTTTGGATGATTTGATCGTGCAGGTGCCGATGGGCGGCGGGCGCATTGTCCGCGCGCGCGTTTGGCGCGCCAAGGTCGGCCGCAGCGAGCTTCTATTATTAGATTCGGATTTACGCGAAAACCGCGTCCACGACCGCCACATTACGCGCCGGCTTTACGCTTCGCAAAAACAGCGTGAAGAAGAAAGGCGCCGGCGGCTGGAGCAGGAACTTTTGCTCGGCATCGGCGGCGTGCAGGCGCTTATCGGCGCGGGTTATCAACCCGCGGCTTATCATTTAAACGAAGGTCACGTGGCTTTTGCGGCCTTGGAAGTAATCCGTATGATGATGCAGCGCGGGCTGAGCTTTGACGAAGCGCGGCGCAAAGCCGCGGCCATTATCGGCTTCACAACGCATACCCCGGTGCCGGAAGGCAATGAACGCTTCGAAGAAGGCCTGGTCCGCCACAACCTCAATGCTTATCTTGATGCTTTTTTAAACAATAGCGAACGCGACGTCATCTACAACTGCGCGCGTAACCGCGAAGACATGTTTGATATGACCAAGCTTTCCCTGCTGCTTTCCGGGGCTTACCGCAACGGTGTCAGCGCGTTGCATGGCGAAGTTTGCCGCAGAATGTGGGGCTATGCCTGGGGCAACCACGACCCCGAAGGCCATGGCGTTGAAATCGGTTCCATTACCAATTCCGTCCACGTGCCCTATTGGCAGAAGCCGCTCTTGCGCAAAATTATCGAGGAACACGGCGGGCTGGAAAAGGCGGAGCAAATTCCGGACGAGAAGATCTGGGATTTTCATCAGGAATGCAAAGTGAAGCTGATTGCCAAAGTCCGCGAACGGGTGGCGGGACAAATGGTGCGCGACGTATCGGTCGCGCAGATGATCCATGACCAAATGCAGAGCGTGCTCGACCCGGCTGCGTTTATCATCGGGTTTGCGCGGCGCTTTGCGGAATATAAGCGCGTAACCCTAATTCTGGATGACGAAGAACGGCTTTTTCAATTTTTGGAAAATGCCTACCGCCGCTATAACCGCCCCGTGCATATTCTTTACGGCGGCAAGCCGCACCCGGACAATCAATCGGGCCGCGACCGCATCCGTTATATCCGCGAGGTCTCGGAACGGCTTGAGCGCCGCTGCCGCGACCGTTACTTCAAAGCCCAAATCCTTTTTATTGAAGGTTATGACATCGATGTCGCGCGCTACTTGGAGACCGGCGTGGATGTGTGGCTCAATAATCCGATCCGCCCTTTGGAGGCCAGCGGCACGAGCGGCATGAAGGCCGGCATGAACGGCGTGCTGAACGTATCGATTTCTGACGGCTGGGTGCCCGAAGGCGTGGAGCACCGCCGGAACGGCTGGCTCTTTGGCCGCGGCGACGGCGCTTCAGAAGCCGCGGACCGCAATGAACTCTTCGCCCTGCTGGAAAATGAAATTCTGCCGCTTTATTTCCTGCGTGAGCGCGACGGCGATGTCTTTTCGCGGCCGTGGCTCGCCATGATGAAATCGTCGATCCGCACCATTACCGAAAAATTCAATACCGACCGAATGCTCACGGAATATATAGAAAAGATGTACGTTCCTGCAGTAAAATCCTGGCTGAGCCAGGATTCAAACGCCTCGACACCGCCAAGCATCCACGCATGAAGGAGATCCGGAACCTGTATGACGACAGCCATGGCCGCCCAAACGCTACCCACCCTTGAACTAAAGCAGGCCGGTCAGAGCCCCTGGCTGGACACCATCAGCCGCGAATTGCTGCGCTCGGGCCGGCTCCGGCGCATGATTAAGGAAGAGGGTTTGCTGGGCGTAACGTCGAACCCCAGCATTTTTGAAAAGGCCATCGGCCAGCACGACCCCGGCTACGAAGCTTCCATCCGCAAACTGGCGCGCAAAGGCGCCGGCGTTTTTGAAATTTACGACGATCTGACGATTGCTGATATCCAGGCCGCTTGCGATCTTTTTGCGCCGGTCTTTAAACAAAGCGGCGGCGAGCACGGCTTTGTCAGCCTCGAAGTCATGCCCTCGCTGGCCTACAACACCGAATCCACAATCCGTGAAGCGCGCCGTCTCTTCCGCGAGGTCGCGCGGCCCAATGTGATGATCAAGGTGCCGGCCACGGCCGAAGGCATTCCGGCCATCCGCCAGTTGATCGCGGACGGCATCAACATCAATATCACCCTGATCTTTTCCCTGAAGCATTACCGCGACGTGGCCTTGGCCTATATCGAAGGGCTTGAACAGTTAAAAGCCAAACGCGGCGCATTGGCGCGCGTTCACTCGGTTGCCAGTGTTTTCGTAAGCCGGATCGACACGCTGCTGGATAAAAAACTTTCCGCCTTGGCGCTCGAAACCATCGATGCCGCCCGCAAGCAGCAGCTCGAATCTTTACGGGGGAAGGCTGCGATTGCAAACTCAAAGTTGATTTATCAGGAATTTAAACGGCTGTTTTACAGCGCGCGCTTTAAAAAATTGGCGGATTCCGGCGCCACCATCCAAAAGGTGCTGTGGGGCAGCACGAGCACGAAAAACCCGGCTTACCAGGATTTGATTTACGTTGAAACCCTGGTCGGCCCGGAAACGGTGAACACGATGCCGCTGGCCACTTATGAAGCATTCTTGGACCACGGTCAGGTGCGGCCTTTGTCCATTGAAGATGACGTGAACGGCGCCGGCACCGCGGTCCCGCAATTGGAAGCGCAAGGCTTTAAATTGCAGGAAGTCGGTGATCTGCTGCAGCGGGACGGGGTGCGTTCCTTCAGCGATTCATTCGATGTGCTGATGCGCACGCTTGAAGCCGCGCGGGAGCGCTTCGTGACCCGCCCGAAAACAGGCGCGGTCAAAACCGCGATTCATCTGCCTCAATCCAAAGCGCTGCAGGAAAATTTGAGCCGCCGGATTGAGGATTGGCAAAAGAATGATTTTCTGGGCCGGTTTATGAAGGGCGACCCGACGATTTGGAAACAAGACACCGCGCATCAGGAAGTTATCCGGCGCCGTTTGGGCTGGATGCGCGTCCACGATTGGATGAATGCGCGGCTTTACGAATTAGAGCTTTTGGAAAATGTTGTCCGTCAGGAAAAAATTTCGGACGTCGTCCTGCTCGGCATGGGCGGATCCAGCCTTGCGCCCGAAGTGCTGAGCCTGGTCTGCCGCCGCAGCCGCAAAACTCCGCGGTTTTTCATGCTCGACACGACGGACCCCGCGGCCATCCTCAAGGTGCGCCGTTTGATCAAGCTCAAATCAAGCCTCTTTATTGTCGCCTCAAAATCCGGCGGCACGATCGAGACTTCTTCGCAGTTCCGTTTTTTTTATGACGAAGTGGCCCGCGCCTACGGGAAAAAATCCGGCATTCATGAAATCGGGCGGCATTTTATCGCGATTACCGATGAGGGATCGCCGCTGCAAAAGCTGGCGCGCGAAAAGCAATTCCGCGAAACCTATGTCAATCCCTCGGATATCGGCGGCCGCTACTCCGCGCTGTCCTATTTTGGCATGGTGCCCGCCGCGTTATTGGGCGTGGATTTCCGCGCACTTTTGCGTTCGGCGCGGGCGTTATTGACTGCGGCTGAAAAAAAGCCGGCGCTTGAGCAAAATCCGGCGATTTATCTCGGCGCGGTGCTCGGCGAACTCGCCCGGCAGCGCAAAGATAAAGTAACGTTTATTTCGAGCCCGAGGCTCAGCTCCTTTGCCGCTTGGGTCGAACAGCTTGTGGCCGAAAGCACGGGTAAAGAAGGCAAGGGGATTGTCCCCATTGAAGGCGAGAAGCCGGGCATGCCCGAATCCTATGGTTCTGACCGGGTCTTTGTATTTCAGCGTTTGGCGGCTGAAAAACCGGACGCCGAATATGCGCGCGCTTTAATCGACCTGCGCAAGGCCGGTTTTGCCGTGCTTGAATTTATTTGGCCCGAAGACACTGCGCTGGGCGGTGAATTCCTGCGCTGGGAAATTGCCACGGCCGCGGCCTCCGCGGTGCTGCTGATCAATCCTTTTGATGAGCCCAATGTCAAAGAAAGCAAAGAAAATTCAGGCCGCCTGCTTGACGAGCTCGCCCGTACGGGAAAATTCGCGCGCGCTAAATTGTTTGTCCCGGTTTCAAAAATGGATGCAGGCGCTTTTTTTCCAAACCTTAAGCCGGGCGGTTACGTCGCGCTGCTGGCGTATATCGAAAGATCCGCTGAAAGTATTAATTTGCTGAACCGGGTGCGTGAAACCGTGCGTAAGGCGCTGAAAGTCCCGGTGCTGGTCGGATTCGGACCGCGCTACCTGCATTCCATCGGCCAACTTTACAAGGGCGGCCCGCGCTCCGGGCTATTTGTGGAGTTTGTTGGCCGCAATGTGAAGGATTGCGCTGTGCCGGGCGCCGCTTACCGCTTCAGCCAGCTCAAAATGGCGCAGGCATTAGGCGACTTGGAAGCGCTGCTCAGCAAAAATCTTCCTGTTTTAACTTTGGACTTAGGCAACAACCCGGCGAAATCCCTGGCGGCCTTTGAAAAGAAATTCGGCGCTTGGGCCCGCACGCGCGAAAAGTGATACGGGCGGTCCGCCGGGTATGAAAAATATTTTCCGCCTCATTCTATTAGTGACTCTTGCCGGCCTTTTGAATCCTCCGTCCGCCTCGGCTCTTTTTGGTTTTAAAAAGAGGGAAAAACCGCCTGCTGCGGGCCGTGTCATTGTTTCCGAAAACAAAGAAGCACGGGTGCTGTTTTTCCCCACGGGCGCATCGGACGCGCGTAAAGATTTGGACGGCAAAAAACGCAAGTGGGCCGAGCTCAGCTATAAACTGGTTAATTTAAGCGAAGACTCGCCGGCCTTGTTTGGCAGTCCCGAAGGCTGGGTTGCGGTCGAATTTTTGGACCGCGAAGACTTTGTGTTGGCGGCCGACCCGGTGCCTTATTCGGAATTAAAAATGAATCGCGAATATTACGGGTTTGTCTGGGTCCCCAAAGAAAAGGTTCGTGAAATGGTCAAAGCGCGGGCGCGGCAGCTGCGCGACGATGAAATTCCGGCCGCGCGAAACAAAAGGGCCGCCGCCGCGCGAGCTGTGATCGCGGAGCCTTCGCCGTCGCCGGAACCCGCTGCCTTGTCAACCCCGGAACCTTCGCCATCGCCGACCCCGGAATCATCACCATCGCCAACCCCGGAACCTGCGCCGTCACCCGAGCCAGACCGGGAAGTGACGATGACGACCGTGCCGGGCACGGACCCGACGCCGCTTCCCACGCCCACTCCGGAACCTTCGCCGTCGCCTTCGGCGGAAGCCACGGTTCCGCCGCCGTTTGAACGGGGCGGCGCAACCAATGATGAGGTGACCGCAGTTTTGGAAACGCAGGAAAAACAGCCGTCAACAACCATCGAGGAATCGCCGTCGACCCTTGCCGCACCCCAACAAGAAAGCTAAAGGATTCCCATCTTTTGGCGTAAATAAATTCATCAACCCCATGCCGATCAAAATACCTCAACTGACTTATCATTCATTCCGGCTCGCGGCCTTTTTTTGCCTGTGGCTTGCGGCTGGCTGCGCCTCGCAACCCGTGTCAAACATGCCGCGCGGCGCGACCGCGATCTACGGCAATACGGAAATGATATCGCCGCATAATATTTACCATGTCGTCGGCCCTTCCGAGACCTTGTGGCGTATCAGTAAAACTTACGGCATCGATATGGACACCCTGATGAAGGCCAACGGACTTAACGATGCCTCCAAGCTCAAAAACGGACAGCGTCTCCTGATCCCGCATTCCTCGGGACCACGGCCGTATTTCCCGCTTTTTCCCACAAAAAAATGGACCTACATCGTCATTCATCATACGGCCACCGATACCGGCGATGCGTATGCGATTGACCAGCTGCATCACCGCCGCGGGTTTGAAAACGGCCTCGGCTATCATTTCTTGATCAATAACGGGACCAACGGCATGGCGGACGGACAAATTCAGGTGGGACCGCGCTGGATCAAACAAATGGACGGCGCGCATGCTAATGCCGACGGCATGAACGAGAAGGGGATTGGTGTGGTTGTCGTGGGGAATTTCAGCGCCCGCCCGATTACCAATAAAGAATACGAGGCGCTGGTCTTTCTCGTGAAGACGCTCAAGGACTTTTACCATATCCCTGCCGGGCATGTGATCCGTCATTCGGACGTGCTGGGAAAAAATACGGAATGCCCGGGATTAAAATTCCCGTGGAATGATTTTAAAAGACGTATTTCCTGACTATTCGAAAAAAACCGTATAAACCCGGGCCGGCGCAGGCCCAAAAATAATCTCCAGCTTTCCTTCGGCCGGTGTACGTTCGTTAAGAACCGAATAAAGCCCGCCGCCCTTCAAAACCAAGTAGCTTTTCCCGTTTTTTAAATCCACATTGCCGCCGCGGTTGGCGGTTGTCAGCGGCTTTCCGTTTAAGAGAACTTCAGCCTCGCCTTCGCCCTGATGGCCCAAAGTCGCGTAGATTTTACGTCCGCGAAATAAAATGACCGCAGCACTCTGCGGGCCCGCGCTCTCAAGATATTGCTCTTCAAGGGTCCAAAGCCCCGAGAGATAAAAGAATTCCGTTTTTAAATCAGGCGGGATTTCATAGGTTTGCGTTCCGGCGCGGATCTTGCCGGGATTGCCCAAAGAGCTCATGGTGCGCGAACCCATTTTTATGGGCCTGCTGGCGGCCTGCGCGGCGGCTTCAGGGGATTTATCCTGCGCGTGAATTTTCAGACGCAGGCGGCGTCCGCTTTCGCGCAGCAAATCCTGGATCATCTTTTCTTGTTCGCGGTAACTGCCGCGGCCTTGGAATACGCCGCGCACCAAATTTTCAGCATCGATTATGAAATGCGTGGGGCGGACATGCGTATTATAGGCAAGCCATAAATCTAGCTCAGGGTCCATCGCTATCGGAAACTGGATGCGCCAAGTTTTTGCCGCGGCCTCCGCTTTAGAATTTTTTTCAAAATCAAATTCCGGCGAGTGGATGCCGATCACGGTCAAACCGCGCTGCCCATATTTTTTGAACCAGCGGTTCGCAATCTGCAAATCCCGGTAGCTGTCGAGCGATCCGTGGTTAAAAAAAACGATTAAGACAACGTTACCCTCAAGGTCGGCACGAGTGAGGGGGAAAACGGTATTGGCCCATTCGTGCGTCCCGATGAATTCGGGCATAAGCGTGCGCGTGGCGAGAACCGCTTCCGCGGCGGCGGGCAGCAGGGCAATCAAAGTTGCGGCAAGCGTTAACCGTAGCGTCTTCATAGAGTTACAAGGCATAACTATAGCATACAATTGCAGGAATCAGCGAGCTCAGCGCCCAAAAAATCAGAAGGCGGATGAAGCGGGTGATTTGACAATTACCTCAAAGGACTTTATACTTTGGGCTCGGAGCTCGAAAATGACACTGACCTTGCAAGTAAACAAGCGGTTTGTAGACCTGTCCATGATTAAACGCATGGGGCAGGCATGGTTTGCCTATACGGCGCCGTACCATTGCCGCCGGTCTAGGGCCGCTGGGGGTCGCATCTGACGAGCTAATTTCGTAACAGAAGTTAACCACCACTAGCCCACGACCGATATACAGGTTGTGGGCTTTTTTATTTTAAAGGAGACTTCGATGACACCAACTGTCAATGCAAGACGTTTAGTGAGGCTGGGGACCGGCTTTGTCCGGGACCCGGTGAAGCTTACCGCGCTGCTTTACCTGCGCGAGGCGCTTCTTCAGGAGAGGTATGAGGATTGCGCCGAGTTTATCGCTATTGCCACCGAGTTTGGCGCTCAGGCGACCGAGGTATTCAGGCTTTTGGAGGACCCCCGCCGTCAGCCTGAGGGAGTTACCCGGAAATGAAGTACGGCTGGTCTGCGGTGATTATCCCGCTCATGTGCGGAGTCTGTCCGTGGCAGGCCTGGGCGGCCCCCAGCCGCGTGGACCTGCAGATAGAGTCTATTCATATTCAGCCGGCCCGCCCGACAAGCGCGGACACGGTTACGGCCGTAGCTTCCATCCGCAACAACGGCAGTGAGGCCGCCGAACAATTTGATGTCGCCATGGCGGTCACCGCCGGCGGCAAAAAAGTTAAGACGATTAAGGAGCTTCCTGCGTTGGGACGTTTGCCGCGCTCAGGCAGCGGCCTGTCGATTCCGCTTTCGCTGGGTAAACTGCCTGAGGGCGAATACGAAGTTCTTGCGACCGTGGATGCTTCAGGCTATATTCAAGAAACCAATGAAGCAAATAATCAACGCGCCAAGCGATTCCAAGTTTATTCACCCCGCAATAATCCCCGTACTTATTAAATGAAATTTAATTCCGCAGCCTTGATCGCCGCCCTTTTATTCGTTCCTTTTTTAAATCCCGCGGCCTTTGCCGAAGAAAATACGGATAAGAAATCCTCAACGCAGAATATCGGCGGACTTTTGTTTGATGTCGATGAGGGCGTGAAAGTGGAGCAAGGCCCGGGCGGCAGCGTCTACGTGAAATCCAACCGCGAATTTATGCAGGAAAAGTTTCAGCAAATCGAATCCAAATTACTGGAGCTTGAAAACCGCGTGAAGCAGCTTGAAGCCAAAGGCGCGGCGGCAGTTTCCGGCGCAGCCGCGGAAGACAGCGGCCGGCGGGTCTTGAGCACCTGATATGGCCGCGCACCGGAAGATTCTTTATTGCGGCGATAGTGAAGCCGGCGGCGCGGCCAATTACCTGCTGGCCTGTTTAGCCCATGGCCGGTTCCAAGTCACGCATTTGCCGCCCGCCAAAATGCTCGCGCCGGCCCTCTTGCGCACCCAATTTGATGCCATTCTCTTTAGTGATTATGCCGCGGAAAAAGTTCCGGCAGCTTCTCAACGGCGGATTGAAGAACATGTCCGCGCCGGCCGCGGGTTCATGATGATCGGCGGCTGGTGCTCTTTTGCCGCGCGGTACGGAAAATGGAAAAATTCGCGGATTGAAAATCTGCTGCCGGTCAGCGCCCTGCACCGCGATGACCGCCGCAATTTCCCCTCAGGCCTGCTGATGACGCGTAAAGCACCGCATACCGGTATTTTCCGCGGCTTGAATTTAAACACAGGGACGCCGGTTATCTGCGGCTTAAACGAACTCAAGGCCCGGAGTTCAGGCAGGGTTTTGCTGTCTGCGCGTGAGCTTCGCGTGAACCAAGGCCGGATTGCGGCGACCGGGCGTGAATTTCCGTTATTGACCATTTCCCGCGACCCCTCGCGCCGCGTGGCCGCATTTGCCACGGATTTTGCGCCGCATTGGTGCGGCGGGCTCGTAGACTGGGGCCGCAAACGGTTGACCCTGCCCGTCAATTCCCGGATCCGCGTCGAGGTCGGCGGGGATTACGCCCGTTTCATCGTTAACCTCGTGAATTGGCTTTCGAAAGCGTAATTGTCATCTCGAGGCGCAGCCGAGAGATCTCCGCCTTAAGGAGATTTCTCGCTTCGCTCGAAATGACATAACTAAACATTTCACATTGCTTCAGTTTTGGCCTTCTTTTTCCGATAGATGATCATCAGAAAAGCCCGCCACTAAACCCTTGGCGGGCAGGGAGGGTGAAGATGGTCAATCAAATGGTATTATCAACGGAAATTGAGTGGATCGGCTATGACGACCAACGGCAGATGCTGCAGGTGGAATTCATTGCCGGGCCGATTTACCAGTACCAGAATGTCTCCCGCGAAGTCTATGACTCATTTCTTGGCGCGGAATCGCATGGCCGGTTCTTTGCCGATCAAGTCAAAGGGAAGTACGAACACCGCAGGATTCGTTAGCAGCTAGACCAGCCCCGCAGGCCCTATGGAATCCAAGCCGCTAATCCTTATCATCGATGACGAACCCAATGTGGGCGGAGCTCTTGTCGACTATCTGGAGCTCAAAGGTTTTAAGGCTATGAGCGTCTTGAACGGCCGCCAAGGCTTGGAGATTATTCTCCACGAGCGCCCCCGGGTCGTGGGTTTGGACGTCATGATGCCGGACATGAACGGGCTGGAAGTCTTAAAAAAAATCAAAAGTGAATTTCCCGAAACGATTGTTTTAATGCTGACCGGCGTCTACGATGAAAAAACAGCGCGGGAAGCGATCAAGAACGGGGCTTACGATTACCTCACCAAACCGATCGACTTCAACGATTTTATAGCCCTCATTCAGCGCATCCTGGTCTAAAGAATATGGCCCTGCTTAATTCAGAAAAAATTAAACTTGGGATTCCGGCGCCGGATTTTTCATTAAGCGGTGTGGACGGAAAAACCTACAGTTTGGCGAGCTTCAAGGATAAAAAGATCCTGGTGATCATGTTCATTTGCAGTCATTGCCCCTATGTGCAGGCGATTGAAGACCGGATTATTCAATTGCAGCGGGATTACGCGTCCAAAAGCGTCGCGCTGGCCGGGATTTGTTCCAATGATTCCACCGATTATCCGGACGACTCGCCGGAAAATCTAAAAAAGCGCTGGCTGGCCAAGGATTACCGTTTTCCTTATTTGATCGATGAATCGCAGGACACGGCGCGCGCGTACCAGGCCGTCTGCACGCCGGATATTTTTGTATTCGATGAAATGCGGCGCCTGGCTTATCACGGCCAATTGGATGATTCGTGGAAAGAACCCGCGAAGGTCAAACGCCGTGAACTGGCCGCGGCCATTGACGCACTGCTCGCAGGCAAGAAACCCGCCCCTGAACAAACCCCTTCTATGGGCTGTTCGATTAAGTGGAAGAAAAGCTGATTTCTGCCTTCTGTCATTGCGAGGCAGGATGACGCCTGCCGAAGCAATCTGCTTTAGCTAGATTGCCACGTCGGCCCTGCGGGCCTCCTCGCAATGACGGTTTTATTAAAAAATTTCGAGATTGACGTAGCGCTTGGGATTTTTCTTGAAGTCTTCCAGCAGGGAATTTAAATGCGTGGAGATCTCCAGCATTTTTGTGTACAGCTGTTCGTCGTAGAAAAGCTGGCCGAAAGTCCCTTCCTTACTGTTGATCGCGGAGATCATTTTGGCCGTTTCCTGCAGGGCACTGTTGGCGTTTTGCAGGGTCTTATCAAAATCGGTGGCGCCGTTTCCGGCGAGCATCTTTCCGGCTTCCAGCGGTCCGGCCTCGGCCGTGCCGGCTGAAATATCCACGTACCGGTCGCCTAGCATGCCCTGAGTGCGCACTGCCGGCACCGAGTCGGCCTTAATCCGCTGGCGAACGTCGGAGCGGATCTCCATTTCGACTTCAATGGGCTGCGCAGTCTCGTTGCCGAAGCGGATATCGGTTACTTTTCCGATGGCCATGCCGGCCATGGTCACGGAAGAGCCTTTTTTAAGGCCGCCGACATCGCCCAGACAAGCATGGAGAAACTCGGTTTTCTGCATGAACAGACCTTTTTCACCGCCGGCAAAAGTCACACCAAGCACGACGAAAAACATGGCAAAGAAAGTTAAGAGGCCAAGCCGTACATCGCTCCAGAATTTTTCTCTCTTCAATGCGTCCATTTATGTTCTCCTTTAGTGGCCGAAAGCCGCGGCCGGGTCCAGGAATTGGCGGATCCGGCTGTCGCCGCTTTTGCGCAGTTCTTCGGGTGTGCCTTCAAAAATAAACCGTCCTTCGTGCAGCATGACAATCGAATCGGCCAGCCGGAAAGCGCTGCTGACGTCGTGCGTCACAATGACCAGCGTGACATCCAGCTTTTCTTTTAATTTGAGTATTAATTGTTCAAGATTGTGATGGTTGACCGGGTCCAAACCGACTGTGGGCTCGTCAAAGAGAAATATGCCCGGGCTCGGCGCCAGCGCGCGGGCAATGGCCACGCGCTTTTTCATGCCGCCCGAAAGCTGCGAGGGTTTTAATTTCTTCGCGCCGCGCAGCCCCACAAAATTAAGCACTTCGTCGACGCGCTTATCAATTTCCGCGTGACTTTGCAGGCCGAATTCACGCAGGCGGAAGCTGACATTGTCGGCCACGGTCATGGAATCAAACAAGGCCCCATGCTGAAATACCATGGCCATCTGCAGCCGGATCTTGACCAGCGCCTTTTCCGCGAGCCCATGGATCGGCGAGCCGTCGATCCAAATTTTGCCGGCCTTCGGCGCGAGCAGGCCGAGAATATCCTTCAGAATGGTGCTTTTACCCACGCCGCTCGGCCCCAGAATGACTTTGGTCTCGCCCTTATGAATATGCAAATCCACCTCGCGGACCACATCCCCGCCGCCATAATCCAATGTGACTTTTTCAAAGCGGATAGCCGGAGGCACTGCTTCTTTGCGCTGCTGAATCATGAGAGTTTTACCACCAGTTCATCAGGAAGACTTTGGTGAGGAAAAAATCGACGGCCAAAATCGAAATCGAGGACCACACAACCGCGCGAGTCGTGGCCGTGCCGACGCCGGAAGAGCTAAAATCCGATTTCATGCCGGAGTAGCAGGAAGTGATGCCGATTAAAAAACCAAAAAACATGGATTTGATCAAACCGCCCCAAACATAAGCGGGCGTGAGGACCTCCATCACTGAATCCCAATAAAAAGAGGAGGTGATTTGCACGGCCATAATGGCCACGATCCAAGCGCCAAGAAAGGCCACGACATCGCAAATCGCGGTGAGCATCGGCATGACGAGCGTGCAGGCAACGAGACGCGGCTCCACCAATTTTTTGACCGGGTCCGCGCCCTCGGCGCGCAGCGCATCGATTTGTTCGCCGATGGTCATCGACGCAAGTTCGGCGGCGATGGCTGAACCCGAACGGGCGGCCACCATCATTGATGAAAGCACGGGCCCGAGTTCGCGGATGACCGTTGTGCCGACCGGCCGGCCGATGTAGGAAGTTGCGCCGATATTGCGCAATTCCACAATGCTCTGCAGCGCAAGCACGAGGCCCATGAAAAGACCGGTCAGGACAACAAGGGGCAGACAGCCGAGGCCGATTTCATCCATTTGCCGGCGGGTGATCGAGCGGCGGTAAGGCGGTGAAAAAGCGGATAAGACCGCCGTTCGCGTGAAGCGCGAAAGGCTGCCGAGCTCCGCAAAAAATTGCGTCGCATAATAAACCGGATTCACGAAGAGGAAGGTATAGACTTTTAGCATAACGTTTGTATTCTCAAATACTTATCGTCGTTTTCAAAAGTGTCTTAACGGACTATTTAGGGGTTTGAAATGGAAAGTTCAGCCAGTGCCGCAACCCATTATAAATAAAGAAGTTAAATCCTAAAATAATAGCGCCGCGGATTGGACTTCGAGAACCCTCTATGCGATAGTTTAAAGATAACAACAACCATCGAAACCTAGCAATGAGGCTCATTTGGATGCAGTATATAGCCATAAAAAGTGACCGCTTTTTCCCCATTCTGGCAGTAGCCTGCCTTGCCTTCGGAGCTAGTTTTACAGCCTTCGTTTTTGCACGTCACAGCGTCGACTTGGCGCGCCACCAAAAATTTATCTATGGCATTGAAAATTTAAAAGAAAAGATAGAAAAGCGCCTTGATTTCCATTTCGACCTGCTCAACGGTGTGCAGGGCCTTTATGCGGCAAGCGCGCAAGTGGATCGTGATGAATTCGCGGCATTTGCGAAAAAAATGATGCAGACTCAACCGCCTCAAGGCTTAATTGCGATTGGCTATGCGGAACGTGTCAGCGCCGCGGATTTGCCTGCTTTTTTGGATGAAGTGCGCAATGATAAATCAGTAAATCCTGACGGTTATCCCGGGTTTGCAATCAATCCCCAGGCAGAGCGGTCTGAATATTGGGTCATTAAATACTACGAAAACATTTCCGGCAGTGACGATGCTTTAGGGCTGGACTTTCTTTCGAAGAATATGCGTAAAATCGCGGTCGAAACAGCCCGCGACACCGGCGCCGCAGCAGCGAGCCGTCCATTTTCCGTTTCGGCTGAAAATAATGCCCCGCACAATGATTTCATGATCGTCCTGCCGATCTACAAGAGCGGGGCGCCGGTTGATAATCCCGAAGAACGGCGGGCCGCTTTTAAAGGCGCGGTATTTTCCATCATGGATTATGACGCGCTATTCCATAATATCTTGTCGGCCCCAAATTTAAAATTCATCCGCGGCATTACGCTGCTTGAAGATTCTGAAGTTCTCTACCAGAGCGATCCGGACCTGAATTCCGACGGGGATGACAAGAATTATTTTACTTCGGCCATCGAGATCAATGCTTTCCAGCAGGCGTGGACGCTGAACGTTTTCGGATTCAAAATATTTGATGCAGACAGCACGATTGAACACTACCTGCCGCGCGCGGTGCTCTTTGGCGGATGCGTGATCAGCATGCTGGTCATTGCCATCTGCCATCTGCTGCTTTCCTCGCGTTCACGCGCCGAAAAAATCGCGCAAAGCATGACCGAGGCCTTGCGTCAGGAGCGCGACCATTCAGCCAGGATTATTATGGAGACGCCTGCGGTGATCTGCAAAATCGCGCCTGACGGAACGGGCTTGTTTATGAATCCGGCCGGTGAAAAGGTGACGGGCTACAAGGCCAGCGAAATCATCGGCAAAAATTTTTGGCATATCTTTTATCCCGGACCTGATTATATACAGGTTGAAAACATGTTCAGGGAATTTGAAAAAGGGAATGTGCGCGATTACGAAATGACGCTTACGGCGAAGGACGGACAGCTGCGCACGATTGCCTGGAACTCGGTGAACCGGTACAACGTCCACGGCAAGATCGCTGAAATTATCGGATTTGGCTATGATCTCACCGAAAAGAAAGCCCTGGAAGGCCAGCTGCGGCAGTCGCAAAAAATGGAAGCGGTCGGTAAGCTTGCCGGCGGCGTGGCCCATGAAATCAATAATCCTCTTGCCGTGATTTTAGGTTTCGCGCAAGGGCTTGCAAAGCGCCTGCCGCCCGACGATCCATCCATGGGTCCCATCCAGTGGATTGAAAAGGAAGCGCTCCGCTGCAAAAAACTCGTCGAAGACTTGCTCACGTTTTCCCGCAGCGGCAAAGAAGAAAAGCATCCCATCGACTTGAACTTAGCGATCGAAGGCGCGCTCGCACTTGTGCGGCTGCAGGGAAAAATCAAAGACATTCAAATCGTCAAAGAACTGACAGCTGATTTGCCGCGTGTGCTGGCGAGCGAGTCGCAGATTCAGCAGATCATCGTCAACCTGGCGAACAATGCGCTGGACGCCATGTCCGGCGGCGGCACATTGACGATCGCAACCAATCAAACGACCTGCCAAAAAAAATCCTGTGTCCGAATCCATGTGCGCGACACGGGCGAAGGTATTCCCGAAGATATTCAATCGCGCGTCTTCGAACCCTTTTTTACGACCAAGTCCGTGGGCAAGGGGACGGGGCTCGGCCTATCTCTGGTTTATGAAATCGTGACTAAGCACAACGGCGATATTCACCTTTACAGCAAACTTGGCTGCGGCACCCTTTTTGAGATTGACCTGCCCCTCGCCGCATGATCTAACCAATGATAGTAATTGCAGTTAGATCAATAAAGAGCAAACTTGCCAAATTTGTAATAATTATCAAACCTGCTATAGTTACTGTAAGCCTATGGAAAAATATCTAAGCACCTTTGATGCCGCCCGCATCTGTCATGTTTCGCCCGGTTCGGTGATCCGCTGGGTCCGTGAAGGCAAGCTCCCCGCGGCCAAAACCGCAGGCGGCCACCGCCGCATTCGTCTTGAAGACCTAAAAGTTTTACTGCATAAATTAGGCATGCCTGTTCCCACGGATTTGGATGACGAATCTGCGCGGGGACCTCAACCGCCCAAAGTGCTGATCGTGGATGATGAGGAGGGCATCCGCAAAATGATTATCTATGCGCTTGAGCGTGAAATCCCCGGCGTCCAGATTGAAGAAGCGG
>ORMF010789290.1_pt1 | contig 25297 bp, 26 predicted proteins | sample 1779871 | NCBI WGS metagenome assembly ORMF01 (sample SAMEA104232316, study PRJEB22302) | groundwater metagenome | biome: forest; feature: aquifer; material: groundwater | place: USA | collected 2011-08-07 | depth 5.4 m | reverse complement strand
GTTCGCCCTGTGCGCCCGCCTCGACGCATCTCAGCTTGTGGGCAATGCCCCAGTCGATGGCCTGGTAGTAACAGAGTTCGAAATGCAGGAACGGTTGCTCGTCGATCGCGCCCCAGTAGCGGCCGTAGAGGCAGTCGCCGCCGATCATGTGCAGCGAGCCGGCGATCGGCCGTGCCCCGCGCTTGGCGAACATGATGAGGCAGCGCTCGCCCGTGGCCGCGCCGATCAGCGAAAACGCCTTGCGGTTGAGATAGGGCCGCCCCCACTTGCGCGAGCCGGTGTCCATGTAGAAGGCGAAGAACGCGTCCCAGTGCGCCTCGGTGATGTCCCGGCCCTGCACCCATTCGATCGCAAGGCCGCTCGCGAGCGCCTCGGCGCGCTCCTTGCGCACCGCCTTGCGCTTGCGGGAGGCGAGCGAGGCCAGGAAATCCTCGAAGGTGGCGTAGCCGGCATTGCTCCAATGGAACTGCTGATGCGTGCGCTTGAGGAAGCTCGGCTCGCTGAGCCGGCTCCACTCGGCCTCGCTCAGGAAGGTGATGTGCAGGCCTGACACCTGGCCGCGCTCGACCAGCGTGGTGGCCGCGGCAGCCAGCAGCGATTCCCGCTCTCGCGCATCCGGCCCCGGCCGCACCAGCAGGCGCGGCCCCGGCACCGGGGTGAACGGCACCGCGATCTGCAGCTTGGGGTAGTAGCGCCCACCGGCCCGCGCGTAGGCGTCGGCCCAGGAATGGTCGAACACGTACTCGCCCTGGCTGTGGGACTTGAGATAGCAGGGCGCGCAGCCGACGATCTCGCCCTGCTCGTCCTTGAGCACGAGGTGGCGCGGCGTCCAGCCGGAGCGGCCGCCGACCGTGCCAGCATCCTCCAGCGCCTTGAGAAAGCCATGGGCGACGAATGGATTTAGCAGGGCCGGATCGGGATTGGCACAGGCATCCCATGCCGCGGCCGGGACATCGGCGATGCGAGGCATGACCTCGACGCGGGGTTGGGCCTTGCTGCTCATGACGCTCTTGTGGCGGGGTGCCTCGACAATCGATACTGGCAAAGGCTAATGGTCGGGAGCTGCGGCGGCAACCGCGCCTGGTGCCGCGGCCCAGGAGAAGGGGAGGAAGGCATGCGCCGTTGGATCGTCGCCTCGATTGCGGGCTTGGCAATCGTTGCCAGTGTGCCGGCGATGGCACAGCGCGCCAAGGACGATGACGGCGGCGTGACGGTTCGTCGCCCCTCGATGATGCGCAACCTGGTATCGGCCGCCAAGCTCGAGAAGGCGGCGCAGGTGCAGTACAGCCAGCTGCGCGCCCAGGCGATCAGCCGCAAGGCCCTCCTCACCGGCGAAGATCCGGTAGCAAAGAGGGTGCAGCGCATCGCCCAGGACCTGTTGCCGCACGCTCACAAGTGGAACCGGCGTGCCAAGGACTGGCGCTGGGAGGTCATGGTCATCAAGGCCCCGCCGGTCAACGCGCTGTGCATGCCCGGGGGAAAGATTGCCGTGTTCACCGGCATCATCGATGCCCTCAAGCTCACCGACGACGAGCTGGCGATGGTGATCGGCCACGAGATGGCGCACGCGCTGCGCGAGCACGCCCGCGCGCGGGCGGCCAAGACCACGCTGACCAACGTCAGCACCTTGGCCGTCGGCCTCGTCGTTGGCGGCAATGTGGGCGAGCTCGCCCGGCAGGGCGGCGGCCTCCTGGTGCTGCAGTTCAACCGCAACGACGAGCGCGACGCCGACCTGATCGGCATGGAGCTGGCCGCGCGCGCCGGCTACGACCCGGCGGCGGGCATCACGCTGTGGCAGAAGATGGCCCAGGTCCCCGGCAATGTGCGCCCGACGTGGCTGTCGACGCATCCCTCGAGCGAGGACCGCATGAGGCGCATCAAGGCCGCCATGAAGGACGTGGCGCGGCTCTATGAGAAGGCCAACGCGCGGCGCATGAGCGAGCAAAAGCCGCCGCCCGAGCCGGTCAAGGCGGCCGAGCCCGCCAAAGCGCCAGAGCCGGCCAAGCCGGTCGAGGCAAGCAAGCCGCCCGAGCAGAAGTGAGAAGGGGTGAGGTGGTGAGATGGTGAGATGGTGAGTGGTGACGCCAAATCCATCTGACCATCTCACCACTCACCATCTCACCCCTTGGACAACGCGCGCGCATGGTCTAATATGTCGATAGATCTGGACATATGGCAACGAGCTGCGCATGCGCGACCGACCCTTCAACGTGCTGTTCCTGTGCACGGGCAACTCGGCCCGCAGCATCATGGCCGAGGCGATCCTCAACCGGATCGGAGCCGGAAAGTTCGAAAGCTACAGCGCCGGCTCGGCGCCGAAGGGGGAGGTGCACCCCAGCACGCTCGCCCTGTTGCGCAACCTCCACCACGACGTCGCCGGCCTGCGCTCGAAGAGCTGGCAGGAGTTTGCCAAGCCCGGCGCGCCCAAGCTCGATTTCGTGTTCACCGTCTGCGACAACGCCGCCAACGAGGTGTGCCCGGTATGGCCCGGGCAGCCGATGACGGCGCATTGGGGCGTGCCCGATCCTGCGGCGGTGGAGGGCAACGAGGCGGAGCGCCGCTTTGCCTTCGCCGATTGCTACCGCATGCTCAACCAGCGCATCTCGATCTTCATCAGCCTGCCGATCGCAAACCTGGACCGCCTGGCGCTGCAGCGTCGCCTCGATAGCATCGGCGGTACGCCTCCGCTGAAGGACAGCGCATGAGGCGTTCGCCCGGGCAGCCGACTGCGCCCGCGCCTTCGCAGCAGCGCCTCGCCGGCGCGGACGCAGCGGGCGTATTTGCCGCCCTGGCACAGGAGACGCGGCTCGAGGCCTACCGGCTGCTGCTGCGCTATCAGCCCTTCGGGCTGGCAGCGGGCGACATCGCGCGGCTGCTGGCCGTGCCGCACAACACGCTGTCGGCGCACATGGGCGTCTTGCAGCATGCCGGCCTCGTGCGCTCGCGGCGGGAGGGCCGCTCCATCATCTATGCGGCCGAGCCGTCCAGGTTCATGGCCGCGGCAGGCTTTCTCGAGGAGGGCCGGGTGTCGAGCCGAAGGCCGCCGTCGCCGGCGTTGCCTGCGAGGTCGAGGAGCGCGCGCGAGGCCTATCCCGTGCGACGGCCAGGCAGCGACACGACCAACAGGGTCTACAATGTCCTCGTGCTGTGCACCGGAAACTCGGCGCGCTCGATCCTGGCCGAGGCCATCCTCAACCGCCACGGTGCGGGCCGCTTCCGGGCCTTTTCGGCCGGCAGCCAGCCCAAGGGCAGGCCCAACCCGGTCGCGCTCGAGCTGCTGGCAAGCCTCGGCTACGACACCGACGGGCTGCGCTCGAAGTCGTGGACCGAGTTCGCCGAGCCCGGTGCGCCGAAAATGGATTTCATCATCACTGTGTGCGATGTGGCCGCCGGCGAGGCCTGCCCCCGCTGGCCGGGCCATCCGCTCGCTGTGCACTGGGGCATTCCGGACCCGGCCGAGGTCGGCGGCAGCCTCGAGCAGAAGCGGGCCGCCTGCCAGGAGGCCTATCGCCGCCTGATGAACCGCATCACCAGCCTGGTGAACCTGCCGGTGGAGCGGCTGGGCCTTGGCGAGCTCGAGGGGCGTCTCGCAGAAATTGGCAAGATGGAGGGCGCAACCGAGATTGCGCGCGCGGGCGCGGCCGCATGAACGAGGGGAGGCATGCGATGTCGTTCGATCTGCAGCGCCGGCTTGCGGCGGAGGCCTTGGGTACGGCGATGCTGGTCGCAGGCGTGGTCGGCTCGGGCATCATGGGCGCCAAGCTGGCGGGCGGCAACGATGCGATCGCGCTGCTCGGCAATACGTTGCCGACGGGCGCCATCCTCATCGTCCTGATCACCATCCTGGGCCCGATCTCCGGCGCCCATTTCAATCCCGCCGTGAGCCTGGTGATGGCGGTGCGGGGCGAGCTCTCGCTCGCCGAGACCGCGGGCTACATGGCTGTGCAGATCGTCGGCGGCTGCCTGGGCACGTTTGCCGCGCACGCCATGTTCGATCTCTCCGTCCTCCAGTTCTCGACCACCGCGCGCACGGGCACCGCGCAGTGGTTCGCCGAGTTCGTCGCCACCTTCGGCCTGCTGGCCACGATCATAGGCTGCGTGAAGTTCAGGCCCGACTTCGTTGCCACCGCCGTCGGCCTCTACATCACGGCCGCCTACTGGTTCACGGCGTCGACCTCGTTCGCCAACCCGGCGGTCACGATCGCGCGGGGGCTGACCGATACGTTTGCCGGCATCAACCCGGCGCACGTGCTCCCCTTCATCGTGGCGCAGTGCGCCGGAGCCCTGGCGGCGCTCGCCGTGTTCACGTGGCTGCTCGCCGGCGCGAAGCCCGCCGAGCGGGCCGCATCGCGACTGCCGGCGCAGTAGTTATTCGAGAATTCTAGAAATACAGTTGACTCAGGGATTGCGATCGGCAATGATTGGGATATGACGCTCGACCAAGCAGCAGCGCGCCTGGAGGCGCTCGGCAATCCGACCCGGCTCAAGGTCTACCGTACGCTGGTGCGCGCCGGCGAGGGCGGCATGACCGTGGGCAAGCTGCAGGGGCGTCTCGACATTGCCGCCTCGACGCTGTCGCATCATCTCAAGACGCTGCTGGTGGTCGGCCTCATCTCGCAGGAGCGGGAGGCAACGACGCTGATCTGCCGCGCCAACTACAAGGTGATGAACGAGCTCGTCGGCTTCCTCGTCAACGAGTGCTGCGCCGACATGGCCGAGGCCGGGCCGTTTCGCGCGCGAACCAGGGTCGGTTGAGTTTTTTTGCGGGCTTATTCGAAGATTCCGGAAGGAGCGGAGAAAAGAGATGTCGCAGCGTCCCTCGGTTGCCATCATCGGCGCGGGCCCGGTCGGATTGGCCGCGGCGGCGCATGCCCTGGAGCGGGGCCACGCGCCCATCGTCATCGAGCAGGGCGACGAGGCCGGGCATGCCGTGCGCCAGTGGTCGCACGTGCGCATGTTCTCGCCCTGGAGGTACAACATCGACCGCGCCGCCGAGCGCCTGCTCGAGCGGGCGGGCTGGAACCGACCCGAGCCCGAGGCCTACCCGACGGGGGCCGAGCTCATCGACCAGTATCTCTCCCCTCTCGCCCACCGCACGCCGCTCGAGCGCAGCATCAGGCTGCAAAGCCGGGTCGCCGCCGTCACGCGCAAGGGTTTCGACAAGGTCCGCACGGCCGGCCGCGAGCGCGCGCCGTTCGAGCTCGGGGTCGCGCGCAACGGGCATATCGACACAATAGAGACGGATGCCGTGATCGACGCCTCGGGCACCTGGTTCTCGCCCAATCCGGCGGGCGCCAACGGGCTCGCCGCGCCAGGGGAGGCGGAGAACGCGGATCGCATCGCCTATGGCATGCCGGATGTGCTGGCCGACGAGCGCTATGCCGGCAAGACCGTCGCCGTGCTGGGGTCCGGCCACTCCGCGCTCGGCGTCCTCATCGATCTCGCCAGGCTCGCCGAGACCGCGCCCGGCACGCGGGCCGTTTGGCTCACCCGCAGGGCCGACATCGCGACGGCCTTCGGCGGCGGCGCCAACGACCAGCTGGCCGAGCGCGGCGCGCTAGGTACCGCCTTCGCCGGCCTGGTCGCCGCGGGCCATATTCAGGTCGAAAAGGGTTTCCGCCTGTCGGCTATTGCGCGCTCCGGCGACCGGCTCGAAATCCGCGCGGGCACCGGCTGCGGCTGCCGCAAGGTGCTGGCCGACGAGCTGGTGGTGGCGACCGGCTTCCGGCCCGATCTCAGCTACCTGCGCGAGCTGCGATTGGCTCTCGATCCGGCGCTCGAATGCCCGCCGGCGCTGGCGCCGCTGATCGATCCCAACCTGCACAGCTGCGGGACGGTGCGGCCGCACGGCGCGCGCGAGCTGTCCCAGCCCGAGCCCGGCTTCTATTTCGCCGGCATGAAGTCCTACGGCCGCGCGCCGACGTTCCTGATGCTGACTGGCTACGAGCAGGTGCGCTCGATCGTGGCCGACATTGCCGGCGACCGCAAAGCCGCCGAGCGCGTCGAGCTGGATCTGCCGGAGACGGGCGTGTGCAGCCGGCCTGTCGCCGCGGTAGGGGCGGTCGCGAACGGCTGCTGCGGCGGACCCGCCCTCGCCGACGCCGCCGCCTGCTGCCGGGCCGACGAGGACGCCAAGGCCAGGGGAGCGGCCGGCTGCGGCTGCTGCTGACATGCAGATGCACGGCTGGTGCCGGCTGCAGGATTTGAACCCGCGACCAACGGTTTACAAAACCGCTGCTCTACCCCTGAGCTAAGCCGGCATTTCCTTGCAATTTGCGCTCTAACCTGCTAATTTTCCTCGCGTTTCCGGCGATGCTCTCGCGCCATACCGCACCATATCAATCTGGCTCTATCCGCCCGATTGAGAGCCAGAAAAGAGCCAGAAAATGCCTTCCGTGCTGCTCACTGACGTGTCCATCCGCGCTCTCAGGCCATCCGATACCTACGTCACCTGGTACGACAAGGCGTTGCCAACCTTCGGCGTCAGGGTCGGCAAGCGATCGAAGACGTTCGTAGTGATGCTCGGTAAGGAGCGCAAGAGGCTCCCCCTCGGCAAGTCCCCCGCCGTTTCGCTCCAGGACGCTCGCCAGCGGGCGCGGGACATTCTATACGGCACAGCTCCCCTCCCTGCACCCCAAGACGCCCCGGCCGTTCCTACCGCCTCTGACGCGGTCGCCTTGTTCCTCGATCGACACGCGCTAGATGCCCGTCCGCGGACCACCAAGGACTACAGGCGACTTCTCGACAAGCACTTCCTCCAGCTCCACGGGGGCACCCCCATCGACCAGATCACTACCGCTCATATCCTGGCCATCACCGACCGTCTCAGCGCTACTCCCGCCGAAGCTATCCATACCCACGCAGCGATCCGCACTTTCTACAATTGGGCAATCGGCCGGCGCATCATCCGCGCGTCACCTCTCACCGGCCTCCCACTTCCCGCTAAGCCTGGCCAGCGCGAGCGCGTGCTATCCGACGATGAGCTGAGGCGCGTGTACCTCGCCGCGCAAGAGATCGGCTATCCCTTCGGCTTCATCGTGCTCGTCTGCATTCACACGGGAATGCGTCGAACCGAAGTCGGCTCTTTGAAGTGGGCATACATCACGCCGGACTTCATCACGATACCGGGCGAGCTCACCAAGAACGGCGTCCAGCATCAGCTCCCCAATCTCATTGGGGAGAACCTACAACTCATTCCGAAATCCAGTCACTACCTCTTCCCGTCGAGCGCCGGCACTGCGTTCTCCGCATGGAGCAAGAACAAGACAGCGCTCGACCGCCACTCCAGCGTATCGGATTGGGTGCTGCACGATCTACGCCGCACGTTCTCAACGAAGATGGCCGAGTGGCAGATCGCGGAGCCGCATGTCATCGAACGAATACTCAATCACGTCACCGGCTCGATGTCGCCGCTTGCGAAGATTTACAACCGGCACAGCTACCTGCCACAGATGCGCAAGGCTCTACAACTCTACGAGAAGCACCTCGCCGCCTTGATTTCCGCACACTGATTCTCTACGTTCGCCCCGCGCCTGGCGTAAAATCCAGGGGCGTCGCGACGCTCCGACACTCGGAGTGATCGCGATGCAACGCTTCCTATCAAAGTCCGAAGTCAAGGCACTGGTCAAACTCTCGTATACCCATACAGCGCGTCTCGAAGCAGCTGGGACATTCCCCAAGCGTATCCCGCTCGGACCCCATCCAACATCGAGGCGCGTGTATCTCGAAAGCGAGATCCTTGCCTGGATGACGGAGCAGATACAGCGCGCGCGCCCCGAATAGGGGCGAGAAGACCCGCGGGGCAACCTGCGGGTCTTTCGCTTACATCAGGAGTGCCATCACCCCTTACATATCATGTAACAACTCACCCCTCCGCCTCCCTCTCACCATATCGCACCATCTCTAACAATACCACCACATACGTCATGGCTCTCCGAGCCACGACCCAACTCGCAATCTGTCTTACTCCACCCTCTACAGCATCCGCCAGACTAAAGCCCTCGCCCTTTGTCCGATACGGATGCATCGGAGTCGGGCTTCGGGTTGCTCATTGGGTCGTGGCTCTATGTATTGACGTGCTCCTATACCCCCATGGCCACGACGTATGTGGCGGGCGGCGGATCCTCCCCTGAATGCTTCCTCGCTGCATCGAAGAGCCGCAACTTCAGAGGTCGCGCTTCGAAGCGCGAGATGATCCGGCGTTCGATTTTGAACGAATCGTTCGAGCGATTTCGCTCGAACAATTTTTCTTGCGCGATCGCAAACATCAATTTGCGATCGCGCCGATTTTTCCACAGAAATTTTAGGCGCGCCGTCCTCGTCCGCAAGGGGTAAGCATAGACTCCCTGCTGAATTTCTGCATCCTCCCTTGCGGACTGCGGGCGCTCGCGCCTTAGTGCACAGTTACAAAATCGGGGGAACCATGAACCCTGCAATCCTGATACCGATCATCGTCACAGGAGTCTCTCTCTATTTCAATATCCATGCCCTGCTCTCCGGTCCCTTTGTTCTTGTCGCTTGGGTTTGGTACGCGCTCTATACCTGGACGCCGAATTTTTACGGCACGCTCGTCGCGTATATGAAGAATAGAAACCCCGACCGCCCTCCTGTCCAAGCCCTCAAGGATTATAGAAACCTCTCGCCCTCCTATAATTTCTACGAGCCTTTTGCATCACGGGGCGGTCTGATCTTTCTACTCTTCCTGATCGGCTTTGCTCTCTTTGCCGGGTTGCACATGGAAGCCGCCGACCCGACTTTCCCGCACTCTTTCAAATTTGTACTTATAGGCATTGCGGCTCTTTATATATTCTTCAAGGCGCGGTACGGCCACGGCCAGGCACGTCTCAAATCCGCAACCCCTCTACCCGAACCTCCGCCGCCTCTTATGGCCGGTGGCACTATGCGGGCCACGTTGCAGCGCCGTGATGCAGTTTATGCAGATGGTCCGAAAGCCGAGATGCTGCTGTGGCTGCAGGTCAGCGACACTGCTCGTGCGTTGCTCAAGAAATCAAGCCTACAGAACGTCAAGATTTTCCGCACAGAAATCGAACCTCGCTACCTATATCTATACAAAGACGCACCATTCGTTGAGGACAAAAAATACATTCCCCGCACACTACAAAACGTACTCGACCGCCAGCCCTATCTCATCCAAGGCTCGCACGCTTTGGAACTGGACGACATCGAGCGGCAGATCGAGGCGAACCTGAAACAGCTGCGCGACGTGCTGACGAACCTTGATGCGCGCAAGCCAGCCGCTGCGCGGACGATAGAGATATGAGCGACGCTCTCGATACGGTAACGCTCTATGCAAAAGCAAAGAGCCTCCATAGTAAGCTCCTCATTCCTTCGCGCGACGAATTCGTCCTCCATGTGCTTCGCGTACTTCGCGACGAGCTTTATCTTGACCCGCCCATTGCCCCGATACTCAAAGCCTCAATGCGGCTTCTTTCGGATCTGTACGAGCTCGACGACCTCGCCCACTTGCCCGACCCGCTCCCTATCCAGCTTGCTAATTCTCTCGATGGCGCACGCTACCGCGACAACTTGCGCAATTTTATCGCTCGATGGAACGACCAGAAAAAGCCCATTGACACTGCAGAGGGCGTAGTAATTCAGATGATGATGCGCTTCCTGAGTGCCCTTCCGGACACTCTCAAAACCACTTGGCCTAAAGCTCTTGATGAAATACCTTCAACCGTCAGCATTCCTTTCTATGAAATGGTGCCGAACCTGAATGACATCATCTACCTGCTCATTGGCACATATTTCGCTGAAGACCTCAAGGCTCTGTATCTCTATGACGGCATACGCCGCGACCTTGAAGAATTGCACACCCGCTACGCCTATTCCCGCAAAAAACCTGATGAGACCTTCCTGCCCGAAGATCACGAAGGCCCACCGCAGGCAATGATACGGGACTTCCTCGGCGATACTCCCTTTGCGCGCCTACTCATGACATCCGTTCCTTTCAGTATCCCGCGTGAGACCTACGCCAGCCATGCCATCTGCATCGCACCGCCCCGACACGGCAAGACGCAGATGCTCGGCAACATGATCTACTCGTTCCTACAGGAGCCCGACCCGCCGGGTCTCTTCGTTCTCGATCCGCACGGCGACCTATTCGCCAAGCTCCAATGTCTTGCCATCTTTGACGAGTCGCTCAAAGACCGGCTCGTAGTCCTCGACCCCGACACCGATCCACCGGCGCTCAACTTCCTCGACTTTGGCAATACCACGCAGGCCGGCATACAAGAAACATTTGCATATCTGATGAATTCCTTGTCGTCGGATCTCTCCGCCAAGCAAGGCGTCGTATCGCGCTACTTGCTCAAGCTCTTGCAGGTAATTCCAAATGCCTCGCTCGAAACGTTGCGCCTCATCGTCGATGAGAAGGTCAAGAGCATCGACAAGTCCGCCTTTGCCGAACACATCCGGCAACTTGGCGCACTGGAGCAAGGATTCTTTGCTAATCAATTCTACTCGGGCCGCATGCAGGAGACGAAAGACGCGATCGGCTGGAAGCTCTACAACGTGCTCGGCTCCGATACATTCCGGCAGATGTTCAGCGCTCCCAACAACTCATTCGATGCCTTCGATGCGATGCAGAAAAAGAAGGTCGTGCTGGTCAAGGGTGCGCGCAAGTCGCTCGGCCAGGAGGGCATGGAAGTCTTCCTGCAATTTATCATCGCGCAGTTCTTCTCGGCATCATTCCGACGGGAAGCCATCCCTGAAAAAGACCGGCACCTTTGCATGCTCATCGTCGACGAGGCACATCTCACCTTCAACAGCCAGACATCCAACATGCTCACCGAGTGCCGCAAGTGGGGCCTCGGATATTTCGGTGCGACGCAGCTCATCGAACAGATCCCGGCCGACGTAAAGGCCGCGATCTACGGCGCAACCGCTATCAAGATCGCCGGGCCCGTGGCGCACGGCGATGCCGCAGCTCTCGCCAAGGAGATGTACTGCGACACCGAATTCATACGAAATATGAAGGCCGTCGACCGCGATCATGCCGACTTCGCCTTCTATGTGCGAGGGCTGACGGACAGGGCGGTGAAGGTGTCTGTGCCGTATGGCACGCTGGAGAATGCGCCGCAGAGAACGACGCGGGTGTCGGCGACCGAGGAGAAAAAGGATTGCGTCGCCCCACAGACGCAAGAGGCATTCACCAACTCCACCGTTGCAGCATCAATCGTTTCGCCGGGCGGATCAACCGACGACCCGAGCAAGGCCGTATCCTCCGACTGGCTCAAGAAATAATTGGTACAATTAGTCGGCGCATGTCGGCGCTACGCGCTCCGACTCGCGCCATTTCGTACTACTTCGACCGTCTGGCAGGCGCAGCACCTCGCCACCAATTCATCTTGTCATGGAGAAGCGCAAGCACAGATCGCAATTCCGCTATGCGGGCGAAGACGCGGACGCCCGCCCGCTGCGTGAGAATGCACGCGTCCGCGATGTCAAAGCTCTACTGCATCCAGAAAATTACCCGCGCCTGCCATCCAACTGGATACACGCCTTCCTCGGTGGTAATGCACTTTCGGTGAGTCGGCGCCTGGCGCGCATGGCCCGCGAACCGCATAGCATCCTGACGCGTCACCAAGCCTGGTTCAGGCACGCCGTCTACGGTCTCACGAAATCCGACGCTCCCTTCCCTACCGAGCCGTTCCCTCATGTCGTTCTGCAGTCCCTCGTCATGGCGTCGATCGAACTCGGCGTTTGTGCTGACTCTGCCGCTCAAATTCTCAAGTGGCGAGATATCATAGCTCTCGGCCAGGTTCCGGACGGCACGCTCCGCCAAAGCAGAGGTCCTCATTACATCCCTCTTGCCGCCGGTCACTCCAAGGGCGATGAAAAACCGTTCGCGCTGCGCAAGGGCGGCAAAGACCTCTTCATCTTCGCCAACGAGATAGACCGCGGCACGGAGGCGTTCGAGAGCGACAAATCCCGCCGCACCATCCGCGAGAAGTTCCTGCACTACAAAGAAATCTTCGACCGCAGGTTGTGGAAGACGCACTACGGATTCCCGAACTCCATCGTCATCTTTTACACCCTCACAGAAACCCGCATGAATTCCATGCGTGCGCTCGCCGAACGAGAGATCGGCCGCCCGTCCTGGCTCCTGTTTGCTCACACCAGGGATTGGGGCAACGACAAGAAAGAGCCGCACTACCCGCCGCCGCCCGGTGCGCGACCGCATCACGGTATCGAGCCACTGGACCTGTACTCGCGCCCCTACAAGCGCGTCGGCCTCCCAGACTTCTATCTCAACCGCTTCACGGAGATGTGACGTGCACCGCATCGCAGCCGCGATCGGATACGGCTTTCTCGTCGTGTCGGCGGTCGCAAATTTTCTGTTCGCCTTCTCGCTCGGCCGAACCTTCTATCTCGCTCTCGTCTACGGTTCCGTCGGTGTGCTCGCAACGCTCGCAAACGCGGTCGTGCCGCTGCGCATGTTGCAGGCATGGGATGCTCGCCGAATCTCGGTCCTTGTAGCCGGCAGCGTTCTCCTCCCGCTCTGCATCACGTTCTCGCTGGCCTCTGCCATCGGCTTCGCCGCTACCATGCGAGACAATGGAACGGCAGATCAAGCCGCGCTCTCCGCGAATTACAAGACGACACTTGCCCAGCTCAAGGATACCGAGGCGCGATCCCGGACCCCGCAGAATGAGAAGCGCATCGAGCTGCTGCGCAACGACATCAAGAGCTACCGAGAAAAAGGCGCCATGCGCTCCGACGATCCGCAATCGGCCGCGCTCGAGATCCTGGGTATCACCGACGGCCGCTACTGGTTGACGCTCCTGTTCGCGCTCTTGGTCGAAGTCGGAGCTGCCGTGGGCCTGTTCATTGCTCTCGCCGACACCGAGCCGACACGCAAGCCGGTCGCGCAATGGCGGCCAAAATCCGCCTAGAAAAGAGGGCCGCCGTGAAGCGACCCTCCCTTCGGTCCGTCACTCGCCCTCTTTCGGGAGCGGTGGCATCAGCAGAAACGACCCATCCCAGTTTCCGGCCGGAACGGTGTTGAGCTTCACGGAGTAGCCTTTCTGGCCTTTGATGTCGGCCTCCCAAGCTGCTCCGATCGTTTCCCAACGATCACCGCTCACCTTCGCCCTCGCCACGAATACTGGCAAGGACTTCTGGGGTTCGGGTTGCTTCGCTGCGACCTTAGGTTTGAAGACCATTCTGCATGGCCCTTTCTCCCCATCCGCTGATGGACAGGGCCATGGCGCGCGAATCCTCACGCGCTCAGGCCCGCCCGCAAGCCGAAGGGCTGGCGCTCAGTATACGGTACACTTACCCTCGGTCTGTCCTTAACAGCGCGAGGTGTAGAAAATGGCCCGTATCGACTTCGCCGCCTTGAAGCGGGGCGTCACCATCGAGCAGGCGTGCTCTCTGCTCGGCATCCCACTGAAGAAGACCGGCGACCAGCTGAGGGGCTCGTGCCCGATCTGCTCGCATGACAGCCCGCGCGCGTTCGTGGTCACCCCGAAGCTCGGCCTCTATTGGTGCTTCGGACACTGCGCAAGCGGCGGGGACTGCATCGAGCTCGTCTCAAGGGCGCGGCAACTCTCCAAACGAGAAGCCGCCCGGCTCTTGGCTGATCACTACGGCAGCTCCTAACGGGGCTGCTTTCTTGTGTGCCGTGCATGTTCGTAAACTTGGAGGTGAAAGTCCTCTTCCCAGCCTGATGGGGGCGAAGGGATAGCGAAGCGCAAGGGTTGTGTCGCGAGACATTCCCCGAAAGAAGCGTGGAGCAAAACTGCGGTCTGATGAACAAGAACCCGATACGAGGCCTACCTGGCAGGACGAGCGAGCAAGAAATCGCGAAGTCCATACCGTCAAAGCGCCGGGGTGGTAAATTGGGCAGACGTGCAGGGAAAGTGTACGAAATTACCACGGGAGAACTCGATGATGTCCCCACGGGGACTGAGCAGTCCGAAAGGATTGCAATCGTCGTCGAGTAGTCAGCAGAGGGCGTAGTAGTCTCGAGTTTAGTCGGGACGAAGGCCCGAACGTTTGAAGAAAGGATTAATAGCATCAATAGTTCGCGGAACCATGCAGCAGAAAATCCCCGAGGGAAGGGCCTCGACATCAAGCAATCCGGATGAAGTCCGGAGTGCGAGCGTGCGAGGGACTGGACACTCCGTGCCACCGTTGAGAGGCGAACGTCCCACAGTTGCTCCGACAATCACTCTGATTGTCGGGCGAGAGAATATGAGAAATGCACTCAAGCGAGTGCAAGAGAACAGAGGTGCGCCAGGTATCGACGGTATGACCGTCGAGGCGCTACCACGCTTTCTCAGTAGCGAATGGCCCCGCATCAAAAGCCAGCTGCTTGAGGGAGAGTATCGGCCTTTGCCGGTACGACGGGTTGAGATACCGAAACCGGATGGAGGCGTACGCCTCCTCGGTATTCCCTCGGTTCTCGACCGCCTCATTCAGCAAGCGACGATGCAGGTACTCCAAGCATCTTGGGACAGAACATTCTCTGAGCACAGTTTCGGCTTCAGGCCGAATCGCTCGGCGCATGGCGCCGTTACCAAGGCGCAAGGATATGCAATGCAGGGTCAACGGATCGTGGTCGATATCGATCTGGAGAAATTCTTCGATCGAGTCAATCACGATATTCTCATGGGGTTAGTCATGAAGCGCGTGCACGACAAGGCAATCATCAGGCTTCTCCGGCGTTACCTCGCTGGAGGGGTGCTCATTGGGGGTCTTGTGAGCAGCACGCGCGAGGGCGTTCCCCAGGGAGGTCCCTTGTCACCGCTATTGTCAAACCTGATGCTCGATGTACTCGACAAAGAGCTTGAGTCTCGGGGTCACACATTCGTCCGATACGCTGACGACTGCAACATCTACGTAGGCAGTCGTCATGCCGGAGAGAGAGTGATGGCAAGCGTCACGAAATTCCTCGCAGTGAAACTGAAACTGCGGGTGAACAGCGACAAGAGCGCGGTCGCCCCACTACACAAGCGAACGTTTCTCGGCTTTAGCTTCACGCGTGATGGAAAGAAAGTCCGCATCGCCCCAAAGTCGCTCATGCGGCTGAGGGAAAAGGTACGCGAACTCACTTCCAAGACGGGAGGCCGAAGCCTCGACGAGACAATCGAAAACCTCTCGAAATATCTGAGAGGTTGGTATGGGTACTTCAGATTGGCGCAAACGCCAACAACGTTCGAGAACCTCGACCCATGGATACGTCGTCGCCTGCGATGTCTCTGTTGGAAACAGTGGAAGACCCCGAAGCGACGTTACTCCATGCTAGTCACACGCGGCGTCTCAAAAGAGACGGCTGCACTGACTACGAGTGCCGCTCGGCGTCATGGTACGTGGCACCTTTCGATGACACCCGGCTTGTCGTGGGCACTTCGCCCTGACTACCTGCGCTCGCTCGGTCTGTTCTCGCTCTCATCATCTTCTGTGTAATTATATTCTTCACTCGAACCGCCGGATGCGGACCCGCATGTCCGGTGGTGTGGGAGGGGTGGCATCGTGAGGTGCCCCCCTATCCCGATTCTGTGAAAATTATTTTGCTGTCCCCACATCGAACCATTCCATTTCTCATGTGGCCAAGCCGCACAATGTCGGCCTGTGACAACGTGAAAAGCGCGCACTAATTGAAAGTCTCCGAACAGGAGACCACCATGTACGAACTCATCCTCGGCAACTGCATCGACGTGCTCCGGCAGATGCCGGACAAGTCGGTCGATTGCATCGTTACTGATCCACCATACGGAGTCGGCATTGACTTCGCCGATTACAAAGACACCCACGAAAATCTCCTCGTTCTCATCCGTGATGCCCTGCCCGAAATGCGTCGTGTCGCTCGCCGCGTCGCTTTTACCTGCGGTGTTGCCAACCTCTGCTTCTACCCGCGCCCGACGTGGACGCTCGCCTGGTTTTATTACGGTAGCGGCCATACCCCTTGGGGATGGAGCGCATGGCAACCGATACTCGTCTATGGCGCCGATCCCGATCCACGGCTCCGCATGCGCCGCTGCGACATGATTCGCCACAACTCCAATCAGCATGATAGCGACCGCGCAAATGCTGCCGGTCACCCGACCCCGAAGCCGCTGTCATTTATGCGCAAGCTCATCAACCGTGTCGCGCCGTCACCGGCCGACACCATCCTCGATCCTTTCATGGGATCTGGGACAACCGGCGTAGCCGCCATCCAGCTCGGCCATACGTTTACCGGCATCGAGATGAATGGCGATTACCTGGCCATCGCCAAGCGACGAATCGCGCAAGCGCGGCCGGACTTTCAACTGACCCTAGACCTCAAAGCAAAGGACATCACATGCACGACATCTCGAACTTGAACTACCAAGAACTGCATCAGCTCAAGACCGCAGTCGTCGAGCGCATGAAGGAGATGCGCGACACTGGCATCACTCAACTACGTGCGACGATTGCCGAACAGGCATCGATACTCGGCGTGGACTTGAAGGACCTCGTGCCGAAGAAGACGCGCAAGAAGCGTAAACCCAAAGAGGATGACGATCCAACGTCCTGATTGCAACATCTCGCATCTGGAAGGAGGCCATCAGTTCGGTGGCCTTTTTCTTTGCCTGCATGCGCATATTCATTGTGGCGCCCCGGCTTCGCCGTCCCGTGCTATCTCGCCTCCGGCTCGCCCGAGCCCTGCGGTCTCGGCCAAAGGTTACGCCCGGTGGCGCATGTCATGTGCGCACCAAATGTCGGCTCGTAGCTACAGGCTGCGTGCTATCATGCCCAACATCCGCGTATGCAGAAGGACTTCGACCGGTGGAACAAGAAAAAGAAAGCACTCGATGCCACCGACAACGAACCGCTGTACTTTCGCGAAGGCGACATCTGGTGGGTGCATCTCGGCGTCAACATCGGCTACGAGATCGACGGCAAGCAAACCAACTTCGCGCGACCCGTCATCGTCCTGCGCAAGTACAATAAATTCTCCTTCCTCGCCCTCCCGCTCACCACACGCGCAACGTCGAGCCCGTACAAGCTTGCGGTCGGCGAAGTCGCCGGCAAACAGGCATTCGCAGTGGTCTCGCAGCTGCGCAATCTCGATAGCCGGCGTCTATACCAGAAGGTGGGATGGCTGCGGCCCGACTTGCTTCTCGCCATTCGCAACGAGACGTTCCGCATCAATTCGATGGTGCTGCGAACAAATAATTAGCCCCCGCTTTCGCGAGGGCGAGCCATAGGCCATCTGTATGCGAAAGCATACACCCAATGGGATGAGCGTCAAGTGAAGGTCTAGGCATCCCTCTCCACATCATCTTCATCCGCGGCGGCAATGTTGATGATCGCGGCCACCGCAATTTCCGCCTTCTCCTCTGGAAGGCTGCGCAGCACGTCGATGGCATCCTGCACCTCCTTAATCATGCACCCCATTATACCAGCATTCGGATAGCCATTTCTCGCTCCCCGTGCCCGGCGCTATCTCCCTTGCCGTCGAACCCGCGCCGAGAGCTTTGACGAGGCGCACGCCATATTTGCCCTCCATGTGGCCGGACAATCCCCGATCTTTATTCCCTCTGCCTGCTATTCGTCCGTTAGAATGTGCTGTATGGGTGTCGATCCTTCTGTCCTGCATCGCGATCCCGACGGAAAATCTCTAGAAGAGACCCGTTTGCTTGGAGGAATGCGCAGTGAGCGGATTGCCGAGCAAGAAGAAGAACGGCAGAATGAACCGGCGCGCGATGCAGAACTGAACGATCATGCATTTGCATTTTGCGGCAACGACGCGATCGAATTTTCCGAGCGCGAGAGAAATCTTGGGATGTATGTAATCGGTAAAACCGGCAGCGGCAAGACGGTCGCGCTCGAAAATTCTGCGCTGCTCGATATTGCCGCTGGCAAAGCACTCGTCTTCTTTGATCCGCATGGCGATGCCTCCCGCTCTATCATGGCGAGCATACCTCGCCGTCGTGCCGAAAAGATTTGCTATCTCGATCTCTCCAACATCAACTCGATCGCCTGGAATCCCCTCTCCGATGTGCCGAGCGACAAGGCGGCGCTCGCGGCCATCAATTTGACCGACGCATTGAAGGACATCTGGCCCGACACGTGGGGCGAACGCCTCGCGAGCTTTCTGCGCAATGGCTTCCAACTTCTCATCGAACACGGGCATGCGACCTTGAGTGATCTGCCGCGCCTCTATTACGACAAAGAGCATCGCGAGAAGTTCACGCAACGCATCAAAGACCCAGCGCTCAATGACTTTTGGAATGGCGAATACAAATCGTACGATGATCGCCAACGTCGTGAGGCGCAAGGCCCGATCCTCAATCGCATCGGCCAGCTTCTTGCCATTCCCCAGATACGCTCCGTCGTCTCCCACAGGCGCTCGACGCTCAACATCAAAACCGCGATCGACCGCGGCTACAGCATCATCGTGAACCTCTCGAAAGGAACGACCGGCCGCACGCCGAGTTCGATCTTCGGGTCTCTCCTGGCATCGTCGATCAAGACTGCCCTCATGGCGCGCGAAGACGCTCCGGAGGAGGAGCGCCCACCCCTGGCTTTTTACGCCGATGAATTCCACAACTACGGAACACTTGCTTGGGCCGAGATGCTCTCCGAATGCCGAAAGTATGGTCTGCAATTGACGCTGGCTCATCAATTCACCGGGCAGCTTCACAAAGACGTGCTAGCAGCGGTACTCGGCAACGTGGACACGCTCATCGTCTTCCGCGTTGGCATCGAAGACGCCAACCTCCTGGCGCCCGCGCTCGAGACTGGCCCGCTCATGTATGATAGAGACCGCCTTGCTTACATCCAACCCGAGAACATTCCGCCGCACCGACTGACCAACCAGCCACCCTTCCACGCCTGCATCAGACGCGGCATCGATCATTGCTACATCGAAACTGCGCCGCCCTTCCCCTCGCTTGATCGCTACTCTCGCAATGTGCAAAGTTCACAACGCCGATTTGCTCCGCGCTAGCTCACGCGCGGAGAAGCCTGGATGTCGCATGCCGAATACGGCGGCGCACAGAAAAGATTTGGCGGTTTCTAAAGAAGCGCCAGTAGCCTTCCGGCCGGCCGCGAAACAAGCCATGCCCGGCTATGTCATCTACTCCAATATGGAGGCATGAGCTGGGGCTTCGCTAATCCTTCCAAAAAGTCTTGAATCGCTCCCTCGAGACCACGGTGCAGCGCGCCGAGTATGCGTGCGGCCACGCGCAAAGTATTCCTGCGAATGAAGGGGGGTCGGCCAGCAGCCCCCGGCGTCGCGCGGGATGCCGAAGCGGCTCACCGCACGAGGGCAATGCCCAGCGATATCATGATTTCCTGAGAAGCCGTCGGACAATTACCGGCGGTTAGGTGTTGTCAACTGACAGTACCCGCACAGCGCGGTCTTTCAATCGATCTGGATCGCGCTCACCCTCACTCACCAAACTTAGAACGATGTTTGCGAGCCGCGGCATGCCCCTCGGCTGACCAACTTTTCAAGACTACGGCGATGAAAGTCGCCTAACCATAATATCACGTTCTCTTAACCCTCGAAGCTTGTGCGAGAAACCGCTTACTATAATGAAAAAAAGAACCAGATTAGAGATCCAAAAAAAGACAGTATGAATAAGCAGAAGCAAATCACTAACCGATTTGGAATCAGAGAGCTTCACGTGCAGAAACGCCGCATAAATCAGCAAGATCGATCCGTGAGCGGTAGCAATCAAGATAATAGCCGCCAATGCCCTCCGAAGGTATGTTTCCAAAAAAACGCGCACACTGTCCGCTCTGGGCGAAGCGAACCGTGGAACTTCGGCGTATCGAATTTGATCAGTTCGACCCGTCCCAATGCCAGTGATAAGTGCCGAGCCAGATGGAACGGTCTTTAATTCATACAGATCTCTCAAACTTCCGGTCACATAGAAAACAATCATGATTGCAAGAGCCATATGAATAAACAACACTGCTAGCTGGTCCACCACTTGCATATCAGGCCCCCAACCCCGGATTTCTGCGGCGCGCTAGCGCATCACCCGTGGCGTTGCTGATTTCGTTGTTGCTTTAAACTATCGGCTGCTGCAATTACTTTATGAACGACCGCAAGCAGCTCATCGAATTTCTTTGAGCGCCCAGGAGACTCTACTTCCGTAAAGTCGACAAACTCGATATCATAGGCCTTTGCAGAATCCCGCGGATGATGACCTTCCAGCCACATAGCCTTCCGTGACAAATCCACCTTGCTTGTCAGGAGAACCGGATGGAATGTTTCCAAGCCAAGAAGCTGCCCGCGCAGGTCCTCATCGACAACATCCGCCGCGCTGATGCAATGCAGAAAGAACTTGCCACGAAACAATTCAGCGAGATCAATGTATCGCGCGAGATAGCGCCTATCAGGCGACACAATAACGTAATGAATTTCGCATTCAAATCGCGTCAGCCAATCTTTCAGAGTTGCGAAGTATGCGTTGTTAAGCGCCAGATAACGTCCACCGAACCCTATTATGTACAAGACAAACCCGTTTGCCAGCAGAGGCAATAGAGCCGGTACCATTTCTGATGAAGCGCCAGCCGACATCCAAGTTCGTACTTCTCCAGCTGGTGCCGAAATGACGCTGTCTGGAGGCGCTGGCACTCCTTTTGCGTCACGCTTATGTCGAATTGTTGCGAGCATCAGCAGTAAGCAACCAACGTACGCTATCGCTGCCGCACCTGCATACGCCAAGAAGTCTGGGCCCCCGGTCATTTTTATCTCCGAAGTGCCGCGCATGGACCGTTCGCTGCATATATCGATTTGGAAGCTTCATCTCTCTCCGGCCACATAGCATTCCCCCTCTGCTACTGGAGTTCCGCATTTTCGGGTTTTGAATTTTTTCCATTCCTTCTGCCCAACAGAAGGCAGTCAGGCAGGAGCTGCCGAGCGGCACAGACGCAAGGGGACCCTCGCATAAGGTTCGCTAACAGCCCTGCGGCATCTTGTCGCATCCGCCCTCGCTACGTCAACCCTAGCGACGATGAGCGCACGGCAACCACCGCAAGGTTGCGCACGGATTGGTTGCCATAGACTCACCGATCGCAGAAAATCCTCCACTAACAGACCCGGGTGGCGCCGGCGCCGACGGCTCTGACCCTACGCTACCACAATGAAGCGGCATCGAAAAGTTAACGCGCATATCACGGAATAGTTCCTCAGGTACGACGTTGGTGCCCTTTTGTTGTCGCCCTGTCGGATCCTGACGTGGCTCGACCACAATTCCAACCACTGCCCCGCTCTCGAGAAAAACCGGTGCTCCGCTAAATCCGTGATCGGTAGGCAGATCTGTTTCCCAGTAGGCTATATCGCGGCCTCGGACGCTCATTAAACTACCCTCTCCAGGTAGCGCTCGCCGTTCGCCGTGGTGCCCTATGACATATAGTTTTGTGCCAGGCACGACGAGGTTGCTATACCCAAAGCAAAGCATCTTCCAATTAGGCATATGATCCACTCGCAGTACTGCTACATCCAGGAGTGCGGGATTCCACATTGATCCCGGGACGAGAGATGCTGGAAAGTAGTCGGCCGAGGTAGATATTTGGCGCACTGATATCTCAATTCGTCGGTGAGCAGCAGTTTTGGTGGGAATCACATGCCCCGCCGTAATTATATGCCCGCTTTTCGAAACAAGAAAGCCCGTTCCGAACGTAGTGATTGGGTCCCTATCTCCGACCAGACTTTCAATGATCCTAACATGAAAAATAGCCTTTTCGTAACGCTCAAAGATTTCCTTGGCTCGCGCATCTTTTACTGCCTCACGGCCAAACGTCTCTTGCCAACCAAGTTCTAATCCGGCTACCAATGCACAAATAGAGACACCGAGTGTCAGTTTCCTGGATGAAAATCTGCGCAAAGTCAATCTCCTTGCTCGGGTAAGTAAGACCGCTTTTAGCGCACGAAGTAATTACCCGGATCGTAGAGCACGTCCACGAAACCACCATACAGTATTTGTGCTGGAGAAATCCAAGGAAAGCGAAACGGCGACTTTATTTCGTCAAGCGACACGCTCAGAGTCTTCATTGTGCTAAGCCAAACTAACTTACTGCAATAAAAATGTCTTTCATCATCAAGCAACCAGCTCCACAACTCGTAAGGTTTCCCAACGTGTTTCCGGGCTTCCACCGCTATTTGCGCCCTCGCCTCCGGCAATCGATGCTTTACTCGCCCATGCCAAACAATCTGTTTAGACCGTCTTTGTATCCAAACAGCATAAGGCATTGTGACAACGCCGACTCCTTTCAACGCTTCAATGATAATGTGCTGTTTTGATGCTGAATCGTAATCTATGATTGCTATGTGTCCGGACTTTAGAGGCAATACTTCAGTTGCCTTGCGCCGCATCTCCGCACTGATGCGCTTGGCCGTTCCAAATATCTCAAGAAATGCATCGTATGTCATTTCTCGGATTTCGCGAATAATGTCCGCCGGATGCCGTTCATTGCTCGTCACCAATGTTGACAGAAAGTGCGCTCTGTCCTTTTCCCAGTCTTCGCGATCTTCATCAGTTCCTATATCTTTTCCCTCATTGTAAAAAATCTTCTGCCCCGGCACCTTAGGCCAGATTAAATCTCCAGGCATGAAGTCTCTAGGATCGGGAACACCGCTTGCATTGGCAGCTCCGGCTGCCAGACTCGCAGATAAAGTGATCACCGTCCCGAGAACGTCCCGCCGCGAAACGATCATGGCCGCCGCTTTCTTGTTTCTTGCCCGGTGCCGGGGCTCCTACCTCGCGCAGCCCATCGCATTCTGCTCACTCATTGGCAAGCCTCCTGCCCCAGGCCCATCGTCACAATATGCTGCCATAGACGGTGTTGCGTGTCACAGCCTGCCACATCCTTGCGCATTCCGACGATGGCGACCCCTCGTACCGACGCGTGGCGACCCCCCATTCCGCGATGGCGACCAGTGGGGCGTGAGAGCGCCGTTGGGTGATGGTGGTCATCTCAGGGTTGTGACGTGAGGTCAAGCGCGACGGAGGCCGTCCCCGTAGTCAACAGGAGGGGCCCGCGCGCGCTGCGGAGTGACCGCCACGAGTCTGACGCGGCAGCGCGCGCGGGAGGTCCCTGTTGACCCACGGGGGCGGGCGGGATGCTAGGCACGACGCTCATTTCTTGGCTCCCTTGGTTGGCTTGGTGTGGGTGGCCGTCTTGCTGCCCGCCACCTCCGCATCAACGGACGCGGGCTCTGCGGCGGCCGCTTCGGGGTTGCGCAGCGACGGGCCGCCGAGCGCCAGCCGGTAGGCGTTGTGCACGAGCCGATCGAGGATGGCATCGGCGAAGGTGGGCTCGTCGATGACGTCGTGCCACTTGTCGACTGGCAGCTGGCTGGTGATCAGGGTGGATCCACGGCCATAGCGGTCTTCGACGATCTCCATCAGATCGCGGCGCTGGGGAGCGGTGAGCCGATCCGGCCCCCAGTCATCGAGGATCAGCAGGTCGCTTTTGGTGAGGGTGCGGAACAGCTTGTTGAACCGGCCGTCACCATGCGCCAGCTCCAACTCCGCAAACAGCCTGAGCGCGCCAGGTGATTCCGAGCAGCCGTTCCAAGTAGTGGCGAGCAGTCGTTCCGATTGATGCCGCTCACGCTTTCCACAGGCTGGGTCGCCACCCCGGTACGGGGGGTCGCCACGCGTCGGTACGAGGGGTCGCCATGCGTCGGAATACTGGGTCGCCATGACCCGGTGCGCTCACACATCCTTTCGGCCACCAGCTTTGTCAGCCGCGATTGTCGGATACAAAGGGTCACAAAGGAGGCGGCGACAGCGACAATGCTGCCGCCGTTCTCATGAGTACTTACGTCTTCGCTACTATCACATACAGAGTTACCAATAACGCTGCTGTGAGGTAGACGATCATAAGCAACACTACAAAGTGTTTAACGCTCATGATGGGCGCCCTCCTTCAACGCCCCTCTCGTATCCAGGTATACAGAAACTGAAGCGATAAATAATTTACCCGAGTTGCTGTACATCTCAGACATTACATCCTTAAGTAGAAAAATCAAGAGTAAGTGTTGCTGGGCGGCATCTTTCATTGTTTTGTGGTGACTGCTTGTTTGCTTTAACGGCGGGCCATCTGCGTTCTCCAACAGCAACCGATCGTCGTGGGCGTCCTGGCTCACGGAAACCGACATCGCCGCGCTGGAGAACCAGCACGGCGCTGAGTTCGCGCCGCGCGCGTGTACGGCCGAGCGACGTGCAAGATGCATCACCGGGCACATCCACTTCCTGCAGGTGCGAAACGGCTGCGTGCATGTGCTGGACTACAAGCCCGACGCAACGACTAACAACCGATCGCGCAGCCGGCGATCAATGCCCTCGCGCTCACGCGCCTGGTGCCGGGCATCAAGCTATTCGACATCAAGTGCACGTGGTTCAACGAGCACGAATATTGCGAGATCTTCCCCCGCACGCTCTTTGCCGGCCGCACGTAACGGAGATCACTTCCACAACCCCTCGAACCGCCGCCCGGCCACGCGTGTGTAATGCACAGTGTGTTTCGGATCGCGGTGTCCAAGATAGTCCTGCATCGTGCGCAGATCGACGCCGGTGTTCGCAAGGTAGTAGCCGCAGGAGTGCCGCAGCACGTGAGGATGCACGTGCTTCAGCCCGGCACTCTCCCCTGCCACCGACAACAAATAGTTCACAGCGCCCCGCGTGAGCGGTTGCCCACGTTCGGAAATGAAAAGCCACGGCAGCTTGTCGGTGCGCGTGGCGAGGTAGCGTTTGATCGCACGCAGCTCGTCACCGGCGATCGGTTGCTCAACGGACAAAGAATTCTTCAACCGCTGCACCCACACACGCGCCTGCGCGAGGTTGACTTGATCGCGTCGCAGTCCAACCGCCTCGCTCACCCGCAGCCCATGCCGGTACATCATCAACATCAGAACGTGATCGCGCGTGCCGTGCCGGCCGCGCTTCGCGCTCTCCAGCAACTTCTCCATCTCGGCATCGTTGAGAAAATTCTTGCCGCGCTCGTGCGCGTCGGTGGTCTCGCCAGCAGACCCGCGCGCGTGATCTCCGGAGACGCTCCTACCCTTCTGGACGCGTCTTTTCGGCCCACTCTGTACATTACGCCGCTTGGCCGCCCTCTTCTTGCCCCTAGAAAACCCGCGTCGCATATAGGGTCAGTGTAGCACACTCTATACGAAAGGCGTCTTTTGTACAAAGTGAGAGGCTCTTGCAAAACGCTTGGCATGAGACGGCAGGTGCTGGAGCTCGGGCGCGGTGGGCGCGAGGTGTGAGGATGGGGCCGACGTTTTTCGCGTCGGAGCAGGCGTCAGGGTCGGATTGACGCACAGCTGCCGTGCCGG
>ORMF010407044.1_pt1 | contig 25311 bp, 24 predicted proteins | sample 1779871 | NCBI WGS metagenome assembly ORMF01 (sample SAMEA104232316, study PRJEB22302) | groundwater metagenome | biome: forest; feature: aquifer; material: groundwater | place: USA | collected 2011-08-07 | depth 5.4 m | reverse complement strand
CTTGTCCACCAGGTCGCGGTTGATGTCATCCAGAAACTTGCCACCGAGAAAACGATCCATCCAGCGCAAATGTATCTTGTCTGTGTTGATCGTCGCCTTGTGGCTTTGCTCTTTCAGCCATCGCACTGCCGCTTCGTTCCACTTGTGCCGGGGCTTCACGCCCAGCCGGGCGATCTGCCACAGTTCTACCTTGAAGCGGTCGTGGTACTCCTGCGCGAGGATTTCCTCTTCGGTTCCAGTAGAGCGGCGTATTCGTTCCCCTGTAGGGGAGAGTACGTCGAGCCACCAGACCTTGCCGCGTTTCTTAAGTGACATGGGTTATTCTCCTTTCCCAGCATCACTTGCAACGCTTGCCAAGGCGAAGCATAAAGCGAGCGAAGATAATCGGCAAGGTCGGGTTCGAGAAACACCCAGCACTTGCCAACCTTGGCCGCTGGCACACGGCCAGCCTTGGCGCGACGGCGCAGTTCTTCTGGATGCAGCTTGAGGAATTTGGCGGCCTGTTCAAGATCAAGAGTCTCCATGATTGCCGCCCGTAGTGTTATCCAGCGTGTTGTACTTGCGCGCCTTGGCTTTCACTTTGCGTGAGATGTAATCCTTTAGGTTTCGGCCATTTATATGGTGGAATACCTTGGCGCGGTGCAGATATTCGTTCAGACCTTCATCGAAATCTTCAATGCCACGGCTCGCCATGAACGAAGTCAGGCCGCCCAAGCCATTGACCAGCATCCACTCGTCACGCGGCAACCGTTGCGGATGGAAACGCTGGAGGCGTGGTCGATCTTCCATGAATTGGTCGAACACTTGAGATATGGCCTGCCACACCGGATGCGTTGGCCAGCGCGTGCGCGTGGCATCGTTGGGGTTGGGAATTGCCAGCCGCAGCCATTCCTGAGTGAGATAACGCCACAATGCATCGAAGAATTCGAGCAGGTCGGGTACAGTGTTAATGTTGAGTTGCTTCAATACCTCGCGGCGCAACTGGAATTCCTGCCGCCAGACCTTTTCGCCCAACTTCCAGCCGCGCGGTTGCCACAGTTCGTGGAAAAAGAACTTGCGCGATTTGTATTCGATTTCGACCGTTTTTTCGTAAAGGCGCGAGGATAAATCACCGCCTTGTCCAACGACCCACCCTGTGAAGGGACAAGGGATGCGCCGGTCGTAGTATTTCGCCAGCAAGTTGGCGCGCGTTACCCAGCACTCCTGATCCAGCCTATCGAAATCAACCGTGCAGATGAAATCCAGGAACACATCCGCACGGCTAATGATGGGAACCCCGACATTGCCGCCAAACTGTCCGATGATGCTGCACAGATTGGCTGTTGCGGCTCCTTCACCTACGGCATGAAGGTATTCGCTGGAAATCTGCACTGTAGCCAACGGCAAGGACTTGGCGCGGGAACTGCTGAACTTGATGAAGAAGCAATTATCCGCAAGGATATAAGGAAAACGCTTTGCGCCATGATCCGACACCTCGAACAAATGCTCGCCGATCTTGAGCTGGGCGTGGGATTGCTCCTTCTCGCTTTCCGATTGCGCCAAGAGCTTGAGGTGTTCCAGTTTGCTTTGCCATTCCTCGGACAGATCGCCCGGGAACGAGAGGTAAAGACTATCCACACCGAACAACAAGACAGTGAATTTCTCTGGAATGCTGTTTGAGGGTACTCTGTTAGACGGCAGCGTACCCTCAGAATCGCCACGCCTGCCGCCGTCCGTACGGTGCGCGCCTGCGCGCGCATCCGTGCGGGCGTCGTCCGGCGCGTCGTGTTTTTGATTGCCTTTTATTGTTGCCATAATCGAACTCCTTGTAGTTGAGGAGTCCGAATAATCTCGCTTGGCTCAGGGCAAAAAAATATGGCTGGAGGGTGGAAAAATGGGGGCGAATGATAGAGGGGTATTTTTCACCCGCATGGTTAAGCCATTTATGTAAATCGGTGCTATTTGCTTTCACCCCCATTTTTCCGGGGAGCGCCGCGACGGTTTCGGACGTGCGGAGGCGCCACAACCTTTACCCATTCGCGGACGGTCTCATCCACATAGAAGCTACCCCCCCCGTATTTCTGTATCAGCTCGTCTTTCACTACCGAGGCAATGGTGCGATCCGGCTCATCCTGCCAAATTACCCTTGCGATCTGCTGGCAGGCTATGCGAGCTTCCTGATTGGGGCGCATTTTATTGGCTGCTTCTTCTATGGGGTTTGTTTCAGCAGGCGGCGATGTGGGTTCTGCGGGCTGATCGAGTTCGGGCTCATTTGGGACAGGCTGAGAGGCTCCATTCATCTTCACGGCTTCCGTCGCGTCTTGTTCCTGATGCCATGCTTTCCAGTCTTCGCTAGTCCAGTCACGCCTAATATAGCCATGACCTGGAGATATGTGGCCTTCTGGCAGTTCATATTCCAGATTCCAGCCCGGCGGAAACCAGAACTCCGGCAGTGGGGTATTCATGCGCTCACACCAGAGCTTGAAATCAAACCGCTCTACCTGCGCCCAACGTAATAATTTTCGATTGTGGTAACGGCCATGAATACACGCGTAAATATCATCAAGCCAGTGATATACGGAGAGCCCCTTTTCGTCTGGCTCGAAATCACGCTTTTCGAGCGTGATAGTTTCGCAAGCAAGCTCACCCTTGAGGATGGCAAGCATCAAATTACGAAAATGGTCTTCGACTTCCAACGGGATGCGAAACCAAAGTTTTCGTGGATCATGTCCAGCCAAACGAAAGCTAATATCCCAAACAGAAAGATCATCAACGAGCAATGGCATTTCTACATCTCCAAAAATAGGTCGTTCCAGACGGTCGGCTATGCCTAAAGTAGTGGGATACTATACACTTGCACGCAAACAGAAAAACAAGGGGGCGGGGGAAAGGTGGTTGATAACGCGATATTCAAGGACTATCTGGCGCAGATAGAGCACGCCTATAAAGCAGGCAACGCTACCGAGCATACCCACCGCCCCGCGCTGAAATCCCTACTCGAAGCATTCCAGCCTGGCATCACAGCCACCAACGAACCCAAGCGCATCAAGTGCGGTGCGCCGGATTACATCATCACCCGCAAAGACGTTCCGCTGGGCTTTGTGGAAGCCAAGGACATCGGTGTTTCACTTGGCGACACCGAGAGCAGCGAACAACTCAAACGCTACCGCGACGGCCTCGCCAATCTCATCCTTACCGACTATCTGGAATTCCGCTGGTATGTGAGCGGCGAGTTGCGCCTGACTGCGTGCCTTGCCAAACCGCAGGCCAACGGCAAACTGCGCGCAGAAGCGGAAGGCACACAACAACTTGCCGAATTGTTGCAGTCCTTCTTTGCCGAGAACATTCCCGTCATCTCCAGCCCCAAGGAACTCGCCGTGCGCATGGCGGCACTGGCACGATTGATCCGCTCCATCATCGGAAAGACCTTTGCGGAAGAAGGCGAACACGGCGCACTGCACGAACAGATGGATGGCTTCCGCAAAGTGTTGCTGCACGATCTTACGCCGGAACAGTTCGGCGACATGTACGCGCAGACCATTTGCTATGGCCTGTTTGCCGCACGTTGCAACAGCACCGGCTTACACTTCACCCGCACCCATGCCGCTTACGACCTACCCAAGACTAACCCGTTCCTGCGCAAGCTCTTCGCCCACATTGCCGGGCCGGAACTGGACGAGCGCATCGTGTGGGTGGTGGACAATCTCGCCGAACTGCTGAACCGTGCAGATATCGCCGCCATCCTGCAAGACTTCGGGCGCGCAACAAGGCAGGAAGACCCGGTAGTGCATTTCTACGAAACCTTCCTCGGCGCGTATGACCAGAAAATGCGCGAGGCCAGAGGCGTGTATTACACGCCGGAGCCGGTGGTGTCCTACATTGTGCGCAGCGTGGATGCCATCCTGAAAAAAGATTTCAAGTTGAATGCGGGGCTGGCCGATGCCAGCAAAGTCAAAATCAAACGCCCGCTCAAGCTGAACAAAAAGGGCGAGACAACCTACGAGACCATCGAAACCCACAAGGTGCAAATCCTCGATCCCGCCACCGGAACCGGCACCTTCCTGTATGGCGTCATCGGGCAAATCTACCAGACCTTTGCGGGCAACAAGGGCATGTGGCCGGGCTATGTGCAGGAAAATCTGCTGCCGCGTGTGTATGGTTTTGAGCTGCTGATGGCACCTTATGCCGTGGCGCACATGAAGCTCGGTTTGCTGCTGCGCGATACCGGCTATGATTTTTCCAGCGACGAACGCCTGCGCGTGTTCCTCACCAACACTCTGGAAGAGGCGCATGAACTCACCGGCCTGCCGCTGTTCACGCAGTGGCTAGCGGAGGAAGCCAGCAGCGCCAATCAGGTGAAGAAGGAAACGCCGGTAATGGTGGTGTTGGGCAATCCGCCGTATTCCGGGCATTCCGCTAACACCGGCGAATGGATCGCCGGGCTGCTGCGCGGCAGCGACAGCACAACGGGGCAAAAGACCGGTAACTATTTTGAAGTGGACGGCGCGCCATTGGGCGAACGTAACCCCAAGTGGCTGAATGACGACTATGTGAAATTCATCCGCTTTGCGCAATGGCGCATCGAGCAGACCGGCTATGGCGTGCTTGCCTTCGTCACCAACCACGGCTATCTGGACAACCCCACCTTCCGGGGGATGCGCCAGAGCCTAATGCAGAGCTTTGACGACATCTATCTGCTTGACCTGCACGGCAACAGCAAGAAAAAGGAAAAAGCGCCGGACGGCGGCAAGGATGAAAACGTATTCGACATTCAGCAGGGTGTCGCTATCGGCCTGTTCGTGAAGCGCGGCAAGGCGCAGGACAAATCCGCACAGGTTTATCGCGCCGACCTTTATGGCACGCGCGAAAGCAAATACACCGGGCTGGCGGAAAATGACGTGTCCACCACTCACTGGCAAACACTCAATCCGCAAGCGCCGTTTTACTTGTTCATGCCGCAGGATGAGACTGTGCGCGCGGAGTATGAACAGGGCTGGAAAATAACCGACATCATTCCGGTGAACGTGCTGGGGTTCCAATCCCACCGTGACGATTTTGCGATTGATTTTGAGCAAGCACGGTTGCATCAGCGCATTGCTGCGATGCACCACACCGAATTGGATGATGCCGAATTCGCGCAGCGGTATGACTTGAAAGACGCCGGTGGTTGGAAGGTAAGCAAAGCAAGGCAACAGTTACGTGAAGATGCACGCTGGAAAGAAAAGCTTATTCCGTGTGCCTACCGACCCTTCGATACGCGCTGGGCTTACTACAGCGAAGTGGCAATGGATAGGCCTCGCCACGAGCTAAAAGAAAATGTGGCTGGCAAAGAAAACCTTTGTTTGAATGTTGTGCGTCAAACGAAATCAGAGCATTGGCAACATGCGGTAATGACCGACAAACCTGCGCCTGCTGTTTTTGTGGAAATAAAAGATGGCTCAACTGTTTTTCCGCTCTACCTCTACGCCACCCCAAGAACCGACCTGTTCGACGACTGCGCGGCAGGTAGCCGCTGCCCCAATCTCGCACCGGAATTCATCGCCGATTTTTCCGCTCGGCTGCAACTGGATTTCGTGCCGGATGGCTGTGGCGATTTGCGCAAAACTTTCGGGCCTGAGGATGTGTTCCATTACGCCTATGCGGTGTTCCATTCTCCTGCCTACCGCAGCCGCTACACCGAATTCCTGAAAGGAGATTTTCCGCGCCTGCCATTGACGCGCGATGTAGCGCTGTTTCGCAGCCTGTGCGCCTTGGGCAAGGAACTGGTGGCGCTGCACTTGATGGAGCAGCTTCCCAAATTGGAAACTCGCTATCCAGAGGCAGGGGATAACACGGTGGATGTTGTACGCTATACCGAACCGGAAAACGGTGTGTCGGGGCGCGTGTGGATCAACCAGAAACAATATTTCGACAATGTGCCGCCCGAGGTGTGGGGCTATCATATCGGCGGTTATCAGGTTTGCCAGAAGTGGCTGAAAGACCGCAAGGGGCGGCAGCTTTCCTACGACGATCTCACTCATTATCGCGGCATCGTGGCGGCACTGGCGCGCACCATCGAACTACAGGTCGCGATTGATGACGCGATAGGCATGTGGCCGTTGCAGTAGCATCCAGCAAGAAAGCTATTCATGCCTGATAATTTGCTTACTATTCCAGCTCATGCTGGGCGAGCTATAGTTCAAGCTGGAGCGGTCATCGCTTGCCCGCTATTGGGAACGGATTGGTTCGTTACGTTCTGTAACGAGCGTGGTCTTTCAATTGATCGGGAGCGTCTGATACGGCTTGAACGCCTGGGGATGTTTGCACCGATCTTCCGAGTGCGGGAACCACAGGAGGATGTTCCACCATTTTATATTCCGGTGCGCAAGGGCAATGATTGGTTTGCCAAGGGATGGGCATGGGACACCACAGGGGTTCCCTCAACCTCTGAGGTTCCTGAACACAATGATCGAACGCAAGAAGGTTACTACTCCATTTTTCAACTCAATTATCTTCACATCGTTCTCTCTGAAATGACGATTCGGACTCAGTTGGATTCCTATCTGGACCGTGCTAACAATGAAAATATCGACTGGCAGAAGAATGGCGAGCGGTGGATGCAACATGCCAAAAATTGTTTAGAAAGCCTGCGAGTACATGAATTCCGCCGCAGCATCGGATTGCTCTGTCAGTACATATCCAATCGCTATTTCCCAAAGACCCAAGGCGACCAGAGAACAATTAGTGTTGGTGGAAGCAGCTATTCGGATAACTGGATCAGTGTTATAGGATCGGCTTGGGATTGGCATGAAGAAGCACGAAATTGGAAGCCTCAAGTCGTGAAACATCTTTTCGATTTAACTCCAGAGAAACTACGCCATGCCTATGAGACTTTAGCTTTGGCGCAATCGTCCTGTGATCCTCTTGATAACTGGTATCAACTGACTCAGTTTGTTTCTTTGCAGGAACGAGGGAGGTTGAAAGGGGATGCTTTGCGGGCAGAGACATTGCGTGCTGGCTCACACATGCTGCGACTTCTGCATAAAGATTTGTATGGGGAGGAACTTCCGCATCCGAATGAGGTTGGAAGGACGATCATTACCCATATGCCGGAACTGGAAGTTCGTCAGGATACGCGTCGCTACCTTGAATTTGTCGTTAACCGCTTTGGACTTAATCCCCAGCCCAAGCTTTCTCTCTTTGTGGAAGGAGAGGGTGAGGATGCTGCAATACAGAAGATTTTTAGCGAGTGCTTTGGCACCCATCCAGGCACGTACGGGATCGAGATTATCGTGTTGGGTGGTGTGGGTACGGCTACCGGAACAAAAAAAGAAGACCGGTTTCGTGCGATTCTCCGGCTTCTTGACTACCTGCACCATCATCAAACATTCACCTTCCTTATACTCGATAATGAAAATTACGCGAACAGATTAAAGGGGGAAGCACGAAAGGCTAAATCCAAGCATAGCGATCAGCGTTATTTAACGCGGCCTGAATATATTCGTATATGGAAAGACTCTTTTGAGTTCGATAATTTTTCTTGTAGCGAAATCGCAACTGCACTGAATGAACTAGCCCAAAACAGCGCGAATTTTTCAACTGCCGATGTGATGGACTGCAAATCCGCGCAAAATCCAGGAGCCACCCTTACGCGGTTATATCGTCAACGGGCTAATTATGACCTTCCAAAGGTCGAACTAAACGAGATTTTGATCAAATATATGCTATCAGAGCAAGCGAAGCGAAGAATCGGGAATCGCCCTATTGTCAAGGTACTGGAGCGAGTGCTACGCCTAGCTACCCGCAATCCATTTCCAATAACGCGCGAAGATTGGGAACACAACCAAGTATCGAAGTATTTTGGAAAAAAACAAAAGCCGTCCAAGCCCATGCGGGTGCAGCCTACGTAGAAGATTAGCATTGACGTTTGCAATAGTTGAGCTACAATGTAGCCCAACTTAGAAAGGATATAAATATGGCTACTAACACCGTTGTCCGTGCGCGCATTGACGAGCACACCAAGGAAGAGGCCGCCGCCGTGCTGGCTGCGATGGGGCTGACTGTGTCTGATGCTTTCCGCATTATGCTGACTCGCGTTGCGCAAGAAAAGGCGCTGCCGTTCGAGCCACTCATTCCCAACGAAAAAACCATCAAGGCAATGAGGCAGGCGCGTAGCGGCAAAGGGCTGGAGCGTGTAACACTTGAGCAGCTTGCGGACGAGTGGCATAAGGGATGAGGGAGATTTTCCAGCAATCACCGTTCAAGGTCGATTTCAAGCGGGTAAGCCGTTCCGGTCGATATAAGGCGAAAGATGTGCTGGGCATCATCGCCATGTTGGCGAATGACGAGCCATTACCGGAGCGATGCCGTGACCATGCGCTGACCGGCGAGTGGAAAGATTTCCGTGATTGCCACATCAAGCCCGATCTGGTGTTGATCTACCAGAAGCCAGACGACCAGCGCCTTGTGCTGGCGCGTCTCGGATCACATAGCGAACTCGGATTGTAACGAGTGAAAAGTCCACAAATGCTTGCGCACTTGTGAGGGTGTGGTCACAGACTGGCGCGGCCAGACTGTGAAAGTTTAGCTGGCACAAAAGCGATGCTCTTGTGTGGGGTGTTGTCGCAGACTGGATAAACCAGACTGCGGCGGATTTTATCGTTGTGCCTCGCTCACGTTGGGCATGATGTGAGTGAGATTTGATGCAGTTGATACGAAAAAATGGCAAGCGCTGTAAGTGGCTGTTTATCAATAAATACAGTTGGTTACAAGCGGCCCCTACGAACCAAGGGGTCAGGAGTTCGAATCTCTTCGGGCGCGCCAATCCAGGTTAAAAGTGGGCACTTGATTCAAGTTGCCCATTTTTATTTTCTGCATCGTTTCCGCCAGTGCCGCATATCTTGCAGCGGGGCATTCGCATTTACAGTTGGAGCATGTGCCAGGCGCGGGTTACCGGTCGGTACTGAACCAATCCGCCGTTGAACCACTATCGCCCTTCGGTTGAGATGTTGTATCGTTCCGCTGCAAAGGTGGCGGGTGCCAATGCTGCTGGTGCGATGTTGACCGGCATGGGCAAAGACGGCGCTGCGGCCATGCTGGAGATGCATCAGGCCGGGGGTATAACTTCGCGCAGGAGAGGCGAGTTGCGTGGTGTTCGGGATGCCGCGCGAGGCTATCAACCCGGGTGCGGTGGATGAAGTTGTGGCGTTGGCAAAAGATGGCAGAGCAGGTACTTGTTTATTTGAGAGTTGCCAAAATAATGTTATGTTTTCTGGAATAACGATCGAGGGTGGCTTCGTAAATGTTTACACGCTATATTTTGGCCTTGATGGTGACAACTTCGCTCGCCAGTGCCGGCAATGCAGCCGAAGAAGGAAGCCCGGATTGGAACACGACAACCCTGACCGGCGATTGGAGCGGGGCGCGCACCAACCTCTACAACATGGGGGTGAATCTGGAATTCACCCACAAGAGCGACATGCTGGCGAACACATCCGGCGGTATCAAACGCGGCTCGGCATGGATAGGGCACACCGAAGCCAGGGTCAAGATGAACCTGGAAAAATTATGGGGATGGGACGCCACCACCGCCTATGTCCATTACCACAGCCAGCTCGGCGGCAAATATAACCGCGATTACGTCGGCAGCTTTATCGGCGTGGATAATATCGAAGCAGGCGCAAACACCGCACAGCTGTTTCATGCCTGGCTGCAAAAAAGTTTCTCCGGCGACAGCTTGTCGGTGCTGGCCGGTATCTATCCGATTGATTCAGAATTTTATGTCACCGACACATCGAGTGTGTTTTTCCAACCCCCTTACGGCATGGCGAACGACGTGGCACAGCCTATCATAGGCGCCTCACAAGCCCCCTCAATTTTCCCGATTGGCGCGCTGGCGGTACGCGTGAAATATACAACACCGGGCAAAAATATTTACCTGCAAGGCGCCTTGACGGATGGCGTACCGGGCGACCCGAACAACCCGCATGGTACGCATATCCAGCTTAACAAAGGGGACGGCACACTCTCCATTGTCGAGTTCGGCTACACGCCGCAGAAAGAAGAGCCGCCATTCAAGGCAACCAGGCCTGGAGAGATGGTCGAACCCGAACAAAAAATACATGAAGAACATGAATCTTTCAATAAGACCGCTATCGGCTTCTGGCATTACTCTACGTGCTTTGACGATCTCACCGATAGGGACGCATTCGGCAATCCGCTGCGCCGCCCGAGCCAGGGAGTCTATTTTCTGGCGGAGCGCACCTTGATGGTCGAGGAAGACCACCCCGCGCAGGGGCTGTCCGGCTTCGTCCGTTTCGGCACGGCCAGCCGCGACATCCACCAGGCGGACTGGACAGGGAGTCTGGGATTGCGCTACCACGGCCTGTTTTCCGGGCGCGATGACGACATCGCAGGCATTGCAGTCACCATCAACCATGCCAGCGACAAATACCGGTTCCTCAACAATGCCGGTAGCAGTGAGACGGACGTGGAAGCAACCTACCGTGCACAGATCAAACCCTGGTTCGCGCTGCAACCCACGGTGCAATATATTCTCCGCCCCAACATGGATCCCACCCAAAAAAATGCATGGGTAATCGGGGCACGGGCCGAGATTAACTTCTAGTCTGCCGGGCGTTCATCGTCCTTGAGTGAGTTTCCCCGCGAAAATCGTCTTCACCGTATGAAGGGCGCGATTTTTTCGATCGGCTTCCGTGCTAATCTTCGTTTGCATATAATCCATCCGGCAACGCATAACTGCCTGCACCATCTTCATATGGTGCACTTCACTGGTTGCTCAGGAGGTTGAATGGTTCTGCCACAACAAAGCAAGCGCGGGTTTCCGTTGCGCCGCACCGCCGCTATCGCCGTGCTTATTCTGCTGGCCCTCACTGCATGGTATGTCACGCGCCCCCAACCACTGCCGGTCGTCTTGTGGAAAGTGGAGCGCGGCGTGGTCGAGGCGACGGTCAGCAACACCCGCGCCGGCACCATCAAGGCCTGCCAACGCGCCAAACTGGCTCCTCCGGCTGGCGGACAGATTTCCCAAATGAGGGTGAAGAAGGGCGAACGGGTTGTCGCCGGCCAGGTATTGCTGGAGCTTTGGAATAACGACTTGCGGGCGCAGGAGCGTTTGGCGCAGGAACAGCTCGGCACGTCGCAGACCCAGGCGCAGCAGGCTTGTATGCAGGCAGACCTGGCGGAAAAGGAAGCCGAGCGCGCGCGCCAGTTGAAAGAGCGCGGTTTTATTTCTGCCGAAGGACTGGATCAAAAAGCGTCGGCTGCCAAGGTGAATCGCGCCGGGTGTGAAGCCGCGCGCAGCCAAATTGAGCAGAGCCGTTCGCGCATTGCGGTGGCGCGTGCAAGCCTCGACCGCATGGTGTTGCGCGCACCATTTGACGGTGTCGTGGCCGACATCAGCGGCGAGCTGGGCGAATACGCCACGCCTTCGCCACCCGGCATTCCCACGCCGCCCGCGATAGACCTGATTGATGACCGTTGCCTGTATGTCAGCGCGCCGATTGACGAAGTGGATGCGGCCAACATCAAGGCGGGGCAGGTCAGTCGTATCACCCTGGACGCGATCAAGGACAGGTCCTTTGCGGGCAAGGTCAAGCGTGTTGCGCCCTACGTGCTGGAGCTGGAGAAGCAGGCGCGCACCGTGGAGGTGGAAGTGGAGTTCGTCGAACTGCCCAAAGCGGAAAATTTATTGGTTGGCTACAGCGCGGATGTGGAGATCGTGCATAACTCCCGTCACAACGTGTTGCGCATCCCTACGCAAGCCATGCTGGAAGGCAAGCGGGTACTTGTTTACCGGGCAACCGATGGCGTGCTTGAAGAACGCACCGTGACGACGGGCTTATCCAACTGGGAACATACCGAAATCATCTCCGGGCTGAATGAAGGCGACCAGATAGTGATGTCGCTCGATCAAGCAGGTGTGAAGGCCGGGGCGCATGTGCTGCCGGAAGCAAGCAAGCCAGCAAAATGATCCGACTGGAGAATGTTCGCCGCATCTTCGCCGTCGGTGACCAGGAGGTTGCCGCGTTGCGCGGCATCAATCTGAATATCGCGGCGGGCGATTATGTTTCCATCATGGGGCCGTCCGGTTCCGGCAAATCCACTCTGCTCAACCTGATCGGCTTGCTGGATCGTCCGAGTTCCGGCACTTACCGGCTGGATGGCGGAAACGTCACCGATTTGACCGATGAGCAGCAGGCCAGGGTACGCAGTGAAAAAGTTGGTTTCGTATTCCAGGCGTTTCATCTGGTGCCGCGCCTGACGGCCGCGATGAACATCGAACTGCCGCTGATTCTGGCGGGCATTCCTGCCGACGAGCGCAAGACGCGCGTGGCGCAGATGCTGGAAAACTATGGCTTGGCGGACCGCGCCGATCACCGTCCCGACCAGCTCTCCGGCGGGCAACGGCAGCGCGTGGCGATTGCGCGCGCCAACAGCATGCACCCCGCCGTGTTGCTGGCCGACGAACCGACCGGCAATCTCGATCAAACCACCGGCAAAGAGGTGTTGAACCTGCTCGAACAACTGGTTGCGCAACACGTTACCCTGATCATCGTCACCCACGATCCGGCCATCGGCGCGCGCGCGGCGCGGCAGCTGCATATGGTGGATGGGCAGATCACCGGCGAGACCGGGCGCAGCCCATGAAATTGATTGATGTCCTGCTGTTTGCCTCAGGCAGCCTGCGCGGCAGCCGCACCCGCACGTTGCTGATGATCCTTGCGATGTCCATTGGCGTGGCGGCGGTGGTGGTGCTGACCGGCCTGGGCGAAGGTGCGCGCCGCTATGTCATCAACCAGTTTTCTTCGCTGGGTACCAATCTGCTGATCGTGTTTCCCGGCCGCACCGAAACGGCAGGGATTGGGCCGGGCATGCTGCTCGGGCAAATCCCGCGCGAGCTCATTCTGGACGACGCGCAGGCCTTGCTGCGCAGCCGCGCCATCAGGCGCATTGCGCCGCTGACGGTGGGTGCGTCGCAAATCTCCCAGGGCGCGCTCAACCGCGAAGTGGCCGTGCTGGGTTCGACGGCCGACTTGCTGGAAGTGCGCCACATGAGCATGGGGCAGGGGCAGTTCCTGCCTGCCGGGGACGTGTATTCCAGCGAATCGGTGTGCGTGCTGGGCGCCAAGATCAAGCGCGAACTGTTTGGCCAGCAGCATGCCATCGGCGCGTGGGTAAGGCTGGGAGACCGGCGCTTCCGCGTCATCGGCGTGCTGGCGGCGCAGGGCGAATCGATGGGTTTCAACACCGACGAGATTGTCATCGTGCCGGTCGTTTCGGCGCATATGCTGTTCAACACCTCCGGACTGTTCCGCATCCTGATTGAAGCGAAAAGCCGCGATGCCATCGAACAAGCCAAGCGCGATGCAGAGCAGATTTTGTCACAGCGGCATGGCGGCGAGCGCGATGTGACCGTCATTACGCAGGATGCCGTGCTGGCCACTTTCGACCGCATCCTGCGCGCGCTGACGCTGGCGGTCGGCGGCATAGCCGCGATCAGCCTGGCGGTGGCAGGCATCCTGATCATGAACGTGATGCTGATCGCCGTTTCACAGCGCGTGAGGGAAATCGGCCTGCTCAAGGCGCTGGGCGCGCCTGCAAACCAAATCAGGAATTTGTTCTTCGCCGAAGCGATCCTGCTGTCCGGCATCGGCAGCGTGGCGGGCTTGGTTCTCGGCGAAATCGGCACGCGGGTGATTGCACAAATCTATCCGTCATTGCCGGTGTCCGCGCCGTGGTGGGCTGTGCTGGCGGCGTTCGGCACGGCGCTCGGCACCGGCATTCTGTTCAGCGTGTGGCCGGCGCGCCGCGCGGCGCGGCTCGATCCGGTGATGGCTTTGGCGCGGAGCTGAGATGCTGTTCCCCGACCTGATCCGCCTTACCACTTCCAGCTTCACCGCCTACCGGCTGCGCAGTTTCCTCACCGGCCTGGGCATCGCCGTCGGCATTGCGGCGGTGATCCTGCTCACTTCCATCGGCGAAGGGTTGCATCAATTCGTGCTGTCCGAGTTCAGCCAGTTCGGCACCAACCTGATCGGCATCCAGCCGGGCAAGAAACAGACGCACGGCGCGAGCGTTGGCATCCTCGGCTCGGTCCGGCCGCTGTCCATCGAGGATGCGCAGGCGGTGCGCCGGCTTCCCTTTATCCAGTACGTCAACCCCAGTGTGACGGGAAATGCCGAGGTGCGCGCCAATGGCAAGACGCGCCGCACCATGGTGTATGGAGCCGGGCACGAGTTCACCAACACTTTTACGATCAGGGTGCAGACCGGCAGTTTCCTGCCTGATGATGATCCTTCACAGGCACGCGCCTTCGTCGTGCTCGGCTCCAAGATCAGGCAGGAACTGTTCGCCGGGCAGAACCCGCTCGGCAACTATCTGCGCGTCGGCGGGCAGCGCTACCGGGTGGTCGGCGTGATGGAACCCAAGGGGCAGATACTCGGTTTCGATCTCGACGATACCGTATTCATCCCGGCCGCGCGCGCGCTGGAACTGTTCAACCGCCCGGGACTGATGGAGATACAGGTGAACTACCAGCCGAATGCCGATCTGGACAGCGTCGTGCGGGCCATTACTGGCTTGCTCAAGGAGCGGCACGGGAGCGAGGATTTCACGCTGGTTCCGCAGGAAAAGGCGCTCGAAGTGCTCGGTTCGGTGCTGGACGTGATCACTTTCGCGGTCGGCGCTTTGGGTGGCATTTCTCTCTTGGTGGGCGGCGTCGGCATCCTGACCATCATGACCATGGCTGTCACCGAGCGCACTTCCGAAATCGGCCTGCTGCGCGCTTTGGGCGCGCGTGAACGACAGGTGCTGGCGCTGTTCCTGGGCGAGGCGATGCTGTTGTCCGCATTCGGCGGCCTGGCCGGGCTGATGCTCGGGGTGGGCATCGCGCAGGCTTTGCACTGGCTGTTCCCCGCGCTGCCGGTGCACACGCCGTGGCTGTTTGCGGTGGCCGCCGAGCTGAGTGCCGTCAGCATTGGCCTCGCGGCAGGCGTGATGCCGGCGCGGCGCGCGGCGCGGCTTGATCCGGTGGAGGCGTTGCATGCGGAATAACTCGACAACTACATAAACCGTTCGCGGTCTCGCAGAGGTTCTTGCACCCCGTGGATGTGAGGTATCGAACCGCTAGGCTGTACTCGATAATTATTCGCCCTTCTATACATCAGGGCGAACGGAGTTTTTGCGATTGTACGATTTGAAATGAAAAAAATACCAATTCGTTGCGACATCTTCTGCAACGTTGTCGACAACTACGGCGACATCGGCGTGTGCTGGCGGCTGGCGCGGCAACTGGCGAACGAGTACGGCGTGGCGGTGCGGCTGTGGGTGGACGACCTGATGAGTTTCCGCAGGCTGTGCCCGGAGGTGGATGCGTCGCTTGCGCAGCAGCATTGCCGCAATGTGGAGGTCAGGCGGTGGTATGAGCCAGGCAGCCCGTTCGCACTGAGGTATCGAAGTGCGAGCGATGAAATGCCTGGGCTTCGATACCTCAGCCCGAACGGGAATATGGAGGAGGTGGAGCCCGCGCATCTGGTGATCGAGGCATTTGCCTGCGAGTTGCCGGAGCCATATATCGCAGCGATGGCGGCGCGGGAACACAAGCCGGTGTGGATCAACCTTGAATACCTGAGCGCGGAAGATTGGGTCGAGGGTTGCCATAAGCTGCCTTCGCCGCATCCGTCGCTGCCGCTGGTCAAATACTTTTTCTTCCCCGGCTTTACCCCGCAAACCGGCGGGCTGCTGCTGGAGCGCGATCTGCTTGCGCGGCGCGATGCTTTTCAGCGCGACACGCAGGCCGTCGCCGTCTGGTGGCGGGCACTCGGCATGGCGCCGCCCAAACCGGAAGAAACGTGCGTATCGTTGTTCTGCTATGAGAATCCTGCGCTGCCGGAATTGCTGGCCGCTTGGTCAGCTGGCAACGCGCCCATACTCTGCCTGGTGCCGGAAGGCCGCATTCTGCCGCAAGTCTGGCAATACTTCGGCGATTCGGATTCCCCTCGCCCGCTCGCGGGAGAGGGGTTAGGGGAGAGGGTCAGCTACACGCGTGGCAATCTGCGTATGCACGTGCTGCCTTTCGTGGAGCAGGAGCGCTACGACGAGCTGCTGTGGGTGTGCGACATCAACTTCGTGCGCGGCGAGGATTCCTGCGTGCGCGCGCAGTGGGCGGGCAAGCCCTTTGTCTGGCACATCTACCCGCAGCATGACAATGTGCACATGCAGAAGCTGCGCGCCTTCATGGGGCTGTATTGCACCGGGTTGCCGCCGGATGCGGCGCACGCGCTGCATGGGCTATGGGAAGCGTGGAATGGCGGTCAGGATCTTTCGGCTGGATGGAACGATTTCCGGGCGCACCGGTCTATGTTGCGGCAACATGCCCTTGATTGGGCACAGAAACTTTCCGGTAACGGCCTCGCATTGAATCTGCTGGATTTTTTCCGCAGTATTGATAAAATGCGCGGCTTCAAAATTTAGTTAGGCAGGATAAAACATGAAAATCGCTCAAGAGTTACGCGCAGGCAATGTCGTGATGATAGGCAACGATGCCATGGTGGTGCAGAAAGCCGAATACAGCCGCTCCGGCCGCAGCGGCTCGGTGGTGAAGATGAAATTCAAGAACTTGCTGACCGATGCGCCCAGCGAGGCCATTTATCGGGCCGACGACAAATTCGACCAGGTCATCCTGGATCGCAAGGAATGCAGCTATTCCTACTTTGCCGATCCGATGTATGTGTTCATGGACACCGACTACAACCAGTACGAGGTGGAGAAGGACAACCTGGGCGATGCGATCAATTACGTCGAAGACGGCATGACATGCGAAGTGGTGTTCTACAATGAAAAGGCGATCTCCGTTGAATTGCCCAACACGGTTACGCGCGAAATCGTTTACACCGAGCCCGCCGTGCGCGGCGACACCTCCGGCAAGGTGATGAAGCCGGCCAAGATCAATACGGGTTTTGAGTTGCCTGTCGCGGCGTTCTGCGAAATCGGCGACAAGATCGAGATTGACACGCGCACCAATGAGTTCAAGAAGCGCGTAGCGGCTTGATCGGTAATTGCTTCAAGTAAAAAAGGCAGCCGAGGCTGCCTTTTTTACTTCATGGTGCAAATTTACTCGATCTTTGCCTTGGCGCGCAGCTCGGCAATCAGGCTTTGCACGGCCTGTTGCTGCATGCGCTGCGCGAGTTGCGGCTTGAGTTCCTCGAAAGAAGGCAGCTTGAGTTCGCGCACGTCATCCAGCTTGATGATGTGCCAGCCGAACTGCGATTGCACCGGCTCGCTTATTTGCCCCTTGCTCAAATTCATCAGCGCATCGCCAAACGGTTTCACAAAAGCATTGGGGATGTTGCCAACAGGAATCCATCCCAAATCCCCGCCCTTCTGCTTGGAGCCGGCATCCTTGGAGCTGGATTCCGCCAGCTTGTCGAACTTGCCGCCTTTTTTCAGTTTGGCTGCGATGGATTTTGCTTCACTCTCTTTTTCCACCAGGATGTGGCGCACGCTGTATTCCTTGCTCCCGAGGTTTTTCTTCAGGTTTTCATACCCCTCTGCGAGATCCTTTTCAGCGATCGGGTGGGTCTTCACATAGTCTTGCACAAATGCGCCAACCAGTACCTGCTGCCTGGCCAATTCCAGCAGCTGAACGGTTTCGGGTTGTTTGTCCAGATTTTTATTGACTGCTTCCTGTGACAACACTTCAATGTTGATCAGGTCATCGCGGATAGCCTTGCGCAGTTCCGGAGTGTCCGTCTGTCCTTGTGCAGCGACGGTCTTCATGCGCAATTCCACGCGTTCCTGTGGAATGGAGATGCCGTTTACCGTTGCAGCGGATTTGTTTTCGGCATACGCCGGGCTTGCAGCAATTGCGCCAAGTATGGCGAGAGCGGCTAGCTTGGAAGTTCTTTGCATGGTTCAGTCCTTGTTGAATAAAGTTGATGGTTATATTTCATCCGGCGTGCTGGCTGTGATGTGCAGCGCATGTATCTGGTATTTCTGTTTCAGCATCTCCCCTGGTGCGAAATATACCATACGGTGCCTTGCCACGGTAGGCTTGCCGGTGAATTGCGCCTACACGATTTTGAGTCTGAATTTTTAGAGGTATCTTCACGAGGGAAAAGTTTTCCTGAATGGCTTGACCGTAACTTGTGCATATACTTCCGCAGCCACATAAGGGTCGGCTTGCGCCCAGGTTTCTGCGTCCGGCAGCGAGGCAAATTCCGCCACGATCAGGCTGCCGGAAAATCCCGCCGTGGCGGGATCGTTTGCGTCCACGGAAGGGAAGGGGCCGGCCATGATCAGGCGGCCTTCCTCTTGCAAAGCCCTCAGCCGCGCCACATGTGCAGGCCGCGCCGCGAGGCGTTTTGCCAGGCTGTCTGGAGTATCTTGGCCGACGATGGCATAAAGCATCTGGGTACCTCTAAAAACTTGTCATTTCGGCCTGCGCCGGAATGACGGGGTTTTGTTTTTTAGAGATGCCCATCAGTTGTTTTCCTTGTCTTCGTCCACATATTTAGCAAGCGCCATGGCCTGCAACACCACGAATACCAGCATCAATCCTGTGGTGCCGAACAGCTTGAAATTGACCCAGGTATCGGTGGAGTAATTGAACGCGACATACAAATTGAGCACGCCGAGAACGGCAAAAAACAAGCTCCAGCTCAGGTTGACGCGGCTCCACACCCTGACCGGGAGCGTGAGCTTTTCCTGCATCAGGGTGCGCATCAGGTTTTTTCCGAACAGCAGATTGGAACCCAGCAGCGCAGTGGCGAATACCCAGTACAGGATGGTGGGCTTCCACTTGATGAAGGTCTCGTCGTGCAGCAGCAGCGTCGCGCCGCCGAACACGATGATGATGCCGAAACTCACCCACAGCATGGTGTCCACCTTGCCGTGCCGCCACTTGGTCCATGCGACTTGTGCGATGGTGGCGGCAATCGCGGTGGCAGTGGCGGCGTAGATGCCAAAAAATTTAAAGGCGGCGAAAAACAGGATGACGGGGAACAGATCGAACAGCAGTTTCATGGCAGTTGATTCTTTGGTTACAACACTTCGCCTGCATGATCGGCCAGACGCGAGCGTTCGCCGCGTTGCAGGGTGACGTGCCCGCTGTGCTCCCAGCCCTTGAAGCGGTCCACCACGTAAGTCAGGCCGGAGCTGCCTTCGGTGAGGTAGGGCGTGTCGATCTGCGCGATGTTGCCCAGGCACACCACCTTGGTGCCGGGGCCGGCGCGCGTGATCAGCGTCTTCATCTGCTTGGGGGTGAGGTTCTGCGCCTCGTCTATGATCAGGTACTTGTTGATGAAGGTGCGGCCGCGCATGAAGTTGAGCGATTTCACCTTGATGCGGCTGCGGATCAGGTCGCGCGTCGCGGCACGTCCCCATTCGCCGCCTTCCTCGTCGGACTTGTTGAGCACGTCCAGGTTATCGTCCAGCGCGCCCATCCACGGTGTCATCTTCTCTTCCTCGGTGCCGGGCAGGAAACCGATGTCCTCGCCTACCGGCACGGTGACTCGGGTCATGATGATTTCCGTATACAGCTTGTGCTCCAGCGTCTGCATCAACCCTGCAGCCAGCGTCAGCAGCGTCTTGCCGGTGCCCGCCTGTCCGAGCAGGGTGATGAAGTCAATCTCCGGGTTCATCAGCAGGTTGAGCACAAAATTCTGCTCGCGGTTGCGCGCGGTGATGCCCCAGATGGCATTCTTGTGGTGCGTGTAATCGGTCACCGTGCGCAGCATGGCGGTGTTGCCCTCCTGCGCGGTCACCACGGCGTAGAACGGATTGACCCCGTCTTCCTGGTACACGAACTGGTTCACCAGCAGTTCGCGGCACAGCGGCCCCTTGATGTTGTAAAAAGTGTGGCCGTCCTGCAAGCCGGACTTCATGTCCTTGCCGTTCTTGTCCCAGAAATCCTGCGGCAGTGCCAGCACCCCGGTATAGAGCAGGTCGGTGTCTTCCAGCACCTTGTCGTTGAAATAATCCTGCGCGGACAACCCCAGCGCGCGCGCCTTGATGCGCATGTTGATGTCCTTGCTGACCAGGATCACCGTGCGTTTGGGTTGCTGCTTCTGCAGGAAGATCACTACGCCGAGGATGGCATTGTCGGCCTTGCCATGTTCCAGCGTGGGCGGCAGTTCGTGGTTGATGAATTGGGTTTGCAGGAACAGGCGGCCGGTGGCGGCTCCGCTGCCTTGTGCTTGCAGCGGGATGCCGTGCCCGATGTCGTGCGCGGTCTCGCTGACTATCGTATCGAGAAAGCGGCTGGCCTGGCGCGCATTGCGCGCGACTTCGGACATACCCTTCTTGCCGTTGTCCAGTTCTTCCAGCACGAACATCGGCAGGTAAATATCATGCTCCTCGAAGCGGAACAGGCTGGTGGGGTCATGCATCAGCACATTGGTGTCCAGCACGAACAATTTGGTGGCGGTATCCGAGGCGGGAGATGTCTTGCGGGCTTGCATAATGCTCCTTGGGTTTATTTTTATAGGGACTGTACGAATTCAAGTACTTCCAGGGCGTGGCCGTCGGCCTTTACGCCGCGCCATTCGCGGCGCAACATGCCGCGCTTGTCGAGCACGAAGGTGCTGCGCTCAATGCCTGTCCTGAGCTCAGTCGAAGGGCCGCGCACCTGCTTGCCGTACAAGTTCTTCAGTTTGATCACGCCGAATTGTTCGCACACCGTTTCCTCGGCATCGGAAAGCAGGGCGAACGGCAGATCGAACCTGGCCTTGAAGCTCTCGTGCGATTTGATGCTGTCGCGCGAAATGCCCACCACCTCGCAACCGGCTCTCTGGAAATCCGCATACAGGTCGCGGAACTGCTGGCTCTCCATGGTACAGCCGGGCGTGTTGTCCTTCGGGTAAAAATAAATCACCAGTGATTTGCCGCGTGCGGCAGCAAGATTAAAAGCAGTGCCGCCGGTGGCGGGCAGGGTGAAATTGGCAACAACCTGAACGGGCATCAAAACTCCTGTGAACTGCCGCCATTGTTGACAAAATTACCGGGCAAGGCAAGCGCTTCTTCGGCCAGCCGCTTGAAATCCTGTTCGTTCAAGCTGTTAAGGGTGAGGCAAGATGCCTGATCGTAATTCGCATAATTCCTGCGTATCGACTTGTTGTAAGCGGGGTCGTAATGCTGCTCCAGCAATTCGGCGATGAACTCGTCCCATGCACGCGCCTTGCACAGCGAGTGCCAGTGCGCCAGCAGCTCGTTGGGATACATCCCCTGCAAGCGGTCTAGGCTTGCCGCAAGCAAATCCGGCGCGAGCAGGAAGTGTGCATAGTCCTCGCGCAGCAGCGCCACGCGCACCGCAAGCGGGCTTTCCAGGCGAATGCACGGGCTGCTCCACATGGCATGGATGAGCGTATCGGGGATGCGCAGCGTGCCGATCTTCTTGCTTTCCGACTCGACATAAACCGGCAGTGCGGGATCGAAGGTTTCCAGCCTGGCCAGCAACAGGCTGTCGAAACCTTTCTGCGAGGGCTGTGCCTCGTTCGGCATATCGCCCAGCACCGAGCCGCGATGCCGCGCAATTTCCTCCAGGTCCAGCACCTGCGCGCCGGCCTGTTGCAACGCAGTCAGCAGGCGGCTCTTGCCGCTGCCGGCCAGCCCGCACAACACGCGGTAGGAGAGTTTTGCGGGCAGCACCAACAGTTGCTCCCGAACATGATGGCGATAGCTTTTGTAACCGCCATCGAGGCGCTCGGCAGCGAAGCCGATCTGGCGCAGGATGTGCGTCATCGCGCTGCTGCGCTGGCCGCCGCGCCAGCAATAGATCAGCGGATGCCAAGTCCTGGGTTTGTCCAGCCACTTTGTTTCAATATGGCGCGCGATGTTGCGCGCAATCAGCGCCGCACCGATCTTTTTGGCCTCGAATGGCGATTGCAGGTGCAACGTGCCGACGCGCGCGCGCTCCGCATCGCTTAATACCGGGCAATTGATCGCGCCGGGGATATGGTCCTCGGCGTATTCGGATGGCGAGCGCACATCCACAATCTCCTCAAACTCATGCAGATGCGCTACGGTTACCAGCCCTGAAGGTTTCACTGATTTTTACTTGGGAACAAATGACAGATGCGGATTATATGCGGCTTGGGCTCGAGATGGCGACACATGCGGGTTGAGGATGAATATAGCAAACTAAAACGCAAATAGGGGGTCAGCCACGCCCCCCCACTTTCTTGTTACCTATATCTCCGACCGCTCAGGATAGTGGAGCTTGAAGAGCCCAATGTGTTATTCCTCTAAGCTGACGCCCGAGCCACCCATTTCCTTCGGGAGGTCCTTCATCTTCGGCAACCCGTCCTTAATTCGCAGCTTCGTTTCCTGATAATTGACGTGGACGCCGGCGCGGTACGGAAAGTCCGGAATGACCGCTGCATATACGTCGATGAGTCCCCAGCCGGGATGCTCGGTGAAGATGTGGCCTCCACACGTCTTGCACCATTTGCGATAACTGCGCGGCGTCTTGTTGTAAGTGCCGATGTTGTCCGCTCCCCGCGTGATCTGCACCGCTTCGGGTTTCCATAAAGTGAAGGCGTTGACAGGTGCTGCCGACCAGTGCCGGCACGACTCGCAATGACAATAACCCATCGCGACCGGTTCACCGCTGACCGTGAACTGCACCGCACCGCAAAAACAGCTGCCTTTATAAGTTTTTCCGTTGCTCATGATGCACCTCCTTGGTGGTTTGCACGACGACAAGGTTCGGAGCGCAGGCTTTAGCCAAGATCAACTCCGGCGCGAAATCTCTTGGATTCTTGGGTGCCCAACGTTAAGTGGACACCCTAAGAATTTAAAAGGTTCAGGCTCGATTTAAATTTTGCTTTACCGAGCACGAACCACTCTGTTTGTCCCATGGCCATTTTCCGCCTTGCTTTGCCATTTGGCAATCCGGTTTTGCCCGTACAATAACGGGCATGGAAACACAGAATCAGCCCACCCCACAGACACATTTTCCACCAGGCGAGGGGGATGTGGTGTTCATGCGCGCGGCGCTGGAATTGGCACGACAGGCCGAGGTGGCTGGCGAGGTGCCGGTGGGTGCCATCGTGGTGAAGGATGGCGTAATCATCGGGCGCGGCTTCAATGCGCCGATTTCGCGCCATGACCCTTCAGCACACGCCGAGATGATGGCCCTGCGCGAGGCGGCGCAATACTTAGGCAATTACCGTCTGGTGGGCTGCGAGCTGTTCGTCACTTTGGAGCCATGCGTGATGTGCGTGGGCGCGATGTTCCATGCGCGCATTGCACGCGTGGTGTACGGCGCGCGCGATCCCAAAACCGGCGCGTGCGGCAGCGTGGTGGATCTGTTTGCCGAGCAGCGCCTGAATCACCACGCCGGGGCCAGCGGCGGCGTGCTGGCGGAGGAGTGCGGTTTGATGCTGAGCAATTTTTTCGCCATGCGCCGTGCGCAGCAACGAACATGAAGGTAAATAATGCCCCATCTGTAGGATGGGTGAAGTGTAGCGTAACCCATCAAAGCCCACGCACCCTTCCAAACCATGACTGAATACCGGCGCAATTTTGTCAAAGGCGGCAGTTACTTTTTTACCGTGGCGCTGGCAGACCGCAGCCAACGCTTGTTGGTGGATCACATCATTACCCTGCGCGACGCTTTTCGCCAAGTCAAGGCCGAATACCCATTTGGCCTCGATGCTGTGGTTATCCTGCCGGAGCATTTGCACTGTATCTGGACGCTACCTGCTGGCGACGCTGACTACCCTAACCGTTGGCGGCGCATCAAGGCAGCGTTTTCGCGCAGCTTGCCGGATTGCAACTTCCGCTCCGCCAGCAAAATTGCCAAAGGTGAACGTGGTGTATGGCAGCGCCGTTACTGGGAGCACACATTGCGTGACGAGGAAGATTGGCAACGTCACATGGACTACATCCATTACAACCCGGTTAAGCATAAGCATGTCAAACAGGTTTCAGACTGGCTGCACTCTACCTTTCACCACTATGTTGAGATCGGGGTGTACCCGGAAGATTGGGCTGGAAGCGGTGTGACAAATGACGTGGAATTCGGTGAGACGTAAAATCTGGCGATGGGTTGCGCTATGCTTCACCCATCCTACAAAACTACGGAGCTACGGAGTCAAATAGAGGCATATGAAAATCAAAATTCACATTCCTGCCCAGACACTGGAGCTTTACGACAATAGCGGCAGGCTGCTGCGCCGCTTTCCGGTTTCCACCGGGGCGAATGGCGTGGGGGAGGAGAGCGGCAGCTATTGCACGCCGCGCGGGCGGCATGTCGTCCGTGCCAGGATCGGCGCGGGCCAGCCGGTGAACACGGTGTTTGTGCAACGCCGCCCGACCGGGGAAATCTATACGCCGCAGCTCGGCGCGCAGCATCCGGGGCGCGACTGGATACTCACGCGCATCCTGTGGTTGTCCGGCTGCGAGCCGGGCTTCAATCGCCTCGGTTCATGCGATACCATGCGGCGTTACATTTATATCCACGGCACGCCGGACAGCACACCGCTCGGCCAGCCCGGTTCCAGGGGTTGCGTGCGCATGCGCAACACCGATCTGATGGAGTTGTTCGACCTGGTTCCGGTGGGCACGGAAGTCAATCTGATTGCCTGATCCATCCGCTTCAGCTTTTCGATGAGGTGTGAACGGAACTTATGCGCGATTCACTGGTATAAGCTGGTATAAGATAGAGGAGGCGACATGAACAGGCGTACCTTCATCAAGCTGGCAGCGGGAGGGGCGGGAGTATTCGCCTTGTCGCGATTCATCGTGCCGGAGCAGGCCATGGCGGCGGAGCACATCGAGAAAATCAGCAAGAGCAATGCGGAGTGGAAGAAGCTGCTCACGCCGGAGCAGTATTACGTGTTGCGCGAGGAAGGCACTGAGCGCGCAAACAGCAGCCCGCTTGACCATGAGAAGCGCAACGGCATGTTTGCTTGCGTCGCCTGCGGGCTGGAACTGTTTCCATCCAGATACAAATATGACAGCGGCACCGGTTGGCCGAGTTTCTACGACGTGCTGCCCGGCCATGTCGAAACCAGAACCGATTTCAAGCTGTTCCTGCCACGCACCGAATATCACTGCGCGCGCTGCGGCGGCCATCAGGGGCATGTATTCAAGGACGGCCCGCAGCCTACAGGGCTGCGCTATTGCAACAACGGCGTGGCGCTGAAATTCATTCCAGACAAGGCGTGAAGCCATCTGTAGGAGCGGGCCATGCCCGCGAGCTGGTGATCGCGGGCATGGCCTGCTCCTACGGGTGCCCGGGCAAAAATTTTTCGGACGGAGAAAATTCTAGTGTGGGTCTTAACGCACATTGGAAATACTGGTCGTTCAGCCTGTCCAGATTATTGCGCG
>ORMF010172891.1_pt1 | contig 25349 bp, 17 predicted proteins | sample 1779871 | NCBI WGS metagenome assembly ORMF01 (sample SAMEA104232316, study PRJEB22302) | groundwater metagenome | biome: forest; feature: aquifer; material: groundwater | place: USA | collected 2011-08-07 | depth 5.4 m | reverse complement strand
GACTCGAACTTGTGCGTGTCACGCGCCATCGCCTCCAGGTCGCTGATGCCGTAGTAGCTCGCGCCCGCCTTGAACACCTCGGGGCAAAATGTCAGGGCTGCGAGCGTCGTATAGCCGCCAGCACTGCGGCCGCGGATGATGAGGCGATCGGCATCCGCGAGACCTTGCGCCACCAGGTATGTGGCCGCGTTGACGCAGTCGGCGACGTCAACCACGCCCCATTGTCCGGCAAGCCGACGTCGATAGGCGCGCCCGTACCCGGAGCTGCCCCCGTAGTTCACGTCGACGACCGCGAACCCTCGGCTCGTCCAGTACTGAACCTCCAGGTTCAAGCGCGCACTGGTCGACGCGGTGGGACCACCATGGCTGATGACAATGAGCGGCGGCCGATCGTCGAGTGGCGCGCTGAAATCCCGGTTGCGTGGCGGATAGTGGAATGCGTGCGCGGTCAGGCTACCGCCGGTCGGGTATTCGATCGGCGTGGGCGGCGAGAGATAGCCCTCGTCGATAGCCATGACGGCTGCCGAGCGAATCGTCTCGGCCTGGCCTGTCTCGAGATTGACGCGGACCACGGCATCAGGCGCCGTGACCGCGCCGCCGACGAAGACCGCGTGGGCACCGGTGGCGGTCATATTCTCGCCCGGCTCAAGGTCGGTAGGAACCCGCGTGAATGTGCGGGTTCGCCCGTCGATAGTGGCGAGGTGCCAACGGCCCCGGTGCTGATAGCTCGCGACAACACGGCCGCCGTCGGCAAATGCCCAGGTGGACATTCCAAGCTGCCATTGAGGGCGGCCGAAGTCGGCTGGCATGCCGTGCACCAATTCCACACCGTCGCTGCCCACGCGGTACAGATTCCACCATCCGGTACGATCCGATACGAAATGCAGCGTTCCATCTGGCGACCATCCGGGCTGAAAAATCGCCTCGGTCTCACCGCCCGCGATCCGCACCGGGTCATCCAAGGTGCCGTTCGAGACGTTCGCCACCCAGACCTCGCTGCCATCCCATGGCATCCGAGGATGGTCCCAGGTCAGCCACGATAGACGGGAGCCGTCGGGACTGAATCGGGGCGTCGAATAGAAATCGTGCCCGGAGGCGATCACATGGCCGCCACTCTGCGGTCCGCGAAGTGGCACGCTCACAAGCATGGTGGTGGCTTCGCGTTCCGTGTCGGTATGATCCTCGCGCACGGAGACGAGGTACTCACGCGACGGATGCACACACCCGTCAGCGTAGAACCAATCACCAGGCGAGGTCAGCGGTTCCGGCGGGACGCCGGGTATCAGTTTGTACAGACGTTGATCGGCAAATTCGGAGTAGTAGATCGTGCCGCGAGAGACCACGTACGCGGCGCCGCCGTACTCGTGCACGCGCGTGCGGACGTTCGTGTGCCGCGGAGTGAGGTCCACAATTCGGCCGTCATCGCTCCGTCTGACGATGACATTCCGGCCTCCTTCCTCCGGCCGTCCCTCAATCCAATAGATGTCATTGCCCTCGAGGACGACGCTGCTCAGGCGAACGCCTCCCACCGCGACGGCGTGAGCCGTGATCGGAGACGTCCACGAGCCGTATGGGGCCTTCAGGGCTTCTTCCGCTCCAGAGGCGAAGACATAGAATTATGGGGCGGCGACTTTCGTGCTCTGACTCGCCACGCATTGCCACCGATTGGCGCGCCACACGAACACATCCAGGTAGCTGTAAGAAATCTCCAGACGACGACCCTTGCTGAGGCCGGCAAGATGCCGTGAAAATCTGACAACCGCCGTGTCGCCGTAGATTTTCACAATGAAGTCATCCAACGTCGACGACTCGATCTCCTGGTTGAAATCCGCGGCGAGTTTCAGCTCCTTTGCCTTGTCCCCGCGACTCCCATCGTCGTAGGTCGCGATGAATTCGTCGGCCAGGATGTTCTCGACAAGCGTCACGTCATTGCTCAGAAACGCCGCGTCCCAGTCGCGTTCGAGCTGTATCAGGATCTGCTGATCCGACCAACCACGGCGATTCTGAGCACTGGAAGCGGTGGCTGCGCACGCGACAACGAGCACCCCAAAGAGCGGTTCACGCCAGGTCATGCCTCATCCCTCCAGTTCAGCGGCCGTCCGGACAATCCAGTCCTGGAACAACATCCGCCCACGTCATCCATGATCCGCTGCCCGATCGGATCCTATAGCCTGTTCGACCGGGCGCGGAATCAAACTTCGGGACGGTCCGTGCTGCCATGTGGCAACTGCCACGATGCCTCCTTTTGGCACCGACCGCACGACGCGGCAGGCGTGTTGACTGCCTTCCTGGGCATGCTCGGTCGTGTCACGACGCGCCAACAGCCGCGTCCTCCATCGTCTGAAGCACCCGGCCCGCGAACTGGCTGTGATAGAGGTCCGCGTACCGGCCATGTGCCGCCAGGAGCTCCTCGTGCGTCCCATGTTCGACGATGCGCCATCGCCTTCTGAATCAGCACTTCGGTTCGCGTATCGACGCTGCTCGTGGCCTCATCCAGAATGAGGATGGTCGGGTCGGCCAGAAACGCGCGGGCGATGGTCAGGAGCTGCTTCTGTCCTTGCGAGAGATTGGTGGCGTCCTCGTTGACGAGCGTGTCGTAGCTGTCGGGCAGCGCATGGGGTGCCTCCAGTCGGCATTGAGCTTAGCACGGCTAACTGAGAACGGGACGCGCGGGCCGCTCCATCGCGCACGCGATCAGCGTGGCCTTCTCCGGACGTCCGCGACGATCACGCTCGCGGCCAGCGCTCCTGAACGACCATCCAGTCCCGTGCCGGGATGAGTACCCGACCCGCAGAGATACAGGTTCTTGATGGGCGTACGGTACCGCGCCCATCCCAGAAGCGGACGTGCGGCGAACAACTGGTCGAGCGCAAGCTCGCCGTGGAAGATGTGGCCGCCGGTCAGGCCACCGCTGCGCTCGAGATCGAGCGGCGTGACGACGGACCGCCCCAGGACGGACCGTTCGAAGCCAGGTGCGTACTTTGCGATGGTGCGCGTCGCCATGTCGCCGAAGCGCTCGCGCTCCGCGTCCCAGGTGGTTCCGCGCAGACTGTAGGGCGCGTACTGCACGTACGCGGAGACCACGTGTCGGCCGACGGGGGCAAGCGTCGGATCGGCAATCGATGGAATCGTCAGCTCGATCACAAGCTCGTCGCCGTAGCCGCCGTACTTCGCGGCATCGAACGCGCGCTCGGCCACGTCGGTGTCGGAACAGAGCCGAACACAGCCGGACAGCGCCGCCGCTCGCCGTCGGTCGTCCAACGCGCGCAGCCCGGTGAATCCAGGCACCGATGACACGGCGTAGTTGACCTTGGCGAGCGTGCCGCGCATGCGGATGTTCTGCACGTGCCGCCGAAACTCCGGCGTCAGGTGTTCTGGGTCGACCAGACCGAGGAACGTGCGACGGGGATCCGCGCTCGACACGACACGGCGAGCCGCAATCTCCTCGCCGCCCGCCAGAACGACGCCGGTCGCGACCCCGTCGTGGACGAGGACCTGCGTCACCTCAGCGCCTGTTCGAATCTCTGCTCCCGCATGCACGGCCGTCTTCGCGAGAGCGTCGCTGACGGCGCCGGTGCCGCCGCGAGCCATCCATCCTGGCGCGATTGGATGTCCGGCACCCGCGGCGAGCACCAGCAGCGTCGCTGTGCTGCCGGCGGACCTTGGCCCAACGAACGCTCCCTGCAAGCCGTCCATTGCCACCGCCGCGCACAACGGCTCACTGTCGAACCACTCGCGCGTGAAGTCGGCGACCGCCATCGGCAGCCATCGCAGCAACCGGTACGCATCCGTTTTGCCAAGCGCGCGAAATCTCCTGCCCGTCTTGAGCAGGTGCAGAGCGTCAGCGACCGTTGCCCTCTCGGCCGGCGGCGGAGCGGCGATCAACGCTCGCAGCACGCCGCTGATGGCCGCGACACTGGCGAGGAACCGCGGATATTGCTCGGCGTCCCTCGGTGAAAACACCGCGATCTCGCGCGCCGCCTCCACCTCGTCCGACCACAGCGTCAGCGCGCGTCCGGCCTCTGCCAACGCGCATGCGCGCGCGGCGCTCTTGATGATCGCGAGGCCGTGCCGATCGAGCTCGAGCTGTCGCGCAATCACCTCATCGATGGCTGCTCGATGCGCAAGCGTCGGACAGCGGAAACCTGGAATCACGTCGGCCGTGATGGCCGCGCCCCCAACCCGCTCTGCACGTTCGACCACCAGCGGCTTCAGACCTGCCTTCGCCAGAAACGCCGCGGCCACGAGGCCGTTCGGTCCGCCTCCAATGACGACCGCTTCGCGAATCCCTGCCGCCCGCGTCGAACCGTTGCTGGGAGAGGTGGCGGACATCACGTTACCTGGTCAGCCCAAGGATACGGCGCGCGGCATTGCGACCGGGCGCTCCCATGACGCCTCCGCCGGGATGTGCCGCCGATCCACACATCCAGAGGTTCCGAATGGGCGTCGCATACCGTGCCCAACCGGGTGTCGGCCGCAGAAAGAAGAGCTGTTCGAGTGTCAGCTCGCCTTGAAAGATGTTCCCTTCACTCAGCCCGAAATCGCGTTCGAGGTCGAGCGGCGTCAGCACCTGACGCCCGCGAATGATGCTCCGGATGTTAGGCGCATACTCAGCAAGCGTATCGACAACGGCATCACCAAACGCCTCCCTCTTCTCGTCCCAATTCCCGCTGGCGAGCTGGTAGGGCGCATATTGCACGAAGCACGAGAGGATATGCTTCCCCGGCGGCGCCACGGAGGGGTCGGTGAGCGTTGGCATCACCATGTCGATGTACGGCCGTTTGGAGAATTCGCCGTACTTCGCCTCGTCGTACGCGCGCTCCATATAGTTCACACTTGGGGAAATTGAAATCGCTCCCCGCAAATGAGGGCCCGGCCCGGGCCGGCAGACAAAATCCGGCAACCCATCGAGCGCGAGATTCACTTTGCCGGACGAGCCTCGAAACTTGTAGCGCTTCACCTGGTCGAGGAACTCCGCGGGCAGTGCCGCGCTCTCCATGAACTCGAGGAACGTGAGTCGGGGATCCAGGCTCGAGAGAATCCACTCGGCCTCGAGTTCGTCGCCGTTGGCGAGGACGACGCCGGTTGCGCGGCCGTTTCGTGTCTGAATCCGGGCCACGGCGGCTTCGGTGCGGATTTCGGCGCCCATCTCGCGCGCCGCGCTCGCGATGGCGTTCGAGATCGCGCCCGTGCCGCCCCTCGCGAAGCCCCACGACCGGAATGCGCCGTCGATCTCTCCCATGTAGTGGTGCAGGAGCACGTATGCCGTACCGGGCGACCGGACGCCGCGAAACGTCCCGATAATCCCCGATGCCGACATCGTGGCTTTGAGTACGTCCGTCTCGAACCACTGATCCAGGAAATCGGCCGCGCTCATCGTCAGCAGCTGGAGCCCGTGACGTCGAGACTCCGGTTCGATCGAACCCAAGCGGCCGGCAAGCGAGAACAGGTCCCATAGTTCGCGCGGGTCGCGCGACATCGGATCAGGCGGTGTCATGCCCAGGGTGGGCTTGACGATCCGGGCCATCTCCGCCATGGCTTTGCCGTACTCGTCGTAGGCCTCGGCGTCGAGCTTCGAGTGACGGGCGATCTCGCGTCGCGTCCTGGCGTGGTCGTTGACACGCCAGAGATAGTCGCCGTCTGGCATCGGGGTGAACGTCCCGTCGAGCGGCAGGATCTCGAGGCCGTGGCGCGGCAGGTCGAGCTCGCGAATGATCTCCGGCCGGAGCAGCGACACGACGTACGAGCACACCGAGAAGCGGAACCCCGGAAATACTTCCTCGGTCACCGCGGCTCCACCGACCACGTGGCGTCGCTCGAGGACCAGGACCTTGCGGCCAGCTCGTGCCAGGTAGGCCGCGGCCGTCAGTCCATTGTGTCCGCCACCGATAACGATCGCGTCGTACCGCATGCAGGCTTACTATAATTCCGGCGATGTCGATTGGAACTGCCGTGCACGCCCGCACGCTGGCGCTCTGTGAGAGCCTGAACTTTCGCGACTGGTCCGGCTACTACGCCGTCAGTGCGTACGAGTCGCACCACGAGCACGAGTACAACGCCATCCGGAACGCGTCCGCGCTCATCGACGTGTCTCCGCTGTTCAAGTACCTCGTGTCAGGCCGTGATGCGGTGAAACTCGTGGACCGGGTCATTACGCGAGACGCACACGGACTCGAGGTTGGCCAGGTGTACTACACGCCATGGTGCGATGAACACGGGAAGGTCATCGACGATGGGACAGTGACACGAATCGGAACGACGACATTCCGTTGGACCGCCGCCGATCCCAGCTACCGCTGGCTGACCGAGAACGCCGCTGGACTGGATGCGGTCATTGCCGACGTGTCCGACCAGGTCGCTGCGCTCTCCCTGCAGGGCCCGACGTCGGCCGCGGTGCTGAACGCATGCGCGTCTGCCGACATTCGCGCGCTGAAGTACTTCCGGATGACGCACGGCACGATTGCCGGCGTGCCCGTGGACATTTCTCGAACGGGTTACACAGGCGATCTGGGCTATGAAATTTGGATGCCGTGGAATCGCGCGATCAACGTTTGGGACGCACTCATCAGCGCAGGTCGTGCGTTCCAGATTCGGCCAGCCGGCATGCTGGCGCTCGATGTCGCGCGCGTCGAGGCCGGGCTGCTGCTCATCGACGTGGACTTCCACAGCAGCCGGACGGCGCTCATTGACTCGCAGAGGTACTCGCCCTTCGAAATGGGCCTCGGTCGTCTCGTCTCTTTCACCAAGGGGCCGTTCGTCGGGCGCGAGCTGCTCATCGAGGAGAGCCGGCGGCAGCCGACGCGACGAGTCGTCGGCCTCGAGATCCAGTGGCCGGCGGTTGAGGCGCTCTACGATGCACTTGGGATGGCGGCCCAAGTCCCCGCGGCGGCGTCGCGGGTTCAGGTACCGGTCTACAAGAACGGCAAACAGATCGGGCGCGCGACGACCACGGCATGGTCTCCAGTCCTCAAGAAACTGATCGCGCTCGCGACCCTTGATCACCCCCACCATACCCAAGGGACGCCCGTCGAGTTCGAACTGACCGTAGAGGCCGTTCGCCACTGTGTACCTGGAACGGTTGTCGCGACTCCGTTCTTCAACCCTTCCCGGAAGAAGGCGGTACCCATCGGCGGCTGAGCAGCTATAATCCGCCTTTTCCGCTTTTCAATGGAGACCTACATGACTGCGATGTTACCCGCCTCGCTCGCGCGCCGGCTGTTACTGTCTGCCTGCCTGTCGCTTCTGCCGCTCGGTCTTGCCGCCCAGGCTCAGCAGACCAAGGCCCCGTTTGAACCAACAGTCGGTCAGGCCGGAAAGGACGTCATCTGGGTCCCGACGCCACAAGCACTGGTCGACAAGATGCTCGACCTCGCCAAACTCACGCCGCAGGACGTCCACATGGACCTCGGGTCCGGCGACGGTCGCACGGTCATCACGGCTGCCAAGCGAGGCGCCCGCGCCATGGGCATCGAGTACGAGCCGGAAATGGTGGCACTGTCGCAACGCAACGCCGCCGCTGCGAAAGTCACCGATAAGGCCACGTTCGTGAAGGCCGACCTGTTTCAAACGGACCTCTCGCAAGCCACAGTCATCACCATGTTCCTGCTCCCACAGATCAACCTCGATTTGCGGCCCAAGATCCTCGATTTGAAGCCGGGCACGCGCATCGTGTCGAACACATTCACGATGGGCGAGTGGGAGGAGGACGGGAGGGATACGGTCACCGCGGATTGCGGGTCCTGGTGCACGGCTCTCCTCTGGATTGTGCCAGCCAAGGTCGGGGGCACGTGGAAATCGGCGCAGGGCGACTTGACGCTCACGCAGACGTTCCAGAAGCTCTCTGGCACGCTGAAGTCCAGCACAGGCACGACACCGATCACAACCGGAAAGATGGCTGGCGATCAGATCAGCTTTACCGCCGGAACGGCTCGGTACACTGGACGCGTGAACGGCAACGCCATTGACGGCACGGTCACCACTGGGGCAGGCGGCAGCCCCTGGCGCGCCTCCCGCTAGGCGCCCACAAACGCTGAACCTCGTGAATCAGGTGAACCTCGCGAAGATCGTGTTCATTCGCGAAGTCAGGTCACGTCGTCTCTCGGCGGCGCCGGTTTCTGAAGAATAGTTCAGCCAATCTTCAGATGCATACAGACGCACCGGCCCTGGGGTGCGGATCGGCTCACCGAATATAATGTGAAGCCATGGGGACAATGCCAGACGCGAAGGGCCCTGAACTTCATGTGAGGCGGACTATGAACAAACGGTGCTTGTTGATGTGTGCCGCGGGTCTTCCGCTGGTGCTGCTCTTCAGTTCGTGTCAGGCACGGCAGCCGGCGCCTCCAGCCCAAACTCAGTACGAGGCGGTCGCCACCATCAAAGACATCATGGATTCAATGGTGGATCCGATCGCCGACGTGCTGTGGGAGTCGGTTGCCACGCTCGTCACGAGCAAAGGCACCGAAGATCGCGCGCCGAAAACGGACGAAGACTGGCTGAAGGTGCGCCGGGGAGCCATCACGCTCCTCGAGGCCACGAACTTGCTGCGAATGCCGGGACGCAGGATCGCGAAGCCGGGTGAAAAATCCGAGAACCCCGCCGTCGAGTTAGAGCCCGAAGAGATGCAGGCCTTGCTGGACAAGGACCGAGAGACATGGAACAAGATGGCACACGCGCTCCATGCCGCCGCGTCGGAAGCGTTGCGCACCATCGAGGCCAAGAACGCGCAGGGACTGATGGACGCCGGAGAGCAGATCGACTCTGCCTGCGAAAACTGCCATCTGAAGTACTGGTATCCGAACCAGGTGATTCCGGAGTTTCCCAAGAACCTACCTGCCTCGAACTGAGGCGCCGCCGCACTGCTCGGCGGGCCGGCCCGAAACGCGTTGGGCCGGTCCGCACGCGAAGCACATCTACGTCACGTCCTCTTAATGCCTGCTCGCGCGTTCCGCGCGCCGTTTAGGTGTACATCGTGTACGACATCATCCGGCCTGCAAGGATGACAATCGTCCAGATGAGAATGGACGTGAGGCCAGCCAGGCGCGCAGAGACCGGCGTTTGGCCCTTGTCCCATCCGTCGACTTGTCTTTCGGTCACGAAGTGAAAGACGAGCGCGTTCACGCCAGCGAGCAGCAGTGCCGACGCCTTGATCCAGAAGAAGACATTCACGTAGGCCTTCGTCGCATGTGCTGTCAACAGGAGACCGCCGGACACGAACATGACCAGGAATCCGCTCAACATCCACGGCGCGAGACGGCGATAGAGGGTGGACACTGGCCACCTCAGGAGCGCCACACCGAGGAGCCGCAGGTCGAACCAGAACACCACACCCGCTGAAAGCCCAAGGGCGATGATGTGAATCGTCACGAGGATGGCAAAACCCCACGTCGATTCCCGGATGAGGGTCGCCACCGCGGTCCCTTCCAGCCATTCAGCGATACTGAGCATAAACATCGTCTCGCCAGACTCCGCGCGTCGTTTCGTTCCAGGCGTGTCAGGGACGAGGCATCTACTCCAGCAGGATGTACGCGCACCCTGCGAGAGCGACGCCAAACCACAGTACCAGTTCGAACGCGCCACCAGCCCGAAGCACTCCACTGATGGTCGGCGTTCCCCGATTCGCGCGCTGCAGGGTGAAGTGCAGCAGCGCCGCCACCACCAGCAGTGACATCTTCAGCTGGAACGTGCTGTTCGCAACGGCGGTTGACGCCCGCGGAGCGAACAACAGCAGGCCGGTTGCCACACTGATGCAAAGGCCGACGGTCATCGCTCGGGCCACCGGGCGCGTCGCTTCGGCACCATGCTCGGTTTCGCCCAGGACGCCAAATCTTGCGAGGTTCGACACGACCGCCCCGCCCGCGATCAACGTGAGGCCGATGAGATGACACGCGCTGAGCGCGCCCGTGACGCGAGACGACTCGCGAATCGTACCGGCGAGCGAGGTCCCCTCGATCCAATTCACCAACGGGCCCAGGACACTCATGCGCTGGGGAGATCGTACTCCAGACGTGCACCCATTTCATCAATGGTCCGTCTGCCTCCGCTCACCCACTGCCGCGGGTCCGGATTGTTCTTGTTGGGGCTCGTGTACAACGGCCCAGCCTTCGAAGGCTGTGCCAAACACGCCTCCGCGTCGGTTGACACGCTGCAACCCTTTGCTATAGCGTCCTCAGCCAAACTAGCAGATTGCGTCCGAGCCCATACGTCCGAGCGTCATAGTCATAAAGACGTAATAGTCATAGAGAATCGAGACAAATCTCCCGCCGAGGTAACAATGAGTTTGCCATCTGTTCTGCGTTGGGGCGCGGTCGCGCTGTCCGTCGTGGCCGCGATAAGCGACCCGGGAATGTCTGCCCAGGGTTTGGCTCCTATGGGATCGGGAGCCAAAGGCGACTGGCCTGTCCACAGTCTCGACTTGTTCAGTAGCCGGTACGCGGCGCTCGACGAAATCAACACTACGAACGTCGGCACGCTGGCGCAGAAATGGTCGTTCGATTCTGGCTCCGCTCTCGGCCAATTGACCCCTCTGGTCGTCGACGGCATCATGTATTTCAATTCCGGCTCGAAGGTATTTGCCGTGAACGGGGCGACGGGCGAACGCCTGTGGGCAACGGAAATCCAGCCAGCGTTCGGCCCGACCGGGCGCGGCCCAGCATACGGCGATGGTCGTATCTATGCGTACGGCGCCACATCCCTGGTAGCAGTGGACGCGAAGACCGGAAAGCCACTTGAGTCCTTTGGTACCAAGGGCACGCTGGCGATCGTCAACAAGATGTTGGACTTCGCCTACCCGGGTAAGTACGAGCAGAACGTGGATCCGGTGAGCCTCGGCTACTTCTCATTGACAACACCACCAGCCTACTATCGCGGCACGCTGTACTTCGGGTTGTCCCACGGCGACAGCCACATTCCGGGAGGGCTCTTGGCAGCCGTCGACGGAACCACCGGGGCGATCAAGTGGACGTTCAACCCGGTACCGCAGGTGCCGACCGACGAGGGCTGGCAACTCGCCAAGGACACCTGGAAGGGCGGGGCGCGGGTTGGAGCCGGTATTTGGACCCAGCCCGCTATTGATCCAGAACTGGGCATGATCTACTTCAACGCGTCGAATCCATCGCCGGACTTTGATGGCTCGGCCCGTGTGGGTAACAACCTCTTCACGAACTCGACAATTGCGCTGCACCTGGCGACGGGCAAGCTGGCGTGGCACTTTCAGACCATCCACCATGACGTTTGGGATTGGGATCTGGTGAGCGGACCACTACTCTTCGACGCTCAGGTCGGTGGGCGCACGGTCAAGGCGATCGGTGCACCAGGCAAGACCTGCTTTCTGTACGTGTGGAACCGCGAAACCGGACAACCGATCAATCCGATGGTTGAAACGCCGGTTCCCACATTCACGGATGTGCCTGGCGAGCATCTGTCGCCGACACAACCAGTTCCGCACACAGCAAGGGGAGTTCCGCAGCAACCCTTCTGCATGCAGTATCCGATCGTCACCGATCCGGAGCTCGCCAAGCGCGTGCGCCCGTTTTTCCATCCCTATCTGTCCAAGGAGTTCGTCATCACCGCGCCGGGCAACACAGGCGGTGCGAACTTTGGGCCACCGTCCTTCAGCCCTCGCACCGGCCTCGTCTATGTCACCGGCAAGAACGATGCGTTCTCCATCAGGGTCAAGTCGGTGGGCGATTCGATCAGGGCGGGGAAACCGGCTATTGGTTTCTTGGGCAACATCGAGGAACGCGGACAGATTGGCATGAACCCCTCTCAAACGGTGGCGGCCTACAATCCGGGCAGCGGCGAGCTGGTCTGGTACGTCGAGATTCCCGCGACCACGAACAGCGGCAACTTTGTGACGGCGGGGGACCTTGTCTTCCAGGGCGTGGCGAGCGACCTGTATGCATTCGACGCGCGCTCCGGCAAGCAGCTCCTGAAGGCGCCTCTCCGTGGTAGCAGCCGGGCAAGCCCCATCACCTATCAGACGAACGGCCGGCAGTACGTAGCAATCGCCGCCGCGACGTCAATTGTGGCGTTCGCGCTGCCGTAGCGACGAACGTTCAGATACGAACTAAAGCTACCGAGCCGACGGAGCGCCGCGTGCCGGAGCAGATGGCAACGTCCCGCCTTCGCCAATGGTCTTCATGTTCTGGAGGAATCTCGTGAACATTGCCGTTCTGTTCGCGATGTCCTTTTCACGGGCACCATCGTCCGCCAGCATCGAGTTGTCGAAGAACAACGTGTAGAGAAGCTTCGTGGTGGTCGGCGTCAGCGCTCTCGCCTCGAGCGTGCCGTGATACGCGTTGAACGGCCGGCCGACTCTGACGGGCTGCGTGTAGGTGTAGGAATACTCCGTCTTCGCGACCATGATTTCGCTTGCCAGGGACCGCACGGCACCAACCTCGTTGTCCTTGCCGGAAAGGATGGTGCAGGTGGTCGGAATCCAGTCGCCGATTTGACAATACCCGCCGATGCGTTTCCACACCTCGGCAATCGGGCGGTTGACCGTGATTTCCAGGGGAATGGTGACGTACGTCGGCTTTTCGACGGCCGGTGGTGGAGGTGGAGTCTGTGCACTGGCAACCGTTGCCAGACAGACGACCACGAGCGCGCCGCTTGCGGCTCTTCCAATGAATTGATTCCGCATGAATTCCTCCAAAACTGTTCGCCCTGTGGGCCTGTGGGGCTGTCGCGCTACGGTAGCGCGATATCTTGACACAGGCAGGTCGGGGCAACCAGCCAAATTGATCGAGGGTCACGAGCGCCGCCGGCGGTCACTGCCACGGAGGGCCCCATGCGTGCACGAGTCGCGCGTTGCGGCATTTGAAAGATGGGGCCAAGCGCTGATACGCTTCAAGGCTGGGTTGTCACGTGATCGCTCGCGCCGAGTGTGGCCGGCCGGGCCTCTGGACCACTTGTAATTCCCTTATAATTGAAGGGGGCGGGCCATTACTCACTCATTTGGGACCGCGCGCGTTCTGCTGCCGCTCATCGCTGCCGCGGCGCTCGCGGCGTGCAACACGACCGCAGCCGGGGACGGCGCAAAGCGAGGCTCCTCCGCGCCGCGCGCCGACGGACGACAAGGTCAGCCGGCGTCGGTATCCGTACGGACCACGCGGCCCGAGCGGATATCAATCCAGCGACACGTCGATTTGTCCGGAACGCTGCTCTCGCCCAACCAGGCCAAGTTGAGCAGCGAGGCAGCTGGCATCGTACGTGACGTCACGGTCGAGCTCGGCAGCCAGGTTCGGGCCGGTGACGCGTTGGTCCACTTGGAGACGAGCCAACTCGCCCTGGAGCTCGAACGGGCCGAAAGCGCGCTGCGACAGGTCGAAGCGCAGCTCGGCATCGATCGCACGGCCGACAAGCGGCCGCCGCCCGATGATCAGATCGCCTCGGTTCGGCTGGCGCTCGCCAATCGCGACGACGCGCGCATGGCTTTCACTCGGGCGCAGCAATTGAGCGCGCGCGGCCTGCTGCCGCAGGTCGACCGCGATTCAACCGAGACCCGTCTCAAGGTCGCGGACGCGAACTATCAGGCGGCAATCGATACCGTGCACAGCCTCAAGGCCAGCCTGCAGGACAAGCGCGCGGCGTACGATCTCGCCAACAAGAAGCTCAACGACGCCGTCGTCCGGGCCCCGGTCGCCGGCTCGATCGCAGAGCGGCTCGTGCAGCCGGGCGAATACATTCGAGAGAACACGCCGGTCGTCACGATCGTGCAAATGAACCCGTTGAAGCTTCGAACCGGCGTCCAGGAGAAATTTGCCGGAGCCATCAAACCGGGCCAGACTGCGAGCTTCAGCGTCGAGGCGTTCCCGGGACGCCCGTTCCAGGGCAAAGTGGCATTTGTGAGTCCAGCCGTCGATCAGGCAGTGCGAACATTTGCCGTGGAGCTCCTCGTCGACAACACGAACGGCCTCTTGAAGCCGGGGTTCTTCGCCAAGGGCACGATCGACATCCGACTCGACGAGCAAGTCCTCGCGGTGTCCGACGACGCCGTATCGACGATGGCGGGCGTATCCAGCGTCTATGTGATTGAAAAAGACAAGGTGCGCCAGCAACGCGTAGCGGTGGGCGTTCGCCAAGGGGACGCGTGGGAAGTCGTGGACGGGCTCAAAGGCAACGAAGTGCTGGCGTCATCGAACCTGAACCAACTCGCGACCGGCACCAGCGTGCATACGGAGGACGACACCGCGAGCAAGGGGGCCACGCGGAGCGGCAGTTAATACCATGAGTCTTTCAGACGTCAGCGTTCGGCGGCCGGTCTTCGCGATCATGATGACCGCGGCGCTCATCTTGCTCGGAGCGTTCTCCTACAAGGACCTCGGCATCGACTTGATGCCAAAGACCGAATCACCGGTCGTGTCGGTGTACGCCGCTCTTCCCGGCGCGAGCGCCGAGGAAATTGAAACGCAGCTCACTCGGCGCATCGAAGAGTCGGTCAACACGATCAGTGGCATCGACGAGCTCTATGCAACCTCCGATCAGGGCTCGTCCCGGGTGACCATCATCTTCACGCTCGACCGCGATATCGAAACAGCCGTGCAGGACGTTCGCGACAAGCTCGCCACGATCGTCAACCAGTTCCCCCACGACACTCTGCCGCTGGTCATCCAGAAGGTCGACCCGGACGCGACGCAGATCCTGAGCTTCGTGCTCCAAGGCGATCGCGATCAGTCCGAAATCACGCAAATCGCGGACAAGCAGATCAAGCAGGTGGTCGAGACGGTGAAGGATGTGGGGTCCGTTACCTTCATCGGCGAGAGGAAGAGGCAGATCCAGCTACTGCTCAATGCCGACCGCCTGAACGCCTACGGCCTGTCTGTCGACCAGGTGCGCCGCGCCGTGCAACAGCAGAATGTGGAAGTCCCCGGTGGCAGCTTCGTGACCGGACCCTCCGAGGTCGCGCTGCGCACGATGGGCCGTATCAAGAACGTGAGCGACTTCAACCGGATCGTCCTCGCCTACCGCGACGGGTCCGTCGTCACCTTCGGCGACATCGGACGCGTGGAAGATTCCGCCGGCGAGATCCGCAGCGCGCACCGGACGAACGGCAAGCCTTCGGTCGCCATGCTGGTCCGCAAGCAATCGGGCACGAACACCCTCGAAGTCGTCGACCGTGTAAAAGAGCGGCTGAACAAGATCGCACAGACGCTGCCGCCAGATCTGAAGATCGTCATCGGTACCGACCAGTCGATCTTCATCAAGCGCTCGTTCGAGGATATCCGCCTCCACCTCCTTCTCGGAGGCCTGCTCGCGAGCCTGGTCGTGTTCCTGTTCATTCGGAACCTCCGGGTGACGTTCATTGCGGCGCTCGCGATTCCCGCGTCAATCATTGGCACGTTCACGGTCATGCGGGCGTTCGGCTTCACGCTCAACAACATGACCATGCTCGCGTTGTCGCTGGCCACCGGCATCGTCATTGACGACGCGATCGTTGTTCTCGAGAACATCTTCAGGTATGTCGAGGAAAAGGGATTGACGCCGAAAGAGGCGGCGGCCGACGCCACCCGAGAGATCGGACTGGCGGTCATGGCCACGACGCTGTCGCTGGTCGTCATTTTTGTACCAGTGGCGTTCATGACCGGCCAGATCGGCCGTTACTTCTACAGCTTCGGCCTCACCGCCGCAACAGCCATTCTCATTTCAATGTTCGTCTCCTTCACGCTGACACCGGCGCTCTGCGCCTGGTGGATGAAGCCCGAGGATACGAAGGCGGACCATTCCAACACGAAGTCGTCCGGCCTCTACAGCAAGTTGGATGCGATCTACGGACGGATGCTCGGCTGGTCGCTCCACCACCGTGCGGCGATGATGGGGATCGCCGGCGCCGTCACGATCTCGGCCGCGTTTCTGTATCCCTACGTCGGCAAGGAACTCGTGCCCGACGACGACCAAGGCACGTTCATGATCAACATCCGCCTGCCGAAGGGCACGAGTTACCAGCGGACGGAGGAGTTCATCGCGCCCATCGAGAAGGAGGTGCTCGCGTTGCCGGCGCTGCGTCGCACGAGCACGTCCGTGAATCCGGGGTCGGCGGGCTTCCCAATCGTCATGGTCCCGCTCGAAGGGCGATCGATTTCGCAGCAGGATCTGATGCGACGCGTGCGGACAATGCTCCGCAAATATCGCGGCGCCCGCATCAGCATCTCTGGCAGCACCGACATCTCGGGCGCGTCGTCGACCGCGGCCGGAGGAGGAGGGGGCGGCGGCGGGAACAGCAACCGGCTGAACATTCTGATCCAGGGCCCCGACCTCGAGCAGCTGCAAGCCTACACGGTCCAGCTGATGGATCAGATTCGCACCATCAAGGGCGTCGTCGACGTCGATTCCAACTTCGAGCCGACACAGCCGGAACTGCGCATCAACGTCGATCGAGCCCGCGCCGCCGATCTCGGCGTCAGCATCGATTCGCTGGCTGCCAACCTTCGCACGCTCGTCGGTGGCGAGGACGTGTCGGAATACAAGGACGGCGACGATCAGTTCATGGTCAGGCTGCGACTCGACGAGGCGTATCGCAACAACCCCCTTGCGATGGGCGATCTACTTGTCCCGGCCGGTCCCGCGAAGACCGTCAAGGTCAGCGACGTCGCCACCCTCACTCAAGAGCGCGGCCCGGCGGCCATCTACCGCTACAACCGCCAGCGCCAGATCTCGGTCAACGCCAACATCGATCGCGTGCCTCTGGGAGATGTCATCGCGGCTGCCCGGCCGAAGGTCGAAGAACTGCACCTGAAGCCCGGATACCAGGCGGTGTTCGGCGGCGGCGCCAGACAGCTCGCCGAAGCGTCGAGCAACTTCATGGTCGCGGTCTTCCTGGCCGTGGCGTTCATCTACATGGTGCTCGCCTCGCAGTTCAACAGCTTCGTCCACCCACTGACGATCATGACGGCCCTTCCGCTGAGTCTCCCGGCCGGACTCCTCGCCTTGATGGCATGCGGGATGACGCTCAATGTGTACAGCGCGATCGGGCTCATGATGTTGTTCGGCATCGTCAAGAAGAACTCAATCCTGCAGGTCGACTACACCAACACGCTCCGCGAACAGGGCATGGAGCGGCACGAAGCGCTCATTGCCGCGAACCACGTCCGCCTGCGACCGATTCTCATGACGACCATTGCGATCATCGCCGGCATGGTCCCGATCGCGTTCGGACGCGGCTCCGGCGCCGGATCCCGCGCATCGATGGCGGTGACCATCATCGGCGGGCAGGCGATCTGCCTCCTGCTGACGCTGCTCGTCACGCCAGTCGTCTACTCCTACTTCGACGACTTGCGCGAATGGAGCCCGCGCCGGGCGCTGCAGCGCCTGCGGTCCCAGAAGCCGACATCCACACCACGATCAGCTGAGATCTAAGGCCGATCTAACCGTGCCTTACCGCCAATTGATCGTGTCAGCTCACTTGCCAACGTCGTTTTCGACCGCTCGCGTGGTATATCGCTCAACGTCTTCCTCGAGCAACAACCGCTGCTTCCGGAGATCGCTCACAGCCCGGACGACCGCGCTTACGTAGTCTCGATGGTTGGGGTACCGCTCCTCGAGAGAGCGTCGTGGGTCGCCCACCTCCAGCCGCTTCACCTTTGTTTGAAGGAAGTCGATCTTTTGACCCGCCGCGTCGCACAAGTCGTCGCCTGCGAGTGCTGACTGTCGCAAGGCCCATCCGGTATACGTCGCCAGGGGTACCGCGACCTCCGGGAGTCGGATACCAGCAATATCGTTCCCGTCGGCATCGGTCTTGGGCACGAAGGCCGGATATGGCGTACCCAGAAACCGGGGTGCCAGGATCGTCAGGATGCCTTGGTCGAACGAGGGCCCGAAGTCGAACAAATCGCCCGTCGTCATGAGCCCTGTGTAGGTGACACCCGGGATGTCTGGAAACCCCACGAGGTGCCGGGGCATGGAGGGAATCAGCGTCCCATTTGCGCGCCGTGGAACCTGACTCGCTGGAGGCTCGGTCCTGGATATGACCCAATCGTCCAATGCCACCAGGAGTGCCCGCAGGACGGGGTTGGGAGCGAGGGGGTTCCTGGGCTGCGCGCAAATGCCGCGCCCGCTCGCAGCGGCATGCGGCAGGCTCGACATCAGGTAATAGCGCACGTTCGGCGGGTCGGCGAGATCCTTTCCGAGCGTGTCAGTGTGCAAGAGCGAAGCGGCTTTCACCCAATACTCGTTCGCCGAGTTCACCTCGAAGATCTTTGGGCAGGTGCTGCTGGCCAGACACTGGCGCAGACGTCCATTCGTCTTGTTCGTCACTGGGTCGAACATGACCTGGTTGGCAAAGGGGAACTCCCGCTCGGGGTACCACCGCCCGATGTGTTGCCGGTGGGTACGCGCCGGTTGAGCGAACCGATAGTTCAAGAAGATTCCGCTTCCCCCGCCGATCCAGTTGAGGATCCCGTCGAAGACAAGTCGGCCGCGCTCGTCCTCATTGAAACCCAGGTGCACCAAGTCACGCATGTAGCGTGCGGGCTGTGAGATTCCGAACGTGTAAATCGCCTGAACGTTTCCGGCCAGGGGGTTTGCCTGGCCGTTGTCGTCGGCGGCTGCATGACGCAGGAAGGCGGCAAGATCACGCGTCGCAGCGAAGCTCAAGCCCGCGACGGTCGGATCTTTGGCCGGATACTTGAACTGGTAGAGCCGGCCTTGCTGAAACGGTGATCCAGAAGGCAGCAGCCGGATCGTCTGGGTGTCAACGTACTCCCAGTCGGCCGAAGGAACGATCACTGGCGGATCGGTGTAATGCACGCGCACGCTGAGACTCGCCTGCGATTTGTCCGGCGTGGCAGCGGGATAACTGAGCGCACCCGTCATCGTCGTGGCATCGTCGACAACGAATTCCTCAAGGGAAGGACCGACGATTGGTGAGCCGTCCGGGTTCGTCGCAACTGGAACCGAGATGGTGAGGCGGTTATTGCCCGGCCGCACGCTCGGGTCCCAGCCGCTCGAAATCACGGCGTATCCAGACCGCATGAGAAAGCCGTTGCCGGCGTCAGCCGCCTTCGTCGGGTTGTTGCCTCCCCCGCCGTCGTTGAACGCGCCCAGAATTCCAATGTTGCCTCGGTTGTTCATGTGGTACAAGAGCCGGCGGTTGCCTTTAGTGAGACTGATCGGCTTCAGGACGAACACCTCTGTTGAGTACTCGACCATGCCTCTCGCGTTCCGGGGCGCCAACCGGAGATCGGCTATCACTGCATTGCGAGGATCGTTCGGATCGACTTCACCGAAAACGCGCCACCGCAGCTTCTCGTACGGCCCGACCGTGCCGAACGAAGTCCCTTCAAAGGTGGGCGATTCGACACCGACAACTTCGATTTTCGTGACACGTGCCTCAGCCAGACTCGACACGCCTATGACGACGGCACACGCGATGGGCATGACAAACGTCTTCAGCTGTGGAGAGTTCGAACGTGGGCTGGTCGTGGACATCTGACAACCTCAGAGCCAACACAAGTGAATGAAGGCACGGAAATCCGTGCGTTGCGAGACGTTCTGCACATCGACCAGCGGAGCCGCGCCGGTCACTGTGACCCTCACCGTTACTTGCACACCCAACCGCCAATACCCTGGACCGCGTTGTGGCACGGAGCCGCAGCCTCTGGCGCTTGATGTGAGTAGTACACCTTGAAGTTGTTACCCGCCTGCTTGTTATAGTCGTAGACGAGGAGCGGGTCTCTCGGCTGCGGATCCCGCGGTGGCATCTCGTAGTTCATCGAAATCGATTCGGAGGGCCAAGTGCCCGCGCCTTTGAGATCGAGCGGTTCGAACATGGAGCCTCGCACCACAGCGCTCTTGCTCGACATGCCAGCGCCGTTGGTCGAGTACGCCGTTGCCACGCTGACGCCGATCTGGTTGCGAAAATGGCTGTTCTCGATAACCAATGAGCCACCGGCACGGCCGGGCTCAGGCGTCTGGTTGTAGAAGAACGGACTGAAGACGCCCACGCGCATACCCTGAATGTCGGCATTCACTACAGTGACGCTCCTCGATATGTAGTTGGCAATCCACACACCGACCGGTTTTTCGGAGGGATCACCAAGGGCCGAGAGATCGCCGAGCACGGTGAGCCTGTCCACGACCAGCTTCTCGGGTGGAATACCCGAGAAGCCGTGTTGCGACGGATGCCATGCGGTGAACTTCGAGATGGTGCCGTTCCAGACCCATGAGAGCCCGGTCTCCATCGTGCCGTACGCTTCGTTATTCGCGAACTCGAGCACCGATGCGTTCGTCGTGTCCAACTGCACCGACTCGGCGGCCCTGCTCGTGTCGGCACCCTTGAATGCCGGAACGCGAACCGCCCCAAGCGCGCCTGCCGGCAGCGCGAACCCGGACTTCTGCCCGTTGGCGGCGACGTTATTGCGAATGTAGTTGTTGGGTCCACGGAACCAGAAGGCAGCGCCCTCACCGCCCAAGTCCATCACCGGGCCGCCGTAGCCGCTGTCCGCCGGCGATTGGTTCCCTGCGGATTGGATCGAGAAGTTGTGGTCGAACACATTAAAGCTTTCGCTGCCATCCTCAGTGACGATGCCGGCGCCGCGCGTGTTGTAGACCACGTTGTCTTGGACGAGGCCGTAGTGGCTCCGATGAATCGTCATGCCCCACTTCGCCGCGCCGTTGACGGCATTGCCAATCAGGGTGAACTGGTGGCCATTGCTCGGCGTCGTCTTTGGTCCGAAGTCGTGGTGGAAGTGGACCGCATAGCGGCCGATCTGGTTCGTTCCGATCTTCAGCGGCCGTTCATCACTGCCGAACTGAGTATTGTTCAGAGCGCCCATTTTGGTTCGCCCCAGGTCTCTAAACTCAACGTATCGGAGGTCTACATCGGCGTGCGAAATGAAGATCGTGTGGCCGCGCGTACCCGTGGGATTCTCTGAGCGCACGATCACATTCCGGCTGACGTTTCCGACGTGCGGCAGGAACTGGATCGTGCCGGCAGCGTTGCGCGCACCCGTATGGTTGAAGCCCAGCGGCGCTGCCAAGGTAACTTGAGAACCGGAAACTGATGCAATCTGTACGTTTTCGGTCTGCGACGTGTAGCCACCGCGCTCCCGTGCGCGCAGCTGTCGCGTATCAGGAATGACGACATGGTCGCCCGCTCTCCACCCGGCGACGGGCTGCTCCAACTCGATTGTGGTCTGGCCAGCGACCGGTTCGCTGCGCAACCTGACGAAGGTTAGCGTCTTGACCGCACCGTGCATCGTCACTTTGCCTAATCCGATGAGCCCGGTGCCGACCTGGCCGGGGTCGCTCGCTGGGTCGATTGGCTGATCCGCAATGATCAGCTCGGCTGTGACGTTGGGCGCAATCGGATTGGCAGCGCTGCCGATCTCAAGGTAACCCTCCTCCAGGACCGCGAGGGTGCCGACTTTCATTCGGGAGTTTTTGGCGGACGAAAATACGAGATGACCACGAACCTCGATGCAGTCGAGCTTGGCGTCATTGGGGGAGTCGTAGGTCACGTCATGCTCCCTCGCAATCGCAACCCTATCGTTCGCCCCCGGCACTCTCTGCGTCGACCACGTCCTCGCATCGGACCAGGCGCCACTGGCGGCGCTCGTGACAGTGGGGGCGGCACAAAAGAATGGGACACCTTGCGGCATGCCGCTTACGCTCGGTGTGTGCGCGTGAAGGTCTTGGGCCAAACCTGGCAAGGCCGTTCCACACGTCAGGGTTGCGAACACGGCTGCTGAACACACGCAATGCCACGTCGTCCCTGACGACATTACGCTACCCTCGCTTCAACAGAGCTACCCGCGCCTGCCGTGCTCCTCCGCAACGTACTTCGAGGAACATCACATCTATGAGCATCAGGTCGTTGTGGTCGCTCGAGGACCGCCGCACCCGGCAACCCGTTCCATTGTCGTCACTGTCGACTTGCAGCTACTGTCTCGAGTGTTTCGCCTTCACCAAGATCGAATGAGAAGCAGGTGTTACTTCTTCTGTTGGGTCAGCCGCAATCCCGGCTTCCACTCCGTAAATGGCGGGGGCGCGTAGTCGTTCTGTCTCGGCATTCGCACCTGCGGCAGACTCTTGGCGTCCATCACATCATCCTCTTGGATGATGTTATTGCGGAAGAGCAGATATGCCGTCAATCGGTAGACCTCGTCCGTGGTCAGAAAGCCGTGTTGGTTGAGCGGCATCGCCTGATTGATCCAACTCCAGATCAGCGGTGCAAACGGAAAGTTCTCGATCCCACGTCCCGTCCAGGTCGCCTCGCCGTGCTCATCCCGCATGTCCTCCACCATGCTCCTGCCGGGACCTGCCTGGCGACCGGCCACCCCCTGGCGACCGCGAGGTCCGAAGAGATGCGGGGCCGGCCCTTCGGCCCCGGTGGGCCCATGACAGTTGCTGCAGCGTCGCGCAATGAATGTCGTCGCGCCTTGTGCAGCCGTGCCACTCCCGGGTGGAAGTTCCCCGCCTTCAGGCCCGACCGTCGCGTCCGACGGCCGGAGTTCTTCCGGGGAGGGAGACCGGCCCAGCTTGTAGGTGGAGCCCTGTGCGCCCGCTACGACGCCATACGCCAGAATCATCGCGGCAAGGATCGCGCTAAAGCTAAAGCGCATTGAACACCTGCCCGTCATTGGTGACTCTCCACGGTTGAATCATGTTTCCGTGAGGCGCGCCCATCGGAGCCCAGAACTTGGCGTGATCAGCCGACGTCGGCTGGACCTGCCCCGCTTCATCGGTACACCGCGACTGCAGCACTGCCTCCCCACCGTTCCACGTCCACGGAAGTTGAAAGCGGGTCAAGGCGAGTGGGAGCACTGGTTGCTGGAGCTGTGCGTCGTTCCAGGTCCGACCGCTATCGGTAGAAACCTCAACGCGTCTTACAGCGCCGCTTCCGGTCCAGGCAAATCCGATGATCGTATGGTAGCCGCGGCTAGTCAGCTTCTGGCCGCCTGCCGGGAATGTGATGACCGATTTCGGGCCTTGCTCCATGAAATACTGGCCTTTGGTGTTCGCGTTGCTCATGAACGTCCCGTGTTCCCAGTACGTAATGTACGGGCGATCCACCACCTTGATCGCCTTGAGCCACTTCACGTGGTACTTGCCTTCGAAGCCGGGGATCACCAGGCGCAACGGATAACCCTGCTGGGGCCGTATCGGTTCCCCGTTTTGGCCATAGGCCACCAGCGCGTCAAGCATCATCTTCCCGAGCGGCGCACTCCTCGACGTACGCGTTCCCTCATCGCTTTCTCCAATGACCCAGTTGCCTCCAGGTTTCACATTCGCTTCCTTCAGCAACACCGACACTGGCACGCCGGTCCACTCGCTACACGAGAGCATCCCGTGGTTGTCCGCAACGGTCCTCTTTTCCCCGGGAGCCGGCCGGTTGGCGAGGCACTCGATGTAATAAATCCGGGAGACGGACGGGAGCCGCTTCAGCTCCTCCATCGTGAAGACGAGCGGCCGATCCACCATCCCGTGGATCATCAGTCGGTGCCGCGCGGGATCGATGTCTGGCGGGGCGTTCCCGTGGGACGAGATAAAGTGGACTGCTGATGGCGTAATAATGCCTACTTGCTCTCCGATCGGCGACAAGGCGTCGTAACCATTGGGGTCACCATGCATGTTCATGCTGACCTTGTTGCCCAGTCGGATGCGTACCGTGCGCTCGAATCGCGAGCGCTCGCCGTACGGCATGATGTCTTTACCGGGCACTTCGGGATTCTGGGCGATCGTGGACCGTGCTCCCGCGGCTAAACCAACGAGTGCGGCCCCCCCGCCGGCCAAGAATCGCCTTCTGTTGGAACGCCTCGAAGCCACGGTACACCTCCACTATTCGGCTCGCGACCTCACGAAAACAACTGGGGTCTTCGACGCGCCACCCCACGCAGACACTACACCCGGGCACGGCGGGCCGCAAGAATCTTGTCACCAACCGGACTAGCGTTCTGGAATCGTCCAGTAGTAAACCGCGCGTCCGTTGACGTCCAGCGTCTGTTCGGGCTTCCAGTCGCCCATGTCGAACGCGTGCGACACGACGCGCGTGCCCGGCTTCAGCTCCTTCAACAACTTCGGCATCAGCTTCAGATTCAGCTCCGGCAGCAAGTAGAGAGTGACCACACTGGCCTCGCTGATGTCAGTGGCAAACAAGTCCTGATTGAAGAACCTCACTTTGTGGGTCACGCCCGCGGCCTGTGCGTTCGCGTTGGCCTCCTGGATACGCTGCGGGTCGATGTCGATCCCAACACCGCGGGCGCCGTACTTTCTGGCAGCGGTGATGGGGATGCGACCGTCACCAGAACCAAGATCGTAGACGATGTCGTTTCCGGTCACGTGTGCGACCTCGAGCATCGCGTCGACCACGTCCTCTGGTGTCGGGACGAAGATGACGTCAGGCCTGCGAAGCACCGGCGCTTGAGTGCCGGCCGGTGCCGCACTAGCGATGACGAGAGCAACGCAGAGGGTAACGGTTCGCACCAGCTGTGCGACCGGGGTGACCTCGGTCAAGGCTCCCCACCAGCTCTGGCCCATGCCGAATACATAGAAGGTCGCGCCAACGACCGCATCATTATCATATGATGTCGGCGGCTCGAAGGTCGGGCCGGAGGTTTGTCAGTCTATGAACCGTGCCCGCGTCTCCTTCTTGTCACTCGCGGCTGGGTTGCTCTCGATGGCTGTGTCGCCACTTGTGGCGCAGAGCACTCCGCAGGCTCCGCAGCGGTCCGTTTTCGATCGTTACAGCGAGCCGATCCAGATCTACCCGGCTGGGACGCTCGGCACGTTCACGCGTCCGATTTCCTCAACCAGCAAGGAAGCCCAGGCGTACTTCAGCCAGGGGTTCCAGATGATGTGGAGTTTCGCGAAGCCAGAAGCGGTTCGGTCCTTCCGTGAGGCCTGGAAGCGGGATCCGGAGTGCGCCATCTGCTACTGGGGCGAAGCGTGGGCATGGGGCTCGTATCTGAACGCACCGATGACTGCCGAGGAGGCGCCGTACGCGTTTGCCGCCATCCAGAAGGCGATCTCGCTGGCGAGCAACCATGCGACGACCAAGGAGCGGGCGTTCATCGATGCCCTGGCCTCCCGCTATGTCGAGCACTTCGATGCGACAACGCGCGTGACCGAGGACCAGGCGTATGCCGACGCCATGGCTCGCGTCGCAGCGACGTATCCGGACGATCTCGACGCGGCGACGCTCTATGCCGACGCGCTCTTTCTCCTGGAGCCTCGTCGCGGGACGCGAGACGCGAACGCGCCGAGGGTCCAGCATCTGCACCACGTGCTCGAGGCGATCCTGGCCAGAGACATCCACCATCCAGGCGCTTGCCACCTTTACGTACATGCCACCGAATCGACGGCCGTTCCTGAGAAGGCGGAGGCGTGTGCAGCGTTTCTGGGGCAGTCGATTCCCG
>ORMF010563529.1_pt1 | contig 25381 bp, 30 predicted proteins | sample 1779871 | NCBI WGS metagenome assembly ORMF01 (sample SAMEA104232316, study PRJEB22302) | groundwater metagenome | biome: forest; feature: aquifer; material: groundwater | place: USA | collected 2011-08-07 | depth 5.4 m | reverse complement strand
TTCAGGCCGGATCATGGCGGTGTTCTGATTATAGCCTAAGAGCTCCCATCAGAATACCCCGCGGTCGCGCTGGGCCCAGCGGCAAGGCCCGCCAGGCGCGAGGAGCGTGGCGTACCAGCCCTGGCGGTACGCGAGCGACGAGCAACGCCGCGGGCCGACGCCGATCGGCCCAGCCTATCGGGAATCCAATGGTTGCGGCGGCCGGGCCCGTAGCCATCGTTGCTCCTCCTCGGCGTAGTGCTGCGACTACGCCGTCGTCGTCGCGCCTCGGCCACAGGCCCGGGCGCACGCAACGCGACTCGCGCGGTATTCTGATGGGAGCTCTAAGAGCCCAAAAGCGTATAATACCAAGCGATGCTGCTCCCGCGACGCGGATGGGTTTCAGCGCTGATCCTCGCCTGGATCCTGCTGTTCCAGTACGAGTCGCTGCGAGCCGCCTACCTGAACCCCCTCTTCGATCGCCCGCTGCCCAAAGTCCCGCTCCTGTTCCCGCCGGCGGGGTGGATCATGTTCTATGCCGTCGACGCGCGATACGGCTTCGCCGAGGTGCGGGGCGTGCGCGGCGACACGCTTGAGCCGATCGATCCGCATCGCATCTTCCGCACGCCGGCCGTGGGCTACGACAACATCCATCGCAACGTCCTGGTCGGCGTCCTCTCCCGCGACCTCGCCCCGGACTTCTGCCGTTACCTGCGCTGGAAGTTTCCTGCCTATGAGGGATTTCTCGTGCTGTACGGCGAATACTCGGACCTGATCAACCGTCCCGATGATCCGCCCCGCTACGGGCTGGCCTATCGATGCCAATAAAAGTGTGGGATCGTCTGTTTCTAGAGCGGCGCCCGTCGGTCAGCCTGGGCCTCTTCCGCCTGGCGCTTGCCTGGACGGTGGGTTGCCACATGATCCCGTCCTTTTTCTATATGGAGGAAAACTACCTCTCGACCGCGTTCAAGACGCAAAATCCCTCGTTCTTCCCCGTGCCGATTCTGGAACTGGTCGCGAAGAGCCCGGACTGGGTCGTGTGGGGATTCGTCGCGCTCTTTCTGATCTCGCTGGCAACCCTGACGCTGGGCTACCTGTCACAGGCCAGCTGCATGCTGCTGACGTTCGCGTGCTACTACTTCTATGCGCTCAACAATCTGCACATCGGCACGTTGAGCTTCGACATCCTGCTTGTGACGCTTGCCGTGATGTGCGCGACCAACTTCCACGGCGACTTTCTCTCCATCGACAGCCTGATCCGGGGCAAGCCGCGCCCGTACAAGCGGATGCGCTCCTTCGCCGTCCAGCGGCTGCTGCAGATGCAGCTCGCCTGCACCTTCTGGTATACCGCGCTGAACAAGATCATCGCCGGCGGGAACTGGCTAAGCGGCAATCCGTATTATGCACTCATGCATTACCCGGCTATCGGCGTGGTGCGGGACTTCCCATTCCGCGGATGGCTCGCCCAGCAGCCGGCCTTGTGCCACCACCTGGCCATCGCCTGCGTGATCTTTGAGCTCGCACTCCCTTTCTTGATGTGGCTCCCGCGCACGCGCACGGTCAGCCTCATCCTGGGCATCGCGTTTCAGCTGATGCTGTGGGCCACACTTCACGTGCCGACGATCTTCCTGTTCCTGTTCCCTGCGCTGATGCTGCTGTTCATCGCTCCGGAGCGGCTGGTGGAGTGGATCGAAACCCGGCAGGCGATCAACGCCAAGGAGGGACGCGCGATCCTGCTCTACGACGGCCGATGCGGGTTTTGCCTGGAGAGCATCAAACGGCTGCGCGTGCTGGATCTGTTCGGCTGGATCGATCTCTTGGACTTCCACCTGCAGCCGGATCTGCCCAAGCTGAATCCGACCCTCACCCCTGAGCGGTGCCGCAGCGAGATGATCCTGATCGAACCGAACGGCCGGCTCTCCGGAGGGTTTGACGCGTTCAGGCGAATGTGCCCGAGGATGCCGATGCTGTGGGTGGTCTTACCGCTGGTGTATCTGCCCGGGGCCCGCTGGGTGGGTCGGCGTCTCTACCGGTGGGTCGCCACGCACCGCTACCTGCTGCACCGCAATCCGACCTGCTCGACCAATCAGTGCGCGCTGCCGACCGCCGTACCGGACTCCTCGAAGAACTGATCCTGGAAGGTGAAGAGCGTCGCCTGCTGCCAGGCGTCCGGTGGCAGGCCGGCTTTCTGGCTGGCAAGCTCCCGCAGGAACTCCACGCGGGTCCAGCCGGTTTCGTCCCATACCTGCGGCAGGAACACCCCGCTCTGGCCATCCTTCTCCAGGATGACGCCATCGCGGCCGGGAACGACTTCGCTGGCATCCGAGATCTTTTTTGGAGTCGTCAGCACGGAAACTTCAATCGTCAGCTCCGGCAACTCCTCAGCGCTAACCGGTGGAAAACGGGGATCGCGCAGGGCCGCATCCAGCGCCACCACCGGCACGCTCTTGGCAAGCGGCTCGCTAGCCTGGATTCTCCCGATACAGCCCCGCAGCGCACCGTGCTTGCGCAGCGTGACGAACACTCCGCGCGCCTTAGCCAGCTCGGGTAGGCCGTCCAACCCCAACGAGACCTGCCGATTCTTGTATTTTGCGGGGTTGAGCTGCATGTTCAGCGCCAGGCGGGCCGCGCGTACCATCCGATTGCCCGCTTCAGGGGAGAGCTGCCGGGAGGATACCCCCGACTGATCGAGCATGGCGATCGCGGCATAGCCCACGACGCGCGTTGGCGGCCCCCAGGTGTCTCCGGAATTGGCGCGGTAGAGGAGCTGCCGCGTGGGATAGCCGAGGTGCTTGGCCAGGAGCAGGCTGGTCAGGATTGGGCCGCGCCCGCACGCCTCAAGCTGGCCCTTGGCGAACAGCCGGTCCACCGCCTGGGGCGTTTCCCCGAGGATGGCGCTGATCGTCCGGTCATCGATCACCTCCGCCTCATCATAGTCATGATAGTGCGAGAGATCGGTGCTGAACACAAAGAGGTAGTCTCCAAGCTGTGCCAGTTTGGCCAATCCCCTGGCCAGCCGCTGCGCCTCAGAGAGACTGGACCCGCCCATCAATACCGGCACGATCCTCAGCTGCTGGCCAAGGACCACCTGCAGGAACGGCAGCTCGACCTCAAGCGAGTGCTCACCGCTTTCATGCGCCTCCTCCACGTGCCCGATGCCTGGGTAGGTCTGGAGGATCGCCACCGCCTCCTGGTGGACCGGGATCTCGCCCAGCGGCGTCTGATAGGACTCCCGGGTGTCCACGGAGGGGCCGTCAAATGGCAGGCGGTGGGTGAACCCGACCACCACCACCCCATCATAGGTAACCCCCTGAAGCTGGCGGAAGGCGTTAGCCGCGATCAGACCTGAGTATTGGTAGCCGGCATGGGGAACGATCAGAACACGAACCTTCTGCTTGAGCACCGGCTCAGGCTGGCGGCCCAGGAGCTCCCGGATCAGCTCGCGCAGCTCAGCCGGCTCCTCAGGGTAGAACTGGCCGGCAACCTGGGGCGCCCGCGGCTCGCCGGACACCTGGATAGCGGCACAAAACCAGGCTATACCGGCTACCAGCCAGCAGAACGTCTTCCAGGAGAGCGATCTGGTCAGACAACGGGCCATTGCACTCCTATTGTACCACCGGATGATTGATTCTTGACAAACCAAGGGTCTTTGGGTATCCTTTTCGGGTAGGTATAGTGTAGCAGGAAGCTCTTGGTTGGTGTCAGCCGAACGGCTTCATGCTTAAGGCGCTGCAAGTACTTGAAAACCTTGTGGTTATGAAGCTGCAGCGCGCAAGAGGAAACGCATTAATCAGGTTCGTGTACGGTACGCGCTAAGTCAGACCAGCCTGTTGTTCGAAAAACAAACGTCTTCGTTGGGAAGCCGCAAGGCAGCCGATGAGGTTGCAGCGGCTTTTTTGTTTGTATAGCACTAAAGAGGAAGGGGGGTGTTTGTGATATGTCAAAGGGAACCGTGAAGTGGTTTAGCGATCAGAAGGGGTATGGGTTCATTACCCCGGATGATGGCACTAAGGACGTCTTCGTCCACTACTCCGCTATCGGTGGTGATGGCTTCAAATCCCTGAAGGAAGGCCAGGCGGTCGAGTTTGAGATCACCCAGGGTCCGAAGGGTCCGCAAGCCTCAAACGTCACCAAAGCGGCGTAACGTTACCGTTCGTAACGGTTGACGTCTCAAACAGATACGGCCCTCGGATTCCGAGGGCCGTATCTGTTTTTATGCCCCTAAGCGGCTCTCAAGAGCGCCGAGGCAGACCGAGTACGCGAATCGGATCCTCCAGCGAGAGCCGCACGTCCAGCTGATCGGCAAACCGCAGAGGAATCTTGACGTGCGGCCCATCCACAAAGACGCTTCCCTTGCGCATCAGCCAGGTGACCCGCACCGGCGTCCGCGCCGTGAGCACTCCGCCCTTCAGACAGGGCCGTGACAGCCGTCCCCGGTACAGTTCGCGCGGATGGTACTGGAACTGCTTGGCCCCCCAGCGCAACCGCCTGCCTCCGGCCGCCAACACGGCACTACTGGATCCGGCGGCGGTGGCGATCCAGAGGCCGGAGCTCTTCTGCGCCTCTTCCCGGCCCCCGACCCGCAAGCGGTAGCGGCTCATGGTCGAAGGGTCGTCATGGACGATCAGCGCGTCGTTCACCGCCCGCTGCGGCAGCCGGCTCCCATTGAGGGTGAGAACCAGTCGGAAGAGGCGCAGCTCGGGCAGCCGACCTTGGAGCGCTGACCGGTAGAGGCGGGCGAACGTGCGGGGAGTCGCCGCGCAAAAGACCGCTTCGCTGCGGGAGGGATCGGAGTTGACTCCGAGGATGGGAGCGTGCTGGATGCTGCGTGCCGCTTGCAGGAACGTCCCGTCGCCGCCGACCGACACCACCAAATCATAGCGCTTGGTGACTTTGAGATCCGCCCGGTAGGCCAGCTCGAACGCGGCGGGCAGCTGCCGCAGCGCATGGACGACCGCCTCCATCGCCTCCTCATGCACCGTATGGGCGCGCTGCATCTCCAGCACGTCCGGATGGTGGCGGCGCAGGAGGCGCAACAGGCGGGCGTCTTGCTGCTCCTGGACGTACTGCTGGTACGCGTCCTTCTTGTAGACGACCAGCACCCGCGGCGTGCGGCTCATTCGCGCTCGTCAGTACCGGACGATCCAGTTGATAAAGCGGGATTGGGAGGACCGCTTGGCGTGGCGGAACTGCCAGGCCGCCGCCATCATCCCCAGCCCGAAGAGCACGAAGAGGCTGGCGATCAGGTAGCTAAGCAGCTCCGGATGGACGAACATGAGGACGCCGACCAGCACGATGACGAGTCCGGTGACCATGAGCACCTCCTCTGTGAATGAAATCTCACAGCGCTTCGCGCTGGGCGCGCAGGCGCAGCTTGGCATCGGCGATGCGCTTGCGGATGCGCAGCGACTTCGGGGTCACCTCGAGCAGCTCATCCGGCCCGATGTACTCCAGGGCCAGCTCCAGCGTCAGCTCGCGCGGCGGGATCAACACCACGGTCGTTTCCCCCGTTGAGTTCCGGACGTTCGTGAGCTTCTTCTGCTTGGAGATGTTGAGCTCGACGTCGCGATCGCGGCTGGCCTGTCCGACCACCATGCCTTCATACACCGGCACGGCAGGACCGATGAACAGCTCGCCGCGCTCCTGCGCCGTGGTGATCGCATAGGAGCTGCTGAGCCCGTCTTCGGTCGCCACGAGCGAGCCGTGCGGCTCCTGGGGAGGCAGGTCGACCACAATCGGCTCGTACGCGTCAAAGACGTGGTGGATGATGGCGGTGCCCCGGGTCTTCTTCATCAGGGTGCTCTTCAACCCCAGAAGCCCCCGCGTCGTGATCAGATACTCCAGGTGGAGCTCGCCGGTGGGCGTCTGGGCCATCTCCTGCAGCTCGGCGCGGCGGCGTCCCAGCTCCTCGATGATCGTCCCCTGGTAGTCGGCGGGCACGTCGATAGACAGAAATTCGTAGGGCTCCATTTTTTCGCCCTCGATCTCCTTGTAGACGACCTCCGGCTGGGAGACCTCGAGCTCGTACCCTTCGCGCCGCATCGTCTCGATCAGGATCGCCAAATGCAGCTCGCCGCGCCCCGAGACGAGCAGCGTATCCGGGCTGTCGGTGTCCGCCATGCGCAGCGCGACGTTCGTCTCCAGCTCCTTCATCAGCCGCTCGCGCAGCATCCGCGAGGTGACGTATTTGCCCTCGCGCCCCGCAAAGGGGCTCTTGTTGACGGCAAAGGTCATGCGCAGGGTGGGCTCCTCGATGATCATCGCCGGCAGCGCCTTGGGTCGCTCCGGGTCGGTGATCGTATCGCCGATCCCGATCTCCCCGAAGCCGGCCACCGCCACGATCTCCCCGGATTCGGCGGCCTCAATCTCCATGCGCTCCAACCCCTTGTAGGCAAGGATCGCCAGCGCGTTGCCCGTCTGCCGGGTGCCGTCGACCGCCAGGCGCATCAGCGGCTGGCCTTTCCTGATCGAGCCGGCGTGGATCTTGCCGATGCCCATCTTGCCCTTGAACGGATCATACGCCAGCGCCAGCACCAGAATCTGCAGCGACTCATCCTGCAAGACGGTCGGCGGTGGGATGCGCGCAATGATCGTCTCAAACAGCGGCACAACGTCGGTGCCTGGAGTCTGCAGGGTGAGGGTCGCGGTCCCTTGGGTCGCGGAGGTGTAGACGATGGGAAAGTCGAGCTGCGCGGAGGAGGCGTTGAGCTCGACGAAGAGATCGAACGTCCGGTTCACCACATCGTCGATCTGCGCGTCCGACCGGTCGATCTTGTTGACCACGACGATGAGCGGCAGCCCCAGCGCGATCGCCTTGCGCAGCACGAACTTGGTCTGCGGCATCGGCCCTTCCTTGGCATCAACGAGCAGGAGCGCGCCGTCCACCATCCGCAGCGTCCGCTCCACTTCCCCGCCGAAGTCCGCATGCCCGGGGGTATCGACCAGGTTGATCTTGTAGTCGCCGTACCGGAGGCTGGCGTTTTTCGCCTTGATCGTGATGCCCTTCTCGCGCTCCAGGTCCATGGAGTCCATGATCAGCCCGCCTTGAGCATCGGCCGGCCGCACCGTCTTGGTGTGGCGCAGCATCGCGTCGACCAGGGTGGTCTTCCCGTGGTCCACGTGGGCGATAATGGCGATATTTCTGAGGCGCTGCTGCTGGTTCATGGGAATGACGGGTGGTAAACGACGGAGCCGGTGCTGGGAACGGCGGACGGCTACTCTTGGATGGTCACCTGCTGCATGACCACGTCGGTCCGGGGCTTGTCCTGCGCATTGCGCTCAACCGCCGCGATGCGCTCAACCACCGGCTGCCCCTCCACGACGCGGCCGAAGATGGCATGCTTGCCGTCCAGCCACGGGGTGGGCACGAGCGTAATGAAGAACTGGCTGCCGTTCGTGTTCGGGCCGCGATTCGCCATCGACACGACCCCGGCGCCGTCATGCCGAAGGTTGGGCGAGATCTCATCCGCGAAGGTGTAGCCGGGCCCGCCGGCGCCGGTGCCGTCCGGGTCGCCGGTTTGCAGCATGAAATCGGGGATGACGCGGTGGAAGATGAGGCCGTTGTAGAACCCCTTCTTCGCCAGCGTCACGAAGTTCTCCACCGTCTTGGGCGCCTCATCGTTATAAAGCTCGAGCACGATGGTGCCTAGGGTGGTCTGGATCGTGGCGCGCGGCCTGGCCGCCCCGTGCGCGCTTGGGCTCATCGCCATCGCTCCGACCAGAAGGGCTGCACTCCAGATGGTTGGACGCATTGTTCCTCCTCTGAAGCGGCGACCATCAGGGTCGCCGCGGAATGCCGATCGCAGCGGGCGATCGGCCTTATGGATGTTACGTTGATGTCATGCATGAGGCGGTAGTGTAGCACACGGCGTCGACGATGGCAACGACGGGCAGGACCCGTGGCCAGCTATTCGATGTCGGAGGAAGCGGGAGGGCGGGCCGGTCGCCTCACGGTTCCCGGCACTTCCCTTGCCCACCCAGCTTTGCTGGGTACCCGGGCTCGGTCGCGGGATCCGCAAGCAACCCTATAACTCGATGTCGGACAGTCCAGGAGTACGACGAGAGTGTTTCTTGCGGGCGTGGAGGTGCTTGTGCTGGAGCAGCTTCTCCTTGGCGCGCTTGGAGCGCTTGCGCTTCTGGCGGCGGATCTTCGAGATCCGTTGCGCCTCAGCACTCAGGACGCCCAGCCGCTGCGCCTCAAGCCGGCGCAGCAGGATGCGGCGCGCGAAGAACCGGTTGAGCGCCTGGGAGCGCTCCTGCTGGCAGCGCACCTCAAGCCCGCCGGGGCGATAGCGCAGCACCACACAGGTGGCCACCTTGTTGACGTTCTGGCCGCCGGGCCCGCTTGAGCGGATGAACCGCTCCTCCAGGTCGTCCTCATGTACCCCCAGCCGCCTCATGAGTGTCTCCAGCTCCAGCTGTTTGGCCGGCGAAACCGGAAAGTTTGCCATGCGCTCGCTTACTCCTTGATGCTCGGTGGACGGGTGGTGTCTTCGTTGAAGAAATCATCAAGATCGCGTCGATGCTCGTAGAGGTACTGCAGCAACTCGAGCTCGTCACGATCCAACCACGTCAGGCCGCACTCCCAGCACTGCTCCACCTCGACCCGGTACGCTTCCGTGTAGAACTTCCGCACGACCGCCGCCCCGCACCGGGGGCACGGCCGGTGGAGCGGCTGCCTTGGCAGCGCCCGGCGTCTGGCCCCGGCCTGGCGGTGGCCCCTCAGCGAGAGCAACAGGTCTCCCATCCGCTTGACCCCGTCGGAGAACTGGTATTCCTCGCGGGCGAACACCTTGGTCAGCATTTGGGGATCCACGTAACAGCCCTGGCAGGCGGGGCACCGGTCGATGGATGCGCCTTCGTAGAGCACGGTCGTGAGGCCGATCCGGCAGTTGGGACACTCCGTGGAAGCGCGCGCGCCCGCTTCCGTCAGGCCGGCGTAGCGCGCACGGAACATCTCCAGCAGCTGCGCATCCCAGTAGGCGGGCTGCGTGGAGGCTGAGCCCATGCGCTGCACCCAGCTTTCCGGCAGCAGATCGCTCCGCTGCGCCAGCTCGCTTAGCGCAAAGGGACCGCTCCACACATCCTGCTGCCAGATCATCCACTGGAGCGGCACCTCCTGCGTGACGGCCGGTCGTAACGGTGCAGGCGGCGTTCTGGGCCGCTTGTGCGCCAGTAGAGCCTCAATCTCCTCACCGAAGCGGGCCGGGTCGACATGCGCCATTCCCAGCAGAAGCCTGATGCGCTCCTCGGTCGGTGGGTGGCTGGAGAACAGTTCGGCGATCACTCCCCCCTGCTCGCTCCAGGCGCTCAGGCCCGGATCCATCAGGAAGATGCTGCCGAACGATTCGCCGCGCCCGCCTACGCCGCGCCAGCGCCTTGACATGATGCCCAGCGCCTCGGCCAGGCTCAATGGGTTTCGGGTGAGCCGGACCGCCACCGCATCCGCCCGGTACTCCCGCTCCCATGAGATGGCCACCTCGCACGCCTGCTTCATCTGTTGCACCACCCAGAGGACCGCAACCGCGAAGACCGGAAGGATCGTTTCAGCCAGTATGGGTCCGGGCCAGGAGTCGCCGTCAGGATCGAGCAGCCCTCCCAACTGCTTCAGCGTCTCTTCATGCAGCGCAAACAAGCTGCAGAACACGCTCGCGGTCAGGCTGTCGCCGCTGACGATGTGCGCGGCTTCATGGCCCACGACCGATTCAAGCTGCGCGCGGGTGAACTGGGCCAGCGCGCCCTCGGTCACCGCGATCGCCGCCCGCCCGTTGAAGTCGAGCACCGCGCAGGCGTTGATGGCGGTGGTCGGAATCACGTACGGCTCGATCGGCCGCCCCCCCGTGGCGATCGAGACCTCGCTGATGACGTTCGAGAGCACGGTATGGTACGCGTCGCGGGAATCGACGGGCGAGGCACCCACGCCCGCAAGCAGGCGGTCAAACAGCTGGCGGGTCGAATAGCACCAGTGGAGCGCTCCGAAGCCCAGCGAACAGGCGAAGATGCCGATCAGATCCGCCGCCGTCGGCGCCAACCCCGCCTCCCGGCCGGAGGCGGTGAAGAGTGCGCCGGCAATCCTGATCCCACCTATGAGCATTGCAAGTGAAACGGCGTACAGGAGAACCAGGAGCAGGAAGAGCCAGGTGATGGTGCGGGTCTTCTGCCGCTCGATCTCAACGTGCGTAAAGGGCATGCGCGGCTAGCGGCTCATGAGAGTTTGACGCCCGGCACCTCGCGCTCTCTTAGATCTTCAAGCTGGAAGAACTCCGCCTTGGCGAACCCTCCGATGCCGGCAATAAGATTGACCGGCACGCTTTCGATCGCGGTGTTCAACCGGGCGGCCTGGTCGTTGTAGAACTGCCGGGCGAAGGAGATGCGGTTCTCGGTGGAGGTCAGCTCCTCCTGGAGCTTGAGGACGTTCTGATTCGCTTTGAGATCGGGATAGCGCTCGACGAGCGCGAAGAGCGAGCGCAGCGTCTGCGTCAGCAGATTCTCCGCCTGGGCCTTCTCTGGAAGCCCGCTGGCGCTCATCGCCTGGCTGCGGGCCTTGGTCACGTTCTCCAGCGTCTGACGCTCGTGATTCAGGTAGCCCTTCACCGACTCCACGAGATTCGGGATGAGGTCATGGCGCCGCTTGAGCTGGACGTCGATCTGCGACCAGGCGCTCTTCACCTCTTGCCGCTTCCTCACGAGCCCGTTATAGGCCACAATCGCGGCAAGGATCAGTCCCGCTCCGATCCCCAACAGCACGATCCCGATCGTCATGCTATCCTCCCTTGTCTAGGAGCGGCTCAAAACCGAACCTGGACGCCGCCGATGACGGAACGCTCTTGCGCAGCCTGCTGAAGACGAAGAAAGAGACGGACATCCGGAACGACTTCGCGGGTGAACAGCACCGTCAGGCCCAGCGGCTCGCGCCGGCTGTTCTGCAGCGCGACCGCCACCCGGTTGCGGGCGCTGAGCGCATAGGCACCCTCAAACCGCATGGCCTGCACGCGCCCGCCGGCGTACGGCACTTCGAAAGAGACCGACAGGTCGCGGTTCAGCTTCCACGTCCCGAAGAGCGTCACCCGCTGCTGCCGGCGCCGGCCCTGCTCAAGCCCGATGCCGATCTGGTAGGCCATGCGGCCCTCGCGCGCCAATAGCGAGCGGCTCTGCACGCTGGCTTTGAACTCGAACGCCGATCGGCCGGACCCGGTGAGGCGGTACACGAGCCGATTCGCCCCGGCGATCTCCCAGGCGCCTGCGAAGACCATGGTGCGCTCATCGCGCGATCCGGGTGCTGCGCCCGGCCGGTAGCGATAGAGGATCTCCTGGTGCGGGCCCACCTCCCAGCCGCCCTGCAGCGTGAGGCGGTCTTCGGACCCATCCGATTTCTGCACGAGGAACGTCAGACGGTTCGCGGCATCGGCGGCCCAGCGTCCCGTCAAGGTCACTCGCTGGCTTGCCTGCGCCCCGTCATCACTGTGGTGTACGGCAAAGGCCAGCGCATGGCCGTTCGCCGCCGCCACTGCGCCTTTCAGGAACAGCGTATCAGGATCTTGCTCCCGGCCCTCGCGAACGGTGAACACCAGCTCGGAATCGCTGGTCAGCTTCCATGTGCCTTCAAGCGCCTGTCGGGGACGAATCGCACGCACAGGATCGGTAATGAGCAGACGGTTCTCCCGGTCAATGCCGTAACGCACGGAGAGGGCCGGGCGCGCCCGAACGCGCCTGCGGACCGGGGTGGGCATGGGGCGGGAACTACTCGGTCAGGATCTCGATGGCGCTGTCGAGGTTGACGATGGCGATCTCGATCGCTTCGGCGTCAGGGCCGCGCGCGGCCCGCTCCTCTTTCGCCAATGCCCGCAGGCGCTCCAGGATGGGCTTGAGCCCCTCGCCGATCTGCTGGGCGGTCAGATTGCGCATGCAAATACCCTATTGGGTTTTTTGAATCGCTCGCTGCAGCAGCAGGCCAAAGGGATCAGCCGGCGCTTGTTCCGTCTGGCTCTGTGGTGCGCCCTCTTCTCCCGCCGGCGCCGGCGGCTCGTCCGAGGACTCGTCCAACCGGTTCAGAAATTTGCCCAGGGCCTCTATCCCTCGCCTCATTCCGATCTTGACCGTGATGGATGCCACATCCGGCACAATGGAGACGGCCGGGGCCCGGCCCTGGATCTTCACCGGAATCTCCAACTCTCCCTGCCGGTTCGCCAATGCCGCGAGCTCCTTGACCGCTTCGACGATGGCCGCGGAGAGCGTGGGGTCCACCTGCACCATCGCGTCCAAGTCAAGATCGCCGGCCAAGCTGACCCGTCCGCGAGTGGCCATGCCAAACGTCTCCGTCTTGATATGAAACGGCTCAAGCTGCACCTGCCCGCCTTCGACGCGCGCAGCGACCTCCACCGGGAGCAGCGCCGTATCGCGCGCAGCGAGCTTGGCCCGATACTCCGGCGGCAGGCGGCCCTCCAGCGACTGCACCAGCCCCGGCAGAATGGACAACCGGTCGAACACCGTCCGCAATACGTTGAGGTTTACCAGCATGCCCTCGGTCAGCTTCAGGCTGCCGGCACCGGACAGTCCCTGAAGCCACTGGGCCTCATCAAGCGTCGGGAGCGCGCCGTCAAGTTGCGTCGTGAGCTTGCCTCGCAGCTGCGGCTCTCCCTCACGAGCCTGGGGCAGGATTGCCTCAAGGGGAAGCGCCTCCGTCGTGACCGTCATCTGCTCCACCGATCCTGGCCGATCCGGACCCGGCAGCGTCACCCGGCCGCGCAGGTGCACATTGGGAGCATTGCTGCCGAGCGCGCCATCCAGGGTGATATCTATCGGCTTCCCTGGCTCGATATGCCTGAGTGTCATGGTGAGCGCCGTCATCCGAAGATCCGCGGGCGGCTGCGTCATTGCATCGCTCCAGTGCAGCGCGCCGTCTCTGATCGTCGCCGACCCCACGTTGAACGAGAAGGGTGCGGCCTCTGATCCCCCCTGTTCCGGCGCCGGCCCTGCGCCGACGGCGGCAGGGCTGCCCACCGCGGCCAGGCCCAGCAGGTTGACGCGGCCCTGCGCATCACGGGTGACATGAATCTGCGGGCGGGTGAACGTGATGGATGAAATGAGCAGCTGCCTGCGCAGCAAGGGAACGAGCTGGACCTCTGCGGTAGCCGCTTCCATCCGGATAAGCGGCTCCGCCTCTCCGGCGGCATCATCGGCGATTGCGAATCCCCGACACTCCACCACCACGCCTTGACGCCAGGCCAGCGATAGGCGGTCGAGCGTCACCGGCCTGCCCACCGCCTGCTCGATCTGGCTGACGACAAGCGGCCGAAACCGGTCGATGTCAAAGGTCGCGATGAAGATTCCCAGACTGATGATAGCCACAAGGACCAGCGCGGTCAGAATAAGCAGGAGTTTCTTCATCGGAGGCTCACGACACCCGGGTGGGCGGCCACAGCCGAATCCAGACCCGTCCCACCAGTTCCTCAGTTTTTACCGGACCAAACGCTCGGCTGTCCAGGCTGTCCTCTTGATTGTCACCCAGCAAGATGTACTCATCGGCGCCCAAGCGCCAGGTCCTGGCGCCGGCGCGAACGGTATGTCGAGGAAGCCCCACGATTCGTTTGACGCACGCCTTGCCGCCCAGACGCGAAGGACGAACGACCACGACATCTCCGCGGCGCAGCGCGGCGCGATGGCGGACGCGCTCTTTCACGATAACCAGCTCGCCCGGTTTCAGGAATGGCGCCATGCTGGAGCCTTGAACACGCATGAGCCGCCCAAGCGGACGGGTCATGCGGGCCAGCCAGCTACTTCTTCTTTGCGGCTTCGGCCTTATTGAAGATGTCGCTGATTTTCGCGACGGCATCCATCAGCTCCTGCGACTTGGCCGGATCCACATGCTGCTTGTTGTACGAACAGAGCTTGGCCGCTTTCCAGAACGTTTCGTGCAGGTCGGGAAACGGTCCGGCGTTTTCCGGCTTGAAGTAGTCGGTCCAGAGGATCAGCAGCTCCTGCTTGCAGAGTTGGGCGTGCGTTTCCTTCGTCTGCACCATGCGCACAACCGTGTTGCGGTGCTCCAGATGCTCTTGAGCGGAAGCGTTCGGGCCGGGGACCGGCAGGGCGCTCACTTTCTGGTTCATCGTATGGACGGTCTTGGCGGAGACGGCGGCCAGGTGCGGGTCGTAAATGCCGCAGGGGACATCGCAGTGGGCGTACAACGGCTCAATACCAAGCAAACGGTCGAAGGTCTGGCGCAACGACATGGGGCTCCTCCTGTTAACGGGTGAGTGAAAACTGGCTGGTTTCTTTCATTATAGCAAGAGACGTAGGGACGCGACAGTTCCTTAGAACCAGGCGCGCTGTAATGCGGCAAGGGCGGCGGCGAGCGTCTGTGCCGGAGCGCGGTTGTCCGAGAGCCGCGTCCAGGCGGAGGCAGGCCAACCCCGGACCGGCTCAAAGCCTCGCTTGATCCGGTCGTAGTGCTCAGGCCGGGCCTCGGAAATGTCGCTCCCCGCCGCATAGCGCTTGGCGATCCGCCGTAGCGCCACCGGCCGCGGCACGGTGCACTCGAAGAAGTGGAACGAGGCGCCGCAGCGCGCGGCCAAGCGGCGTAGCGCCTGGCGGCCGGCCGCCTTTGAGAACGTCCCGTCGCAGACCACGGAATGGCCCTGCCGAATCAGCCGCTCGGCCCGCTGGATGAGCCGCTCATACACCAGGTCGGACACGCGCCGGGCGTAGAGCCCTTCGCCGAACCGCTGCCGGGCGCGCCTCGCCTGAGCGAACTCGGTGAGACGGATCTCATCGGTCCGCAGCCATCCCGCTCCCAGCTGCGCGGCCAGGCTGCGTGCGAGCGTGCTCTTCCCCGTGCCGATGACCCCGCCGACCGCAACGAGCCTGGGCGGGGCGAACTCCCGCGCATACCGCACGGCCAACCGGAAGTGGCGGCGGGACAGCGCGCGGATGCGCCGGCCCTCCGCCGTCCCGGGATGCTGCATCCAGGCGAACCCGCGCACCTTGCCGCGGACAAGGCTGCGATGGCACTTGTAGAAGGCGAGCGCCTGTTCGAACGTCGAATCGCGCATCTGTTGGCGGTATCGCGCCACCAGTGCGTCCGCCAGGTCGCGCCGGCGGCGGAACTCGAGGTCCATCACCAGGAAGCTGAAATCGTTCGCGATGTCTCCCCCTCGGAACGCCGGCTCAAACTCCACGCAGTCAAAGACGCTCACCGGATCGGTCAGACAGATGTTCTCGCAGCGCAGGTCGCCATGCCCATCGATGATGCGCCGCTCCCGGACGCGCCTGAGCAGCAGCGGCTCATGGAGCGCCAGATACTGCCGGTATGCCGCCTCCAGGCGGCGGCGATCAGCCTCCGAGAAGAACGCGCCCAGAAAGGGCTGGCACTCGCGGAGGTTGCCCAACACCAGCGCCTCCACCTGGGCTCTGCGGCCGAATCGGTCAATGGCGCGGCTGCGCTTCGCCCGGCGGAAAAACGGGATCAGGCGGTCGGCCAGATGCACCATGTCTCGCCGGCTCACGCGCCGCGAAGCCACCAGCCGGTCGAGCATCCGCTCCTCCGGCAGCCGGCGCATCTTCACAAGCCATTCCAGCACCCGCCCTGTTCCTCCCAGATGGAGCGCTCCGTTGCGCTCAACCACCGGGGCAAGCCCCAGATACACGGCCGGCGCCAACCGCCGGTTCAAGGACAGCTCGAGCAGACAGAACTTCTTCCGCAGGGCGAGGGTTGAGGCATTAAGGAAGGGGAACTTGACCGGTTTCTTCAGTTTGTAGGCAAACCCGCCCGCCAGAAAGACATGCGAGACGTGCGTCTCGCGCCGCTGGATCGTACCCACGGGATGCGGGTAGGAGCCCGGCAATAGGAGGAACCTGATGATGCGCCGTTCGTGTGGGGTCATGTTCGCGTTGAGGCATTATAAAGGCTTTGAACAAGCGGAGAAAGTCCCCTATAATAGCGGAAACACCACAACAAGGAGGTGGGCGGCATGGACACCGGGATTGACCTGTTCCAGCAGCTCGTGGTGGCACCCCTGCAAGTGGCCCTCAACCACCTCTCCGCGTTTCTCTCCTCGGTACTCGGCGCCGTTGTCATCCTGATCATCGGCGTCACGATTTCCAAATTGCTTGAGCAGATCGTTGTCAGGGGGCTCAAGCTGATCATGCTGGACAAGATCGCGGAGGAAATCCAGCTCTCCACGGTGCTCGTGCGGGGCGGCATCCGCCGCAAGCTCTCCGAGCTGATCGGCGTCATCATCTACTGGATCGTCCTGCTTGCCTTCGTCATGACCGCGCTCAACGCGCTCGGCCTGACGGTAGCGGCGGAGCTGTTCCAGCAGATCGTGGGCTTCCTGCCGAATGTCGTCGCCTCGGTCTTCATTCTGATCATCGGCATCTTCGCTGCGGCGTTTCTGGCCACCACGGTGAGGACAGCCGCCGCCGCCGCGGGAATCACGCAGGCGAACTTCCTGGGACAGGCGGTGCAGGCGGTCGTCATTACCTTCGCCCTGGTCGCCTCGCTCAAGCAGCTCCAGATCCAGTTCGTGGGAGAGGTGTTCCTGATCATTCTGGCGGGCATCAGCCTGGGGGCCGCGATCGCCTTCGGCTTCGGCTGCAAGGAGCTTGCCTCCGAGTGGGTCCACGGGATCATTCAGGAACTCCAACCTCGCAAGAAGTGATCGCCGCTCGACCGTTCTCCACGCCACTGTCGCCCCTTGCGGCGGCGGTGGCGTGGTTCGTTTTCATCCCCGCAGCCTTGGCGCTCAACATCGATCGGTTGACGCCGGAAGAGACCACGCTCCATCGCTCCACCCTTCAGGCGCTTGAGCCGCTCATCACCGCCAAAAAACAGGACGGCACCGCAAACCTGCTCACATGGGAAGAGCTGTACCAACCGCTCTCGCCTGAACAGCAAGCATTCCTGGACGCGTTCCGCACCCTCAGGGGCCGGCAGCTCGGCGCCCCCAGCCACTATTTCGGTGAGGCGGATCGCCCAGACCTCGTGCCGGTCGGCCCTCAGCAAACGGTCAAGGACGGCGTCGCTACGCCGCTGGACCCCCAAGTGCTGCCCCGCAACGTCTTCGAGGCCTACCGGCGGATGATGGAGGCCATGGAGAAAGATCTCGGCCGGCGCCTGCTGGTGGAGTCCGGCTACCGCTCGCCGGCGTATCAGCTGTACCTGTTCCTGTTTTACATGTCAAAACATGCGGACTCCGTCAAGGAGACGAACCGGTTCGTGGCGCTGCCCGGGCACAGCGAGCACGGATATCCGCCGCGCCAGGCAATCGACTTCATCAATCAGGACGGGATCAACGGCGAGGACCATCCCGAGGAATTTGAAGCGCTGCCGGAATATGCCTGGCTGCAGCAGTATGCGAAGGAATTTGGATTCGCTCTCTCCTACCCCCGCGGCAACGCCCTCAACACCGCCTTCGAGCCCTGGCACTGGCACTTTGAAAGCAGCGATAAGTGACCATCACTTATCACTCAGCACTGCTTTCCATGAGCAAACCATCTTCTTTCCTTCGATCCCTGAATTTGGGCGATGCGACCATGCTGGTCGTGGGCTGCATCGTCGGCGTGGGGATCTTCCGCACCGCCAGCTCGATCGCCGCCCATCTGCAGTCGCCCGCGCTCATCCTTGGGGTGTGGGCGGTCGGCGGCGCGCTGTCCCTCTGCGGCGCGCTGTGCTACGCCGAGCTGGCGGCGATGTTCCCATCCACCGGCGGCGACTACGTCTACGTCACGCAGGTGTATGGGCGGTTCTGGGGCTTTCTGTTCGGTTGGACCAAGCTGTTCATCGAGCGGACCGGTACAATCGCCATCCTCGGCTTTGTCTTCGCCGAATACCTCCGCCGCCTCATCCCCTATGACGAGCTGACGCTGCGGGCCGTGGCCGGCGGCGGAATTCTCGCGCTCACCCTGGTCAACACCGCCGGCGTGCGGTGGGGCACCGTCGTCCAGAACGTGCTGACGGTGCTGAAGATCGCGGCACTCGGCACGCTCATCGCCGTCGGCTTGCTCGGAAGCGCAACCCTGCAGGCAGCCGCTCCGGACTGGACGCTGCCGCCGGTGGACCTGGATGCCATCACGTCGATGGGGGTGGCGCTGGTGTTCGTGCTCTGGACGTACGGCGGATGGACCGAAGCGGCCTACGTGGCGGAGGAAGTGAAGGAGCCGACCCGGAACGTGCCGAAAGCCATCATCGGGGGCGTGCTGCTGACCACCGCCTTGTACCTGCTGGTCAACTGGAGCTACCTGCGGTTCATCCCGGTTGAGGCGCTGCCGAACACGCCGCTGGTCGCCTCACGCGTCATGCAGCACGTGCTGGGGAATAGCGGGGCGACGTTTATCACGTGGATGATCGTCTGCTCGGCGTTCGGCGCGCTCAACGGGTATATCCTGACCGGCGGGCGCATCCTGTACGCGATCGGGAAGGACCATGCGCTCTTCGGGCGGCTCGGCACGGTCCATCCCCGCTTCCATACCCCCACCCGCGCCCTGTGGGTCAACGCCGCGATCGCCATCGTCCTGGTGTGCACCAAGACGCTGGATCAGATCATGACCTATTCGACGGTGGTCATCTCGGTGTTCTTCACGATGGCGGTCATCGCCGTCATGATCCTGCGGCGGACGCAGCCGGCATTGCCGCGGCCCTACCGCGCGTGGGGCTACCCGGTGACCCCGCTGCTGTTCATCGTCACGATGAGCGGTTTCATCCTCAACGTCTGTTTCACGCAGCGCGCGGAGGCGCTCTTCGGCTTCATCTTCCTGGCGCTGGGCCTGCCGCTTTACTGGTGGTCCGCACGTCTTGGACGATCCGCTCGACATCGTCAAGCGTGACCCCGTGATACCACACGTAGTCCGGGAAGACCATGACGTTCGGCCCCTTGGCGCACACGTCCTGACAGCCTGATTTGCTCACCCGGACCTCGCGCGAGAGGCCCAGCGCCTTGACGCGAGTCTTCAGCGCGTCGGCGATTGCTCTCGACTCCCGCTGGGAACAGCAGAGCTCTCCGGATTCGCGCTCGTTGACGCACACGAAGAGGATCTTCCGATACGGCACGCGCCCCTGCTCCATCAGCGAAGCACCCCGATGGCGCGGAGCTCCTGCTCTAGCTGGCGACCGCTCTCAAACCGGATGGCGGTCAGGCCCGCCCGCCGGCCCCCTTCCACCATTTCGGGGCGGTCATCCACGTAGACGGCTTCCGAGGCAGCGATGCCCGCGTGTTTTAAGGCGCGCTGGTAGATCTCCAGCTCCGGCTTGCGGCACCCCAGCCCGCATGAGGCGATCCAGTCGCTGAACACGGAGAGCGAGGGGATCGTGGATTGGATGTGGCGCAGATGGAGCTCGTTGGTGTTCGTCAGCGCAATCAGCCGGCAGGATTTGGCGAGCCGGCTCATGAGCGCGGTCACATCGCGGTTCTCGCTGAAGATGCCGTTCCACGCTCCCAAGAATTGCTCGTAGCTCCACGGAAGCTTGAGCTGTTGCTGCAATCCCTGGAAGTAGGCCTGGGGGGTGATCTGCCCCAGCTCAAAGGGGAGGAGCAGGTCGCGATGGTAGACCGCTCCGTGCACCTCCTCGAAGGAGCGGCCGAGCATCTGGGAGACCTGCAGGACCAGCCGGTCCGATTCCACATCCACGACGACCCCGCCCAGGTCGAAGAACGCGACCGAATAGCTCATGACAGGTTCGGCGGAGACCCGGGGCTTCGCGTGAAGACCGTCTGAATGGGAAACGGGATGACGATGCCCTCCCGCTGATAGCGCTGGTGGAGCCGTTTCACGAACTCATGCTTGACGAGGTACTGGTCCACGAACTCCTTGGCGCGGAGGATCACGGTGAAGTTGACGCTCGAATTGCCGAAGGTGTGATAGCGGATGAACGGCTCGAACGATGGCACGCCCCCGGAAACGGTCTGCATGACCTGGCGGCCGACCTCGCTTGTCACCCGCTCCACCTTTTCCAGATCGCTGTCGTAATCCACGCCGATCTCCACGGTCACGGCCAGCTCCCGATCCGGCAGGTAATAGTTGGTGATGGTGGCCTCGCTGAGCTTCTTGTTGGGCACCAGAATTTCGTTGTTGGGCAGCATGCGGATCTTCGTTTCGCGCCATCCGATGTCGGTCACGTACCCTTCATGGCCGGATTCGATCTTGATATAGTCGCCCACGCGGACATTCCCGGCCATCGTCAGATACAATCCCGCAAACAGATTCGAAAGCGTGTCCTGCAGCGCCAGAGCCACCGCCAGGCCGCCGACCCCCATGGCGGTCAGGAGCGGCGTCACGGAAATTCCGAGCCCGTGCAGCACCATCATCGAGCCGACGGCCACGATGATGATCTTGCCGAGGATCTCGGTCAAGCTCGTCGCCGGCAGCGCGTGCTGGAACTGGCCGCCATAGAGCCGCATCAGCTTGCCCACCATCCCCGCGCAGATGAGCGTCACCGACAGGCAGGCCAGCACGTAAATGATGCGGTTGAGCAGCTGGGTGGTGCCATCGGACAAATGCCACCATCCGATGACGATGTAGAACCCCAGGAACAGGCTGAGCACGGGGATGGTGCGCTGGAACGCGTCCACCACCAGGTCGTCCCACTTCCAGGCGGTGCGCGAGGCCCAGAGGCCCAGGCGGCGCACCACGGTGCGCAGGATGAGCTGGCTGAACAGCCAGAGGATGAGCACGACCGCGATCGACCAGATCAACCGGTCGACCCAGACGGGCAGCTGATTCCACTGTTCAGTCATCGAGATGCTCCGGGGAAAAATTGCCAGGCACCTCTCCCTGAGGCGCCTGGCAATCGTGCGGGTAACGACGGGTTATTACGTAGTGAACGACGTGCCGCAGCCGCACGACTTCTTGGCGAGGGGATTGCTGAATTGGAAGCCCCCACCCATGACGGCATCCTTGAAGTCGATGGTCGTGCCGTCCAGGTAGAGGTGGCTTTTGGCGTCGATGACGACCTTGACGCCGTCCTGTTCGAAGATGGAGTCGTATTGCTTGGGGGTGGCATCATCGACGGCAAGGACATAGGTCATGCCCGAGCACCCGCCCCCTTTGACACCGATGCGCAAGCCCAGATTGGGCTTCTGCTCTTTCTCGATCAACCGTTTCACTTCCTGCGTGGCCGATGGCGTGAGTGTGATCATTCGCTCCTCCTTATCTAATTGCCATTATACCACGCGGTCCTCGACGGGACAATGCGTAGAGGAGCAGGCGGTTGGCCGGCGGAAAACGGTAGCGCCCCAGCGCCTCCGGAGGCACCCAGCGTACGGCCGCGACCTGCAGCGGCCGGGGACGCCCGGTCCGGATGGCGCATCGAAACGCCGTGAACAGGATGGTCCCGCTCGGGTAGCGATGGCGCATCGCGTAGAACCGCCGCAGCTTCCAGACCGTCACCCCGAGCTCTTCTTTCAGCTCGCGCCGCAGGCAATCTTGCGGCGATTCGCCCCGCTCGCTCTTTCCACCCGGGAACTCCCAGTAGCCCCCCAGGAAGGTGCCGCGGGGCCGCCGGCAGATCAGGTAGCGCCCCCGATGCTCCACGATGCCCAACGAGACGCGCCGACGGCCCACCACCATCACGACACGAACGGGAAGCTGCGGCAGGCGCGGCGCAGCGCGCAGGTCGGGCAGGCGGGCGCGCGCGCCGTGCAGATGGTCGCGCCGAAGTCCATCATCGCCTGGTTGATGTCGTAGCCTTTCCCTTTCGGGATGACCTGCTCCGCCAATCGCCAGAGGCGGCGCAACCGCTTGCCCTTGGCGCGTGCGGCGTGAACCCTGAAATAGCGCGAGAGCAGCCGGGCCACGTTGGTGTCGAGGATGGGCGCATCCCGTTCGAAGGCAAAGCTGAGCACCGCACCCGCCGTGTAGCGGCCGATGCCGTCCATCGCGAGCAGCCCGTCATACGAGTCCGGGATCTTGCCGTCATGGTCGCGCACGGTCCGCTGCGCGATCTGTTTCAGGCGCAGCGGCCGCACATTGTAACCCAGCGGATACCACACCCGGCGCAGCTCCGAGCGGCGCGCCCTCGCCAGGGTGTGCACGGTGGGATACCGCTTGAGGAATTCATGGTATTTCGGGATGACCCGATCCACCTGCGTTTGCTGAAGCATAATTTCTGAGACCAGGATCTTGTACGGGTCGCGGGTCTTGCGCCAGGGCAGATCGCGCTGGTTGATGCGGTACCAGGCGAGCAGACGGCGTTGGAATGCGCGGAGCCGGTCGGAAGGCGTCATCGATGCGAGCACAATAGCAAAAGGCGCCCTCGACCGTCAATATGATGCCTTGAGCGAGTCGCCGAAGTTCTGCTACAATACGGCCGCTTGCCATTCCGACCATGCCACCGATCCCGATTCGCGCCACCGTGCAGCACATCGATGTGCTGTCCTACAACGTGCGCAGCTTTCACTTCAAGCTGATCGATCCGCCGAAGCTCGAGTTTCAGGCCGGGCAGTTCCTCATCCTGAACGTCCCGCACGAGGGCAAGACGGTCAAGCGGGCTTACTCCGTGGCTTCCCCTCCCCACGAGCCTCTGGTCATCGAGCTATGCGTCCAGCACATCGAAGGCGGTGTGGCCTCGACCTACTTCTGGCAGCTTAAGCCGGGAGACGCGGTGTCGCTCTCCGGCCCCCACGGGCGGTTCCTCCTGAATGAGCCGGTCGATTACGATCCGGTTTTCATGGCCACGGGCACCGGCGTGGCCCCGCTGCGCTCCATGATCAAGCACCTGATCCGCATCAACTGCACCAGGCAGATGTGGCTGCTGTTCGGCACCCGCTACGAGCACTCGCTGCTGTATGAATCCGAGTTCAGGACGCTGACCCAGCTGCGGCCCAACTTCCATTACGTGCCGACGGTGAGTCGTCCGAAGGAGTGGCGCGGCGAGGTCGGCCACATCCAGCAGACCTTCCAAAAATACATCCCCGACTTCTCGAACAAGGAAATGTACATTTGCGGATGGCTCGAAGCGGTCAAGGGGATCTGCCACGACCTGGAGCAGTGGGGAATCCCGAAGGACAAGCTCCACTACGAGGAATGGGCATAGAAACGCAATCCAGAACCATCACCGTCGGCCATACGCCGGACATGGACGATGCCTTCATGTTCTACGGCATCGCCACGGGGGCCGTGCCGATGAACGGCTTCCGGTTCGAGCACGTCGTTGAGGACATCCAGACGCTCAACCGGCGCGCTCTGAACGCCGAGCTCGACATGACGGCGATCTCGGCGGCCAGTTATCCGGTGCTGGCCAAGGACTACTGGATCGTGTCGGTCGGATCAAGCGTCGGACAGGATTACGGACCGCTCGTCGTGGCCAAGCAACCGCTCAATTTGTCGGACCTTGCCGGGCGCCGCGTGGCGGTGCCTGGGCTGCAGACGACCGCCTGCTTGCTGCTGCAGCTGGCCGCGCCGTCGTTCATCCCGGTGGAGATGGCGTTCCACGAGATCCCTGATGCCGTGCTGAAGGGGACGGTGGAGGCGGGGCTGGTGATCCACGAATGGCAGCTGACCTACCGCGATGCCGGCCTGCTGCCGATCCTCGACCTGGGAACGTGGTGGCAGCAGCAGGCCAAGCTGCCCCTGCCGCTGGGATTGAATGTCGTGAAGAAGTCGCTGGGCCGGCAGCTCGCGCAGCAGACGGCGGCGATCCTGCGGGACAGCATCCTCTACGCCTTCGCCCACCAGGATGACGCGGTGGAGTACGCGATGCGCTACGGACGCGGGACCGACGCCACCCGCGCGCGCCAATTCATCGGCATGTACGTCAACGAGGAGTCGCTGACGCTCTCCCGGCATTGCCGCGAAGCGCTGCGGCTGCTCTTTGACCGCGCGCACGAGGCCGGCCTGATCCCCTCGGCCCCCCGCCTCGGCGTCATCCAGCCCCTGAAGTCCGCTTAAGAGTAGGCTTGCCTTCGGAAGACGTCCGTCGCCAGATTGGCGACCCGGTCAAGAAAGAGCGTTCCGTCCAGATGATCGATTTCGTGCTGGGCGATGATCGCCTCGAACCCCTCCAGCCAGCGCTCCCGCACCGACCCGAACTCATCGAACGCCCGAATGCAGACGCGCGACGCCCGGCGGACATTGCCCGTGAAGTCCGGAACCGACAGGCAGCCCTCCCGTTGGACCACCGACCCTTCTCTCTCGAGAATGAACGGATTCACCAGCACGATCAGGCCCTGGCTGGCCTCCGCTTTCGGATGGCCGGTGGCATCCATGACCGCCACGCGCAGATCGCTGCCCCCCTGCGGCGCCGCCAATCCGACGCAGCGGCGGTGGTGGCGCATCGTGCGGATGAGCGCATCGATGAGCCGGTGCACGCGCTCATCGACCTGCTCAACGGGACGGGTGGGCTGCTTGAGAATCGGGTGGGGAAAACGACAAATCGGAAGAACGCTCACGCGAGTGATTAGTGTCACTGTCTTTATAGGACATCCGCCTCGGCCGGCCGGAGGCTGACTTCAACCCCGAGCGTCTTGCCTAACCGCTTCAGCCGCCCTTCGAGCGCGGCCGCGTCAAGGCGAGGGGGAATTTCGGCTTCCAGCAGCAGGAGATAGAGCGACGGCCCCCCACGGGCGCTGCGGTGCGTGTGCACATCGGTGATGTTCACCCGCTCGTGCGCGAGCATCTCGGCCGCGCGGAAGACGATGCCTGGCCGGTCGGCCCCATAGATGGAGATGCGGTAGGGGGTTCCTTGTTTGCGGGGGGCAGCCGCTTCCTGGGCACTCAACGGCTTGAGGTGCACGACGAGCTTCAGCCGGCGCTCCAACGGCTCAAACGCCTTGCGCAATCGCTCAGGAGTGACGCGGGAAGCGCTTGAAAAGATCAGCATGATGGTAAACTCGCTCTCCAGCCGCGTCATCGCTGAATCTTCCAGGTTGCAGCCGAGCTTGTAGAGGATTTCCGTCACGCCGGCGACGATGCCGGGCTGGTCCTTGCCGAGCGCGGTTACGAGCCAGCGTTGTGGCATGCGCTGCCCTCCACTTCAAACCCCATATCCTCGATCATGCGGTGCGCCTCCTCGGCCTGCTGCCCCGGCGTGGTGAGATAGCCCTCCACGAAGATCGAGTTGGCCGCGTAGAGCGCCAGCGGTTGCAGCGACCTCAGATTCACTTCGCGCCCGCCGGCCGCGCGGATCTCGCTCGCCGGGTTTACCAACCGGAACAGGCAGAGCACTTTCAAACATTTCATGGGGGTCAGGAACCGGTAAGCCTCCATCGGCGTGCCCTTGATGGGATGGAGGAAGTTGATCGGGATGGAGTCCATCCGCTGCTCGCGGCAGGCGAAGGCTAGGTCGAGGATGTCCTCGTCGGTCTCCCCCATGCCGACGATGCCGCCGCTGCACGTCATCAAGCCGGCCTTGCGCACGTTCTGCACGGTGTTCAGGCGGTCCTGATAGGTGTGGGTCGTGCAGATCTCCGGGTGG
>ORMF012635651.1_pt1 | contig 25395 bp, 19 predicted proteins | sample 1779871 | NCBI WGS metagenome assembly ORMF01 (sample SAMEA104232316, study PRJEB22302) | groundwater metagenome | biome: forest; feature: aquifer; material: groundwater | place: USA | collected 2011-08-07 | depth 5.4 m | reverse complement strand
CGGTCGAGTTTCAGGGCAAGCAGGTATTCAAAGGCGGCGAGAACAGCATCGTGGTGTACTCGATCAATCAGTCCACCGGGGAACCGACCCCGATCCAGCACATCGAGACTCGCGCGATACACCCGCGCACCTTCCACATCGACCCGAGCGGACGCGTGTTGGTCGCCGAACACAATCTGCCGGTAAACGTGAGGGAGGGCGATGCGGTAAAGACAATACGCGCCGGGCTGTCAGTGTTGCGCATTGGCGGCGACGGCCGGCTGACCTTCGTCCGCAAGTACGATATCGACGTTGGCGACAAGACGATGTTCTGGATGGGGATGGTGCCGCTATAAGCCCCTGATTGCGGGTTCTGGTGAACACCTTCTGGTCATCATATCCAGCGGGATCTCGCGAAACGGTGTGGGAGTGGGCGGGTTCTCCAGACGCGATTCTAAGAGAGTTTCAACCATCGACATCATCAGACACTGGCCGCGAGCAGGCGGCGCTGCCTCTGTGAATTCTGCGGCTACAGTCGAAACAGGGCATCTTAGCGCCCGCGTCCACGTGCTTAGCGGCGGTCGTCGCGATCGTCATGGCGAGGTTCGCGACGTTCGTCCCGCCGTCTGCCCCGATCCCAGCGATGGTCGTGGGCGAGGTAGGCGCGACGGCCTTCCCACTGACCGGCGAAATACTGTCCACCGACGTAGTACGGCTCGACCCAGTACGCGCCCTCATACGGCGGACGCGTCCAGTAGCCGTTGTGCCACTTGTAGTGCGGCCCCTGCGGATACCAATAGCCCTCGACCCACACATGGTCGGGGCCGGGTTGGCGCGGCACACGGTACGCACGCGGCGGTGGCGGTTCGCCAATGCGAATGCCGACGGAAATCTGCGCATGGGCCGCCGAGGCTGGGGCGAGGAGTAATGTCGAGACCGCGAGTATCTGAAGAAATCGTCTCATGGGAGAGCCGTAAGCAATTGGTGAGCCAATGTCTTATTGCCCATGAGCTTTTCGGCAGTGTTTCGCGACAGTGACTCAAGAGGCGGGGTCGCAACTCAAGGGGCGCCATCGCGGGGCTACGATCTCCTGGCGTCAACTTGAAATGGAATTGATCGCCAGTTGATAGACCTGGAGCGGACTCGACGTTACCTGCCGCGAACAGAACTGACAGTGCGACACGCTTTCTGTCACGTGACCCGACGGCCGCTCCAACGAGCCTTCCGCTAGCTTGATTGAATGTGGGGCCGACGCGTTGCTGCTAGAGGGCACGTTCATTGCGCATAAGCGCTCAGAACTACTCGGCCAAAAGAGGACCTTTCCGCCTCACCACCGCGGCGGCATTGAGGCGCAGGTGGCACGTCGAGGCAAAGGCTACGTGTCTCAGTTGTCGCACAGCCGACGCGCGCTGAAAGCTACGGGCGCGCGAGGTACGTCTTGCGGGCGCGGGGGATTAGCCCCGGTGTTTTGACGTGGACGTCCAATTTGTGAATCTTGCCGTCGAGCGCGGACGGCGTGAAGCCCAGGACGTACTGATGATGGAGTTCCTCGGCCACGCGCGCGAAGGTGGACGAGAGGTCAGTGGTAGAGGTCAGCTCGAAATAGCCGCCACCGGTCGCCGTGGCGATCTTCGGCAATCCTTCGTCGGGCTTTTCCGGTTTCCCACTTCCGCCACGGGTGCCACCGCCGAACCCGCCGCCTCTGCCAAACCCGCCACGCCCGCCACGCCCGCCGCGCGGGCCGCCGAACCCGCCACTGCCCGACCTTCTGCCGCCGCCGTTCTGGCCGGCGAGTCCGATGGCGTAGACCATCACGTCCTCTTCCTCGGCGCGCTTCATGACGTCCTTGAGGCTGTTGTTCAAGGCGCTGCTGAACGGGCTGTCCACGCCATCCGTGAAGACGAGCACCACCCGACGGCCCTGCTCATGCAGCAGGGCGGTAATGCCCACGTTCACAGCATTCCAGAGCGGTGTGGGACCTTCCTCCTGCAGCTCGGTCCGAAGAATCTCGAGAAGCTCCGCGTGATCGAAGGTGAAATTGCGGGGGTCGAGCTGGATGCGGTTGGAGAAACTGCCGATGCGGGCCTTGTCTGCCGGGAGCATCACCTCAACAAACTGCTCGGCGGCCTGCTCCTCGAGGCTGAAGTTGGCCCGCATACTTCTGCTGCGGCCGAGCAGCAGCACAACCGTGATGGGCTGGACGTCGTTGGCAAACACCGTGACGTCCTGCGGCTTCCCGTTGTCGTCCACCTCAAAGACCTCGCGACCCAGATCGGTTGCGAGCCGGCCGTTCATTTGGGTCACCGTCGTATAGACCGCGACGGTCTTGATCCCGCTCTTGAACGGTGCCTGGGCCGCAATGGCGGCCGTGAGCGCGGCCGCAAGACAGACAACCACCCGCATGCGAGCAACGTTAGCAGACTTAGTCACGTCCGGTCGCCTCGCAAGAAGGAGTGCGAACTCCCCCGCTCTGCTAGATGCGCCCACCACCCATGAGACTTCGCGAGTTTTGCTGAGACTTTCAGCAAGTTCGGGAGACAGGCCGGCGGGGCTAGACAACGAAATCTTTAATAAAATCCGGACATGAGCGTGAAATTTCAGATAATCCTCGAGCTGATTTCGGAGGATGGGCGGCTCAATGTTTATGCGGGCGAACGCGAGGTGCGCCCACCATATGCGTCCACCACTTGTCGCGCTCAACTCGCTGCGCGGACGGGGGTTCGACGGAGTCTGATTTGGATCTCGCCACTGGGTGCGAGTATGAGCACCGGCCTTCTAAGCCGGGGAGAGCAGGTTCGAGTCCTGCCGGGCGCGCCATTCTGGCCAGAATTCCCCATTCCGTCCAGCGATCGTCGAATCCCCCCATCGTCGCAATGCGTGGCCATCCGCGAGACTTCCAGCTGTCGCGCTGCGATCTGACCTGCGGGCTCCCCGCGCTGATGTGCCGTCCCGAGCGCCCGTTCATGGCTGGCCAGCATGCCACGAAAGATCGGCGCGGCACTCTGCTTCGGCTGCGCGTGCGTGCAGCCGAGACAGACAAGCCCCTTCGGGCAGTACTCGCCGGTCGGCAGCGCACAGAGGTGCGTGCCCATGTCCCGCAAACTGCAGCTCACGGTAAACGCCGCCCATTCATCCGCGGTGGGATTACGGAGACTGTCGTCGCCGTGAAACGCGTTGTACAGGCCACGGACCCGCCTTCCGGTACTCCTCGATCAACGTCGTGGGGTAGAGCTTGGCGTAGACCATGATCGTGTCGAGCGTCGTATGTCCGAGGAGCGCCTGGATGACGTGCACGGGCACGTTGTTGTTCAAATGCTCGGACGCGAAGACGCGGCGGCAATCGTGGGGCAAGAGCACGAGCGGGCGGTTGTCCGCTCCGCGCGCGCCCGCCGCGATCGACACGGCACGCAAGCGGGCACGAATCGTCTGGACGCCGAGCGGACTGGGATGCTTGGCACCTTGCAGCAAATACGGGGCACGTGGCCGCGGTTGACGTTCGTGATGGTCCCAATGATCGCAGGACGGCACGACCTCCCGCGCCATAGAAGCGCTTCGCGTGGCGGATGATTTCGGCGATCACGCGGCCGAGGCCGTCGCCGATCGGGATCACGCGCGCGCGATCGAACTTCGACGGCTCACGCACACTTGACTGTCTCTACTGCCCAGGTCGATGCCGATATGATTCATCGTCGGTCTCCTCTGGGGCCCAAGTATCCGGGACCTCAGTCGAGGCCGGCCACTTCATCCTTTCTGATCAAGCCCACATCGTCATCAGCTCCTTGATACAGCGTTCGCGACACGAGCACAGCGGACCGCATATACTCGGGGTCGATATCACACCCCACAGGAGAACATCTGGAGCGACCCGATTGCGTCAGAACAAGTCTTTTTCCGTTGTTTTCAACCAGTCCGTGAACCGGACGATTTGAAAGCCGTTGTCCTGGCTGATGAACCAGATCTCGCCTCGGTCCAGGCGGAAGTGCGGCAGAATCACGGCGTCCGCCGTTCGCTCTGCGTTCATGCCCGCCAATCCAGAGCCGGGAAGAAGGTCTTTCCCCCGCGCAGGCGGTTTGTAATACGCGATCTCTCTCGGCCTGAAGGGATCGCGAATGTCGAAAAGGCGAAGCCCCCCTTCATAGTAAGCGCACGCCAGTAGCTTTGCGGCCCGAGGATTGTCGGCAGCGCAGAAAGTGCTCGAGTATCCTGCGTACCCGCTTTCGTTCAGTGGATCGTTCAGAACCTTCGCACAATTGGCGGGATTGTGCACCTCAAGCATCAGCCTCGCGACAATCTTGGGATTCTGCACATCACTAATGTCGATAATCCTTGCAAAACCGTGCGGAGGCATGCCCTGCGCACACGCGGCCGCGGAAACGTTGCGACCGGGCCCACCCGGACCGGTTACGTCCGTGAAGATGACGTGCGGTCGTCCATTGATCGTGAGGGGCAGCGGAACCTGCCCACCCGCGCCATCATCCCACACGAGCCTTCCGAGAACGCGGAATTCCACGTTCGGCCGCCTCGACTGGACGTCGCTGATATCCACAGTCGTGAACCCGTTTGATCCGGGCCGCTTCGGATCGTTCCCAATTAGCCCCACATAGGCCTTGGTCCCATCTTCGCTAATGGAAAGATGGTGGGTCACCCCAACGTTCTTGGGGGGAGTCCAGCGGGCGATCTCACGTGGTTTTGACGGATCGCTTACGTCGACGGCGTAAACTGTAGGAGGTACATTCGTGTAGGACGTGCCGTAGTAGGTTCGGCCGTCAGGGGCGAACACGCCAGCATGCGCGGCAATGCCAGATAGCTTGAGGCTGCCCTTAAGGACTGGGTGGCGGCAATCCACGGAAAGGTCATACACCTCAAACTCCTCTCCGTTTAATCTCGCGCCGGCGAGGAGCTTGCGTCCCGCGTGAACGGCCAGGGTCTCGTTCGGTTGGGACATCACGTTGCTGTCCAGATACGCCGTTACTTTCAGGCGCCGAGAGTCAGACGCGTCCACCACCATAGTCCCACGTCGCTGCTGCTGCGCACCATTGGCCGTTGCAACATAGACGCAGGCGTCGAAAATGACCATGTCCCAGTTCGCGCCCTGCTCCTGGGCTTGTCCAACCAGATCGAGGTTGCAGTTATAAGCCTGTTTCGACGCACCAGCGCTAAACCGTTCGGCAGCTGTCGTCTGCCCTTGCAGCCCGCTCTCAGTACGACTCCCTGGGCCGCAGCGGGCTTTTGGAACCGATGATGCGCCGCCCGGACCTACACCAGCCTGACCATCTAGACTTGATGCAAGCGCGAAACACATCCCCACAGACAGCGCGAGCACGGTAGTGCGACATCCCGAGAATCTCTCTGCACCCATATTTCCTCACAATCAGAATTTCACCATCGGCCGCGCCGAATCCATACCCCGCACGTTTCAGTTCGCTCGGCGTCGCGTATGGCGTCCAGCCTTCGACACAGTTCGGCTTCGATCTTGCCTGCGTATTCCGCTGCTTGCTTCTTCCATCGGCGCGCTAGCCTCCGGAGTGTTGGTCGACATCCGCTGCAAATCCGGATCGCGCTACAGTGCGCGGCACCTAGCGCGTCCTATTATTCTCAGCTTGATGATGGCGACGCTTGGGCGACAATGCCGATGGTCGCCACTGCGTCCATGAAGACTCCGAGGAGCCTCGGCAACCCTCGGCCCGTTCCCATCCTCCGATCGTTCAACGAATCGGGTTCTTTCGCAGACTCCCAGACAACAGCTCCTCAGCGAACTGCGGACACTTGAACTCGAGAATCTCTGCGGTCGCGTCCACCCGCCGATACAGCGGCAGGGTGATCTTCCACGGCTGCGTGAACGTCTTCGCGTCTTCAATCGTGGCTTCGTACTGCATGTGGTCCGGACCGCGCAGCCTATAGCGTTCAACGACATGCATCTCGTCGCTATGGAAATTACCTGACCGGTCGAACCATGTCTGACCGTTGAACCCGATCGAATCGACGACCAAAGTATCGCCTTCCCAGCGACCTTTGGAGACTCCCATCCAAGTGTCGACGAGCGGCTTTACAATTTTGTCATGTGGATGGTCCGGTTGGTCGCGGCGTACTCGTACACGATCATGATGTTCTGAGTCCCTTGCACAATCTGAAAAGGGAACGGAAGGTACGTCGCGCGCGGCACCCCCGGCAAATAGCATTTCACCTCAGGGTCGCGGCCGATCCAGTTCGCGAGATTTCCCTCTTTTTCGCCAGCGCTTCGGAACGATACGGTATTGCGCCCCCTTCGACGATGCCCCGCCCTGGCGGGACGGCGCCGACCGCCCCCAGTTGGTACAGTGGTCCTGGGCGCTTGGCACGTCCATCCCATCTAAGAGCTTTCAGCCCTACGCAGATCAAGTGCGCAAGCCTGGCGAACTATACTTGAGTAAGGCACCCACGCCGGTACAAGTTCGGTTCACTTTTGGTAAGATCCGCGGGCAAAGGGCAGTGAACAACAATCGATTCACTTTTGGGCCATTTTGTATCGAACCGGACGAACAGGTCTTGTTCAAAGGCGACGAACGGGTACCTCTGAGACCCAAGTCGCTTGCCGTCCTGGAGCATCTGATCCGCAATGCCGGGCATCTCGTCAAGAAAGGGGAGATCCTTGCCGCCGTCTGGCCTGAAGCACATGTCGACAGCGCTGCTGTTAAGATTTGCATCGCTGAGATTCGCGTTGCGCTGGGCGATACCGCGGAACATCCTCGGTTCATTGAGACTGCGCCGTGCCGCGGGTATCGATTCATCGCTGCCGTCGAAACCGGCAATCTGCCGACGTCCCTCTCGAGTTTTGTCGGACGGGAGCGCGAGCTCGCCAAAGTTAAGCGTCTGCTCGCCGGAAGCCGCATGGTCACGCTGCAGGGTCCGGCCGGTGTCGGTAAGACACGTCTTGCGATGCAAGTCGTTTCGGATCTGCGGGAGGAGGTGCGGCTCCATGTTTGGTGGATCGATCTTGCGCCACTCGTCGATCCCAACCATGTCGCCCACGCTGTTGCTGAGACGATGGAGGTGCGTGATCGGCCAGGACTGAGCCTCGCCGACGCGCTTGCGCAGGCATCTCTGGGGCCTCGCGTTCTCCTCGTCTTCGATAACTGCGAACATCTCGTCGACGCCTGCGCGTCCCTCGTTGAGACCCTGCTTGGCGCAGGCCCCAGTCTGAAGATCCTGGCGACCAGTCGCCAGGCTCTGCGCGTCGACGGCGAGATTGTTTGGTCCGTCCCACCTCTCTCGTTGCCGGACGCGCGCGCGGGCAGTGGTGACATGCTCCAGCACGATGCGGTGCGGCTGTTTGTAGATCGCACGAGGCAGGTCTTACCCTCCTTTACCGTCTCAGGTCGCAATGCCCGCGCTATCGTGCACATCTGCCGGCGCCTGGATGGTCTGCCGCTCGCCATCGAGCTCGCGGCGGCCCGTGTGAAAGCGCTGGCTCCCACGCAGATCGCGGCGCGTCTGGGCGATGTGTTTACTGTCCTGGGGCCAGCCAGCCGGACCCACTCACCGCGTCATCAGACGCTCCGTGCCGCTTTCGATTGGAGCTACAACCTGCTCTCGCCGCAGGAGCGTCTCCTGTTTTCGCGCGTGTCGGTGTTCGCAGGAAGCTTTACGCTGGCCGCCGTGGAAACGATCTGTGCAGGTGACAGCCTCGATTCAGCGAACCTGGTCGATCTTACGGCTCGGCTCATCGATCACTCGCTCCTGAAGGTCGTTACCGGACCATCGGTCGAGCATACGCGCTATCGGCTTCTTCACACCGTACGACAGTATGCGTCCGAAAGACTCACGCCGGACGACGTCCGTGCGGACCTCGCCCGGCGCCATGCAGAATTCTTCCTGCGGCTGCTAGAAGAGAATGAGCCGCTTATGTTCAGCTCTGCTGGCTCCGTCTACATCGCCCGGCTAAATAGGGAGTATCAGAACCTGCGCGCCGCTTTGGCGTGGGGTCGCGACGATAGGCGCGGACATGAGATTGGAATGCGGCTAGTGGCGGCGTTCTGGATGTACTGGGTCCGGCGCGGCCGCCTGGGCGAGGGTCGGCGCTGGCTCGAAGACATGTTGGAGCGAAATTCCCAGGCCACCACGGAACTCAGGGCGCGGGTGCTGCACGCTCTGGGCACGACTGCGTACGGTCAGAGCGATCTCGAATTCGCCCGCCGCAGGCTTGAAGAGAGTGTCGCGTTGTGGCGCGACACTGGGAACCGGACGGGACTCGGCAAAGCGCTCGACCGTCTTGGGTCCCTCATGACGAACCTCGGCGACCTCGAGACGGCAAAGACACTGCTCTGCGAAAGCATCAATCTGCTTCGGGACAGGCCCAGGACTTGGGATCTCGCTCTCGGATTGATGTCACTCGCTAGATTGGCGTGGATTCAAGGCCGATTCGCCGAGGCGGAATCGGCGTACGAGGAGAGCGCCGCTATTCTGCGCGCGATCCCGGATCCCTGGCTGCTTTCGTTTGTGCTTGGAAATCACGCCAGCGTTGCGGCCGGCCAGCATCACTACGATCGCGCCGAGACTTATTGGCGTCAAAGCTTGGCCGCGGTCCGATGTCTCCGCGACCAGTGGACTGCGTGGGGTGCGATTGAAGGAATGGCCAATCTCACATTCATGCGAAGGGACTATGTCCGGGCGGCACGTCTCTATGGCGCCGCGGAGGCGATGCGAGAAACAGTCGATGTAGCAGGCTTTGTGTTCTGGGACGGACAGTCCAAGCACTTCATGAATGAGCTGCCAATGGTGCTTGGCGAGAATTCCACCAGCGCCTTGTGGGCCGAAGGACGACGGCTGTCCCGGGAGGAGGCGCTTGCGCTGGCGCTTGTTGATAAGTAACCAGGTGCGACTGGATAGTTTTCGCTACGTGGCAAATGTGGCGGGGTGACGTGCATTTGCGCCAGTTCAACACCCCGCCGGAGAGGCCGCAACAGAAGTGGGCCCATCAACGTACGATGACTATGAACGGCACGCCTACCCGCGGTCTCGGGTCTTCGCGATCCGCCACAGTGAGGAGACCATCTGGATAATCACATTTCCGCGTAAGACGGCCGGAGTGGCGAGCACTATCTCATCAGGTGAGCTCTTACCGACTAACTTAACTCCGGGCCAGTCTGCACAACGTAAGCGTTACCGTCCTCGCTCGCCGCGAAAATCTTGGCCGTTGTAAGCCCAGGGCGAGACCGTGAACGCGCTAGAGCACATCCGTCGCCGCCCCAGCTACCTCTTCACGCCAATCGACGCAAGTCTACGATTTAGATGTTTGATGGCCGGCATCGATTCGATGGTGCCCGCTCCGTAGCGTCCGTGGCCCGTGTCTATTGCGTGAATCACTTCTGCTTCGCTTCTGCTTCGGCCTTCTCCTTTGCGCGAGCGCCGCTGAGGATATGCGGCAAGCTGTAGTTGCCCTCATGGCACGCAAACTCAAAGATCCATTGCTGAGTGGTGTCTCTCGTTAAAGGGATCGCAAAGGTCCATGGCCTTGTCCATGTGGTCGGATCCTCAACCGTCGCACTCCAATCGATCGAATCAGGTCCAACGGGCGTAAATCGTTCAACGAGTCGCAGGTTTTCGCCTGCGCCTCTGAAGTCTGCTTTATTCGTGAAATTCGTCGTGACGACAACGAGAGTGTCGCCTTCCCAGTGGCCCCGAGGACTGCCCAGCCACTGCCGCACGTGTCCGGGAAGCTGCGGCTGCCCGTCCAGCGGGATCACGCGAGTCTCGTGCATCCACTCGTAGAGAATCGCCAGGTACCCAGGACTCTGCACGATCTGGAAGTTGTTATTGTACGCAAGGGGAATATAGACCTCAGGTACCCCGCGAGTGATACACCTGCGCACCTCAAAATGAGATCCTCAACCCATCCGTCGGGCCTAGGTTCATCGGTGGCACGCAGCATGGCCCGCACCAAATGACGGATTCGACCCTATCTCTGGTTTCCCTTCTCGGTCGCCAGCCGCTTCTCAACGGCACGAGCGCCACTCAGGATGTTCCGTAAGCTGTAATTGCCCTCATGACACGCGTACTCCAAGATTTTGTCTCGGGCGCCGCCCTTCGTCCAGGGAATCGCCGCTGTCCACGGCCGAACCCATGTCTTCGGATCGGCGACCGTGAATCGATAATCCAAGGTGTCGGGGCCTGTTCGTGTAAAGCGCTCTGTGACACGCAGCGTCACAGAATTCGGGCGTGGAAGGAAGATTCTCTCAGACGCGTTTGGAAAGGAGGTCTCAGAAAAGTTCGTCGTCTCAACGACCAACGTTTCACCCTCCCAACGGCCGCGCGAGATGCCGGAGAGTTGGGTGATGCTTGTGCCAGCGGCCGGGCGGCCATCGGTGGGAATGCTGCGTACGTCATGAAACCACTCATAGAGAACGACCACATATCCGGGACTCTGCAAAATTTGATAGTTATTGTTGTAGTAGCTCGGTTGGTACATGCGAATACCCTGCATACATCGGTCCTGAAGTGAGAGGTCCTCGGGCCCCTCTGGGAGGTACTCTCCCTTCGCGTCAGGGTCTGGCACGTGGGTCCTCTGGAGAAATTCGGCGCGGGCGTTGGCGCGCTGCTTTGCCTCCGCGGTCAACGCGGGAATTCTGCCGTCCGGCGGATCCACGACGGACCATAGGCGACTGTTCTTCGAGTCGAGGTTCTCGTACCACCACACTGGTCCGTTGCCGGTACCGCTATTGGCCGGATCGTCTGCAAGTTTCCGTCGCTTCGCTCGTTCCGCGGCAGTTGTATCTTGCGCCAGCTTGGTTCGGAGCGATTCACGCAGTTCTTGTTCGGTCTTTCCCTCGTATTCGGCGGGTTTCTCGAACGGCGTTCCGAACTCTTGTGTATTCGTCCATATTCCCTGCAGATCCGGCTCTCCCCAAGGTGTCCGTGGCGGGGACCATGCCTTTGTGGCCGGCGTGGGCCCATTCGTTAGCCCCCGGTCGCCTTGCCCAGCACTATGTGCCGGCCGCATCGAGAGGACCATCGCCAGCACGGCAATCGCGGTGGTACATCGATCGCTCATAGATCCCTCCTGTCCTCAAGCAATCGACGTGCGTCTACGGCCTCGATTCGCTGTGGGCCCCATTAACGGCCATTCCGCGCCAGCGGCATACCGCTTCGGATCCGACCACATGGCGGAGGATCCTCCAGCAGCCTCACGACCTCAGTTCGGTTCACATCACTTCGGCAACAGCCGACCGCGAAACTGGCCGCTCTTCGATTGTGGCGTTCCGTGGCTTGAACAGAACGCCTCCACGGCTGTTACTTGCTCAGTTCCTTGTAAATCGCGCGCGCGTTCGTCCGCACCCAATGACGGTTGAAGTCGCCCAACGGAAACTGCGGATCGAGCTCGTACGTCCGATACTTGTCAGAGGGCTTATATGAGCTTGCGATCTCGTCCGCGCTCTTGCCCATCCTCTTGCCCTGTCGCACGATCCCGACAAACTCGCGGTAGAATTCAGTGTACTCCGCGAAATCGCTCCAGGAAAACAGGTCGTTGTAATGACCCGGAATCACCGTATCAACATTCTTAACGCCTGCCGCCGTTCTGGCTAGCGTGGCCGCAAATTCAAGAGCGCTCCCTCCGCTGTTTTCAATATCAACGAAAGGCATGCACTTGCGTTGGAACATGTCCCCAGCGTGCATCACCCGGACTGCCGGGAACACCACCCACGTGTCGCCGTTCGTGTGACCGCGGCCAAAGTAGTACAGGTCGATCTGGTCCTTGCCGCTCATCAGCGACATTCTGTCTTTAAATGTTCTCTTTGGCAGGAACTTGGCGTTCTCGCCCTTGAACGCCTGGCAGTTGACCACGGGCTCGCATGTAGACCTGGCCATATTGGCCTTCGTGTTCTCATGCGCCACGAATTCGACGTTCGGCGGGAACTCGACGTTGCCGCCGGAATGGTCGCTGTGAGTATGTGTATTGATAACCATCGTCACGGGCTTGTTAGTCACCGTCTTTATCTGATCGAGGATACCGCGGCCATAGCCTTCCATCTTGGTATCGACAACCACGACACCCTGGTCCGTGACGAACACCGCGGTGTTCCCGCCCGTCATCGTCGATCCGTTGTTCGGATCCGCGCCCTTTATGACGTACAGGTTGCCCCTGATCCTCTCGATAGCAGGAATTGGCGGCGGCTTCCGCTGATAGCCAGAGACCGTCAACGACACGCCACCGACCGCCATCAGGATCGTAAAGACTACTGCTCGCTTCATCTCGTCCTCCAAGCTCGAGACGCTCCCACGCGCGCCAGGGCATTTAGAAGTTGAACTGCGCCGTCACCTTGAACAGCCGCCCCGGCTGCAATCCGACGGGCCGCCGGTAGTCGACGAGGGTGGAGGACTCTCGCGAGACGGCGTTCCCATTGAACAGGTTGTGAACGTCCAGACTCACCTGCACGTTAGGCGCACCGAAGTGGAGGACCTTGGCAATCCGGAGATCCATCTGATTGAGACGGTCTCCATAGACCGATCCCGGTGGGATGACGTTGACGGTCTGGCTTGTCTGCGTCGGGGGGCGCCCGAGAGCCTGCGTGACGACAGCGTTTGGAATCGGGATGACGGCCAGAAGCGCCGGGCCCTCCCTGGTGAAGAACGTCCCGGAAAGGAGGATGTCGTACGGGAACGCGTACGATCCATACAGCGAGGCCTGACGGAGCCACGGGGTCTCGGTCGCGCAGTGCTCCACAGGCACCACAGTGTTGCCGCCGCCAGTAAGACCGCCGGCACCCTGGTTGATCCGTTCGGGCAGCGCCTGCTTCACCAGGCAGTCATCGGTCGTCTGCTTCCCGGTGGCGTAGCCGCCCCGAAGCAGCGTGTTCTTAAGACGAGCGCTGATGTTGACATCAACACCCTGCCACTTCTGGCTCCGCCCACCGAAGTTGTCGGCGCTCCGCGTGACGTTTCTCGGCACGCCGATGGCGGCCGGGTTTAGGTCGACGAGGGTGAGCGGGAAGCCGCCGCCATTGGGCAGCCGTGGGTCCTTGGGAACCATGAAAGTCCACCGGTCCCAGTCCTTCGGGTTGTTCGACTCGTTGTCTACCGCGTCGAGGTTGACGTACACGCGGCGGAAGTAAGCGGCATCCACCGACAAGCCCGTCGTCAGCTCATGTTGAATGCTCCCCGAGAACTCCCAGTTGGATGGCTTCTTCCCCCATCCGAAGGCGTAGTCCGGGTCGTAGCGGTCGGTGATCGTCGGGCTGGCGAAACCCGGAGTGGGGTTCACGTCCAGGATCTCCCCGTTCGGGGAGTCCAGGAGCGGATTCCCTTGCACTTTACCGTCGCCGGGAATACAGACGGCCCGGTCAAGACAGACCAGCCCATCTAGCCACGCCCGGGGCATCAGGATGTTCTTGGCCACAGGGTTCACCGCAGTGGACACGCCGACGCCGTTTCGGTTCCCGTAGCGGGAAGCCGACGCTTTGAGGGCTGTTCGCCCGTTACCCGTCAGGTCGTAGGCCACACCCAGCCGCGGCTCCAGATCCTTCCAGCTTGCCACGGTCATCCCCGGGAACGACCGGGGGATCGGCGCCCACGTCATCCGCTCGGTGACTTGGTCAGGATAGAAGCTCTTGAAGTAGTCGAACCGCAGCCCGGCGTTCACCGTGAAATGTCGGATGGTCCACTGATCCTGCGCGTAGACCCCGACGTTGGTCAGCTCGTCAGTCGTGTTCGGTCTGGCACTGAATTGCGCCTGGACAGGGTTCCCGTTGAAGGTGATCTGGTTGGTCCAGTTGTTGTCGCTCCGGTAGCTGTTGTTCATCCACTTGTGAGCCTGGGTGATGCCGACCTTCAGGTTGTGGCTTCCCGTGACATACGACATCGACGCGCGGAAGTTGGTGGGCTTCTCCGACCAATGCGCTTCAGTCCCACCGAAAAAGAACCCCTGGTTGCGAGAAATCGTCAGGGTCGTCGCCTCGAATGTGCCGTACAAGTCGGGCCGCGCGTCGAACCTGTTCCCGCGGCCATGCGCCAACTCCGTCGCTTCGTCGAGGGCGAGGTTGTCCACGGTAACGCGTTGCACCGCGAACCCCGCCTCGAACAAGACCCGGTTGGTTTGTGGCCGGACCCAGCTGATCTGGTAGTGGTTGGCCGAGACCACTGAGTCGCTACCCGCTTCTGGCGCGATGAAGAGTGGGTCCAGCCCAGACCCGGCCAGATTGGGTTGCAGGGCTCTGTGGTTAGTGCTCCAGTAGGCTTGCACCTTGTCCTTCGACGTCACCTGCCAGGTGGGACGCACGCTCACTTCGTAGATGTCCGTCCTCTCGAACGTCGGTTTGTCGACAGTGGGCACGTAGAGCGCAGCGCTCGTATCCTTGCTCCTGAAGAAACCCGGGGGGAAGAGCGAGCCGCGACGGAAGGTGGAGGTCGCGAAGAACCACAACCGGTCCCGAGCGATCGGCCCGCCTATCGACGGGGCCGTGATCCACGACTGGTCGAGTCTGACCCCACCGTCCTTGCCTCCAATGATCCGGCGGTCGATCAGCTTTTGATCGATGTTGTTCGACAGCCAGCTCGGAGCCGAGACGGTGGCGTACATCCCACCCCTGAACTGGTTGCCCCCCTCTTTGGGAATCAGGTTCATCCGCACGCCTCCGGTCTCGATCTCGGCCGAGTTGCCGGAATAGTCATAGACGTACTCCTGTACGCCCGTGTCGAATGGTGCCGTTGAGGGAGAGCCTTCAAACGCAACGTTGTTGATGTCAATCCCATTTAACTGCATGTCACCGTCGGTTTGCAGCGACCCGTGTATCGACAGGCGGGCGTTTGAATACCCCCCGATAGAACCTGTATCGATCGACATCGTCGTCGTGGTCGCACCCACGATGTTCATCGCGGGAACAAGTAGGGCCAGAGAATCGAACCCCCGCGTCGTCGGGAGGGTCTCAAAGATCTTCTGGTCCACCGTCTCGGAAGCCCGGATGCTCTGGACGTCAATCGTGGGGCTCGCCCCCGTGACGGTGACCGTCTGCTCGAGCGCGCTGACCGCCAGCTCGGCGTCGACGTTCGCGGTGAACCCGGTGGTGAGCTTGATCCCCTCACGGACGACGGTGTTGAACCCCGGCAACTTGAACGTCACGGAGTAGGCGCCCGTCTCCAGCGCAACGATTTTGTACTGGCCGGCGCCATCCGTCACGGCGGTGCGGACCTGTTCGATCAGCGCCGGGCTCCGAGCCTCCACGGTCACACCGGGCAAGACAGCCCGAGTCGCATCCGTGACGGTGCCACCAATCGCCTGCGCGCTCGCGAGCGCGGGCAGCAGCAGCAGGCCGACCGCACCGGGCGCCCAAAGGAGCGAGCGGAACCAACGTCGACAGCCGCGCGGCCTGACGTCTTGCACGGGTTCACGTCTTAACCGGAATACTCCATCTGCCTCACCGCGGCGCAAGGGGCGCAGTCTGTCCGCATCCATGCCAAACCCTCCCTTTCTCTCTGGACGGCCATCACTACCCTCACTTTGGTCGCGCTTCGCCCCCGACAGCCTATTGGCGCTTGGCACGTCCATCCCATCTAAGAGCTTTCAGCCGTACGCAGATCAAGTGCGCAAGCCTGGCGAACTATACTTGAGTAAGGCACCCACGCCGGTACAAGTTCGGTTCACTTTTGGTAAGGTCCGCGGGTCGTAAGATCCGCGTGCAAAGGGCAGTGAACAACAATCGATTCACTTTTGGGCCATTTTGTATCGAACCGGACGAACAGGTCTTGTTCAAAGGCGACGAACGGGTACCTCTGAGACCCAAGTCGCTTGCCGTCCTGGGGCATCTGGTCCGCAATGCCGGGCATCTCGTCAAGAAAGGGGAGATCCTTGCCGCCGTCTGGCCTGAAGCACGGAACATCCTCGGTTCCAAGGGGCCGCGCGATGGCCGGCCCGTGGGTTGTAGCAGGTCTCGAAGGCGCCATTCCGTCAGCGAAAGCGACATGGAGACGACGTGCAGGATCCGTTGCCGCAAGTTGTACCGCGGCCCCCGACGCTGTGTTGGAAATAGTTCCCGTCGTTTCCCTTCGCCACGATCCTCTCGCTGTCGGATCTTGAGCTATACGAGTTCGATGGCGGACAGAGTCCGATGACGCGCTACCTCAAGAGCCGAAGACAACCGCGTGACCAGCGAAGGTCCGGCTAGGCTTCGAAAAGTTCCGGCGATTCGCCAACAGCGGTAACAGCTTCCGTGTACGCCACGTTTCATCCACCATACAACCCGTGCGGTGTGTGTTTCAGATCGTTCACTTCATCATGCAGCCGATGGATGTTCAGATTCGGACGCTCCAACGAGCGCTCTACGTGAAGGCCAAGCAGGAGCCGACGCGGCGGTTCCACTTCCTGTATGACAAGGTGTATTTCCTCGGCTATGCCTTCGGTCCGATGTACTCATCGCGAACCGGCGGACGCTACAACGGTCTCACGCTCCAGCTTCTTCAGCCGCTGCCGCTCGTCAGTCGTCAAGCCTGGGCGCCTACCGGCATCCCGCTGCGCCTGTCGCCCCCAACGCCGCAACGTCTCCGTCTACAGCCCAATTTGCCCGCGATAGACGCGATCGCCGCCGATTGGGAAGGATTCTCAGGGCCGTGTTCGTGGACTATCCGGATCGCGCGTTCTCGAACCTCGGGGGAGTATCGAACTCGGCCTTGCCATAGAGTCCATCCTCTCAACGAATGGGCCCTCCGACAATCCAGGTACGATTCAGCCTCTGGGGCAAAAGCCAAGGCCAACACTGGAATCGGGAAATCCGACCGGGATTGCAGGGCTCCCGCACGTACGGGCGATAGGTCTTGGCCTGAGTGGGGTCCGGTCTTACAGCGCGAGTGGAAGTGACAGGATCCACAGACCAATGGCGGTGTAACCCACCATCAAGAACAGAAGAGGCAGTTGACTTATGATCACCTGCCGATGGGTGGGAAAGGTCCTCATCGCGATACGATGCGCCAGGTATACGCTCACTACATGACCGACCAAGATCAATGCGACTTGTATATGCCATACGACTGCCATTTGCAATGGTGGCGGCTCACTGTCCGGCGGCGCAAGGCTCAGTAAGTTCCAGCCGAAACCCAACGGATCGGTCGCAAGCCTCAGAAGACTCTGGCTCTGTGTGATGAGCATCGGACAGTAATGCGTGAGGTTATAAGCGAACGCGATCGGTATCAGCGGGTAGGAGAAATCCAGTGCCAGCGTGCGCAACGTGACTGTCAACTTGGTTGCCACTCTTGCCCACCACAAGATAAGCAGGTAGAGAGCGAGATACAAGACGGGCGACAGCAGAAGCCCGGCGCGCTGATACACCAGATACCCGTCCATCAGCATGCTCTGGGCTTTAGCGAGGTCCGTTCCCCAGAGAGGCTGCAGAAGCGCCAGTAGAGGTCGCCAGTACAGACCGACCCACAGCTGTGTTTGGTGAATGGCATCATAGGTGGTGGACGAGAGCATGAAGAGTACAAATAGCACGAGACTCATGTGCTCGGGCCGCTCGTGCCAGGCTCCCACGAAGGGTAGCCGGAGCCGAATGCGCGGCGGTTTCTCGTCCCGCGCCTGACCGTACTCCACAGGAGCGAGTGTCGCTATGAGACGAAAGAAGACACTGAAAAAGTCGCATCGGTGGAACCAGGCATCCTTACCGATCAGAACCACGCCGGCAAACGTGATCAGGCTGTAGATTACAAGGACCACCGAAAGTACAAGTGGTTTTGGGAGCACGAACAGCTCTATCCATATCAAGATGACGTAGAACGAAAATGCCGGCCAATAGCCCAGAGGTCGCGGGTACGTCAATCGGGGCGTCGACAGATTCACCCCCACGCGCTGCAGCCACTCGACGATAGCCTTCCACGGATTGATGAGCGCGTACAAGTCCCCCACGACCAGCGTGAGATAGGTGAACCCAAGCAGAAACACAATCCAGAACAGCGTCATGTTGATGTTGCGTCCAGGGTCACCGGTGCCGAAGAGTCCCGCCACGATGACCAGCACTAAACAACCCACGGCGCCCACCTGTAACAGCCGGAGCCCCCATCGACCGGCGGTGCCTATGGCCCGTCCTGGCGACACTTCCCACGTACGCGCGTCCGTTGCCGGAGCAGGCGCGCCCCAGAAATAGCCCAACACGGCAAAGGTCACGACGAGCGCTGCGGCGCAGCCGTACACATACATCCAGAACGGCACGGGCAGTACGTACGGCGTGGCGAACGAGTGGGCGTACACTGTCGCCGGAACTCGGCATGCAAAGCACGCAAGAAACGCACAGCGGCTCGTCGCGCGCCTCATTGCGGCTGCACCTCGAGAGTTCCCACGTCGAGATGTGAATCGCGGCGCAGAATGGCCCGGAACCGGCACTCGGATGCACCGCTGCCTGCGGGGGGAGTCATAAAGATGAAGTCGAATCTGTCTTCGGGACTGTCGTGTCTAAATCCAAAACGGACGAACGCGGTGACCGCAGGCGGATCGGTCGTGATGTCGTCGAGTTGAACCGTCAGGTATTCCCCTTTCGGTTCAGCCTCCAAACGGCGGTTTCCGACTCGTGCCTGAAATCCCCGTGTATCCATAGGCTGGCATTGATCCGATCCGGTGGACCGTTTAGCTACGCCGCTTGAGTGGCGCGGCGTTCGAACGCGGCCGGGCTGATCTGGCCAAGCGTCGAGTGCCGGCTGGTTATAGAACACCTCAAGATAGTCAAACAACTCCATCTTGGCCTCGCCGAAGCTGTCGAAGCGATCGGCGAGCTCACTTTTGACCGTCGAAAAGACACTCTCCATCACGGCATTGTCATAGCAATTGCCGCGGCGGCTCATGCTACAGATGATGCCTCGCGCATCCAGAATTGCCTGGTAGTCCTCGCTCGCATCGCGAGAAGAGGTCGAGGATGACGGCGAGATAGAGCTTGCCACTCGTGCCGATGACGAACTCGGTCGTGTCTCCCACCCAGCGCTGATTCGGCGCCGCGGCGGTGAACTGTCGATCGAGCACGTTGGCCCCGACGGGCTGGTTATGGTCGCTCAGCGTCGTGCACTTGAAGCGCTTCCGGGCGCGTGCGACCAGGCCGTCCTCCTGCATGAAGCGGATGACGCGCTTGCGAGTGACATGCTCGTCTTGCTCAACCAGGTCCTCATGGATGCGCGGACTACCGTAGCGCTGCTTGCTCGCCACGAAGGAGGCGCGTACAAGCACCTTGAGGCGACGGTCTTCGCACGCGCGGGATGACTCGGGGCGCTGACACCACCCATAGAAGCCGCTCCGGGTCACGCCGAGCCAGCGACAGAGCTTCGTGAGGGGGTAATGGGCCTTCTCCGTCTGGATCCACGCGAATTTCACAGGTGGTCCTTCGCAAAGAAGGCCGCGGCATTTTTTAGGACGTCGCGCTCCATGCGTAGCTCGCGCACGTCTTTCCGGAGGCGCGTCAGCTCCTGGCGCTCCGTCGTCGTGAGGCCGGTCCGGCCCTTGGTCCCATCCGCCCGAGCCTGCTCGACCCAGTTGCGCAGCGACGATTCGGTCGCGGGCCGCCGCCGCGACCGTCTTGCCCTCATCGAGGACCAGCCGGACCGCCCCCGTCTTGTAGTCGTCGGTGAAGCTCCGCCGCGTCCGCCTGCCCTTCGAGTCCGCCATGGTCGACATCGTATTCCCCTTTCAAAAGATGTCCACCGGATCGACTATGAAGTGGCCGGCCGTGTCCACCACGCTATGCGCGGGCGGTTTCGATTCGACGGTCGTGACCTTGACGGGCTGTCCCAATCGACTATTCGCGGTCAGTGCCGCATGAAGGGGTCCGTCGGCGAGCCGCATTCGGATCAACGCGAGGCCGGGACAATCACTTGATCTCTGGGACAAGCGAACGGGATGTGAAGGCCGTGTTGACCCTGGTCTATGGACCGATCTTGTGGACCATGGCGAGCATGGTCGCGTAAGCTGGCCATGCGCTTTCTCCACCATCCATTCGTCCTTCACGGTGGTTGTGGTTAGTCAGGACTCGGCTTTGCAAGATCGGCGAATATGGGCCTGTTTCCGGGGGTCTTGGACGACGGGCCTTCTAAGCTGGGGGGGCAGGTTCGAGTCCTGCCGGGCGCGCCATTTCCAAAGAATTCGCCGATTTCGCCTGCGAGGTCTCGTCTGAGCGCGAGTTGTACGACTCCGGTGATCGAAAGAGGACGCCCTCCTCTGCGACAGCGCCATCGCGGCCGATTCTCATCGCCGTCCATTCGTTTCCGGCAACCGGCGGACCAATCCGCACGCGAAGCATCATTCATCGGCAACCCAGGGCCGCGTCGACGCTATGCTGAACAGACCAGATCGCGCCTCACCTCAAGGAGATCACCATGCCGGAAGAATCGGAAGTTGACACGGACAAACTGCGCGAAGCCATTCACGACTCGCTCGAACGAGAAGGAGGACGTTTTCTGAAGCGTATTGCCCTCACGACCGCTATCCTGGCGGCGTTCGCCGCCGTCGCGTCCCTCGAAGCGGGCGCCACGGTCAATGAGGCCCTCTTGCTCAAGACCGAAGCGACGCGCGATCAGGCAGAAGCCTCTGATCAGTGGGCCTATTACCAGGCCAAGGGCCTGAAGGCCGCCGTCCAGGAAGCCTCCCGCACCGCGTGGCTGGCGCAGAACAAGGTCGCTCCTGTGGAATTCGAACAAAACGCCAAACGCTACGCCACGGAGCAAGAGGACATCCAGAAGCAGGCCCGCGAAAAGGAGCGCGCCCGCGACGAGAAGTCCGCGGAAGCAGACCGCCTCCTCGCGCGCCACCGAGGGTTTGCGTACGCCGTCGCCCTCTTTCAGATCGCGATCGCGTTGGGGGCGGTGGCAGCGCTCACGCGCGCGCAGAGCGTGTGGATGGGGTCGATGTTGGTCGGCGGGGCAGCGATTGTGCTGTTCGTCCTTCCCTGGCTTCGATAACGAGTCGGCTAAAGGCCAACGTCAGACCACCGGTCGTGCGTGGCGACCCGTTTATGGCGATCCTGTCGGGACCGCGACGTCCGCACACGACAGGGCCAGGTCGATCAGTGGGTCATGGCGTACAGCATAACGTCGACGCCCAGCGCGTAGCCTTTCGGTGAAAACAGCTCGAAGAACTCCGGGCTCTCGCTCTCGCGCTCCCATGTGTCGCCGAAGTCGGTATTGTGCGTCATCACGACCATGATCCGCCCCTTCTCGTTGGCGATCCCCCGAAAGTCGGCGTGCGGGCTATCGTCGCCGCGTTCCGACGTGTCGTGGGTGCGCAGCCAGTTGTTGATATTCGTGGTCTGCTCGATCTCGTCGACCGGAAACAGCATGTGGCGAATGGGGTGCTCGCGGGGAATATCGAAGATCTTGTATTCGGGCAGCGCCTTGTAAATCTCACGGGACCATTGCCGCCACGCCGGCGTGCCCCAGAAGTCGTCGACCCAGAGGAACCCGCCCTTCAGGAGGTACTGCCGTAGCCGCGCCGCCTCTTCACTGGACAGCCCCATCGTACCGACGTCGGATCCCATCAGGATCGGGCAGCGGAATAAGGCGGGGTCCGTCAGACGCACGACCCAGTAGGTGGGCTCACCATTCTCATTCTTGGTAATCGGGGCGCGCGTCAGTTCCGACATCCGAATCATCAAGTTGATGCCCGCATACGGATAATCCGTCGACCAGCCCAAGCCCATGGGTTCACGCCGCACGCTCGTGTATTGGAGCTTGCAGATCATGAACGAACCGTCTTCGAAGTCTTTCGGGGGATATCGCGGGGGATAGGCTCTCGCGCCTTCCGGGAGCCGACGGCGCGGCTCGCATCCGTACTGCGGGGCCGCCACGGCCGCCAGGGCGCCCAGCAGCAACACAGTAGCCGTGATCAGGCGCAGGCGAAATGACGGCCTGGCAAGCATGGTACGCCGCGAGTGTAGCGCACGATCACCTCCTCTTGGCAAGCATCGGGGAGTCGGCGTGTGCCGTCCTAGTGGTTCCCGACGTGACGTAAAGAGTAGTCTTCGGGCCGAAGAGACTTCCCGACCTCGGCCGGGGTCTCGGCCAGGCGATTCGTGGATTCAAGGACGCGCTGAAGTGGACAGATCACTTGCTCTCGGGAGCGGTCAGATCATGTACTCCCCACAGCGCTGTGTTGTGTTGTTGACAGCCCGGCGGACTTGCCCCACGATGAACGCCCTATTCCCAGCGTCCGTGCGTGGTGTGCGGGCGACGTCGGGAAGGCGCGCATGCGTCCGAGACGATGATGATGAGTGAGCCCCCCGTACTGCCAAAAGTCCACGAACTCAAGAAACTCCGCAAGCCGGTCCGGTCGGTCAACGTTGAACACCGCAAGAAATTATCGGGACTGGAACGTCTGGCGATCTGGATCACGGACAGGGTCGGCACGATGGGCTTCTTCCTGGTGATCCTCGTGTGGACCTTGGTTTGGCTTGGCTGGAACACGCTGGCGCCCAGCGCTGTGCGGTTTGATCCATTTCCGGCTTTTGTCCTCTGGCTGTTCTTGTCGAACATGATCCAAATCTTCTTGATGCCGCTGATCATGGTGGGACAGAACCTGCAAGGCCGTCATGCCGAGGCTCGGTCTGAGGCAGACTTCGAAGTCAATACGAAAGCGGAGCGAGAAATTGAGGCGATTCTGCTGCACCTCGAAGCGCAAAACGACCTGATTCTCAAGATCCTTCGACAGTTGGAGGGCGCGTCGACCCCGCACGGGGCGCAGGCGGGGACTGGCCCGGCTAGCGCGTCGGGGTGATCCACCGCCGGACGGCGCGTCGGCCGGCGCGCACGAACGTCACGGCGTTTCTCTCCTCGACTGCGAGTTACTGGAGGCCCTTGGAAATGAACCGCTGGACGCGAGAGCCGGTCGGGCGAGGTTGCGTTTCCGCGACCCACAGATTGCCTTTTGAATCGACCGACAACGCGTGAATGCCCCCGAGGTCTCCGCGAGCTGGACCTTGCTGCCCGAACGAACCCACGGTCTTCAGCGTCTGCCGGTCGACAAAGTGGATATGGCCGTTGCCATAGTCTCCGACATAGATGAACCGCTGCTCAGGGTCCGGCGAGAACGCCATTGCGCACACCGTGTAATAGGGGCGCGCGTATTCCGGGCGCGGACGCCCGGCCGGTTCACTCGGATTAGGATTCACAAATCCTTGCGCCAGATACTTGCCCTCGAGCGTGAAGACCTGGATGCGCCGGTAGTTTCGGTCACCGACATACACGAGTCCGTCGTTGGAGACCTTGATGCCATGCACGCTGTTGAAGACTTTCGGCCCCTCCGGGTCCGTCACTTGCAACATTCCACTCTCGGATCCGGGCCAGCCGCCCCCGTTGGGGGCGCGTCCTAACAACGAAGGCGGTTGGATTCCGAAGGCGCCCCACATGCGCTTGAAGGCCAGCGTTTCCGCATCAAGCACGAGCACTCGGCGGTTTGCATAGCCGTCGGAAACGAAGAGTTCATTCGTTTTGGGATAGACGGCGGTGTCCGTGGCCAGATGGACGCTGGTTTTGTCAGCATTGCCGCCGAGGAACATCGGATGCCGATCGCGGCCCCCAAACTGCCGGATGAACGTGCCCTTGTTCGTGAACTTCAGGAGCATGTCATCAGTGCGCGTCGAGGGATTCGAAAACGCGGGCTCCAGCGGGCTCATGCCGGTGATCCACACGTTGTCTTGATAGTCGACGCTCAGACCGTGTTCCGTGTCCGGCCAGTCATAGTCCCCGCCAGGTCCGCCCCACGCCCGCACCAACTGTCTGTTCTCGTCGAACTCGAGCACTGGCGGCGCCGCGCGGTCTTTCAGCTCGGGAGACACTTGCCGGTAGCGGTGCAGGACCCACACGTGATCGTGGCGGTCGACCGCTACGAACGTGACAATGCCAACCACCCAGTTGTTCGGCAACTTTGGCGGCCATTGCCACGTGGTGTCCACTTGAAGTGTCGGTAGTCCCACACCGGCCTTCTGCGCAGCACCGGCCCTCGTGCCGTGAAGGCACGCGCCCGCGCCTAGGCCGACACTGATAGCCAATGCGATCGACGAGGCCCGGACGCTGAAGTGTTCCTCCACAGACGTTTCTCCTCCTTGCACCTAGGTCGACGGACGAGCCGAGCGGACCCACACGGGTGCCAGACTAGATGCTTCCGTGGGACAGCTCCAGTTCAAGGGCCTCTGACGTCGTCACCGCCGGCCGGCAGGTGAAATCGCTGCAGACATACGCCGCTGCCTTGCTGTCCAGGGCGCGCATCGAGCCGACAAGCGGCAGCAGGGACGCCAGCGCCTGCTGCTGTTCGCGCGAAAGCGACAGGCTGACCGCAAACGGCCGGTAACGGGCCGCCACCACCCACTCGAGCGACTGCCGGCCGTCGCCGACAATCACAACCTGCAGCGGCCCGGCCACATAGGTCGACAGCGCGGCTGCCACCATGGGCACCGCGCGGCCCATCTGCTCGAGGCGCGCGCCGAACAATCGAAACGTCCGCTCGATCTTCCGGGTCCAGTCCTGCTGCGGCGCGAGATGCGAGAGCACGAGCAGGTTCATGAGCGAGACAGCGCTCGCGGTCGGTTCGGCTCCATCGTACTCTTCCTTCAACCGCACGAGCACGCTGGGGTCACGCCCGCTCGTGCTGAACCAGCCGGCGTCGGCCTCGTCCCAGAACAGCTCGTCCTGACGAAGTTGAAGGGCGATCGCCCACTGCAGCCATTGGGGATTCGGATCGGTTTGAAAGAGTTCCAGCAAGCCCCAAATCAGAAACGCATAATCTTCGGCGTATCCTTCGATCGCCGCGTCGCGGTCGCGGTAGCGCCGCAGCAGCATGGAGCTGGCCGCGTTCCACATGTGGTCGCGAATGAACGTCGCCGCTTTGGTGGCCGCCGCGAGATATTCATCGGCCGAGGCCAGCCCACCGGCGCGGCGCACGCGCGAGAGGCGCGTCATGCGCGCAAAGGCGGCAATCATGAGCCCGTTCCAGGCGGTGAGTACTTTGTCGTCGAGGTGGGGCCTGGGTCGCGTGAGCCGCGCGGCGTACATCTTGAGGCGGCTCCGGGCCAACGTCGCCTCGATCTCGTCCTCGGCTTTTCCGAATTCCTTGGCCAGCTCCTCGACGGACCGCGCGGCATAGAGCAGGTTCTTCCCCATGAACTCGTGTTGCGGGTCAACGGGCGCATTGCCGCCTGGCTCCATGCCGAATCGCCGGATCACGATTGCCGCATCCTCGCCGAGCAGCGCCTCGATTTCTGCCTGCGTCCAGAGGTAGAACGCGCCTTCGGCCTTGTGGGCATCCGGCTTGCCGACCTGCTCGAGCGGCACGCTGTCGGCATCCTCGGCCGACAGAAAGCCGCCGCCCTCATCGGTCATCTCGCGCATGACATACGACAGCGTGTCTTCGGCAACGTCCAGATAGAACGCGTCCCCGGACGCCTGTGCGCCCTCGAGATACGCGAGGGTGAGCTGGGCCTGGTCGTACAGCATCTT
>ORMF011530956.1_pt1 | contig 25424 bp, 16 predicted proteins | sample 1779871 | NCBI WGS metagenome assembly ORMF01 (sample SAMEA104232316, study PRJEB22302) | groundwater metagenome | biome: forest; feature: aquifer; material: groundwater | place: USA | collected 2011-08-07 | depth 5.4 m | reverse complement strand
CGCTTCCGCGCTGGCGCTGACGGTTTTGCCGTTGATCATAGTATTAATGATGACGCTCATTATGCTACCTCCTTGCCGGTGGCGGCTTTCCAGGTTTGTTCCAGGCCGCGCCGGGTCAACGCTTCGACGATCCAGCGGCGATACTCGGCGCTGCTGCGCTGGTCGCTGATCGGGCTCGACTCCGAAGCCGCCATTGCCGCGGCCTCTTTCAAGAGCGCCGCCGTGAGCGGTTTGCCCCGCAACAAGGCTTCGGTTTTCGACGCGCGCAACGGTGTCGGTGCAACGGCGCCCAGGCCGATGCGGACGTCTTGCAAACTATTCTTCGCCGCGTCCGGTGTGATCAGAACCGCGACGCCGACCATGGCGATATCCATGGCACCGCGCACGGCATGCTTTAAATAAACGCTTTTACTCCCCGCGGCCGGATAGGGGACATCGATTTCGGTCAACAGACCTTTCGATCCGACACTGCACTTGCCCGGCCCCTGAAAAAACGAGGCAAACGGCTCGGTCTTCTCACCGTCGGAGAAAGCGATCTTGGCCTTTGCGTCCAAGACCAGCAGCGGCGTCAAAGTCTCGCCCGAAGGCGAGGCGCGGCAGATATTGCCGCCGATGGTCGCCGTGTTGCGGATCTGCAGCGAGGCGAACTGATGCGACGCCTCCCAAAGCACCGCCAGCTTCTCGCGCACGAGTTTGTTCGTCTCCAGTTCGCGAATGGTGATTAAGGGGCCGATGCGCAGGCTGGCGCCGTTCTCCTGAATCGCGCCGAGGCCGGGAATCTTCTTGATATTAATTAAGCAGCCCGGTTCCTCCTTGTATTTGATATCGACCATTACGTCCGTGCCGCCGGCGATGACCTTGGCTTCAGCGCCATGCTTCGCCAGCAACGATAACGCTTCGCTGACCGTCTTCGGTTCGAAATAATCCATAGTCGTTGCCTCTCGATCGCTTAGTATTCGACTTACTTCCTCTTGAAGTCTTAGCCTAAATCGCGTGCCAATGGCAACCCCGCGGGAATCGGTTTGCGTGGTTTTTCGTGAACAAGGTGCCGAGCCCGTCCATCCTTGCGACTAATCTTGCCTTGACACTTCCAAATTGCGCGACTAAAAAAGTTTTCAAGCCGGCGTCGTCGTGCGATCCTCGTTCAGCACTTTGCGTGCGGCGCTCGCCAATAGTATTGGCTCCAGCGGATAAAGCATTGCGATTTATGCCGGTTTCAACGACGCGCTTTACGTGAGTTCATAGGCGTTGAGCAATCCGCCCAGGGTTGACATCAAGGGTCCCTTGGGACACTATTTCGGCGTGCTCAGATCGGAACGCGAATGAACATTATGCTTCGAAAACTTTTGCGCCAGCAGATCGGGGCCGCGCAGAAGGGCGGTGAGCCTTTGGGCATCGTTCGCGATCCGGGCAACAATCGGTTGATCGCATTCGACGTGATCAACGAACGGGTCGGCCTGTTCGGCAAGCAGCAGCCGCAAAAAGTGGCGTAGTTCTAATCCAATCAATTAAGGAGACAAGTCCAATGGCGGAAATCAAGGGACAGCCGGCCGATCTCAAGCCGGAGCGCGTCGATACCTATAAGGATTGGCAAGCGCAACAGAAGATTCCCGTGGTGCGCGGTTTTTTTGTCGAGGACGTTAAGACCGTGCCGGTGGAGTACTGGGACCTCAAGGGCGTTCCCTGTTCCATGGTCGTGCTCGAGGGCACCGGCGGCACCAACGACGCCTACGTCTGCGAGATTCCACCGGGCGGCAAGACCAAGCCGCAAAAGCATTTGTACGAAGAGATGGTCTACGTCACCAAGGGCTACGGCGCGACCAGCGTGTGGCAGAGAGACGGCAAGAAACACACCTTCGAGTGGGGACCGGGGAGCATGTTCGCGATGCCGCTCAACGCGGATTACCAGCACTTCAACGCCAGCGGTAGCGAAACGGCGCGTTACTTTGCCGTGACCAATTGCTGCTTCATGATGAATCTGTTCCATAATCCCGACTATATCTTTAACAGCGATTACACGTTCCTGGACCGCTTCGACCCGCACACCGAAGGCTATTTCAGCGGGCAGGGGGAACTTACCGGGCGTTTATTTTTAACCACCAACTTTGTTTCGGACACCCATACGCTCAAGCTCAACGACTACAGCGAGCGCGGCAAGGGCAGCTCCAACATGAAGTTCAATCCAGCGAAGAACCCCATGGGCGCGCATATCTCGGAGTTTCCGGTCGGCACGTACAAGAAAGGCCATCGCCATGGGCCCGGCGCGCATGTGATAATTCTTGGCGGACAGGGTTACTCGGTTCTCTGGCCGCAAGGCGAAACGCCGCAGCGCGTCGATTGGAAACAGGGCAGCGTCGTCGTGCCTCCCGACCAGTGGTTCCACCAGCATTTCAACTCGGGCGCGACGCCGGCGCGCTACCTGGCGTTGCGCTGGAACAACTGGCGCTACAAGTTCATGCGCGCGCAGGACGGCGAGGGCAGCACATACACCAGCCTCAAACAGGGCGGCGGCCAGATCGAGTTCGAAGACGAGGACCCGTCGGTGCACCGCGACTTCGAAGCGGCGATGAAAAAGGCCGGCGCCAAATGCGCGATGGGTTCCTATCATCCCGGCTGTACGGAAAAGCCTGCGGCCAAAGCCGCAAGCTAACAGACGATCCAATGGGTTTCGATCTCAGTGACTGCCCGCGCGAAGAACTCGCCGGCTCATTGAGGACTCGAGAAGATGGCCAAGGCTGAAACCGTTCGGCGCGCAAGCACTCAGCCGTAGCTGAGCTGCCGCCTCTGGACGGCGGTGCGGCGCTTGTGGCCGTCTTGATCGGCTTCATGGGTTTTTTACGTCCTCTATGCTCTGATCTTGATACTGCACAGCAGCTTTAACACCCCACCATTGCCGAGAATCCCGTCTGCGGGCGTGGAGCCTAGAAATAAGCGCGCAATGAACCGGAATCTGGCGCTCGCTATGGAACAGCGTCAAGATCGGCGTCGTCCGGCGAAATATCCAGCAGCTCATCCACCACGAGTCTGATTAACGGAATTCCTTCCTTACTTCGGATCGGTGCACTGTCTATCGCAGATATCCAGCTTCCGTGTACGCGCGCGCGGCGCCGGGATGCACCTCTACGCCGCCGAACTCGAAAGCGGCGCGGCCTTTGTCCCGCAGCGGTTCAAAAAGATTTATCAGTCCCTTGAATAGCGGGTTCATTGCCGGAAGCGAGTCGAGATTGCCGATAATCGCCTTGGCCATGTCGTGAACGATCGGCTCCGAAACGCGCTCATGAGTCACCAGCACATTGACCACGGCAAGTTGCGCGCTGTCTTCGACCACGCCGCGAAAAACATTCTTCTCCATCGTCACGCCGCGATAGAAGGGAACCTCCGCCAGGACTTTCTCCAGTTGGCCAGGCGCGTAGGGAATGACGCGCACATCGGCGCGTTGGCTGAGATCGGTCATGACACGATTGGGGATCGGCGGTTGAAACTGCGCGTCGATGGCGCCGGCGATGAGCGCGTCGGCGCCATCGGCGAAGCCCATGTACACCGGCATGAAACTGTCGAAGGAAATACCCAGCACGCCGAAGATCGTGTGGATATGCTGCTCCATGCCGCTTCCCTTGGGGCCGACGGCCACACGTTTCCCTTTAAAATCCGCGACGGACGCGATGGGCGATTTCGCCAATTTGACGAAAAACATCGGACCGGCGTTGGCCGGCGCCACCATGCGTAGCGCGATCTTGCGCGTGAACGGCGGGGTCGCGTTCTTGGCCCGGCCAATCCAGTTGGAGGCCATGAAGGCGAATTCCAACCCGCCGCGATCCAACTGTTCAGCGTTATGGATGCTAGCGTCGCTGGTCAAAACCGCGCATCGGTCGTCTTCAGCGCGTCCGCGGTTGAACAGCTCGGCGAATGCCATTCCTTGAGTGTAAAAGGTTCCGCCCAATTCCGATGTGCCCATGCGTATAGCCACGATATTTCGCCTCCGGTTTCGCTATCGTCTTGCAGTCCGTCTTACACCACGGGGCCGTCCCGCTGCAAACCGAACATTCGCTCGTGCTAAAGACCCCGCGCTCCTTGCCGATTTCTAAATCATCAGCACCGAAGCTTTCTTAAGCAGGAAATTGCCACGCTATGTTCGTCCAAAAGTGGATGACGGAGAACCCGGTTACGCTACCGCCCGACATGGCCATCTCGGCCGCCGCGGTTGAAATGGCGTCTCATCGATTCCGGCATATCCCCGTCGCCGAAGCCACGCTCACGGGGAAAAAACTCCTCGGTCTCGTCTCGAAGTACGACATCGCCCGCGCCTTTCCGCCCAACTTCAATCCGTTTTCCGTCGAGGTCTCGGCCGACTCGGTGCCCCAACCCGTTTCGACCATCATGGCCCGGATCGTGACAACCGTGCGGCCCGATTGTTCCATCGAAGAGGCGGCGCGCATCCTGCGCGAACGGCGAATCAACGCCCTTCCCGTCCTGCGGGCCGACAGGCTGGTCGGAATCATCACCGAATCGGATATTTTCGACGCTCTCATCGACATGACGGGAGCGAACCGGGGCGGGATCAAGATGGTCGTCGAGGCGAATACCAATGGGCATCCGGTCGTCCTTGTGGCTCAGCTCAGCCAACAACACCACCTGCGAATCCTGAGTTTCGTGTCGTGTCACGACAACCAGTTAAAGGGCAAGGAGCTGTTGGCGTTTCGCTTCGCGGCAAGGCCGGCCTCCGACTTCATTCAAGCCCTGTGCAAGCTCGGTTTTCGAATCCTGACCATCGGTTAGATTCGTTCGCACCCGTCATTGTGTCGCCTCGCTGGCGTGTTGGCTTTGGGCGGCTTGACGCGCAAGGGATCTCTGTCCTAGTACATCTGTAGTAAGGCATTGCCGATAGCCTGGAAAATTCATTTTCATTTGTTGGAGGTGTGGCTATGACAGACCGAGAATTTTTACCCGGTGACGCGCGGCAACGAGAACGCGCTTATTCTCCCGCCGTTAGAGTGAAAGGAGGAACGACGATTTATCTGGCCGGTTACGGCGCCTTTCAGGACGAAGCGGGAAAGAGTTACGCCGGCGATTTTGACGCGCAGGTGCGCATGAGCTTCGAGCGCATACGCCGGACGCTGGAGAAAGCCGGCGGCAAGTTGGACGATATCGTCACGATGACTGTTTTCGTCACCGACATGGCCAATGGCACTCGCTTCACGCAGCTGCGCAAGGAGTTTTTCCAGGAAGGGCGCTACCCGGCCAGCGCGCTGATCGGCATCAAGGCGCTGGCGCGGCCTGAGATGATGGTCGAGATCCAGGCAATTGCGGTGATTGATTAGCGGGTGCCTAACGGCGAAACGAGTTCAAGGCTCAACGTTTAACGTTCCAAGTTTCCCCAGAAACTTTGTCGCTAAGACATTGAACATTGAACCCTTCGACAACACTCAGGGCAGGCCTGGAACTTTGAATAGAACTTTTCCTGACCTGGCCAGGCTCGGCTTAACATAACGAAAGGACCCTGGGATAGCCCGAATTAGGCAACGAGTCCGGGCTATTTTCGTTTAGTGTCGGGGTGGTTATAATGGTTCCGTCAGCGGGCGTATCATAGCCGGGCGGCGCACCCGGAATAAAAAGAGCGATGAGCAAAAAGCCGACAAAAATATTGCTGGTCGAGGATAACCCGGGGGATGCAAATCTGCTCCGGGAAATGCTGAACCAGTTCCACTCCCACGATCTGGACTTTGAATTGGCGGAGGCCCCGCGGCTTGTGGCGGCCATCAAACGCCTTCAGGAATCCCATTTTGACGTCGTCTTGCTGGATCTCTCGTTGCCGGACTCGCAGGGGATTGCGACGGTTGCCCGTGTCAGAGAAACGCGGCCAACCTTGCCCATCATCGTCTTGACCGGCCAGGACAATGACGAACTCGCCACGGAGGCGCTGCGCCGGGGAGCGCAAGATTATCTGGTCAAGGGTCAATTCGACCGTCGGATGCTGATGCGTGGGATTCGCTACGCGATCGAGCGCCAGCGTTCGGAAGCGCAACTTCGGCGACAAAGAGAGCGGGAGACCGCCCTGCGCGACGTCGCCGAGGCGGTCGCATCCACCCTCGATCTTGATTCCGTGTTGAATCTCTTTCTTGATAAATTCGAGTCTATATTTTGCAACCTTGCGTTCACGGCGCGCCTGGTCGACCCGAAGACGGGAAGCCTGGAGCCCTTTGCGTTTCGCAACGTCGAGGAGATCGGCTGGAAAAGCGGTCCGTCGCCCGATCGAGATGTCCGCGCGCGGGCGGTTATGGCGCTCGGAAAACCCTTGGTCTTGGTCGACTTGCTCTCGGACCCGCATCTGGGGAGTTCGAATTTCATAAAACGCAATGGCTTCGTTTCTTACGCCGGCATTCCGCTTATCGCCAAGGGGCATTCCATCGGCGTGATCGGCGTTTATAGCAAGCAACGACATGAGTTTGAGCGGGACGAAGTCGAGTTCTTCAGCGCTCTGGGCCGGCAGGCGGCCGTGGCGATTTACAACTCCCGGATGCATGAGCAGGCGCTCCGCGCCCATGAGCGAGAGTCCGTGCTTCGCGAGATCGCTTCAGCCCTTGCCGGCACCTTGGATGTCCACGCCGTGCTTAGCGTTTTGCTTGCAAACATTCACTCTCGGCTGCCTCATCTTGTTGCGACCGTCCGATTATTGGATCGAACCATCGGAGACCTCATGGGCCTCGCTCCCCGCGACGCGAATGACAACGAATGGAAGGATATTGCGGTGGCGAGGGCGCAGGGGCTGACCCAAGTCGTCGCCGGATTCAAACGGCCGGTTTCTATTAGCGATCTGCAAAACGATCGGCGAACCAGTCAGCCTGATTTTTTCCGGCGTAATGGTTTTGTGTCTTATCTGGGAGTTCCTTTGATGGCCGGAGACGACATCCTGGGCGTGCTCAATTTCTACACCAAGGAAAAGTACGTGTTTGCAATCGAAGAGGTGGAATTTCTCCGTATCCTGGCGGACCAGGCGGCCATTGCGATCCACAATTCCCAGCTCTACGAAAGGCTTCGCGCCGCCAATGAACGGCAGTCCACGCTGCAGCGGATCAACAGCGCGGTGGCTTCAACTCTCGACTCCGCCGGCGTATTGAACTTGCTGATGGAACAGATCGATCGCTTTTTGCCTTACGCCGCGATGCAAATCTGGCTCCGGCATCACGAGTCAGGGATCATGGAACGCGCGGCTTGCCGAAATACGGACGAGGCGGAATGGAAGGGCAGGCACTTGGATGACACCCCGCCCATGATCAAGGAGGCCATAACCGGCAGAAAGTGCGTGGTTTCGCAGTACCTCCTAACCGATCCGCGCACGTTGGACCCGGAGTACTTCCACAAGGAAGGACTGGTCTCCTATCTCGCCGTGCCCTTGTTGGCCAAAGATGAAGTCTTGGGCGTGCTGTGCTTGCTGACGCGAGAAGAACATCAGTTTTCCGGCGCAGAAATCGATTTTCTCTCCACGCTCGGCAGCGAAGCGGCGATGGCAATTCATAACGCCCAGCTCTACGCTCGGCTGAAGGATTCCAATGAAGTCCTCGAGAAAACCCTGGAGGCGAAATCGCTACTGACGGGAGTGATGGCGCATGAACTGAAGACGCCGATTCAGGTCATCTTGGGGAGCGCCTCGATGCTGGCGGACAACCTGCTTGGCGAACTGACTCCGGAGCAGCGTAGGAGCGTGCGAGTCATCGAGACGGGAGCGGGAGAGCTGCTCGAATTGATCGATCATACTTTGCAGATGGCGCGCCTGGAGCATGGGAGAACGGTGCTGGCGGTGACGGAAGTCGGCGTCTGCGCGCTCCTGGGCGAATTGAAGGCTGAGTTCGAAGGACCGTTTCGCGAAAAGGGCGTCGAGCTGGATATCGACGTGCTTTCTCCGGGCATCATGGCGATGAAGACGGACCGCATCAAGCTTAAAGAGATTCTTAGAAACCTTATCGACAACGCGCGCAAGTATACGCCGCAAGGGAAAGTGGCCGTTCGTGCCGCGAAGATCGGCGAGGAGCGGGTGGAGTTTGTCGTCAGCGATACCGGGGTCGGTATCCGCGCAGACCTGCTGCCGAAAATCTTCGATCTGTTTTACCAGGTGTCTTACCTGGACAAGGAAAAGGCAAGCGCCGGTCTCGGTTTGAGCATCGTCAAACGGTTGGTGGAAGCGCTGTCGGGCGAGATCGCGGTTTCAAGCGAAGTGGGCAAAAGCACGACCTTCCGCGTCAGACTGCCGCGAGAGATCGCATCAGAGCAGCCGGATGAAGCTCCCTCGTCCTAGCGACAATCTCTCCGTAAGACGCATGGAACTCATTTAGGATGGGGTTTGTCTTCGACCCCAAGAAAGATTCCCCGCTCCGCCCTGCTCTTGACGTTTTCTCCATGACGCTCCAGAATTATCGCCGATGACTCGCCCCGCCGCAACCGATCTATCCGCCGCGCCGCTCCGGGTGCTGCTGATCGAAGACAATCCAGGTGACGCCCGCCTCATTCGCGAGACGTTGAAGGACATCAAGGATTTTCGTTTTACCCTCGAACATTTGGGCCTGCTTGCCGAAGGCTTAAAACGACTGGCGTCGGAAAAACCGGACGTGCTTCTGCTGGACCTATCCTTGCCGGATTCAGCCGGTCTCGACACGGTGGCTAAGGTGCGGCAGCAAGCGCCGAGCCTCCCGGTGGTCGTGCTCACGGGCGTCGAGGATGAAAATACCGGCATCGAAGCGGTGAAAATCGGCGCGCAGGATTTTCTGGTAAAAGGCCAAGCCGACGGCGCCCTGCTGGGGCGCGCGCTGCGCTACGCGGTGGAACGCAAACGCGCGGAAGAACAGGTCCGGCGGCAGCAAGAACAGATCGCGGCGCTCTACGAGATCGGCAAAGCGATCAGCTCGACGCTGGATATCCAGGCGATTGCCGGACGACTGCTGGAGAAAATCGGCCTTCTTTTGCCGCCGGGCACCGCCGTCGCTTTGAGCCTATGGCACCCGGCGGACCAAGCTCTGGAGGTGGTCGGTTGCGGCGATACAGGCGACGGCCTTCGCGCGCCCGGCGCGGCTGCGGCTGCGAGCCGTCAGGACCGTTTGGTGTGTGAGAGAATGGCGCCGGTGGCCATGAGCAACGCTCGGGCCGACGCTGATTATTTTTCCGGCATGGGAGGCTTCAGCGCTTACGCGGGCGTGCCGATCGTTTTTAACGACGAGCTACTCGGCGTGCTCGCCTGTTACGCCACCGATGGGAACTCGTTCCACGCCCACGAAGTTGCCTGCCTCGCCGCGCTCGCGGGACAGATCGCCACGGCGATTCATAACGCGCGGCTGTATCAACGAAGTCTTGCCCAAGGGGTGGAGCTCGAGCGGGCCAACAAAGTCAAAGGCGATTTTCTCGGCGTCGTGTCGCACGAACTCAAGACCCCCGTTACCATGATCATGGGCTACACGACGATGGTTAAGGATCTTTCCCTGGGACCGTTGAGCGACGATCAAGAGGGGGCGTTGATGGCGGTCGAGAACTGTTCTCACGACTTGCTAAAGGTCATCAACAACATCCTGCAGGCCACGGATATCGAAAGCCGGGCGCTTTCGGTGGCGAGCGAGGAGTTTCGCCTCGATCGGCTTTTCGCCGATTTGCGTACGGAATTCGCCGGGAATTTCGAAGCCGGGCTTGCGCTCGATTGGGACACGGCGAGCGAATCGCCGGTGATGCACTCCGATTACGAAAAGGTGAAACAGATTCTGCGCCATCTGATCGATAACGCCGTCAAGTTTTCCGGCAACCACCGGGTGAAACTATCGGCGCGCTATCGAACGGAAAACGATCGGGTCGAATTTCAAGTGGCGGACAGCGGCCCCGGGATACCGAAGGAAAATCGGTCGACAATCTTCGAAAAATTTTTCCAGATCGACGGCACCTCCGCTCGCACTTACGGTGGCGTGGGTTTGGGGCTCTATATCACCAAGAGGTTTGCCGAGTTACTGGGCGGGAAAATCGATTTGGATAGCGAACGCGAAGGCGGCGCTACTTTCATCGTAACCTTGCCATGCCGTTATATCGCTCCCGCAGCGCAGGTCTGAAAAATCGATCTAAGCCGGGGCGATGATGGTGCCTTGATTGCGACCCCGGCGCGTCCTCGGGCCGCTATCCCCGTGTCGCCAAAATGGCAAATAATGGCCAAAACTTGTCGATTGTAGACAAATATGTAACGGCCGCTAACGGCATCTCGCCCCCCTCAACTGGGGTCCCACCGCTACGGAGGTCACCTGTTTGGGACTCCATCATCTAAACCGCAGTCAAAATATTGACGCCGAGATGGACGGCGTCCCATGTCAGCGCTGTTTCCGAAGATCGGGGCTGTCGGCGCGTTGCAGAAATCAGCGTCGTTACCGATTAAATGAGCGTATAGATCGGTTCCAAGGCCGATCGCGACCGGTGTTCTAGCGACCAGCGCAACGCTGAGAGCGTTGTCCCCCCCCCGCCACGCACCCGGACTAACTTGGTTTCCAATTTGCAAGGACCTCTGCCAATGATCTCGGACTACAGCAATCTCTCGACCAAGTTCTACAAGGGTGAGCGGGACAAGGAGCAAGGGGCATAGAGCAGGGAGCAAAGGGCTAAGGGCAAGAATCAGAGATCAGAGATCAGAGAAGGCGAGCGGCAGGGAGCAGGGGCAAGAGCAGAGAGCAGGAATCACCCCTTACTCCGGGGTACTGGGCGCAGGTCGGCGAAACAGTTTAAAAGAGATCGTCCGAAAGAGCACGCACATTGAAGAAAGAATCACAAATCATAAGGGGCTTCGTGCTTGCGGTGGCATTGGCCGCCGCTCTTGCGGCGGTTGCCGCCATCGTGATGCTCCATGAACGTTCGAGTGCTGGCCGCCGGATCGTGGAGCTTCTTAGTTCCATCGCGACCCAGTCGAACCGTCTGAGCGCGTTAGAATGGCAAGCTATGGCCGAACAGCGGTTGAGTTCAGAGTCGCGGGAGGCGGTGGAGCTGGTTCGGGGCAAGTTGAATGGGATACACGACGAATTGCACCGGCGCGCCCAAGGAACGGAGTTGCAGCAGTTACGCAAAATCTATGGCGAGTATTTGGCGGCCCTAGACGAAGAGTTTCGGCTGATTGGACTGGGCCGGCTCGCCGAGGCTCGGGAGGTCGATGAGGAGAAGGTAGACCCGGCCTACGATGCGCTCGCGAAATTGATTGAGGATGCGAATACCCACTATCGCAAAGCGTCAAGACAAACAGACCTGATAGCCAACGTCGGTTCGGCCTCGATCATCATCTTGGCCGCTCTCGCGATCGGATTGATGGTTTGGAGGTTTGAGCGGGTCCGACAGGCCGCCGAGATCGCGATGGCGGAGCAAGACGCCTTGCGCAGAAGCGAAGAGCGATTCCGTTCATTGGTTCAAAACTCCTCGGATGTTATCGCCGTCCTCGATCCGGAGCCTCCGGTCATAAAGTATGTCAGCGAATCCTCACGGCGGTTGATGGGCTACGCGCCGGAGGATTTACTTGGCGGCGATATATTCAAGCTTATCCACCCGGATGACACCGCGCAAATGCAGAACTTGCTCGCGCGCTGCCAGGAAGGAGTAGGGCCGAGTGGGGCGTGTGAGTTGCGACTGCGGGAGGCGAACGGGAGTTGGAAGGATATCGAGATGGTCGGTAATCACTATCTCCACGATTCGGCAGCGGGCGGGTTCGTGATTAATTTCCGGGACATCACAGAGCGCAAGCGAGCGGAACAGGTTCAGAGTGTCTTACGGGAACTCGGCCAGGATATAACGTCTTTGGATGTCGATAGCCTGCTCAGAAAAGTTACCGAGAAAGTGCGAGAGTTGTTAGGGATAGATATTGCCGACGTTAGGATTCTGGAGAGCGGAGTCTGGAGAGTCGTGGGTGTTTCAGGCAGGGAACCCGAACGCCTCCCGGCGGGTTTCACAGGCTCTGGCGGAAGATCGGGGTGGATCGTCGCAAACGAGAGGAGTCTCGTCATCCGGGACATTGCGGAAAATACCGATCTTCCAGGCGGGGAAGCCTTACGGCAACTCGGTATTCGTGGATATATGGGTGTGCCGCTTTTTTCCAGGGGTGAAAAAATCATAGGCGTGCTCAGGGCCTTGAGCTATCAACCGAGAGCGTTTTCCCGGAACGAAGTGGACCTGATGGAGCAGATGGCGGCCGGTGTGGCCATTGCTGTCGAGAACGCCCGGTTGATTGACTCGACCCGGCTTAACTTGCAGCGGATCACGACGCTGCGCGAGATCGATCAAGCCGTCACTTCGACGCTTGATCTCCGAGCACTGCTGACCATCCTGCTCGAAAAGTTAACTTCATGTTTCTCTTATTGCGGCGCCGTTAGCATCCGGTTGGTGAACCGAGAGACCGGCGTATTAGAGCTTGTATCAAACTGGAATGTTCTTGGAGAGGACTTGGTGAGACCGACGGTATTAGCGGCGCGCAGCCGGAGCGGGGAGATAATGGCAAGTAAACGTCCATTAGTTGTCCTCGATGTTCAGGCCGATCCGCGTTCGGCGGATCTGGAGTGGTTCCGAGAAAAGGGGCTGGTCTCCTATATCGGGCTGCCGTTGATTGCTAAAGACGAAGTGATCGGAGTTGTTAGCATTTATACAACGGAAAGGCATGACTTTAGCGACGAAGAGGTCGGTTTTCTGAATATGCTGGCGGGGCACGCGGCGATAGCGATTCGCAACTCCCAACTTTACGAAGAACTGGCTCGAATGGCGACCAATCTGTCGGTCACGAATCGACGTCTGGAAAATTCACTCAAAGATCTTTCCGGTCTTTACGCGGCTCTCACACCCCTGGTCCCTGCGGAGTCTGTTCAAGCCGTCATGGATGGATTCATTGAGAAGCTGATGGAGTCGACCGGGGCTGAAATGGCTCTCATCCGACTGCATGACGAGACCCGCGATGGTTTTGTCGCCGCCCAAAGAGGTTTTCCCGAATACTATCTCAACGCCGTTAAGATCATCAAGCCCGGTTCGGCAGCGGATGTAGTTTTCAACACGGGCGAGCCGATCATTGCTTCCGATATAGCCCTGGATTCGCGCTTGAAAGGTAAGGTCCAACTCGAGGTCGGGCTGCGCTCCTGCGCCATGCTGCCCCTCAAGGTTCGAGGTGAGGTGCGAGGAATGATGCATCTGGCGTCCCGTGAGTTGGGTTATTTCAACGAGAGCCAGAAAGATCATCTCATGGCGATTGCCCGGCAAATGGGGATTATGTTGGAAAACCGGGAGCTTTTTGACGCGGTCACGGCCTCCAAGGATCGGATGGAGATGGTACACGAGACGCTGGTGCGACAAGCGAAGGAGTTGGCGCGTTCCAATGCGGATCTCGAGCAATTCGCTTACGTCGCCTCGCATGATTTGCAGGAGCCGCTGCGGATGATCACCGGCTCCCTCGGGCTCCTGGGGAGGCGGTACAAAGGAAATCTGGACCGGGATGCCGATCACTTCATCAGTTTCGCCGCCGATGGAGCCAAACGGATGAAGGTGTTGATTAGTGACCTGTTAACTTATTCGCGTGTCGGCACCCGAGGTAAAGAGTTTGCATCAACGGACTGCGAGGTAGTCGTTGCCGAGACGCTGCGTGGGCTCCAACCCGCGATCGAAGAATCGGCGGCGACGGTCACCCATGACCCGTTGCCGCCGGTGATGGGCGATGAATCCCAGTTGCTCCAACTGTTTCAGAACTTGATCGGCAACGCGATCAAGTATCGGGACAGCAAGCCGCCGGTGGTTCAAGTGTCGTGCAAGCAAGAAGATGGAAACTGGCTTTTTTCCGTGCGCGACAACGGCATCGGCATCGATCCCCAATACGCCGATAGGATATTTGTAATTTTTCAGCGCCTGCACACGGGTGAACAGTACGCAGGCACGGGGATCGGTCTGGCTGTGTGCAAGAAAATCGTCGAGCGCCATGGCGGAAGAATTTGGGTGGAGTCGGAGCTGGACAAGGGGGCGACGTTTTATTTCACGATACCGGCGTGACCGAGGGGGACAGTCCCCTTATCTGAAACAGGCGGCCCTGAGGAGGGAAAAAATATGCGGCAACGAATGTGGGTTTGGCGACTCTTTGAAATTGCCCTGCTGGCGCTCTGGGTCTTTCTTATGAGTCCCGGCGTGTCCTGGGCACAGTCCGCTAGTTTTCGGATCGGAGTTCTGACGCCCGGTGGCACTTTTGACCCGGTTTTTCTGGGTCTGAATGAGGGACTGGGTCGGCTGGATTACCAGCAAGAAAAAAACCTTGCTTTCATTATCGAGGACACCCAAGGAGCAGCATCCGACCTTGTCGGGCGCGCGAAAAAAGTTTTGCAAGCCAAGCCTGACGTTCTTTTCGCCGTCACCACCCCCCACGCGATCGCCGCAAGGCAGGTGACCAACACGGTCCCGGTCGTCTTTGCCTGGGTGGGAGACCCGGTTCGCGCCGGCCTGGTGGCGAGTTATTCGTCTTCGAAGAACAACCTGACCGGAGTCGCAAGCTATTCCGCGCCCCTGTCCGGAAAGCGCCTGGAGATCCTCAAGGAGATCGCCCCGGGGACCAAGCGGGTCTTGGCTCTTGTCGCTGCCAAGGATGTCAATGCGGAGCTTTCGTTTAAGTTTCTGGAAGAGACCGCAAAGAAGCTGCGTATTGAAGTCGTTCGCCGGGACGGGACGAACAAACAGGACATCGAGAAAGTCCTGACGGAGACTTCCAGGGACGCTGTCGATGCGATCTATTATGTTCCTTCAACTCTCGTCGGCTCCCACATCGAGCTGCTCATCAGAAAATCTAAGGAGGATAGAATTCCCCTGATGGTTAACGAGGGCGCGATGGTGGAACAGGGCGCGTTAGCTTCCTACGGCGCCGAATTTCGCCTCGTCGGGGCCCAGTCGGCCAGGTTGGTGGCGAAGATACTCAAAGGTGAAAAGCCCTCCGACATTCCGACCGAGACCCCGGAGAAGCTGTTGTTCACGGTGAACATGACCACTGCGAAAACCATCGGTCTAAGAATACCACGGAACGTCTTAGACAGGATTGACCGTATCGTCGAGTAGTATCGTGGAATCGTGAGGGAGACCTGGCATGAAGCCGACTAGATCCGTTGTGAAGATTATTATTGTAGCTCTAGTATCGATGGCCTGGGGGTGGTATCGCCCAGGGTTTGTCCTGGCGCAGACATCCCCTATCCGGATTGGCGTACTGACGCCAGGGATCATTTTCGGGCCGGTGCTTGAGGGCTTGCGCGAAGGGCTCGAAAAACTCGGTTATAAAGAAGAACAAAACATCAGATTTATGATTGAGGATTCGCAGGGAGATCTGTCGGGTCTCGCTTCTCGGGCGGCGAAACTCCTCAACGCTAAGCCGGCCGTGTTGTTCACCGTGGTTACCCCTCCCACCTTGGCCGCGAAACAAGCGACCCAGACGATCCCCATCGTTTTTGCCGGGGTCGTCGACCCGATTCAATCCGGGTTGGTTGCGAGTTTCAGTTCGTCCGGCAATAACCTCACCGGCGTTACAGCGTACACCGCGTATCTATCAGGCAAGCGCTTGGAAGTATTGAAAGAGATCGTCCCTCAGGCTCGCAAAGTACTGGCGGTGGTTTCGACCAAGGAGATCGTTGCGCAAATTTCCGTAAAACAATTGGAACAAGCGGCCCTAAAAACTGGAGTGACGGTAGTCCGTCGCGACGTGGCGAATGTGGAGGACATAGATAAGCTTTTCCTCCGTCCGTGGACGGGGGAAGTGAACGCGATTTTTCATCTCCCGTCCATCTTTGTGGAAAAATACATGGAACGGCTTATCGCTAAATCCAACAAGGAGAAACTGCCTTTGATTGTTCATGAAGAAAGTTTGCTCAGGATGGGAGCTCTTGCTTCCTACGGCGGGGACTTCCGGTTGTATGGAATGCAGGCCGCGAAACTTGTCGCGAAAGTTCTCAAGGGAAGCAAACCGGCGGATATTCCCATCGAGGTTCCGGATCGATTGATGCTTGCCGTGAATCTGACAACGGCAAAGGCCATCGGCATCAAGATTCCCCGAAGCGTTCTGGACCGCGCGGATCGGCTGGTGGAGTGAATTTCTACGCAACGACATAGGAGCGATTTATGAAGCTATATGGTTTTCCACGGATAGGAAAACTCGCGGCAACGATCTTTCTGGCAACGGCGACTAGTTTCTCTTATGCCGCTCTGCTGGGCGCTCAATCGCCGCCGGCCACGGTGGGCGTTCTGACGCCGGGGTTAAACTTTGAGTCGGTGTTCAACGGATTGCGAGAGGGGCTTGAAAAACTTGGCTACCGCGAAAACCGCGAGGTCAAATTTGTCGTGGAGGACACCCAAGGCAGCCTCGACAACCTTGCCGAGCGGGCCGCGAAGTTGGTGACGGCCAAGCCGGATGTGCTGTTTACCGTCGCCACGGCGCCCACGATGGCCGCCAAGCAGGCGACTCAGGCAATTCCCATCGTATTCACGATTGTCGGAGATCCTGTGCAAACCGGGCTGGTGGCGGGGTTCGGATCGTCTAAAAATAATCTAACGGGGGTTGCTACCTTCAACGCGCAGCTATCCGGCAAAAGACTTGAGATCCTCAAAGAGATCGCCCCGCAAGTGAAAAGAGTGCTGGCGATCGTTCCGATCAAGGAAACCAGCGGTCTGGTCTCGTTTAAATACCTGGAGGAGAGCGCGAAAAAGTTATCGCTGCAAATCGTTCGCAGAGATGTAACGGGCAAGGAGGAGATGGACCATCTCTTGAAAGAAAAATGGGCCGGTACGGTGGACGCAGTAGTCAATGTTCCCTCGGTTCTCGTCGTCACCCTGATGGAGTCGATCGTGGAAAAGGCAAAAAAGGAGCGATTGCCGCTGATTTCTATCGAGCATGCGCACGCGCAGATGGGGGCGCTTGCATCGTATTCCGGTGATTTCCGGGAATTCGGAATCCAGGGAGCGAGAGTCGTGACTAGAGTGCTCAAAGGAGTGAAGCCGGCGGATCTTCCGATCGAGACTCCCGACCGCTTGATACTCACGGTCAATCTAGCTACCGCCAAGGCCATCGGTTTAAGGATTCCGAGAAGTGTCCTGGACCGGGCTGACCGGCTGGTGGAGTAAATCATGGCGGCTAACATTTTTCGCATTGCAAAGCGATTGATCCATCAACGTTCCATTCGCTGGCGACTATTTTGGTACCTCTTCGGCGTCAGCTTTGGCGCGATAGCCGTGGTCAATTTTGTCTGGCTTCCGACCGCGATTCGAGAGATCCGCAAGGCGCAAGAAGAACTTCGATCGGTGTCGGTCGAGTCGGTTCACGAACGGGTGCATCACTTTCTTGGAGAGCTGCAGGACGACCTGAACTCTGCCATTTTGCAATTCCGTGTCGCTTTGCTGGAAGGCGATCCGGAGGGGATTCGCTCAGCGGCGCAAAAGCTGATCCAACACGGGCCAGCGTTTGAAGAGGTCGGCCTGCTCAGCAATCAGGGACGAGAGATTTTTAAATTATCCCGCCGGCAGCCGTTCACCCCTGAAGAGATGAGGGAGCGGCCGGCCGCGCCGCTTTTTCGTTCGGGAGAAAAGGGCAAGGTCGGTTGGAGTTCCGTCGAGATCACAGAGACATCGGAGCCCTGGGTGACCCTGAGCATCTCCGTCGATTCCGCGGAGCCTGAGGGTATCGGGATGGTTTACGCCGTTGTCAACCTCAAGTGGCTATGGCGGGTAATGGGCGACTTCAAATTGAGCAACCAGGGGCGCGTTTACGTGGTGGACGGCAACGGGCGATTGATCGCCGCCGCCGACGCAAGCTGGGTGTTAAGACAGGTCTCCTTTGCTGACAGACCTCTAGTTAGACAGTTGATGTCTATTCCGGCGAGTGACGCGGTCTCGGTCATCCATGGGAACTACACCAACGAGCTCGGTCGCGCGGTGGCGGCCAGCGGCGCCCGTCTCGACCCGCCCGGCTGGGGCGTCATCGTGGAGCAGCCGCAAGCGGTCCTTTATGCCGCAGTGCGGGAGAAGCTTTGGTTTTGCGCCGCGCTTTCCACGGTGGCTCTTCTGCTCAGCCTGCTCTTCGCTTATTTCGTGAGCGGGCGGGTGACCCAACCGATCGCCCGTCTTCAGGAGGGTGCGGATCAGATCGCGGCCGGCCGGCTGGAGCACCGCGTGCCGGTCGAAACGGATGACGAGATCGGTCGATTGGCGGAACATTTCAATGAAATGACGGACGCGCTGCACGTGTCGCGGCAGGGGCTGGAAGAGAAAATCGCCGAGCGGACGCGGGAAATCTCGGCGCTTTACGCGGCCATGACCCCGTTAGCGAGGAGCGGCTCTGTAGCTCAGACTTTCGAGCCGATCATCGAAAAGCTGGTTGCGGCCACGGGTTCTGACGCCGCATTGATCCGGGTTTTTGACCGGGAACAGGACAGTTTTGCTTGTCTGGCGCAGACGGGCTTCCCCTCCGGCTATTTGGCCGCCGCCCGGACCATCAACCCCGGGTCCTCCGTTGAAAGGGTGTTTAGCCAAGGAGCGCCGATCATCTCCGGCAATATCAGTGCGGACTCGCGCTTGAAAGCGAAAACACAGCTTCAATACGGTTTTAACTCCTGCGCTTTTTTTCCGCTTGTGGTTAGTCACGAGGTGCGCGGCGTTATTCAATTGGCGAGCCGACAAATCGGTTATTTCACCGAGGACAAAGAAGAATACCTGATGGCGATCGCCCGTCTGATGGGCATCGTGGTGGAAAATAGCGAGCTGCTACAATCGTCGGTGCGGTCCGCTGACGAGCTGCAACGCTCCAACCAGGAACTTGCGGCTCTCTATGCGGCTCTGGCCCCGATCAGCGCGAACGTCCAGGTCCAAGAGTTATTGGCGGGGGTTATCGAAAGATTGCAATTGGCCACCGGCGCCGACGCCGCTTCGATCCGTATGCTCGACAAAAACGACGGTTCCTTTTACTACCCGGCGCACAAGGGATTTCCCCAAGAATTAGTGCGCGCGAATCCAACCCTGGCGAGCGGCAGCGCGGATGAGCGAGTATTTGTGTCAGGGGAGCCGATCATCGCCGAAGATGTCGCCGCCGATGCGCGGATCAAACGCAAAAGGCAGCTCGAATATGGATTTCTCTCCTGCGCTCTGCTCCCGCTTGCGGTCGGGAACGAGGTGCGTGGAATCATTCACCTGGCGAGCCGACAAACGGGCTATTTCATCGAAGAAAAAAAAGACTACTTGATGGCGATCGCTCGTCTTATGGGTATCGTCATAGAGAATAACGAACTGGTGCAATCGTCGCTGCGGGCTGCCGAGGAGTTGAAGCGATCGAACCAGGAGCTGGAACAGTTTGCCTACGTGGCGTCCCATGATCTCCAAGAGCCGCTGCGGATGGTCACGGGATACAGCCAGCTCCTGGCGAAACGGTACGGCGGCAGTCTGGATCAAAAAGCCAGGGAATATATCGGCTTTGCCGTCGACGGAGCGAAGCGGATGCAGGGATTGATTGAAGATCTGTTAACTTATTCGCGCGTCGGCTCCAAAGGCAAGGCTTTCGCGTCGACGGATTGTGAAGCCGTGCTGGGGAAAACGCTCGCCGGGCTTCGGGTAGGGATACAGGAATGCGGCGCCACGGTGACCCACGACCCGCTCCCCACGGTGATCGGCGATGAGTTTCAGTTGGGCCAGCTATTTCAGAATCTGCTCGGCAACGCGATCAAGTACCGGAACAGCAACGTGCCGCAGGTCCACGTCTCGTGCAAGCAGGAGACGGAGCAGTGGACCTTTGCGGTGAAAGATAACGGAATTGGCATCGAGCCGCAGTATCGGGAAAGGATATTTCAAATCTTTCAGCGCCTGCACACGCGGGAGGAGTATGACGGGTCGGGGATCGGGCTGGCGGTTTGCAAAAAAATCGTCGAGCGTCACGGCGGAAAAATATGGGTCGAGTCGGAGTTGGGCAAAGGAGCGACTTTTTACTTTACGATCCCAAGTTGAGGCAAATCAAGATCGTTATCGATCGATGCTGTGGAAGAAGGTTCTACTGGGTTTAGTGTGAAAGGGTACTCACCACGAAGGTCACGAAGAGCACGAAGTTAAGAAGTATAAAAATCAACAGCCCGAAACCTTCGTGGCGAGGAAGGATTTCGTTCAAGCACGAGAGGAAATCGGCGTGAAGTTTTCCCTGGAAATGATCAACCGCGCGGATGAGGCGATCGGCGAGGTGGGTAAGAGGCCGTGACGTGAACCTCTTGGGCGGCAAAAAAATCGGCCACCGGCTGTTTCGGTTTCTGGCATGCGTCCTTGTCGGCGTCGCGGCGATTTTCTTCGTCGTTTGGCAATGGATGATTCAACCCGCCTTGCGCCGAGGCGTCTTTGAGCGGCAGCAGGAAACGGCGCGGCGGGCCGCGGATCAAATCGAGGAATTCATCGAACATCGATCGCAGCAGCTTATCCAACTGGGCGAGGTTCACCGGTTTTGGGACTTGCGGCCGGACGAGCAGAAACAGGCGCTTTACCGATTGATGAAACTCGACCCACAAATCCGCGAAATCGCCGTCGCCGATCGCCTGGGTCAACTCCTGGTTCGGGTTTCTCGCGAGCGGGTTTACACTGACGCCGATCTTATCCATGTCGGGTATCTGCCGCAGTATCGCGATCCGTTGATGGGCAACATCCATATCGGTCGCGTCTATCATGCGCCTACCGCCGAGCCGTTTTTGAGCATCGGGGTGCCGATACGGTTTGCCGGGGCGCAGACCCGGGGGGCGATTGTCGCCGAGATTGGATTAAAGGATTTATGGAAGTCCGTCGCTAATATCCAGATCGGGGAGAGCGGTTTGATTTCCGTGATCGACGAACCGGGCGCGCTGATCGCGCATGCCGACTATTCCAAGGTGTTGACGCGATCCAACGATACGCCCCACTGGAGTCCCCGAGATATCCTTGCTGAGCTTGCACGCGGTCATGAAGTCGCGGGGCGGGTGATTCCCGGGCCGGCTGGCACGCGATGGGTCGTGACCCCGGCGCCGGTCATGAAAGCCCGCTGGGTGGTTTTTGTCCAGGAACCCGAAGAGGTCGCCTTTGCTGCGATTCGATTAGTGGAGCTGTCGGCCGTGGCGATCTTGGGCGTTATGCTGTTTGGCATGTTGGCGGTCAGCGCCTTTTTCAGCCGTCGGATCGCGGGACCCGTCGGGGAACTGGAAGCCAAGTCGAAATTGGTCGCGGAAGGGCAGCTTGACCAGAAGCTGGAAATCCATACCGGAGATGAAATCGAGAGCTTGGCGAACCAGTTCAACCAAATGGCCGAGGCATTGAAGGAGTCGCGCCAGGGACTGGAAGAGAAAATCGCCGGGCGTACGCGCGAGCTCTCGGCCCTTTACGCGGCCATGACTCCGCTGGCGCAAACGGACTCGATCCATGCGGTATTCGAGAAGATCATTGAAAGAGTCGTAGCGGTGACAGGCTCCGACGCTGCGGCCATTCGTCTTCTCGACAAGAATAAAAATTATCTTTCTTACATCGCGCAACACGGTTTCCCGTCAGATTACCTTTCGGCTACTCGAGATGCGTTGGGTGGCACTTCCACCGCAGCGGTTGCGCTTCGAGGCGAGCCCTTTTTTTCCCCCGACATCAGCTCGGATTCCCGTAGACACCGGAAAAGGCAGGTTGAGCATGGATTCTTCTCTTGCGCGTTGCTACCGCTCGCGGTCAAGGGTGAGGTGCGCGGAATTATTCAACTGGCGAGCCGCCGCCGCGGTTACTTTTCGGCGGACCAAAAAGAGTACCTGATGGCGATCGCCCGGCTGATGGGCATCGTGGTGGAGAACAGCGAGCTGCTGCATTCATCGGTCCGAAACGCGGAGCAGTTGCAACAATCGAACCGGGAACTGGAGCGCTCCAACAGCGAGTTGCAGCAGTTCGCCTACGTGGCGTCGCACGACCTGCAGGAGCCGCTGCGGATGGTCAGGAGTTATACCAGTTTGTTGGCGCGACGGTATCAGGGGAAGCTCGATGCGAATGCCGATGAGTACATCGGCTACGCCGTTGACGGCGCCCGGCGCATGCAGGAGCTGATCAACGATCTCTTGAGCTATTCCCGAGTGGAAACCCAGGGGAAAGAATTTACCGCGACGGACTGCGAGGCGGTTTTTGCCCAGACGTTGGCGAACTTGGAGTTAGCCATACAAGAGAGCGGCGCCAAGGTGTGTCATGAACCGCTGCCGACGGTAAGCGCCGATGAAGTCCAATTGGGCCAATTGTTTCAAAACCTCATCGGCAACGGCATCAAATACCGGCGCGAGGGGCCTTTGGAAATCCACGTGGCCTGCAAACCGGAGGGGAGCCATTGGTTGTTTTCGGTCCGCGACAACGGGATCGGCATCGAGCCGCAGTACCACGAGCGCATCTTCACTATTTTTCAGCGTTTGCACGCCAAGGAGCAGTATCCGGGCAGCGGCATCGGCCTGGCGATTTGTAAAAAGATCGTCGAGCGCCATGGCGGCAAAATCTGGGTGGAGTCTGATTTGGGCGAAGGGGCGACGTTTTATTTCACGCTGCCGGCGAACGCAGAGAGTTGAAGGGAGTTACGATTATGAATACAGGGCAATATCGCTGTCTACGCATTCTTCACGTCGAAGACAATGTCGGCGATGTCCGGCTGATCGCCGAGGCACTTAGGGAGAGCGGCCGGGATCACGAGATCGCAGTCGCGTTCGACGGCGTGGAGGCGCTCGATTATCTCTTTCGCCGGGGGCGGCATGCCGACTCGTGGCGCCCCGAGCTCATCTTGTTGGACCTCAACCTGCCGAAGAAGGGCGGGATCGAGGTATTGGCGGAGATCAACGCGGACAAGGAGCTTCGGCAGATTCCGGTGGTGGTGCTCACCAGTTCGTCGGCGCCCCAGGACATCAGCCGGGCCTATGCTTTGAACGCGAGCAGTTACATAACCAAGCCGGCGGATCTCAACGACCTGTTTAATATGGTGGGCGAACTTGAGAAATATTGGGCAAATGGCGCTAAACCGCCGCCCCTGCCGGGCGTTTAGGATAGGGGATTTAGACAAAAATGATCAAGATCTGGGCCGGTGAATTAAAAAGCCCCGTGATTTTGCCGATCTAAGTTGAGAGTGCCAACGGATACAATGCTGCCACTCAACGGAAACAACGTAGTGCTTTTTCACCGATGAGCCGTGTAACAAAATTACTGCTAGTGGAAGACAATCCGGGGGACGCCGGGCTTGTGCAGGCGGCTCTCGGCGAAATCTCGACCCCGGACGACAAGTTCCAATCCGCCCACGCCGTGAGATTGGGCCAGGCCATTGAGCACGCGGCGGAAATGTCCTTTGACTTAATTTTGCTCGATCTCTCTCTTCCCGATGCCAAAGGCCTGGACACGGTCACGCGCATGACGGCGGCGGCGCCTTCGGTGCCGATCGTGGTGATGACCGGCATTGACGACCAAAGCGTCGCCATCGAAGCGATGCGCCTTGGGGCGCAAGATTATCTGGTCAAAGGGCAAGTCGATGAAGCCATGCTCGGTCGCACCATTCGCTACGCCATCGAGCGAAAAAAGGCCGAAGTCGAGATCAATCGACAACTGGAGCGGCAAAAGGTTCTCAACGATATCAATCGGGCCATCGCCTCGACTTTGGATCTCGAGTCGGTGATGAATATTCTGTTGGAAAAAGTCGGCCAGGTTTTTCCGCAGTTTGGCAGCATGGTGCACTTGCTGAATCCGCAAAAGGACGTTCTCGAAGCCTTGGCCTTCCGAAACTTGGACGATAGCTCCTGGCAACAAACCGTCCCCGGCGAAAACAAAGGGTTCAATTCCATAACCGCCCATATGAAGACGCCGCTGGTTATCGAGGACGCTCAAAACGACCCGCGGTCGCGCCGCCCCGAGTTTTTGCGCCGGAACGGTTTCGTCTGTTACTTGGGATTGCCTTTGATCGTTAAGGACACAGCCGTCGGCGTGCTGGCTTTGTTCGCGAAGGAAAACGATGCCTTCGCCGACGCCGACATCCAATTTCTGAGCACGCTGGCGGGCCAGGCCGCGCTGGCGATTCACAATTCGCAGCTCTATCGAGACATCCGGGCCGCCAACGAGCGGCAAGCGGCGCTGTATGAAGTCAATTTGGCTCTCACCTCTTCGCTCGATCGGCGGTCGATCTTGAATACCTTGCTCGATAAAATTGACCATCTGTTTCCAAATCTTGCCGTTTCCATCCGGTTGTACAACAGTGGTACGAGAGCATGGGAAGGGGTTGCCTGTAGCAATATGGACGAGGCTGACTGGCGAATTAACGCATCTACGAGTGGCTCAGGTGTTACTCAGGCGGTGGTGGACGCGGGGAGACCGCTGGTGATCCCGGATGCCCAGACCGATTCGCGCACGAATAACCCGGATTTTCTGCGGCGCAACAGCTTGGTCTCCTACTTGGGCGTGCCGCTGATCGTCAAGTATGAGCTTCTCGGGGTGATCGGTTTCTTCTCGAAAGTACGCCACGACTTTAGTCCGCAAGAGGTGGATCTGCTGAGTACATTGGCGAGCCAGGGGGCCATTGCGATCCACAACGCGCAGCTCTATGACAGGCTCAAGCGCGCAAACGAAACCTTGGAACAGACCCTGGAAGTCAAATCGATCCTCACGGGCGTCATGGCTCATGAGCTGAAGGGGCCTATTCAAGTCGTCATGGGGTCGGCGAGCCTACTGGCGGAAGGCATGTGCGGGGAGCTCAACCAGGAGCAGCGGGAGCGGGTGGAGAAGATCGAAGCCAGCTCCGAGGAGATGCTTCAGCTCATCGAAAGCAGCTTGGATATGGCGCGGCTGGAGCAGGGCAAGATGCCGCTCCTGGTGACGGCGATCGGAGTGCGCGAGCTGATGGCGGAGTTGGAGTCCGAGTTCTCGGAAGCATTCGCCAAGAAGGGCCTGGCGCTGGAAGTGAACCATCCGCCGCTCGGCACCACGATCAAATCGGACCGCGTCAAGCTCAAAGAGATCTTGAGAAATATCCTCGACAACGCGCGCAAGTACACGGCGCACGGCAAAGTGTCTTTGGAGTTCGCGGTCAAGGACGCCGAGCGGGTCGAGTTTATCGTCCAGGATACGGGCATCGGCATCAAGGCCGATCTGTTGGCGAAAATCTTCGAGCTATTCTATCAGGTCGACCCATCTCAAAAAGAGCATGCCAGCGCCGGGCTCGGTTTGAACATCGTCAAACGGCTGGTGGGCGCGATGTCGGGTGAAATCGACGTTACCAGCGAGGTCGGCCGGGGCTCGGCTTTCCGCGTGACTTTTCCGAGAGAAATCTCCACCCATCTCCCGCAGTAATCTTAAAATCGGCAGTTGAGGTAGCTAGCGCGGCTACGCCGCAACCAAATAAGCGAAGATAGTTTGCACCACGAAGCACACGAAGGACACGAAGGTTTCGGACATTAATATTTTTG
>ORMF011289719.1_pt1 | contig 25426 bp, 23 predicted proteins | sample 1779871 | NCBI WGS metagenome assembly ORMF01 (sample SAMEA104232316, study PRJEB22302) | groundwater metagenome | biome: forest; feature: aquifer; material: groundwater | place: USA | collected 2011-08-07 | depth 5.4 m | reverse complement strand
GAGCTAGAGATCTCAACCACAACGGGTTGGGGGTAGCTGAAGCAACCAGATAATCAGATGGCGACTAGGCAGGAGTTTGGCGGAATTTTGGCCAACTTCCGGATCGCCGACGTATTCGGACGGTGATCGCTCGCTCTAGTCGATAGGCCTGTCCGGGTCAAATGCCCGAGGAGGATGTGATGTGCCCTTGGTTCGCCGCCTGAGATATTTTATGCGGCTACCCGCCTCAAACAGCGATCTTCAGTGCGCCTGACACTCGCGTCATTCCAACCGTAGCGTTTCGGTCAGGTTACGGACGACGGCCCTCCGCGCCGGGACGACGCTGGCGCCGAGGGAAGCCGCCGCAACCAGCAGCACGGCGCCAGTGATTGTTACCCCATCCATCGCACGAACGCCAAATAGCTGGTTCTCTACAAGGCGGCCCAGAGCCCAAACCACCGGCATCGCAATGGCAACGCCAATTCCAACCATGACAATCGCATTCTGCAGGATGAGCCGGACGGCACTAGCACGAGAGCTTCCCAACGCCAACCGGATGCCGATCTCGCGTGTGCGCCTCGTCGTGACGAACGAGATCACGCCGTACACGCCCAGCGTCGCGAGGAGAACCGCCAGCGCCGCGAACGCACTCGCGAGCGTTGCCAGGATGCGCTCGTTCATCAGCGACCGGTCAAGTTGATCGTCCACTGTCCGCAACTCTGTCACCGGCATGTTGGGGTCAACGCGCCGCGCGGCCTCGCGCACGGATGCGAACGCCGATTCCGAGCGGATAACACTGCGCACAAAGATCGTTCCCCCGGTTGTCTGCCCGGCGAGCGCCGGAAACGCGGCCTGCTCTTCTAACGTGCGCAACCCACGGTAGTGAAAGTTCCCCATCACGCCCACAATTTCGAGATCCGCCTTTACGTTAGGCCCATCCCCAAGGGCGAGCCTCGCTCCGATCGGGCTCTTGTCGCCGAAATAGCGTTTGGCAAAACTTTCGTTGACTATCGCAACCCGGAATCCCAGGCTGGCATCATCGTGCGCATCGCGAGCGTTGAATCCCCGGCCTGCAAGGATGGGTATCCCAAGGGTCTCAAGAAAGCCCGGACTGATACCGTTACAAAGGATCGCTCCGTCAGTGACTCGTCTGCGGCCGTCATCGATCGTAATGGGTTGCCCCCAGGCATATCCATTCAACAGCTCCTGGAAGGACAATCCAGCCGTTTTCACACCAGGCAACTGTCGTACCAAGTCTAGAACCTGCTCGGTGACCCGCTTCGCTCGCAGACCGTTGTGACCGCTCTTGGCCGGGTCGATCTGAAAACGGAACAAGTTGGTGGCATTGAAACCCGGCCCTTGTGCTTTCAGTGCTGCGAATGTCCGCACGAACAGCCCAGCGCCGATCAGAAGCACCAACGCAAGTGCAATTTGAGACGTCACCAGCGCTTTTCGAAGTCCGACACCTGGGGCGACGCCTCCCGATTCCTCCTTCAACACCGCGTTGGGCTTCGTACGGCCCGCGTGAAACGCTGGCACCAGACCAAACAGCAGGCTTGTGCTCACGGCGGCCGCTATTGAGAACATCAGAACACCAGGATTAACGCCGGACGATAGAGAGACGTTTTCCGGGAGAAGGGCAATCAATGTTCGAGTGACCAACGGAACGAGTAGCAGCCCTGTGATCGCGCCAGCCACCGCAAGAACAAGGCTTTGAGCCAGCATGGCTTGCGTCAGCCGTCTCCTCGAAGCACCCAGCGACATCCGTAGCGCTGTCTCCCGACGTCTCGAATACGCCCTGGCTAAACAGAGGTTGGCCACATTCATGCACGCCAAAAGAAGGACCAGACCCGTCGCTGCGAGTAGAATCAGCAGCGGAGTCTGCAAAGTGCCCCGAAGCTCCGAACGGCCGTGCCCCGCAGGGAGCAACTCGAGCGTGGAAGCGAGGTAATCCCTCAGTACACCGGGAGCGACTTGAGGCCATCCGGCTCGTTTGGTGTCGGCGTCCAGCATCGCCTTGAACCTTGGCTGCAGGCCGGCTTGTGCCGTCGCGATGGAAAGACCTGGCTTCAACCTTCCAAATACGTGCACCCATCGCCCCCGGCGGTTATCGAGCCAGTCGAACTCCGGTGTCGCCTGCTTCTTCATCATTGTCGGGATCCAAAGGGCTGGAATGTAGCCCCAGTCCAAGCCCCTGAATGTCTCCGGCGCCACCCCGACGATAGTCATGGGAAATGAATTGATCAAAATCTTCATGCCGATAACATCGCTCGCGGCACCAAGCCGCGTTTTCCAGAAGTTGTACGAGACTACGGCAACAGGGTGCTCTCCCGGCCGTCGGTCGTCGGAATCATCCAACAGCCGCCCGAACGCGGCCTTCACGCCGAGAACGCGAAAGTAGGTGCCTGAAACGAGTTCAGCGGGGACTTCCTCGGCGGCGCCGCGCAACGAGCACTGAACCGCCGTCGGATAGCGTGCGAAGAGCCCCTCGAAGACGCTATCTTCGGCGCCAAGGTCTTTGTACAGGGGAAACGAAAGCAGGTTCCCGGTCCCCCATCCGGGCCCCACTGTTCGCCCTCTCCAGTTCAGCAGAACCAGGCGTTCCGGCTCATGAACCGGTAACAACCGAAACAGCGCTTGGTCGACGAGCGAATAGATGGCCGAATTCGCGCCCACGCCGAGCCCAATCGAAAGAATCGAGACCAGAGCAAATGTGCGGTCCCGCACCAGCCCGCGCGCGGCATACCTGATATCCCAGGCCAAACTGCTCAGCCACTCAGGCCTCCATTCGTTCCGAGCGTTCTCCGCCGCAATGGCCAAGCTGCCCAACTCCCGACGGTCGCCGATCACCGCAAGTGCTTCGAGTTCTTCCTGCATATCGCGCTCGCGGGCACGGTAGAAAAAGGGCCATAGGAACTTCAGTCTTCGCCACATCTTAAGCATCCTCTGGGCGGGGTCCCATGATCCTTGCCACAGTGCTGACGAATGTGTCCCACTCGGAGCGCTCGCGGCGGAGCTGTTTCCTTCCGGCCGCAGTCAACCGGTAGAACTTGGCCTTGCGATTGTGGTCGGACACCGCCCAATCCGAACCGATCCAACCCTTCAGTTCGAGGCGCTTCAGAGCCGGATACAGCGAGCCGAACTCGATGTCCAACTCCTCATTGGAACTTGCGCGAATCGCCTTAGCCACGCCGTATCCATGCAAGGGGCCACCCAGGAGAGTTCGCAAAACCAGCATGTCCAGCGTGCCTTGGAGAAGGTCCATATGAAGATATTCTATATGAAGAGTGTCTAGATGGCAAGAGTAATCTGGCTTTTACGCAGAGTCCTCGATTGGACACTAAGGCAGTCACCCAGCGGTTCGTAATTCAGCCGTACCAAATTCCCGCAGCGTTGAGCTATCAGGGGCCCATCCGGAAGTTGACAGGTCCCGGATAGCACCCGATCAAACGGCGAAGGGTTTATCATCACCTTCCAGTCGATGCAGTCGCTCTGAAGTTGGAGATCGCAAAGGTTGCGCGCCGAATGCCTACCGATAATGCCCGATAACGTTCACGCCATGATCCTGGCTGAACTTCCTGGGCGCGCCTTCGAGTTAGGCACCTTCCCATACTGGCGAACAAGCAAAGCAATCCTAAAACACTGCGGCGTTCGCGGGCGAACCACGCGAACCACCGCGAACCACCGTCTCTGTGTCGATATTCCGCCCATGCTGATATAATTCTCCTAGCGCTGACGTCATGCAGCGACTACCGAACAGTGCCGCCCTACAGGGCTGCATGTAAGTCCGGGACTTGATCAACTTTTGACAGGTACCAAGGCGATGCTGAGCGATTGTTTCACCTCTTCTACATCCTGCCCCTATCGGCTCGCTTCTTCGAGGACGAGGTGAACACCATGTGCAGCAGAGATTTTCTCCGCGCGAAGATCGAGTGCCGCAAGCTTTCGATGGTTACGTGTTACGACTACACGTTCGCTCGCCTGCTATCGAAAAGTGCAATCGACGGAATTCTTGTCGGCGACAGCGCCGCGATGGTTATGCATGGCCATCTCTCGACACTATCCGCGAGCGTCGAGTTGATCCGTCTTCACACCGAGGCAGTCGTGCGCGGCGCTGTCGGCAAATTCGTAGTCGCAGACATGCCCTTTCTCTCTTTTCGGAAAGGTCTGGCCGCGGCGCTGGATTCGGCATATGTCTTTATGACAGCCGGTGCACATGCGGTAAAGCTCGAGGGTGTAGACGGGCATGAGGATGTGATTCAACGACTGGTTCAGAGCGGGATACCCGTCATGGGCCATCTCGGCCTCCAGCCTCAATCCGTTCACGCCTACGGAGGCTTTCGAGTCCAGGGTCGAAGCGACGACTCGGCACGGGATATCGTCCGCCAGGCAACCGCTCTCGAAGAGCTCGGCACTTTCGCGATCGTGCTGGAGTGCGTTCCCGCGAACCTTGCACATGAAATTACCAAAGCTCTTCGCATTCCCACGATCGGTATTGGCGCCGGCGCGGGATGTGATGGACAGATACTGGTGCTTCAGGATCTCCTGGGCATGAACATGGATTTTCGCCCAAAGTTTGCCCGCCCGTTCCTTGACGGCGCGCGCACGGTGCTGGACGCAGTCGCACACTTCGATGAAGCGGTGAAAGCAGGCACTTTCCCGTCAATAGAGGAGAGTTATTCTTGACCCATGTTTGGATCACCGTAGCTGACTGGCTGGACCGGCGGCGCGCCGTCACTGGACGCAGTATTGGTTTCGTCCCCACGATGGGAGCGCTTCACCGGGGACACGGGTCGCTCGTGGAGCGCTGTCGCAAAGAAAATGAAATTGTCGTTGTCAGCATCTTCGTAAACCCATCGCAATTCAACGATTCAAAGGATCTCGAGCGATACCCGCGTACGCTCGATAACGATCTGGCGCTTCTGGAGAGCCTTGGAGCAGACGATGTAATCATACCGAGTGAGTCGGAACTCTATCCGAATGGCTACCGTTTTCGGGTGGAGCCGGACAGCAACGCCCAAGGGATGGAAGGAGCGTACCGTCCGGGGTTCCTTCAGGGGGTGATGACTGTCGTCTTGAAGCTGCTCAATATTGTTCGCCCGGATCGCGCCTACTTCGGAGAGAAGGATTATCAGCAACTGAAGGTCATCACGGAAATGGTGCAAGAGTTTTTCATCTCCACGAAGATCATCCCTTGCCCGACGGTGCGAGAGGAGTCGGGACTGGCGGAAAGCTCCAGGAATATGCTGCTGTCGGCTGAAGCCAAGGAGAAGGCGGGATGTCTGTTCCGAGCTTTAACCACTGCTGCCAACCCCGCTGAAGCGCGGGCAATCCTCGACGCGCAAGGCTTTGTGGTGGAATATTTCGAAGAGCGCTGGGGAAGGTGGTTTGCCGCGGCTTTTCTTGACGGTGTGCGTCTGATCGACAACGTGCCGATCCTGGAGATAAAACGCTTGTGACTTTCTGAGCGCCGTTGAATATGCTTCTTACCCTTGATGTCGGCAATAGTCAGATCTTCGGCGGAGTGTATGACGGCGAGGGTCTAAAAATGACTTTCCGGCGAACCTCAAGTATCCGAGCCTCGTCCGATGAGTTTGGAACATTCTTTCGTGCCACGCTTCGTGAAAACGGAGTCGATCCGGAGGAGATCGATATGGCTGGGATTTGCTCAGTGGTGCCCGATGCCGTACACTCCCTTCGAAACTGCTTCCGCAAGTACTTCCGCTTTGAACCGTTCCTGCTTCAGCCGGGAGCGAAAACAGGACTGAAAATCCGCTATCGTAACCCCTTGGAGGTGGGTGCGGACAAGATCGCAAACGCGATCGGTGCGTTCACCCGATTTCCTGGCCGGAATTTACTTATCGTCGATTTTGGCACTGCGACCACGCTCTGCGCCGTTACCAAAGAGAAAGAGTATCTCGGCGGAATTATCACACCTGGGATAAACATTTCAATGGCGGCGCTGGAATCGAAGACCGCGCGGCTGCCCACGGTCGAGATTATCCGGCCCTCCGAGGTTCTAGGACGTTCTACTGTCGAAAGCATCCAATCGGGCTTATACTACGGCACTCTGGCAACCGTGCGATCGCTTGCCGCTTCCGTTACGAAAGAGCACTTTGCCAAGGAGCAACCTGTCATCGTCGGAACCGGGGGGTTCGGACGACTCTTCGAGGAGGAGCGTCTATTCGACGTATTTGTGCCCGAGCTTCCACTGATCGGGTTGCGCCGGGCGGTTGAGCTTTCGCAATCGGAGACGAAGAGGTAAGGTGATCCTGCGTGGACCCGAGAGCCCAGGCAGGATTACCCGCCAAGAGCCGCCAAGGGTTTACGGACGATTTAGGTACAGAGTCCCAGGAAAACCTGCTGCAGGGCTCCCCGTTCAGGCGGATGTCTTCCACCAACAACACATTTAGGTACAGAGTTCCAGGGAAACCTGCTGCAGGGGTACCTCACGCAGGCTTCGGGCTGCCCCTTCGGTGCGGCCCTGGGCCACCGAATGCGCAGCCAGTCGTGATCCCCGAGCATCACCACTTTCCCGGTTCTTCCTTCGTTCTCATCCGCTTGATGCCCCTGCCACGCGGAGGTAATGTCCTCATTGAGGTAGCTACCGTTAATACCCAATATCGATTCGAGGACCAAATGAACGAACTGATGGTGGTGGAAAAGATCGCGGAATGGCAGAGGCTGAAGGCCCTAGTGCTGGACAGCGTCTCCTCCTCGATTTCGCGCCGGGTGTACAACATGGCGCTGGATGAATTCATGGCACCAAGGCGACGGTAAGCGCCTGGCGAGTATCGCTGGAAGAGCGCGGCTTGGGGTCTTCATCGATCATCATCCTGCTCTCGGCCATCCGTAAGCTGGCCGCAGGGGCGGCGTACAACGGGCTGCTTGCCCCCGAGATGGCGAATGGCATACTTCGTGTGAAGGGCGTGAAATCCCTGGGTGTCCGGGCCGGGAACTGGCTGTCGTTGCAGCAGACGCAGGCGCACCTGAGCGAGCCGGATATCGCGACAATGAAGGGGCTGCGGGTGTCATGAGCGGGTTGACGCGGAGAGGGGAGCGCTATATAGTTGCGTCGTACTGGCCCATGATGAAAATTCCAGCTGGGATATTGATTTCGATTGCGCTCCTTGCCGCCCCGGTGCCGGCGCAAAACTCATACGGACGCATGACCGGCCGTGTCACGGACCAGCAAAACGCGGTCGCCGCCGGGGCGAGCGTCGCCCTGACGCAACTGGAGACCAACATCGCCGCTCGCGGCGTCACGAACCAGGAAGGTCTCTTCGACTTCCCTAACCTGCTGCCCGGCTCCTATCGGATGACGGTCACGCTGGGGGGCTTCAAGAAATACACTCGCTCCGGACTCAGCGTCCGGGTGGGGGACGTGCTTGGCGTCGACGTTTCGCTCGAACTCGGCGCCGTCACGGAAAGCATCGCCGTAACAGCGGAAGCGCCGTTGCTGGAAACCACAACAGCGAGCTCCGGGCGCGTGATCGACAACAAGCAGCTTACCGATCTCCCACTGTCGGGCCGCGGGGTCAGTTTCCTGATGACGCTGTCGCCAACGGTGATATCGACGAACGCGCCTATGCACGGGTGGCTGCCGCAGGCGCGCGGGTCGGTCTCCGACCTGGCCGTCGGCGGAACCCGGACGCGTTCGAGCGAGTTCACCCTCGACGGCATTCCCAACATGGAGGAAGGGGGCACGATCGCGTTCCAGCCGCCGCCGGAAATGATCCAGGAGTTCCGGGTGCAGACCGCAGCCTACGATGCGTCTATCGGCCACTTTACCGGCGCCAACATAAACATGGTTCTTAAGAGCGGCGCAAACGACTACCACGGAAGCTTATGGTTCTCCCATCTCAGCCGCCCGCTGATGACCCACCCCTTTTTCGTGAACCGGAATCTATACGATCTGGCCAGCGGACCTCCTACGGCCGCAAAGCGCAGCGGCCTCTGGCCTGCCACCAAGACCAATCGCTATCGGGGGCAGATCGGCGGACCCGTTCAGATCCCCAGGCTCTACAACGGCAGGAACCGAACCTTCTTCAGCTATGGAAATGACTTCATGCTGCGGATCTTCGCCAATCTGTCCACGCAAACGGTTCCGAATGCGGATCAGCGCCGCGGCGATTTTTCCGGCCTGCTCCGCCAGGGCGCAAACTACCAAATCTACGACCCGGCCACGATCGCGCCGGTCCCCAACGGCCGCTTCTCGCGCCAGCCGCTGCCGGGCAATGTGATTCCCGCCAGCCGTCTGAGTTCGATTTCTCAGCGCCTGCTCGCCTACTATCCTCTTCCCAACTCCACCGGCACCGCCGACGGCCGCCAGAATTTCTTCGGCACCGCCGCCAGCCTAATCGACTATTGGGCGCACATGGCGCGTGTGGACCAGGTCATTAACGACAGGCACCGCTTCTATGTCTCCACAAGCTTCATGCGGACCGACGGCGATCAGGGCCGCAATCTGGTCAATGATGCCATCGGGAATATCTCCGTCAATCAATACACCGGCGCCGCGTTCGACCACGTATGGATGGCGCGCCCGGACCTTGTCGCCAACTTCCGGTACGGCATCACGCGTATGAGTAACCAGGGACATTCGCCCACCGCCGGACTCGATCTCGCCAGTCTCGGTTTCCCTGCCAGCTTCGCCAACCGCCTGGACAAATCACTGACCTCGCTTCCTGAGATTGCACCCGAGGGTTATGCAACACTCGGTACGGTTTTGCCGACACAGTCGGCTTTTACCAATCACTACTTCAGCGCCACGATCTCCAAGAGCAAAGGCGCGCATGCACTGCGATTCGGCGGCGAGTACCGCGCCGTGCTCGACAATAACTTCAGCTACGGCAACTACTCCGGTAATCTCACCTTCGCATCGGCGTGGACTCGCGGCCCGCTCGATAACTCTCCGGCCGCTCCCATCGGCCAAGGCCTCGCTTCCTTCCTGTTCGGACTTACCTCGGACGGCTTTATCGATGTCAACGCCTCCCAGGCCGAGAAATCGAGCTACTCAGGTCTGTTCATCCACGATGACTGGAAGCTAACGCGCAAGCTCACCGTCAACGCCGGTCTGCGCTATGAACGCGAGGGCCCGACCACCGAGCGTTACAATCGCTCCAATCGCGGTTTCGACTTTCAGACCGCCAATCCGGCTGACGCCGCCGCCCGCGCGGCCTATGCGCGGAATCCCATTGCCGACATCCCGCCCGATCAGTTCCGTCTGCAAGGCGGCCTGCTTTTTGCCGCCGCCGGCGCCCAGCCTCGAAGCCTCTGGAACGCCGACAATAACAACTTCGCGCCCCGAATCGGCGTGGCGTACGCCGCCAGTGCCGTCACCGTCCTCCGCGCGGGCTATGGCGTGTTCTTCGAGACACTCGGCGCCGACCGCTCCGATGCGGGCCAGCTCGGCTTCAATCAGCGCACCCGCATGAACCCCACTGTCGACAACGGCGTGTCGTTTCGTGCCACGATCGCCAACCCGTATCCGGACGGTTTTCTGCCCGCGCTGGGCGCCGCGGGCGGCCTTGGCACCTACCTCGGTCTGGCGCCGGGCTACTTCGACCTTGCGCGCCGCAATGGCTATGTGCAGCGATGGACCTTCAACATTCAGAGGCAGGTGGGCTCAAGCTGGCTGATCGAGGCCGGCTACACCGGCAGTCGTGGAACCAGGCTCGCTCTGGCAAGAGAGTGGAACGCGGTTCCGGCCCAGTATCTGAGCAGGTCTCCGGAACGTGATCTCGACATCGTGAACGCGCTTTCCCGGCAGGTGCCGAATCCGTTCCGCGGCATCAATGATTTCTCGAGCAGTCCGGCATTCTTCAACAACGCCAACGTCGCCCGATCCCAACTGCTGCGCCCTTATCCCCACTACACCGGCTTGAGCACCACCACCAGCAACGGCTTCTCCTGGTACCACGCCGGACACCTTCGATTCGAGCGCCGGTTGCGCGCCGGCTACTCACTGTCGGGCCAGTACACCTGGTCGAAATTCATGGAAGCCATCGACCTCCTGAACAACCAGGACCTTTATCCTCATCATGTGATCTCGCCACAGGACCGGCCGCACCACGCCGCCGTGAGCTCTCTCTGGGACCTACCCATCGGCCGCGGGCGTAAGTGGCTCGCCCACGCCGCCCGGCCCGTCGACCTGGTGCTCGGCGGCTGGAGCATCAACGCCATCTACCAATGGCAAAGCGGCGCGCCCATCGGCTTCGGCAACGTCCTCTATCGCGGCGCGCTGTCCGATCTCGTCCTGCCCTACGGCGACCGGCGCGTCGAGCAGTGGTTCCGCACCGATCAGTTCGAACGCAGAAACACCGCCCAACTCGAATCCAACATCCGCACCTTCCCCCTGCGCTTGACCGGCCTCCGCGCGGACGGGTGGAACACCTGGGACCTGGCTCTGTTCAAAGAGTACCGCTTCACCGAGCGCGTCAAGCTTCAGCTTCGCGCCGAGGCCGTGGATGCCCTGAATCACGCCATGTTCGCGGCCCCCAACAATGGTCCGGTGAATACCGCGTTTGGCACCGTCGCCGGCACCATCTGGACCGAGCAGCGCAAGATCACCATCGCCGCAAAGCTGGCCTGGTAGCGGTAGGGATTAACGCGACCGGTACAACCGCCAAGCCTCGAGAATATCCTTACCCCGGAACCGGATGGTCCGGTCATCCACCACCTCGGCTCCAGTCCTCGACTCCGAATCGATTGGCAGCGAATTCCGCGTCGTGTACTCGATCTGGAGCGTCACCGGGCTAGCCACCTGGTAGGGTTTGATTTTTCCGATTCTCACGATGCTGCGCCTTGCCGCTTCACGTATTAAATCCCGCCCGGCCGTTGAGGATAGACTGATGCACGCATACCGCCCAATGCCTTCCTTCGACAACCGTCATTTCCGCAGCCGCGTCCGGTGATTCGAGTGATTAGCTTCGCCTACAAAGACACTGTGGAGCAGGACGTATTCTTCACGGTTGGGAATCGGATCAATCTGTTTCAGGGGATCGTGGGGCGGCTCCAGCCGATTCTGTCCCGGCTGCCGCGCCGGTTCGAAGAGTTGGCATTGCTCGACCGGGAGGCGCGAGAGACGGCGCGTCAAAGATTCCTGCGGAACTGGAACAACAGGTGAGGGATGCAGATGAGAGCGGGTTCGATATCGATGCCAGTGGAGGGCTCGCTGGATTTGCCTTCACTTCCGGAACCGGCCCTGACTCTCCGCGACCTCGACCGTGCAATTCAGATTGCGCCCGCGAGGCCGCCCGAGGTGGACTTCCGGCCACTCGATCCCGGATCGTACGGGATCGGGCTGCCGGGCGGCGCGCCGATCCGGGTTACGACCGACGCGGGAGTATTTGAGTTCTCATGCGACAACTTCCAGTTGTTCTCGCCTGGCGGCGAAGCGTTCGGCGCGTTCTGTGTGGATGGTGCCGGCAGAGGTGCCGATGGCAGGGGAATCGCATGGATTGTCCAGCGTCCTGGTGCCGAAGCGGAGTTCGTTTTGGCCACGCGATTCGGGCCACGCTCGGTGGCGAGTTTCGGAGAACTCCTGGCGGCGATGGACCTCGTTGGTGAACCGACTGAATTTCCATTTGCGGACTGGCCCGGCGCGCCCCTTTCGGTGATTGCCTAAATCCAGATCTGTGCCTCGGCCGCGGACCGTTATTCCGCATTAACGGAGTTTATTTGACCCACGACCGCTGCTGAGGGTGTGTTCTATAAGTTGAAAGAATTGGAACGTCCGACTATCTGCCTCGGAATGCCAATTGGTTAAGCTTCAGGGGCCACCATCTCAGCGCGGCCGCGTCCTTTTCGGCGCAACAACTTTTGGAACGCGCGTTCACGGGTCGGGACACCTACGCAGCCCAATGTTCATTGGACTCGCTGGAGCCCGCTCGCTGACCAATGCGGTTTCCTCAAGACAGCCCCGCAGTGAAGTTTTCAAAGAAGGGCGCCGACCGGTTCATGGGAGAGTGGGCCCCTAGTGCCCCAGAAGGCCCCCTTTTTGCGCCTCGCGCGCGCGCGAATAGTAATATTAATAACTATGTAATACGTTTCTCGCCCCTTCACGGCCGCTACTACTAGGATATCTTTCCCGGGCACCCGCTTCGTATACTTTGCTCTATGCCGGTTCACGCTGACCCCTTTGCCTGTATTGTGTCGGAGCGTGTCCCGGTCATGCCCATAGCAAACGGCCTAGCCCACGTGAATTAGTCGCTGTGCGATAGAACGTGCCCGCGAAGCGCTGCGAGTGTCGACAAGAATTGCCAACAGCCGCGCCAATCGCCATAGCGTGCTGCCACGCATCGACCCGCCTGTGGGTGCACCGCTCCATGATTATGCTCGTCAGATTGCCCGCGCGCTTCGCGTAACGAGGGTGGTGTAGGTGCTCCGGAACGGAGTGACGCCAAGAAGCGGGCTGTCGAGCTGAGATCGACTGCCGGCCCATACGGATGCCGACAGCGTCACCGACGCATTTTGCTTTTGCATGCCTTGGACTTTGTAGATTTAGGCGAACTCATTTCTTCAGGGAACTACCGCCATGGCATGTCCCATTCGCCCGTGGCTTCTTGGCTCCTGCCAGGGCATTCACGACCCACATGACGGGTCGTGCGTCAGGAGGCGTTCGAGAGTGACAGTTGGCTATTTGGGTGTCGATCCAGGGCAGCGTAAGAGTTCTGACACGCTCCGCAACCAGGGGTGATTCGTAGAGGCGCATAGCGCGCAGGTATGAGGCTTCCGCTTCCTGGAACTTCCCCTGTTCGTGGAACAGATGCGCCAGATTCACCACAGCCATGGCTACATCGCTCTTGCGGCTCCACAGGTCGTGTGCGACCATTCGTTCCCAAATGGGGAGTGGAATATTTCGCGGCGGCAGCGGCCGGGTTCTGCCTTCTGACGGATGCAAAGTCTCTTCCGCCTCCTCGATTCTCTGCCGGTATACCTTTTCCGCCCCTTCGTACCATTCGGCATCGCGACAATTCTCGGCCTGAAACAGACCGAACCACCCGTTGAATTTCTGCTCCCAGTTCTCGTGCGTTGTCCGGTATTTCTCAACCTGGCTCTTGATAATTCGCGCAATCCGAAGCACCTCGGGTGGCAAGCTGCGTTTCCGTGATCCGCGCCTCTGCGTGTCTGCGATCAGACGATCCAGTTCGGCAAAGCGAGGATCGTAGTTTCCTCGGAGCGGCGTTGCTTGGGTTTGCTTTGGGGACTGCGCGCAAATGCTTTTCCCCGCAGAAGCCGGGCGCGTTGGTCTGGACTTCGATCCAGGGCGCGGGTCTCCAAAACTCTTCCTCACCCGAACGCAGGTCAAAGGGGAGAAGAGGACCCGATCCGCTGTCAGCAAGCAGGCGCGCCAGAATGCTCCCCGAGCCTTGCCGCGTTGAAGCTGGAACTTTTTCTCGCGGGCTGTTACCGCCATCGTGAGGCGAAATGGGCGATCCGAACCACGATAGTGGTCCTGGCCTTGGTAGCACACATGATCGCCTCGTAGCGGGATCCGCCGCGTTTCCCCCACCACCCTCTCTACGCGCCTCTTCCCTCGTGGCGGCCTTTTACCGTGTTCGTCCCGCCTCTCAGCGAGATCGCCGAGGATGTTCTCCGCGAACTGCTCAAGCCCTTCTTCACACATTCTTGTCACCCGAGTTGCAATTCTAATTTTGCCACAAGGCCATCGAGGGAGCTAACTGTGACTCATGATCGCCGAATTCACCAAGCATGGCGTCGGCAAGTTCTCATTGACCCGGAGTCATGTGCGAGGCCACCGTGATTAACCGAGATCATCAGGCTCCCGGAACCCCGTCTCCGAACTGCAGACTACGGCTGAGTCCCATGGCTCCGCACCAGGAAAACAATCGCGGCCAGTTTCCCTCATCCAAGGATGTCGATGGGTACAACAGCGAAGAGGCGCTTCAATTCTGGCAGAGTCGCACAGAAAAGCATCTGTCGCCCGAGGACGCCAGGCAAATCCGCGAGAACTTGACCGGCTTATTCCGACTCCTCTCCGGGTGGGCGCAGGGCAGAGACTGAAGAGGTATGATCGAAGCGATGATATCCCCACTGAATGGCCGCCGAACGGCGGTGCTTTATGTCCGTGTTTCTTCCAAAGATCAGGAGAAAGAAGGCTTCTCGATTCCGGCGCAACGGAAATTGCTGTGTGAGTACGCCACCTCAAACGGCCTCCACATCATCCGAGAGTTTGAAGACGTCGAGACCGCGAAGCGGGCCGGACGTCTGGGCTTCACCGAGATGGTCAGCTTCCTGCGTCGAAACTCGACTTGCGGCATCCTGCTGGTCGAGAAGACTGACCGCCTTTATCGCAACATGCACGATTACGTCGTCCTTGATGAACTGGACTTGGCAATCCATCTTGTGAAAGAGGGTGTAATCATCTCGGACAAGATACCTTCCTCGCAGAAATTCGTACATGGCATCAAGGTGCTAATGGCCAAAAACTACGTGGACAACCTCTCCGAAGAAACGCGGAAGGGAATGCTGGAAAAGGCCCGGCAGGGGATTTGGCCGTCATGTGCGCCGTTAGGGTATCAAAATGTCTTTGGTCGCGATGGGAAGCGCGTTATCGAACCCGATCCCGATGTTGCTCCAAAGATCACTTGGTTGTTTGAGCGATATGCAACTGGCGGTCACTCCCTGCTGGAGCTAACACGATTGGCCCGAGAAAATGGACTGTGCTTTCGGAAGTCCGCGGATTCGATTCCCAAATCGACGATCCACAAGATTCTCAGAAACCGGATCTACATAGGGGACTTTGATTGGGACGGTAAGACCTACGGGGGCGTGCACAAACCACTAGTAAGCATTGAGCTGTGGCAGACCGCGCAAGACATTATGGATGGCCGATTCGGTGCCCGGCGGCGCAAGGTGAAACATGAGTTCGCCTTTTCAGGACTGATGCAGTGCGGCCACTGCGGCTGTGCACTTGTGGGTGAGTTGAAGAAAGGCCGCTATGTTTACTACCACTGCACCGGCCACAAGGGAAAATGCGCGGAGCCTTACACCCGTGAAGAGATCCTGGAGGAGCGATTCACCTCGCTTCTGGATCAGATCTCCTTCGATGACGATGTCCTGGCTTGGGTCGTAAAGGAGCTCCGAAATGGCCGCCGGGACGAAAGAAGGGCGAGCGAGAATGCGATCGCGAAACTGAATGCTGAATACGCAAGACTCCAAAGCCGGATCGACACAATGTACATTGACAAGCTGGATGGAAGGATCGACATCGCCTATTTCGACCGCAAGGCCGCGGAATGGCGAGCAGAGCAAGCCCGTTTGGCCCAAGCCATTCAAAATCACCCAACCGGCAGTCAGGGCAACATCGAAGACGGCATCCGCATCCTCGAACTGGCCCACCAAGCCCCCCGGTTGTTCGAGAAACAGCCTCCACTCGAAAAACGGCGCTTGCTCAATTTCGTTGTTTCGAACTGCACTTGGAAGGATGGCGAAATGACGGCCCAGTTCCGCCAACCATTTGATCTGCTTGCCATTACGAACAAAGCAGCCGCGTCAGCAAATTCAGGCGGGAACGGTTCAACAGGGAGATTTGAGAATTGGCTCCCCATCGGGGATTCGAACCACAATTGATGGCCCAAGCCCAAGGCCGATTTCCCTCCGTTTAGATTCGTCAGGGCCAACTCTAACGTAGTGTGATTTCGTGGTTTCGGATGACCGCTTCGCGGCCGCCGTTGAGAATGGAGAGCCGGCCGGCTTCCATCACCATCTCATTGTAGGAGGAGTTCGATGGGGTAGCGATGACGCCGGCGGCGTCGATTTCATTCAGAATAGTAGACCTTTGCTCCGGCGGCGCGGATTCGACGCGAAGAATGGCGGCGATGATATGGTCGATGGAACGGAATCCGTAACCTACCACTTCCAGGCCCGGCCCGCCGGTGTCGACATACTGAAAGTAGTCTGTGCTTGGCTCGGCAAACATGGTGGAGCCCGGCGCGTCCGGTTGCCGGGTGTAGCAGTAGCGGAGGCCGCGGTACTGATCGGAGTGCTCCAGCCAGGCGCCACGATCACCTCCGGAGCAATACATGGAAAGGCCTTGCGTGTTGGTGCCGGGCGCGCCATCGGGAAAGCTGAGCGAGTTTTGCACGTTCAGGCATGCGCCATTGCTCCAGAGGACACGGGCGTCGGTCCAGAGATAGCCTTTGTTGCCGTTCGGATACCGGTCTTCGATGCCGTACACACTGACTGAAGTGGGCAGCAGGCCTGTGATGAAGTGGACCAGATCGACGTAGTGGCAGCCGATGTAGGAAAAGGCGTCGGAATTTTCGCTGGTGCACCAGTTCTGGAAATTGGAGTGCCGGTAATACCACTTCTCCATCAGCGAGGCGGTGCCGAGCTTGAACTCGCCGAACCAGCCTTCGCGGTAGCGTCGGCGGGCCAGCAGGCTGCGGTCGTCAAACCGTTTGTGATACTCGACACCCACCATGAGGTTGCGGGAGCGGGCTTCCTGTTCAATTTGGCGCGCGTGGGAACGGGTCAGCACTAACGGTTTGACGGCCAACACATGCTGATTGTTCCCCAGCGCGGTCATGATTACGTCGTGATGGAGTTGGTCGGGAACGGCGGCAATCACAATCTGCCGGGGCGGCAGCGCCGCGATCCGTTCCTTATACAGTTCCGGTTGTGGGGCATCCCCCGCGGTGGCCGGATCCGGGTAGGGTCGAAAACTGTGGCCGGGAAAGGCCCGGCGGATCATCTCCACATCGGCCAAGGCTTTCACGGTGGCGGCGCGCTGTGCGCAAACGCTGATGCCGTCAATTACACCGCGGCGCTGCAGTTGATAAAGGGAGGGGAGAATTTGATCGGCGGCGATCATCCCGCCGCCGATCATCAGAACTTGTGGTTTGCTCAACGGGGAGCTCCTAACAAATCAGCCAGGTGCTGAAAATCGCGCGCCAACACTTCGCAGCTCGCATCCGATTCTGTATCGGGTTTGACGCCGGCGCCATACTCTTTCGGCCGGGGCACAAAGGCGGTGTGAAACCCGGTGGCTTTAGCGGCCTTGAGATCACTCTTGTGCGCGGCAACCATCATCACCTGCTCGGGGCGCAGACCAAGCAGAGAAGCCGCTGTGAGATAGGCTTCCGGGTCGGGCTTGTAATGTTTTGCCAGTTCCGCCGAAAGAATGCAGTCCCAAGGGAGCCCGGCGTGCTTGGCCATGTTGGTGAGCAGCGCGAGATTGCCGTTCGAGAGTGTCGCGATGATGAACTTCTTCCTGAGACGCGTGAGTCCGGCAACGGCATCGGGCCACGGATTCAGCCTGTGCCAGACGCGGTTGAGCTGATCCTTGTCCTCCTCGCTGAGAACGGTGAGGCGAAACTCTTCCAGCAATTGGTCCAGCACACGGCGGTGCAATTGATCGATGGTTTGCCAAGGCAATTCGCCTTTGCGAACCAGGTTCATGGACGGGGCGTAGCCGGCGCGCCAGCGATCGGCAAAGGCTGCCCAGTCGATCTTGACACCGTGCTTGCGGTTGAACTGGCTGCCTTCGGCCACGATGCTGCCGCGCCAATCCACCACCGTCCCAAACACATCAAAGGTGAGCGCACGCACGCCCGGGAAGGGGCCGCCGGCCGCCGAGAGTGCGGCGGGCAGCGCGGCGATGAATTTCCGGCGGCTCATGATCATTGAGTTCAGGCGGCAGCGGATTGACTGGAGAGCGATTCGGCAAAAGCCTGTTCAAACGCATCCAGGCTTTCCAGCATCGCCTCTTTGGTAATAACCAGCGGCGGACAGATCTTCAGTGTCGCGCCGCCAAAGCCGACTGGCGAGAACATCAGCACACCTTTTTCCAGCGTACGGTGGACCACGTCCCAGGCCAGATCCGCATCCGGCTCAGTCCCGCCGGGCTTCACGCAGGCAACGCCGGCCACCAGTCCCTTGCCGTCCACACACCCGATTTGCCGGAACCGGGATTGCATCCCGCGGAGCCGTTCCAACATGACCTCGCCGACCCGGGCGGCGTTGCCGGACAGGTCCTCGCGTAAAATGATTTCGATGTTAGCCAAGGCAGCGGCGCAGCAGATGGGGTTGCCTGTGTGCGTGGAGGTCATGCTGCCGGCCGGTTGGAGGTCCATGATTTCGGGCCGCCCGATGACGGCGGAAAGTGGCAGTGAACTCGAAATGCCCTTGCCCCAGGTGGTGAGGTCCGGCACAATTCTGTAGTGCTCAAAGCCGGCCAGCTTGCCTGTCCGGCCAAAGCCGGCCTGCACTTCGTCGCAGACCAGCAGTGCCTTGTGACCAGCGCACCAGGCATGGAGCTTTTGCATGTATTCCACCGGCGCGAAGGCGGCGCTGCCGCCCTGGTAGGTTTCCAGGATCACGCCGGCGACGTTTGTGGGTTCGACCCCGGCCTCGCCCAGTGCCCGCAGAAAACCTTCAAAGGAGGTGTCCTTGGTTCGAAAGCCGTCGGGAAACGGAACCTGTACAAAGCCGGGATCCAGATTCACGATCCACTCCTTGAGCGAGGGGATGCCGCCCGCCTGTTGAGATCCCATGGTTCGGCCGTGAAATGCCTTCTCGTAGCTCACAATCACGTTCTTGGAGCGGCCGCCCACATTGACGCCATGCGTGCGGCAGAGCTTGATGGCGCACTCGATGGCCTCCGATCCCGTGGTCAACAGGAATACCTTCCGGAGGGGGTCCGGGAAAAGTCCAGCCAGCTTTTCCACCAGGCGGGCGCGTTGCACGGTGGGGAAGCAGTAGGTGGTGAGCAGCCCCGACTGAGCGGTTTCCACCACCGCATTGATGATCTCCTGACGGCCATGGCCCGCGTTGGTGATGAGCACGCCGCTGGACCAGTCGATCCAGCAATTGCCAAACGCGTCGTAGACCTGGAACCCATCGGCATGATCCCACACGATGGGCGGCTGGCCGCGCATGGCCACCGGCTCGAGGCGGTGCAGCGTTTCGAGAACCGGGATGGATTCCGGAGCGGGAAGGTCGGTCACTACGCGGCGGTACTTGGTCTCCAGGCGAGGCACGCGCCGGGATTTCAGATCATACTCTCTTGCCATGGATTCTTATTGTACAGGCATCACGTGGCAATCGGCGAGGTCCATTCGTCGGAGGCAAAGTTGACCCTCCTGGGGGAGGCATCACGACGAGCCGTAAGCCTTCCAGCTCGATCGCCGCAGCCCGTAGCGCAGCAGATCGTGCCGCATATGGTCCACGATATCGCGGAGGCGTTGGGTTGGATTCTCAGAAGACATTGACGGCGTCGTGCAGGATGCTATCGCGCAGGAGCGGCTTGAGCGTTCTGCGGTTCACCACATCCCCTGCTCCGTTGAGGATCTCGTTGATGTGGAGCTTCAGCCTGGCGTATTCAAAGATCCCCAGTGGTCGATTTTGATCCAGTTCCACCAGCACGTCGATCGTCGCTATCCGCTCTGGCCTCTCCCCGCGCCACCGAACCGAACACCGCAGCATGGGACGCACCCAGCCGCCGCAACTCGCTTTCGCGAGCGCGCAGCTTGTCGAGAACGTTGTCCAGGGTGCCGATCATCTTTCATCCGGGCCGTGCTGGCGCATGCCATCGACGAAGCGGCGCGGCGCTCTTTTCTGCACTTCGATTTTGAGGAATTCCCAATGCGATTCTTGAGCCGACGTAGCGACGTCTCCTAGTTATTCGACTCCGCTGAGGCCTGGAACAGCAGCGGAGCAAACTCGGAAAGATACACCCGCCAATTGGTCCAGGTGTGCCCGCCTTCACTCTCGCGCCAGGTGTGCTTGATGCCATGCTGGTTCAGGCTTCCGAGAAGCGCCTCGACGCTCGGGCGGAGAAAGTCGGCCTTCCCGCAGGCGATCCAGAACAGGCGCAACTGCTTGTTGGTTTTCGCGGCGTTGCCGAGCACGGCGGCCTGCGCGGCTTCAAAAGCGGAAGCATTCGCCTCGCGGCCGCCGGCGCCGGCGCTGAACACGCCGAGATGGGAAAACTTGTCGAGGTTGGCGAGGCCGACACTCAGCGTTTGCATGCCACCCATGGAAAGCCCGGCCAGCGCGCGATGTTCCCGTGATGCGGATACGCGATAGGTCTTCTCGACCAGCGGGATCACGTCGCCGAGCAAGTCTTCGGAAAACCGCGCGGTGTTCTGGTTTCGAGCGGATGGGTCCGTCGATTTCACCGGATGCCCGTCGGGCATCACGATCAGCATCGGCTTCACCTTTCCTTTGACCGCAAGGTTGTCCAGAATTATCCCTGCTCTACCCAGATAAGACCATTCCGCATCCGTGTCGCCGGAGCCGTGGAGGAGATAAAGGACCGGGTACTTTGCCTTTGCGTCGCCTTCGTAACCGGGAGGTGTGTAGACGTGGACGCGGCGCATGGTGCCGGTGGCTTTCGACATGTAGTGATGAATGTGGACAGTGCCGTGCGGCACGTTCTGAATGGCGTGAAAGGCGGCAGCTTCGCCGGGCATTTCCACCAGGCTTGTGGTCGAAGAGGTGGCGCCCAGTTTGACGGCTGGATTGCGCGGATCAATGATGGTGACCCCGTCCACCTGGAATGAGTACGAATAGAGGTCAGCTTTGGGGGGAGTGAGAGTGACGCTCCAGACGCCGGTCTCATCCTTGACGAGCGCGGCGCGGTCTGAGCCCGGCATCCATTCTCCGCGCATGCTCACTTCGGTGACCTTGGGAGCATACAGCCGGAATGTGATTTTGCCGTCCGGATGAATTTCCGGGGAACGAACATTCGCTGCCGGGTTGGGAGCCGGCGGATTGGGCGCTTGCGCAAACGCGCAGCAAACCAGAATCAGGCCGAGAAGGGAAAGACGCATGGGAACCTCCTGGTGAAGCCGCCTCAGGCGGGCTACACAAGGATTCTACGCGCTTTGGGCGATATATTCCACCGGGGTCGCGTCGCGCCACAGCCGGTCGAGATCATAGTAGAGGCGCGACTTCTCGGAGAAAATGTGGACGACCACATCGCCGTAGTCCACCAGGATCCATTCGGCATTGTCGTAGCCTTCCACCGAAACGGGCAACTCCCCGCGCAATTTCATGAGGCGGGTTACCTCATCACAGATGGCTTGATTTTGGCGCTGGTTGGATCCGCTGCAAATGATGAAATAGTCCGCAAAGCTGGTGAGGGGGCGCAGGTCAAGCACCTTGACGGCGGAGGCTTTCTTGGCCTCGGCCGCGCGGACACATTCCAGCCAGGTCTCTGGCGAAGGCGGCTTCTGAGTTGGTTTCTTGCGGGGGGCGCGGACGGCCGGGGTGGTTCGTTTTTTGGTGGCGGCTTTCTTTTTAAGAACACGCGCAAAACGGACTCGCTCCGGCGCCTCGAAGACCGCGTGTTCCTCCCCGTTTGGTGCCGCGCCTCCGCGGCCTTTGCGCTTTTTAGGAACACGCGCAAAACGGAGCCCCGGCGCGACTGCGTTAGCGTGTTCCTCCGGGCCTTGGTGGCCCACGCCGGGCCCTTTGCGCTTGGTACTCACTCGTTGAGGTAATATTCTCCTAATTCGTATCGTACTACAATTGAAGGGAATGGGTCGAGTTCTGCTCTTTCTCGCGGCAGCGGTGTGGGCATGCGCCCAGGCCACGCCCGATGTGAGTCTAGCGGAACTGGAAGTCCAGCGCGTGCAGGCACTGGTCAAGGAGGGAGCGCTGCCGGGAAAGGCCCTTGTGAATGCCGAAGTTGCGCTGGCCGAAGCGCGAGATAGTGAAATCCTTCAATCCACGCTGTATGCGCAATTGAAAGTAGAGGATCTCACCGAAGAGCAGACTGCGAAGATGCTGGCGGCGGCGGCCAGGCAGCTGGACCGGCAGCGGGACAAAGTGGCCCAGATACAGAGCTTGGTTGAGCAAGGCGCGATGGCGCGCACAGGCTTGACTCCCTACCTGGAAGAGTTGGATCGCCGGCGACACCTGCATGAAGAGGCTGCCTCGCGGGCGCGCGTGTTTGAGCAGATGGCCGCCATCGTGCGTGCTGAGCAGGAGTTGGCACTGCGGCTGGAGGAGGCCCCTCAGGATGCTTCTCAATTTGCTGAGCGCTTTGACGGAGAAGGCGTATTATCGAGCGCCCATCTGCGAATGACAATTCTCGCCTATGAACGCGAGTTCGGCTGGCCGATGCCCATTAGCGCGCGCGGGGAAACGGCCCTGCACCGATCGCTGGGATTCGATCACCGGGGAAGAGTGGACGTGGCGTTGTATCCGGATTCGAAAGAAGGCGCATGGTTACGGAGGCATCTGGAGTTTCTGCAAGTGCCCTACTACGCCTTCCGCGGGTTTGTTCGCGGGAAATCGACTGCGGCGCACATACACATCGGACCGCCCAGCGGCCGGATCAAGAAGACCGATTAAGACAGGACGGGGGAGGGGACCGACGATGGGGCAGCCACAGTTGCGCGTACTGATACCGGAACAGCAGATCCAGGAGCGGATACGGGAGCTCGGCCAACAGATTGCGGCGGATTACCCGGACGGTCCCATTTACCTGGTGGGGATTTTGAAGGGCGCCTGCATTTTCCTGAGTGATCTGGCGCGCGCGATCCCGAAGCCGGTGCGGCTCGATTTCATGGGGATATCGAGTTATGGCAGAGGTAAAACTTCCTCCGGCGAAGTCAAGGTGACCAAGGATCTGGATCTGTCCGTGGAAGGAATGGACATCCTGATCGTCGAGGACATCGTCGACACCGGAGTGACGCTTACCTATCTCACGCACCTCTTGGATCAACGCAAACCACGTTCGATCAAGATTGCGGCGCTGCTCGACAAGCCATCGCGCCGGCTGCGGCCGGTGGAGGCGCGCTATGTCGGCTTCTCCATACCGGATGAATTTGTGGTGGGCTACGGGCTCGACTACGCCGAGGATTATCGTAATCTGCGGGACATCTGCGTTTTGGAAAACTAGAACTTGTAGCTGAGTTCCAGATAGCCCAAAGACCCGTCCTTGCCCTTTGGATAAATGGAGGTGATGACGGACTTGCCGATGGCGTAGCCATAGTAGGCGCTGAGGGAAAGCTTCGCATTGACCGAATAGTCCAGACCTGCATCGATCAGGTTGGCAAGGCTCCGCGCACCATTGCTGGGGCGTCCAATATAGCCGAAGCTCCAAGGTTGAAAAGCGCCGCCGCCGAGATACCAGAGGTCCCTGGCGCTGGTGAGCCGGAGCGCATGAAACTCACTGCGGATCTTTACCGCACGGTGCGGCCGCAGAGTCAGCATGCCGGACATGTCCTGGTTGTTCATCATGTTGAAGAACGGGAACCGTGCGTAGGGCCGCGGGGTTGGAAGAATCTGGAAAAAGGTCTGGTGCTTGTCATCGGTTGGATCTTTGTCGCCCGTACTGTAGGAATATCCGCCGTTGATCCATGGTTTCAGACGAGGCAGGATTTTCGGCTGCCAGCCGGCCTCCACTGCGTAGATGGCTCCGGAGTGATCCTGGCGGCCCCATCGCCCTGTCTGCAACGCTCCCCACGCCAGGAAGTCCACCGGTCCGGCGGAGGTCGGCGCGGTGTGCAGATAGTGGCCGCCAAAGGTGCCGACGCGAATGTTTGCGATATTGCCGCGGCGCGCCGCCGCCGATTGATTGTCGGTGAAAACAATGTTGCGCCAGTCGTGATAATAGATGCCAAACAGGCGCCATTCCCCAGCGCTCTTGGCGCGTGGAACTTGGCCGGTTGCGGCTAGGTAGCCAAAGGCAGTATGAAGATTGCCCCACCCATCCACCTGAAAGACGCCGCGCGTGGGCAAAGCTCCGACGAATGTGAGATTAAACTTTGGAAGATTGTAGACGTAATGCGCGCCGTCAAAACTACGCATGATGTGAGTGAATCCAAAAGTGCCGATCAGGCGCTGCGGAACACGTTCCCGCTTGAGCGCGGCCAGAGTGGGATCGGCGGGAGTTGCTTCGGTTCCATCGTTGAACTCAAACCTGCCGAGGCGCAGGCTCTGAGCCTGATCACCGAACAGTTCTTTCAACCGGACAAAGGCCTGCTTGGGAAAAATCAAGCCGGCATCGCGGCTGTTCTTGTTCGCGGAATAGTAGTTGCCGCCGAGGCCGAATTGCAGTTGCGGGGCTGGCGCGATCGCGTCGTTCGGCAAGCGCAACAGGAATGGCGCGGCGAATTCGACTTGCCAGTCAAAGGACTTCCTCTGCTGGCTGAACCCAAAACGCAGAATATTGCCTGAGAAGGCATAGCTCTCATTCGCTTCGCCCTGGAACCAGTTCCAACCTTCCAGGCGCGTCCGGAAGCTGCCTTGAAAGACGACGTTGCCAATCTTGATCGGCTGGGCGGCGGGGGCCTGCGCCATCAAAGGCAGGCCGGCAAGTAGAATAGCGCCCAGGCGAATCCGCTGTTTCTGCTTGGCCATTGTATCGCTGCTGAGCGGCAGTCTGATTCTATCCCGGGTGTTCAAGCCTCATTTTAACCAAGCAGGTCCGGATAACAGAGTGACCTTAGTCACAGAGAAAGGGTTATTTGCGGAAAAGGTATACGGCCACTTCGGCGTTCAGGTTGGGAAGCAACGAGACCTCCTTGTGACCAGATAAGAAAATACGTTTTTCGAGCTTCCATCCTTGGGCGGAGGTGAGCCGTTCGAAGTCATCGACAGTGAGGAAGTGGATGTTCGGAGAATCGTACCAGTCGTAAGGAAACAGTTCCGTTTTCGGAGCTCGGCCGCTCATCAGGTGGGACCAGCGCACCTTCCAGTGGCCGAAATTCGGGAACGCGACAATGGCGCTGCGGCCCACGCGAAGCATCTGGCGCAACACCTCCAGCGGATGCAGTGTCTGCTGCAGTGTTTGGCTGAGAATCACGTAATCAAAGGCCTGGTCAGGATATCCAGCGAGGCTATGCTCGATGTCGCCCTGATAGACCGACACGCCGCGTGCGATGGCAACGCGCACCTTGGAGCCGCTGATCTCCACGCCGCGCGCTTGCACCTGCTTGTGCTCCACCAGCCAGGCAAGCAATTCCGCTTCTCCACAGCCGAGGTCCAGCACCATGGAGCCGTGCTCGACGATATCGCTGATGATGGTGTAGTCGCTGCGGCCAAGAATGTCGCGCACCTTGGTGGTCATCGGCGGGAGGCCTCCTTGAAGGTCTGCGCAAGGAATCCACCCACCATCTCGGCTTGATCCTTCACTTCAACCAGGAATGCGTCGTGGCCATAATTCGATTCCAGCTCACAATAGGCCACATCGCGATTGCGCCCGCGCAGGGCGTTCACAATCTCCTGGGATTGATAGCTCGGATAGAGCCAGTCGGAGGTGAAGCTCAGTACAAGAAAGCGGCAAGTGGCCCGTTCCAGCGAAGCGGCCAAGGAGGGGTACCCGGCGCTGAGATCAAAATAATCCATTGCCTTGGTGATGTAGAGATAGGAGTTGGCGTCAAAGCGGTCCACGAACTGCCTGCCGCGGTAGCGGAGATAGTTTTCCACTTCAAAATCGACGGAGAAATCGTAGCCGAACCTGTCT
>ORMF011889435.1_pt1 | contig 25432 bp, 19 predicted proteins | sample 1779871 | NCBI WGS metagenome assembly ORMF01 (sample SAMEA104232316, study PRJEB22302) | groundwater metagenome | biome: forest; feature: aquifer; material: groundwater | place: USA | collected 2011-08-07 | depth 5.4 m | reverse complement strand
GGCGGCAGATTCCAATGCCAAACGATCTGTCGCCCCTCCGGGGCTGGGGTGTCTTATTCCTGCCGGTCCCACGGCTTACGCCGTGGGCTATTATCTACCGCCCCTCCGGGGCTGAACAGAATCGCTATACAGCAACTCTGATGGTCTAGTCAGATTCGCGCTCGTGGATCCATAGGCAAGACCACGCGATCGATGACCAAGGCGGTGTTGGTTGCCATTGGGCTTGGGGCACCAAAAGCCGCAGAGTTTGAAAATCGCAAACTCTGCGCTACCGGAACGGGATCGCTATACATCAAAGATGAAAATGGTTTAATTTTCAGGTCTTTTACGGGAGCATTCCTGTAGTGTTTCGTTTCGGTACGAACCCGACCGGGATTCGAGTTACTTCTTTCAGAGACTTGATATCCACTACCGAGACGTCGTTCGTCACGGCGTTGGCCACGTAGGCGGTCTTGCCGTCGGGCGTGAGCGTTACCCAGGCGGCGCCTTTCCCGCCGAGTTCGGCTCCTCCCAGCAGTTTCAAATCCGGAAGCGAGTACGCGTAGAGGGCATTGTTGATCCTGCTGTCCACCACCAACGTTTTGCCATCCGAGGTGACGGCCATGCCGTGCGATGGATCGGCACCCGCCGTGACTGGCTCCTTCCCTGGAGGTAAGTCGGGGTTCTGAATGCGTTTGATTTCCTTGTGCGTCGCAAAATCCACGACCGCGAATCCGTTCAGACCGGACATTTGAACGAAGATCCACTTGGTGGAGCCGTCGGGATTCGTCGATAACGTCATGGGACGGACGCCTAAGTCCATTTGAAGCGTCCACGCGGGCTGGTCGGTCTGCGTGTCGATTACGTTCACCGACTTTCCCGCGATGGAACCGGCAACCACGTACTTGCCGTCCGGGGTGACGTAGGGGTTGTGGATGGGTCCCATTGTCCGGACGGTCTTGACGTCCTCCAGCGAGGCGGTGTCAATCACGTCAACCCCACCGGGCGCTTGGGCGATCGCAACATAGACTTTCCGGCCATCGGGAGTCACCGTGATATTGTTGGGGTGGCCGCTCAGAGGGATTCGTTTGATCACCTTGAGAGTCTTCCCGTCGGCGACGTCGAGCGTGCTCTCCGCTTCATCACTGATGTAGATTCGGGTGCCGTCCGGGGCTACCGCAACTCCGTGGTTCACTTCGATTCCCGTGATCTCTCCCACCACCTTATTCGAGACGGGATCAATGATGAGGACGTTGTCCCCGGCGCTGTTGGATTGGATAATCCGAACCTTCATCGGCGCGGCTCTCAGGGACAATGTGGACAGGACCATCGCGGCCAAAATCGTGAGAAACGGACAAAACATCTGCTGTTTCGTCATGGCCGTCAAACCTCCTCCCTGCCAGTTAAATTTGATTGGGTTTACTCGACGCTATTTCAAGGTCGCCCCAAACACCCATGACTTCAAAGTTTGCCATTCCGGATCGCTCTGCGAATTGAAGTGCTTGCCTCCACCATGGAAGAAATCGCCACCAGCCTGTTCGGCGAGCGGATGGATGAGGAGTGGGCTCTTCAAGCTGCCGGGCACCACCACTTTCTGTACCGACTCGAAGTTCTTGCGCGACTCCTCTTCGTTCCAGGTTTTGCTCCCAGGTGAGAGCGGCTCCAAGTGTAATGCCGAGTTGTTCACCGCATGGCACGCAACACATCGAGCGTGGCCCGGTCGCTTGGCAAGGAAGATGGGCTGTACCTTGGTCTTGAAGAACTCGAAATTCAACGGCCCCGATCCGGCGGAGGAAGAAACGGGCGGGTTCCCCTCCGCCTGCGGCTTCGATTGAGAAAGGCGGCCCAGGGCCCTCAACGACCCGGCCGCCGCGAAGAACACACACGACACGAGGAGCAGATAGGACGACGTCCTCTTCACTCGGTGCACGGAATCCTCCGGAGCATTAATTTGGTTGGACAGATAAAGATTGTACTCTACGCCGTGGCGAAAGCGCATGTCAATTAGAGCTAAGAACCAGCAGCAGCTTCCAACTTTGATAGAATGTTATTAGAAGCATATGCAAAAAAGGGAGCTAATCGGGCTTTCCGAAAGCGCGATGGCGGAGCTGTTCGAAGCGCTCCGGGAGCGGCCGTATCGCGCCCGGCAGCTCTTTCAGGCCCTCTACAGGGAAGGGCGGCGAGACTTTTCGAGGATCACTACGTTTCCCGCGCGGTTGCGTCAGCGGCTCGGCGAAGAATTCCAAGCTACGCTGCCGCGGATCGAGAAAAAGTTCGTCAGCACCGATGGGACCTCGCGCTACCTGCTGCGGCTCGCCGATGGCAAGGAGGTCGAGACGGTTCTGATGCCGGAGCGGGATCGGGATACGCTGTGCATCTCGACGCAGGCCGGATGCGCCGTCGATTGCAAGTTTTGTCTGACTGGCGTCCTGGGTTTCCAGCGAAATCTCGATCCGGGAGAGATTGTGGGACAGGTGCTGCTGTTGATCGAGCAACACAAGCTGCAAAACGAGCAGCGGCGGGACCCAGATACAGAAGCGGCGGGAGCCGAGGCCGAGGTCGCAGCCGCGAAGAAAGACGACAAGCGGAGGGTGAATCTGGTCTTCATGGGGATGGGAGAACCGCTGCTGAACTATGCGAACGTGGTCGCAGCGGTGAAGCTGCTCTCGGACCCCCAGGGCATGGCGCTGTCGCTCGTCCACATGACGCTATCGACCTCGGGAATCGTACCGGGGATTGAAAAGCTGGGCGCGGAAGCCATCCGGCCGAGGCTCGCGATCTCGCTCAACGCCACCACCGACGAGGTGCGCGACCGCATCATGCCAATCAACCGCAAGTGGCCCATCGCGGAACTGCTCCGGGCCTGCCGGGAATTTCCTCTGCACCCGCGCGAGCGGCTGACGTTTGAATATGTCCTGCTCGATGGCGTGAACGATACGCCGGAGGACGCCGCGAGGCTCGGCAAGCTGCTCGGAAAAATTTCCGCCAAGGTAAACCTCATCGGATTGAATCCCGGCGCGGAGCTGCCGTTCCGCACTCCTCCCGACGAGCGGATATTGCGTTTTCAGCAGACCGTGATTCGAAGCGGTGTCCCGGCATTCATACGCAAACCGCGCGGCCGGGATATATTTGCCGCCTGCGGGCAGTTGAAGCTCGCGGATACCGCTGCGGTGGAACATCTGCGGAGTGCGGAGACGGTTCGCGGATAGCGGGGATAATACTGGGAACAAAGAATCTCACGGCTGGTTGCCCGCGATATAATCCGTGAGGGCCAGGCTCGAATAGCTCCGCAGCAGGCCCTGGTCGTAGTCCTTGAGGAACACTTTCATCTTTTGGAGCACCGTGATCATGCGATGTCCGGGAATATGGGCCGGATGATTCGGCAAGCCTCCTCGAAGAGCGCGAATGAAGACGCTGCGGTCGTCGATGGGCATCTGCCGGATGTTTTCGGCAAAGGCATCGTATACACGGTCGCCGAAGAGGAACTCTTCGACGTTCGACGTATAGTACGCCGAGAGCGTATAGCCATTCTCCTTCAAATAATCTGCGACAACGGCCAGCGCCTTGGTACCGGCGAAGTCTCCCACGACGGGAATAATCCGGTTGTTGCGTTGCAAATTTCTGACGACATTGTAATCCTGCTCCGACGCCAGAAAATTTCCGAGCTTCCCGTTTAGGTCTTTCGCCATCACCAGGTCCGCCAAGTCCGGAAAGCCGCCGTAAAACATTCCCGCCGCGCCGGCAAAACGGAACGAGATGTGCATGCTGGCTGCTTCGAAAGCGCGGTAGACCTTTTCGAGCATTCCCTGATCGCGCTCCGAGAGCGGAATCTCAAAATCCTTCTCGATGGTCTTGCGAATCGCCGCCAGATTTCTTTCGTAGACGCCCTCGGGAGTTTTCGCCTCGCTGAAGTACTCCACCAGTTCGCCGATCGGCGCTCCAGGGCCGGGCGCGGATTTCCCTTCCGTAGTTCTGTCCAGCGGCTTGCTAAGCAGCAGCGAAAGAAAATGGGCCGGGTCCGGCTCCATCTGGAAAATCGCCTTGTACATGAGATGCTGGATGATTGCCTGGCGGCGAATGTCCACGATGAAAGCGATCTCGGGACGGATTTTCGCGATGTAAGTAAAGTTCTGCTCCGGACCGACGCCAAGGTACGCGCCTCCTGTTACCTTCAATTGCTTCAGCTTGTCGATGACATGCAAGTACGAGGTTTCATTCGAGACATAGTTGTCGGAAAAAAAGTTTCCCTCTTCCTCGGAAAAGGTGCGGACCATGCGCGAGAAATCCGCCGCGCTGATGGCGGTTTTCCTGGCCGCCGATGGTGGCGTGGACGGCACCCCGGATTGCGCCGAGGCCGCGCGCACAAGGACCACGGCAAGCAGCAAAAATCCGATGAGCGGACGCAGGAATAGGCAATTCCTCCTGATGAACGGATTCGGAACGTAAGAATCCATAGAAAAGTTGGGTCTCTTTGCCAGAGCTGGCGGCCGTTACGGCTCGTCTGCCGTAATTATGTGCGATGTCACCATGCTCCCGTAGCTCGTGTAAAGGCCCGCGTCGAAGTCTTTCACGAAGTCCGTCATTTTCTGGAGCACCGTGTTCATTCGATTTCCAGGCACGCGGCCGGAACGCCATCCGACGCGGGCGCCCCGGATGAAGACGCTCTGGTCGTTGATGGGCAGCTTCTTGATGTTTTCCGCAAAGGAGGGAAAGACACTGTCGCCGAAAAGGTACTGCTCCACATTCGAAGTGTAATAGGCCGAGACAGTGTAGCTGTTTTCTTTCAGGTAATCCGCCACGGCGGCCAGCGCTTTGTCTCCGGCGAAGTCTCCGACTACGGGAATGATCCGGTTCTTGCGGTGAAGATTCCGGACAAAATCGTAGTCTTCCTTCGTCGCCAGAAAATTTCCCAGCTTGCCGTGGAGGTCGGTGGTCAGAATCAAATCCTTCAGAGTGGGGAATCCTCCGTAGTAGCCTCCTCCATATCCTCCACCGGCCCAGCGGGTGGCGATGCGAAGGTTGGCCTGGCGAAACGCGGTATAAACGTGCTCCAGCAACTGTACATCGTGCTGCGAGAGGGGAAATTCGAAATCCGTCTCAATCATCTTGCGGATGGCGGACAGGTTCTCGGCAAATACGGATATCGGCGAAGCCCGGTCGGTAAAATACTCCAGCACCTCCTCGATCGGCGCATCCCGCCGCTGCGCTTCCTTCGCCTCCAGCGGCTTGCTGAACAAGAGCGACAGGAAATGCGCCGGGTCGGGCGCCATCTGGAAAATCGCCTTGTACATGAGGTGCTGAATAATCGCCTCGCGCCGGATGTCCACGATAAAAGCGATCTCCGGATGGATCTTGGAAATGTAAGTAAAATTCTGCTCCGGGCCGACGCCGATGTAAGCGCCTCCCGTGACGCCCAACTCTTTCAGCTTGTCGACAACATACAGGTAGGCCGTCTCATTCGAGATGTAATTATCGGAAGGGAAGTTGCCCTCCTCCTCGGAAAAAAGGCGGACCAGGCGGGAAAACTCCGCCGCTGGGATCGCGTTCTTCGGAGCCGCCGCCTTGCGGGCTGCGGCCTGACTGGACTGCGCTGCGGCTGCGCCTGCCATCGAAAGTGCAAGCAGCAGAATTCCCAGGAGTCTGCGAACGGGTAGAGCGTCGTTCTGGAATAGCGAATTCGTCAGCCAGAGTCTCTTCATCTGATCTCCCCTAAGCAACAGTTCACACCGGTCGGAATCGCGCCAAGTTGTTCCACGCCAAGCGAGCCTCATCCAAGTTCCGAGAATATGAGGCCATAGTGCACGATCCCCGCGTGCGCCGTCAACAAAAATGTCAGCTTGTCCTTCCCCAGTTTTGAAAAGCGCTCGCAGTCAACTCTTGGCCCCGGAGGGGCCGACCGTGAATAGCCGTAGGTTTCAACCTACGGGAAAAGGATAAGAGCAGGATGACCAACCCCGGAGGGGTTGTCCTTCTGTCCGGCCCCTTCGGGACCGAACCTCTCTGTAAATTCGTGCTCCGTAGGTTGAAACCTACGGCTATTCACAGGAGTGCCCTTCGGGCAATGTAACCAACACTGGGGAGGCAAGAAATGTCAGCGAAGCAACTCGAGATTTATTGCAGCCGGCGGATCTTCCCGTGAAGCGCGCCCCGAAGCACGATGATTCGGCCCGGCGGAATAGATGTTGGCTTCCGATTAGACTAATGGTACAATAAAATGACTATATAGTCAGTTTGGTGAGGAAACCAGTGCCGGCGGCTTCGAAAACAAAGCATGACGTTCTGACCGAATTCCGCTGCGCGGAGATTCTCCAGGCCGGGCGGAAGGTCTTCGCCAAGAAGGGCTTCGAGCAGGCGACGGTGGACGACATCGCCTCGGCCGCCCGCGTCGCCAAGGGGACACTCTACCTTTACTTTCGCTCCAAGCGCGAAATCTATCTCGAAGCGCTGAAGCACGACATCCTGGCGCTGCACGAAGAGACCGACCGGCGCATCCGGGCTAGCGAAGGGGCGGCGGCAAAACTTCGGGCTTTCATCGCCACACGCGTCGAGTACTTCGAGCGGAACCGCGACTTCTTCCGGATTTATTATTCGGAATTCGCCAACTTCTTCGTTCCGCTGGCCCACCCTTCGATGGGTCTGCGGGAGCTTTACCTGCGGCAGGCCCGCAAGCTCGAAGACCTACTCGAACAGGCGGTCGAGCAAGGCGAAATTCGGGCCATTCGTCCGCGTTCCACGTCTCTTCGCCTCTATGACATGACCCTCGGTCTCATCTCCGAGCGCTTGCTGGGCTGGTCGAAAGCTTCGGTGGCAGCGGATATCGATACGCTTTTCGAGCTCCTGTGGAAAGGAATCGAGCCGGTCGGCGGGAGAAAAGCGAAGCGCAAACAAGAAAGCAAAAAATGAAAGCAAAGGTCATGGTTCATTCGAAAGCAAACAGGATGGTAATGGCGGGTCTGTTGACCGCCATTGTTGTTGCGCCCGTAGGTTTGTTTTTTTCTTGTATGGCGCAGGACGCTGGGCCACTCGTGGCACGCCAGAGAGCCGGCGCGTCGGCGGCTCCCGATGGAGAAACTTTCTGGCCGGGCGCCGCGTTGCAGAATCCGTTTCTCGGCTCCGTGCCGTCGGGAGAACAGCCGACCGAGGAGATGGCTCTATCCTTGGCGGATGCGATCCAGCGCGGGCTGAAGTTCAATCTGGGGCAACTGCTGGCGCGGCAGGCGACGAGGGCCGCCGAGGGAGAGCAATGGCAGGCGCGCAGCGGCCTGCTTCCAAACATCACGGCGCGCACCACCGAATCGGTGTTGGAAAACAACCTGGCCGCCTTCGGCTTCTCGGGCTTTCCCGGCATTACGAACACCATTGTCGGCCCGTTCGGAATTTTTGACGCTCGTGTGTACTTGACGCAGTCTGTTTTTGACTGGTCGGCGCTGAGCAACGCGAGAGCGGGGGCGGAGAACCTGAAGGCCGCCAATTTGTCTTATGACAACGCTCGGGACGTGGTGGTGACGGTGGTTGCGAGCCAGTATCTGGAAGCCGTCGCCGGCTCCAGCCGCATCGAAGCCGCGCAAGCCGAACTCAATACGGCGCAGGCCCTCTTCGATCAGGCGACCAGCTTCAAGCAGGCCGGAGTAGTTCCCGCAATCGAAGTCTTGCGCGCTCAAGTGGAAGTCCAGGCGCGGCGGCAGCGGCTGATCTTTTTTCAAAACGAATTTGAGAAACAGAAGCTCTCGCTGGCCCGTTCGATTGGTCTTGCCGAGCGGCAGCCGTTCCGGCTCGCAGACCAGATTCCCTACGCGCCGTTTCCTCCGATGACTCTGGATGAAGTGCTGGGCCGGGCTTTCCGCGAGCGCCCGGACATTCAAAGCGCCGAGGCCGCGCTGCGCGCCTCCGAGCAGGCCAAGAAGGCCGCCGAGGGAGAGCGGCTTCCTTCCGTTTCCGTCAGCGCCGATTTCGGGGACATCGGTGCGAGGCCGGGCAGCTCGCACGAGACGTTCTCCGCCACCGCGAGTCTTCGCATCCCCATCTTCCAGGGCGGGCGCGTTCGCGGAGAGATTATGGAGGCCAGCGCGCGCATCGAGCGGCAACGGGCGCAACTGCAGGACCTCCGCGGCCGCATCGAGCACGAAATCCGGACCGCATTCCTGGACTTGAAGGCTTCGGGAGAACGCGTCGAAGTCTCGCGAAGCGCGGTAGATCTTACTCAGCAGGAGCTGGAACAGGCGCGGGACCGCTTCGCAGCGGGCGTCGCGGGAAACATCGAGGTTGTTCAGGCACAGGAGTCCGTCGCAGCGGCGCACGAAAACTTCATTGCCAGCACCTACGCCTATAACCTGGCGAAGACCTTGCTGGTCCGCGCCCTGGGCGGCGCCGAGAAAAGCTACAAACAATTTCTGTTAGGGGAGTCGCAATAATGGGAGAGACAACGCAGACTGAACCGAGGGAGAGCGCCCCGCCAAATCCCGCCCAGAATACCGGAACGGCTGGCGGTCGCTCGCCGGGAATCGCCGAGCCCAAGGCGGAAGCCATCGGTCGTCCGCATGCCGTGGCGATCTTGCTGGGCTTTGTCGTCATCCTTGCGGTGGCCGGTTTCTTCCTTTGGAAATACTACTCGATCCGCGAATCGACCGATGACGCCGAGATCGAGGGACACATCCACCCGATCAGCGCTCGAGTCGGCGGAACCGTCACCGCTGTCCGCTTCCACACCAACGAGTTCGTGGAGAGCGGACAGGCGCTGGTCGAGATAGATCCCAAGGATTACCAGGTCGCCGTGCAACGCGCTGAGGCGGATTTGGCCGAGGCCGAGGCGGCGCTGGCCGGTAGCAGGATCAGCGTGCCGATCGCAGCCACCAATACATCGAGCGAGGTTTCCGGTGCGGAGGCGGGGATCGAGGAAGCCCGCGCGAACCTCTCGTCGTCTGAGAAAGATGTTGCCGCGGCGGAAGCCAGACTCCGCGCCGCCGGCGCCCGGATTCAGGAGAGCCAGGCCAACGCGCAAAAAGCCGTCCGCGATCTCGACCGCATGAAGCTGCTGATTTCGAAAGACGAGATCTCCCAGCAACAGTTCGACTCGGCCGTGGCCGCCAACGATTCCCTTCGTGCGGCGGTGGAATCGGCCCAAGCTGATGCGGCCGCATCGGAGCAGGCATTGCGGGCGGCTCAGAGTCACGTGGAGCGCGATCGTGCCCGGCTCTCGAAGGCCCAGGCCGAGGCCCGATCCGCCGGAACAGCGCCGCAACAGATGGCGCTGATCCGTTCGCGCGCCGACTCGGCCGCTGCGCGCGTGCAGATGGCGAAAGCGGCGCTCGAGCAGGCCCGGCTGAATCTCAGTTACACCACCATCCGCGCTCCCCTCGGCGGCCAGATCAGCAAGAGGAACGTGGAAACGGGACTGATCGTGCAACCGGGGCAGCCTCTGTTTGCGATCGTTTCGTCCGAAGACATTACGGTGCAGGCGAACTTCAAGGAGACCCAGTTGAAAAATATCCGTCCGGGCCAGCCCGTCACGGTTTCGGTCGATGCCTTCGGCGGCCGGAAATACCGGGCTCATGTCGACAGCATCTCAGCGGCCACCGGAGCCAAGTTCAGCTTGCTTCCTCCCGAGAATGCCACGGGAAACTACGTGAAGGTGGTGCAGCGGATTCCGGTGAAGATCACCTTCGAGCCGGGCCAGGACCCAGAGCATCTCCTGCGCCCCGGAATGTCCGTTGTGCCGACCGTCATGACCAAATAGGAAAGGCCCGCCGCCGTGGACGAATCTCCGGAAACCAGGCCGCATGTCAACCCGTGGCTTGTCGCCGTGGCGGTGATGTTCGGCACCTTCATGGAGGTGCTCGACACCACGGTGGTGAACGTGTCACTGCCGCACATCGCGGGAAGCCTGTCGGCGACCATCGAGGAAGCCACCTGGGTGCTCACCTCGTATCTGGTCGCAAATGCGATTGTGTTGCCGCTGACGGGTTGGCTCGCGAATTTTTTCGGGCGCAAACGGATGTTGCTGACAGCCGTAGCAGGATTCACGATTTCGTCGCTATTGTGCGGTCTGGCACCGAGCCTTCCACTGCTGGTCTTCTTTCGAGTGCTCCAGGGGCTCTGCGGAGGGTCTTTGCAGCCGCTGTCGCAGGCGGTGTTGCTCGAAACCTTCCCGGCGGAAAAGCGCGGCGCCGCGATGGGCTTCTGGGGACTGGGCATCGTCGTGGCGCCCATTCTCGGCCCGGTTCTGGGAGGATGGGTCACGGACAGCTATAGCTGGCGATGGGTGTTTTACATCAACATTCCGGTGGGCATCGCCTCGATGCTCATGATTCAGGAATTCATCTTCGATCCGCATTATATTAAGCGGGCTACTTCGCGGATCGATTATTGGGGCATCGGAATGCTGGCGGTGGCGATCGCCGCCTTGCAGATCGCGCTCGACAAAGGCCAGCAGGAAGACTGGTTTTCCTCCAACTGGATCACGTCCCTGGTGGTGGTTTCGGCCGTGATGCTCGCGGTCTTCCTGATCTATGAGCTGAGGACGCCGCATCCGGTTGTGAACCTGCGTGTCTTCAAAAACGCGACGTTTCGGACGGGAACGCTGATGATGACGCTGCTCGGTTTTGGCCTCTATGGAGGCCTGGTCCTGCTGCCGATCATGTTGCAAACGCTTTTGGGCTACCCCGCGTACGAGGCCGGCATGGCCACTTCTCCGCGCGGGATTGGATCTTTCATCGCCATGCCGTTGGTCGGCTTCATCATGGCAAAGCTCGATCCGCGAAAGCTCCTGGCCATTGGACTGACGGCCACGGGGATGACGTACTTCATGTTTGCGAGGATGAATCTGGATGTGGGCTATTGGAATATCTTCTGGCCGCAAATCATCCAGGGAACCGCACTCGCTCTGGTCTGGGTGCCGCTGACGACCTCCACGATGGACCCCATCCCCAGGGAAGAAATGGGTAACGCAACCAGCATATATAACCTGATGCGAAACCTGGGCGCGAGCGTCGGAATCGCTACCGTGACCACGCTCCTGGCGCGCCGCCAGCAGGTGCACTTGAATGTCCTGAGCGCCCGCATCAATGCTTACGACCGGCCTCCGGCCGTCTTCCTGGAAGGGATTCGCAATGGGCTGATCCGGGGTGGAGTGGACGTTTTCACGGCGACTCGCCAGAGCTATGCCGCGCTCAATGGCGTTGTTCAGCGGCACGCCGCGATGCTTACCTTCGTCGAGATTTACTGGATCCTCGGCGCGGTCTTTATCGTTATGATTCCCCTGATTCTTCTGATGCGTCGCCCGACACGGGCCGGCGCCCCGGTGGCGGTGGAGTAGCCTCCTGGGGCGGATCAGCAACCTTGGACGTCGCGATATCGGGATCGACCCGGAGCGGTTCCGGCAATGGAGCTTCCGGCCGAAGATAATACTTGGTCAGCTCCGACTCCAGAATCCGGAAGGCCGATTCGGGATCGTCGGCGAACTGGAATAGTTCCAGATCGCTCTTGCTGATGGTGCCGTGGCGCAGGAGCGCGTCGAAGTTGATTACCTCATGCCAAAACTGGGTGCCGTAAAGAACGATGATGATTTTCTTGTTCAGCTTCTGAGTCTGGGTCAGCGTCAAAATCTCAAGCAACTCATCGAGCGTTCCGAAGCCTCCGGGAAATGCCACCATCGCTTTGGCGAGATAGGCGAACCAGAATTTGCGCATGAAGAAGTAATGGAACTGAAATCCGAGCTGGGGAGTGATGTAAGGATTCGGCAGTTGCTCCATCGGCAGTCCGATATTTAGTCCGATGGTTTTTCCCCCGGCATCCTTCGCGCCGCGGTTGGCGGCCTCCATGATCCCGGGACCGCCGCCGCTGCATACCACGAAGCGCCGGGTGGGGTCCTGGAGGCTGCCGGACCATTCAGTGATGATCCGCGCCAGGGTCCTGGCGTCCCGGTAGTAGCGGCCGAGCGGACCGTTCTCCTCGATGCGCGCCGAGCCGAAAAACACCACGGTATCGCGAATCCGCTCGCGGCGGAAATGGGCGAGCGGCTCCAGGTATTCGGAGATAATGCGCAACGCCCTGGCGTCGGGGCTGTTGAGGAACTTCTCGTTCCGGTACGCTAACGGAACCTGGCCCTCCGGAGCCGGGGGTTCTGTACTCATCGGAGTTTACTCCCTCGAAGCTATTGCAAGACCCATTTCAAGGTATTGTAAGGGCACGGTTTCAACCGTGCCGAAAACACAGCACTTGAACCGCGGCTTCAGCCGCTGAGGGCCAACGACGCACCTCAGGGGCTAAAGCCCTCATCGTTCCCTCTGGTTTCGGCACGACTAAAGTCGTGCCCTTACGGCGCTCCGACGAGGTTATGCAACACCTTCTAGCCTGGTTATTCCGGATCGTCCCGTAATTGTTCGCGTCCGGTTGCTGTCGCGCTCCCGCGAAGACCTCACTTAACCTCGACGGCGTCGAGCAGCCGGCTCCAGCGCCGCGCCGTGCGGGATTTCCACGTCCCCTTGTGATAGGCGTAGCCGGCGATGAGCGGCACGGCGAGCGTCGCTTCGCTATAGACCATCTGCTCAAAAACCGTATCGACTTTCCCCCAGCTATGCGCTTCCTTCAAGGTGCTGCCTGAGAGCGCGCCGTCGCGCACGTCGGCCACGGTGACCTGGATGGCATATTTGTGCATCGGAACATCGGCGCCCAGGATATCGGCGGCGACGACGATGTCCTGCGCAAAGTTCTTGGGAACGCCGCCTCCCAGCATGAAGAGGCCAGTCTCGCCGGTTTTCAGCTTCAATTGCGTCAGCTCGGAAAAATCCTTGACGCTGTCGATGGTGACCTTGGGCCGGTCTCCCAGGGCCGCTTGATGCGCCAGCAGGCCAAAGCCGGCCGAGCAATCGCTGAAAGCGGGACAAAAAATGGGCGCCTGTTTGCGATGGGCTTCGAGGATGATGCTGTCGGAAGTCTTGCAGCCAACCCGCTCGAGATAGGCTCCCATCTCGGCGATAAATTCGCGCGAGGAGTAGGGCCGGGGAGCGAGCGCGTCGGCGATGATGCGAACGGTGTCGTCACAGATTCGCAGCTCCTCTTCGTCGATGAGGGTGTCGTAGATGCGGTCGATCTGAAGTCTCCGCAGCTCTTCGTCGTCGACGCCCGCCTTCAGCCGTTCCTCGGCGATATAGTGGCGGAAGCCCAGCGCCTCGAAGAAGTCCATATCGACAATATTGGCTCCGGTGCTGACAATGGCGTCGACCATGTTGTTGCGGAGCATCTCGACGAAGACTTTTTTGAGGCCCGAGCTGACCATGGATCCGGCCAGGCACAGGATGATGCCGCAATCGGCATCGCCCAACATGCGGTCCAGAATATCGGCCGCGCGGGCCAGGTCGCGGGCGCTGAAGGCCATCTCCCGCATCGCTTCGACCAGCGGCACGGTGTTGTACCGGGTGATATCGATATGTTCGACCGGATGTTTCAAATAATCCCGCTTCTCACTCATTCTGAACTCCTTTTCGGTCTGGCTGGATTCGTTCCGGGCTGTCGGAACGCAACCCGCTCTTTCCAAAATCGACCCTACGGCGGAATCCTTGTTATTACATTGCAGGAACGCGGTGTCAAGCGGCAAGGCGTTCCTTCGGGGATGCGCCTGGAATTTCGCGGCGTGTTTTTCTTGTCAATGGCAGCGGTTCTTTGGTAACATCGGCGCGGAGAGCACCCAGGGTAGTTCCAGCCCCAAGCAGATAAATATGTTTACGCGACGCGCCCGACTTCTATGGCTTGTGTTCGGGATCTCCGACCTGATCCTGCTCGCCATCTCCTTTGAAATCGCCTACTTGATCCGGTCGCACCTGCCGGATATGACGTTATTCTATCTCCCACCCGGCGTGGCGGCGGGCCTGCTGATCGTCGCCGGAGCGCTTTGGGGAATAACCGGCATGGCCCTGGGCGTGTACCGGCGAATGGAGTCCTTCGCCACCGGGCGCGTGGTTTGGAATACGCTCTACCAGTCCTTTTGGTTGACGGTGGTTCTGGCGACGGCGATCTATCTGTTCAAACTCGGGGAGATCAGCCGCGCCTTCATCGCATTATTCATCCTGGTCAATTTTCTGTTTCAGATTCTGTATCGTTTGTCGGCCGGCAAGATGCGCCGCTTTCTGCAGCGCGATTTCGACGGGCATAGTCATTTTCTCATCGTAGGGACGGGACCCAAGGCCGTTGAAGTCGCCCGCCTGATCGAGCGCAGCGTGGAACACGACGTTCGCGTGATGGGATTTGTCACAGAGTCGGAAGGAAGAGCGCCGGAGGCCAAGATTTTCGACCGTTATCCGGTGCACTCGCTCGACGAGCTGCCCCGAATGCTCGAGGAGCACATCATCGACGAGGTCATCTTCGCGGTTTCCAAAGGAGGCCTCGATAAGATGGAGGACATTCTGCTCACCTGCGAGGAGCAGGGCGTCAAGACGCGCGTCCTGGTGGACTTCTTCCCCCAGCTTCGCTCCGAGATCTCCCTGGACTTGCTGGGCGACCTTCCCTTGCTCACCTTCAGCACCACGCCGGAGAACGAGTATCTCCTGTTCCTGAAGCGCGTGGTGGACCTGGTGCTGGTGGTGATCCTGCTCACGCTCGGCGCTCCGGTGTTGATTTTGACGGCGATTCTCGTGAAGCTCAGCTCGCCCGGCCCGGCTATCTTCCGGCAACTGCGATGCGGCCTGAACGGGCGCAAGTTCTGGCTCTATAAATTCCGCTCCATGTCCCAGGACGCCGATCTCCAGCAGCACGAAGTGGCGCACCTGAACGAAATGGACGGCCCGGTTTTCAAGGCCTCGCACGATCCCAGGGTGACTCCCGTCGGCCGCCTTCTCCGCAAGCTCAGTCTCGACGAACTCCCGCAATTGTTCAACATCCTGAAAGGCGACATGTCGTTTGTCGGCCCGCGTCCACCGCTGCCGCAGGAAGTTGCGCGCTATGAAAAATGGCAGCGCCGCCGCCTCCGCATGAAGCCCGGCCTGACCTGCCTGTGGGCGCTCGAAGGCCGCAACCAGCTCAACTTCGCCCGCTGGATGTCGCTCGACATGGAGTATATCGATCACTGGTCGCTGGCTCTCGATTTCAAGATTCTTCTCCGCACGATTCCGCGCGTCCTTTCCGGCCGCGGCGCGAGTTGAGGGAATCCGAGCCGGGATCGTAAGCGAGCGGTCCCGGTTCAATCAGAGCCGCGACCGAAAGGGAGCGGTCACCGGCCTTCACGAGTTCACCGATCGTTCCTCAGGAGTAGCCCGTGGTAGAAAAACACATTCAAACCCGCACCGTCGAATTTTCGCTCGATGACGGAAGCATGGCTTCCGGTTTTGACGCTCGCCCCGCTTGCACGGGCGCCTGCCCCGGTGTCCTGATCATCCAGGAGTGGTGGGGCCTGAACGACCACATCAAGGACATCGCCTGCCGCCTGGCCCAGGAAGATTTCATCGCCCTCGCGCCGGATCTCTACGAAGGCAAGGTGACCAAGGACCCCCGGCAGGCCGGCGAATGGATGCAGCAACTCGACCGCGAGCGCGCTGTAAAAATTCTTCAGGGCGGCATGCGTTTCCTGCGGGAAAAAGAGCCGCTCTATGCCGAGCACATAGGAGTGATGGGATTCTGCATGGGCGGGAGCTTCGCATTGCTGCTGGCCTGTCGCGAGCCGTCGCTCAAGGCCGCGGTCCCGTTCTACGGCGACTTGCCCGAACCCGCCGATCAGTTGCGGAACATCCGCTGCCCCGTGCTGTTCTTCGGCGGCGGAAAGGATCAGTGGATCAACGCCGCCAAGATCGACCGGCTCAAAAAAGCCTTCGAACAGTACAAGGTCCACGGCGAAGTGCGCGTCTATCCAGACGCCGATCATGCCTTCTTCAACGACACCCGTCCCGACGTCTATAACCCCGCCGCCGCCCACGACGCCTGGACACGCGCCCTGGGCCTGTTTAGCAGGACGCTGAAGAGTTGATTCCGAGCCGCAAATCCGAGCCGCGCCCTGCGCCCCAGAGTCCGGGGCTACGGACGCCGGGGCGACCGGAAGGGAGCGGTCCCAAACTTAGTAACACAAGTGATAAGTGACGAGCCGAGCGCGGAACGGAGACGGAACAAGCGGCGGGACGCCCTGGTGTAAACTCGTGGGCATTGGTCCAACGGTCAGGATAGCAAGCCGGTGGAAACAGGAACATGAGAATCCATCCTTCCCTCGAAACGTCGCTGCTTCCCGTTTGCGCGCTGGCAGGGTTACTGTGCCTAGGCGTGCAGAGCCTCTCCAGCCGGCTGGCCGCGCCACAGCAGCCCGGCACGTCGGAGGGTGGCCGGATGGAAGACGCCGAGCAGCGCGTCGGACCATTTGCTATCGCTGGTCAGAACTATTCCGTCGTGCTGCACCAGAAGCGCCTTCCGAGTGCGAGCGACCCCGCACTCGCTCAGACTTTGGCCGCCGTGGAAATCCGCGATGCCGCCGGAAATGTCTCCTACCAGAAAACTTTTTCGTATGCGATTCAGCAAGGCCGCTTCCAGCGGAGCCTTTCCGCCTCCGCGCAACTAGTCACGGGAAAGACCGGCGCGGGACTCGTGATCCACTACCGCGAGCAGACGGCATCGGCACAGGCGGGCGTGGCCCGAGCCAGCGAGTCCTGGCAATTGTTTGGGATGGTGAACGGCAAGCTTGCGCCTCTCAGTAAACCCCTGCCCCTTGGCGAGGGCATGGCGGGCGGCCCGTTCATGGGCGTCATGATGAGAGCCGCGAATGGCCAGGTATCCGTGATCAGCCAGCCCGACACCATTGAAGTGCGCGCCTGGGCTGGAAACTTCTCCGTCTTCGTGCCGCTGCGCATGGACTGGAACCACGGCGGATTAACCCAGGGGCAACGCTGCATGGAGATGATCGGCGGCGGGTTGCAAGAGACCGGCTGCGACATGCGCGTGGAGGCAGTCCGCAGACCGTCCGGCGATGAATACACCTTCGCGCGCCTCTTTGTCGAAGCCAACGAAAACATGGGCAACCCGGATCATGTGGTGCTGCAAAAGGATTCCAAGGTGGAAATCCTTGGGTCCAGAGCTATCGTCACGTGGAAGGAAAACGGCGAACTGATTCAGCCGGAAATTTCCGGCGTCTGGCTGCACCTGCGAATCGACGATCGCACCGGATGGATCCACGGCGAGGAAGATTTTGCCGCGGTCGGTTTGCCCGCCGGGAATCCCGCGCCATGAGAACCCTTCGATATGCGGCTGTCGGCCTGTTGGCCGTCGAGGCGAGCGTGCCGCCGCGCTGAGTGAGGTAGCCACGGCACGATTTTTGTGCCGTGGGCACGTTCCGAGATCGTTTCGACCTACGAACCCACGGCACAAAAATCGTGCCGTGGCTACCTTGCCCTGGGCTAAAATCTACCGCTGTGACTACCATATTTCTGGATCGAGACGGCGTTATCAATCGAAAGCCCCCGGAGGGCGATTACGTAAAGTCCTGGCGGGAGTTTGAATTTCTGCCGGGAGTTTTCGAGGCGCTCCGGGCGTTGCGGCAGCATGGGTTTCGACTGATCGTCGTCACCAACCAGCGCGGCATCAGTCTTGGAATGTTTACCGAGCAGGACCTTGACGCCATCCACTCCCGCATGACCGAGGAACTCCGCCGCGAAGGTTGCACGCTCGATCGGATCTATTACTGTCCCCACGCAATTAATTCGTGCGATTGCCGCAAGCCTGGAACCGGTATGTTCCTCGAAGCCCAGCGGGATTTTCCCGACATTCATTTTCCGGAGAGCGTTGTGATCGGAGACTCCGTCGCCGACATGCAGGCGGCCGAACGCCTCGGCTGCAAAAAAGTGTTGATCGAAAGCGGCAAAGCGGATGTGGTATTTCTCTCAGAAAAAATCAACGTCCGGATCGACTTATCGGCGCCGTCGTTATTGCAAGCGGTGAAAGGATATCTGATCGAGGAACACGGGGAGAGCGGGCGTGGAAAATGAGGGCATGGGCAGTTGGGCTCGATTTGCCAGCTTCGCGCCACGGATTGCGCTTCGGTAACTCCTGGTAACTCCTCTGGAAACTCCTCAATCAAAACTCGTTGTGATTCTTTCCAAGGTCTGATAGATTGGGGAAGGTGTCGCGAATATCGATTAGTGCGCGAAGTGTCTCTGCATTTCCGGACGAGACCTCCGTGGTCGTGAAAGTTTTAACTTTGGAATCGGCAGCTACATCTTTTTTAATGCGCTGGACGCGCCGAGTGGCGGCGCCGCTGCTGTTGATGGCGGCGGCTGTCACGGCGGGTTCCATTACTGCGCGCGCGCAGCAACTGCCGGATGCCGGGCGCGTCCTGGCGCTGACGGGTCGCGTGTCGCTGGAGCAAGGGGCGGGCGACTTGTGGGCGTTGTTGCCGGGCCAGGCCGTCAACCCCGGCCAGGTGGTGGTCACCGGGACCGATGGGTACGCGCAACTGGAACTCTCCGACCGCAGCGTCATTGAAGTTTTTCCAAACTCCCGGATGGTGTTTCGTCCCAACCGCTCGAACTGGAAAGATCTGGTGGACATCTACCTCGGCAAGATCCGTCTCCAGATTCAGCACCTGACCGACGGCGGTTCACCGTACCACGTATCTTCTCCCACGGCGGTTATCTCCATCCGGGGCACGGTCCTCAACGTGGAGGTCGGCGCGGCCAACGACACAACCGTACAGGTGGAGACGGGAGTCATCGGCGTTCGTCACCGGTTGCTGCCGGGCAAGGAAGTCACGGTCGAGACCGGGCAAACCATTCGAGTCCTGCCGAACGTTCCTCTGGCGGCGGCGAAGATGATTTCGCCGCTCGTGGTGGCGGGACGGGTGGCGCGCACCGCCATCGATATTCTGGCCAGATCGGGAACTCTGAACGGCACGGGCGGCAAGTCCGGCGGCGCTCCCACGCCCACGGCAGGCGGCTCTGCCGGAGACGCCGGAACATCCGCCGGCACCAATGAGCCCAAACCGGTTCCCGGCCCGGGCGGCGACCCAACCGGCGGCAGCAGCAGTGGCGGCAGCGGCTCTGGAAGCGGCGGCACGGGGAACACCGGCGGCAGCAATAACAGCGGCGCGCCTCCCGGCGACGTAATCAGACCATGAGCGTGTGTAGCTTCGCTCGCAAGGCTGCGGCCTATCCTTCCCGGCTCTACGCCTCTTCTTAATTCCCTCTGTGTTACAAGAACGTAAATTCTTGTTTTTTGAGCAAGAATTTTTACCGCAGAGAACGCAGAGACCGCAGAGGAATTTTGTTGCTTTTAGCCTTCATTTTCTCTGTGTTCTCCGCGCCCTCTGCGGTGAATTTCGGGTTGCGGCTCTGCCGCGCTGTGAATAGTGTTGCTAAACTTGGTACACGCCGGAAAGCTCTTCCATTCAAAGGCCGATGTTTTGGTACTCTCCGATTGGAAGTTGCAATCGGGTTCGCATTCAGCAGACCCGGTTCAACGCGGAAGCAACCGCGTGCATCTAATGAATCGGCGAGGGCGGGACCGCAACTGGATTGGGTTTCGTCGGGAAGGAGTTTTTCCAATGCCGCAGAATACGCCATCCGGAGAGCCGCAGAACCAGACGCGTCCCGGGACTCCCAACGGGCCATTGTCGAAGTTTTTTGAAGAGCTGATCGGCCGCAGCTTCAAGCAGAGGCTTGGATTGGTGGACTCCGAAGTCACGTCGTACGTATCGGAACTGCTCACGCAGTTCAATCGGACCGAGAACCTGTATCGGATCAAGAACACCCAGGGCAAGCCGCTCGACGACGTGGGCGAAATGCTGCTGGCCTCGAACCCGTTGTTCGAGGCGCCGTCGTTCGATCGCGAGCGCGAAGTCCGCAAGCACATCGGCGACTTCACGCTGTTTTTTGCCGGGCTGTTTCCCGAGTCGCTCAACCGCTGGCGGCTGCGCCGCATGAGCTTCGATTCCATGATCGATTACGTGAGGGCGGGGAAGGAGTCCTATTACATCGTCTCCGAATTCAATCAGTTCGAGTACCGGAGCATGGCTCCGCTCTTCAAGAAAATGTCGGACCACTTCGAGACCTGCGTCTTCGGCCTGAATCTCGTCAAGCAGGAGCTGAGAGAAACGCAGAAGGAATCGTACCTGCGGGCCGGCGAACTGCTGATTTAGCGGCTCGGTAACCGCGGCATAAATCAGAGCCGCGACCGGCAGGGAGCGGTCTTTCGCCCTTTCCGGGGCTTGCTATCTGGAACCCTTATTCCCCAGGGATCGCGCGCTGGGCTACAGCATTTATCGAGAAGGTGTAGACCATCCAAGAACGGTCGTCGGAAGCCCCGGAGGGGCGGCAGACTCTAGCCCACGGCGCAAGCCGTGGGTCAGAAGCGCAACCAGCAGCTAGCTCCGGAAGGGGCGAAAGGCATCTCCCGGGATATTCTGTCGCCCCTCCGGGGCTTGCCTTATTCGACGATTTCCCTTCCCAGGGCTCGCGCCCTGGGCTAGATTCTACCGCCCCTCCAGGGCTCCTGTTGCAGTCTACAGGAACTAGAGAGATGCTATAGAATCTTTCGCGCCTCCGGCGCTGCGCGCGCTGACAGGTCACGCGATCCCCTCCCATTGAAAATGCTGCACGCAACGCCAGGCAAGGCCGCACAGTAGTAAACTCCAATTCATGGCCACACGTCAGAATCTTTCGCGAAAGGGAAAGCCGGATTCGAGCCGCGCCCACGCCCGGCCATCGGCTTCCCGCCGCGTTGCCTTTGAAATTCTGCTGCGGGTCGAAACGGAAGCAAGCTTCGCATCCGAGCTGCTCAATGGTCCGCTGACGGCGGAGATGGAGGAGCGCGACGCTTCGCTGGCCACGGATCTGGTGATGGGAACGCTCCGCTGGCAGGCGCCGCTCGACTTCCTTGCCCGGCAATTCGCGCATCGCTGGGAGTCGCTCGATCCGGAAGTGCGCGTGGCGTTGCGGATGGGTCTATACCAGCTCCGGTTTCTCTGCCGCGTGCCGGGCCGGATGCCGGCTCGCGCCGCGATCTATGAGACCGTGGAGATTGTGAAGGCGGCGGGGAAGCGGTCGGCCGCAGGTCTGGTGAATGCAGTGCTGCGCCGTAGCGAGGAGTCGGCGAGCAGGAGTCAGGAGTCAGAAGGCGGTAGGCAGAAGTTAGAAGTTAGAAGTCAGAAGTTAGAAGAAGTACAAGCAAATGCCTTCGGCGATCTGGCTTCGCTGCGGCCTGCCGCGATGCCGGAAATGGAATGGCTTGGAATCGAACACTCGCATCCGGCGTGGATGCTCGAACGCTGGATTGCGCGCTCGGGCCGGGAGGCTGCGCTGGAGCTTGCGTGCGCGAATAACCAGGCGCCTGCTACGTTCCTGCGCTGGAACCTGGCCGCGCTGGCTGGAGACGAAATCGAAAAGGAGTTGGAGCGGCAGGGGATCGCGCTGCGGCCCGGTAATCTCCTGATAACCTCCCGCGCGCTCGCTCACGGAAATATCACTCGAACCAACGCGTGGCGGCGGGGCGACGTGGTGGTGCAGGATGAGGCGTCGCAAGCGGTGGCATACCTGCTGGATGTAAACGAGGGGCAGCGCGTGCTGGACTTGTGCGCGGCGCCCGGCAATAAGACGGCTCAGCTTGCGGCGCAAGCAGGCAAGCGGGGCTGGATAGTGGCTTGCGACATTCATCTTCATCGTCTCCATCGTCTGAAGCAGATGGCGGCGATACCGCAGGAGAGCAACGTGCAGCGGATGGTGCTCGATGGGGAACGGCCGTTGCCCTTCGGTGCTAGTTTCGATCGTGTATTGGTGGATGCGCCGTGCAGCGGCACGGGAACGCTGCGCCGGCATCCCGAGATCAAGTGGCGGCTGAAGCCCACCGATATTGCGATCCTGGCCGAAAAGCAGCTTCGGCTGTTGCACCAGGCGGCATCGGTTCTGGCGCCGGGGGGGCGGATGGTCTACTCGGTTTGTTCCTTGGAAGACGAAGAGGGCAGGGGAGCGGCGGAAAAGTTTCTGGCGAGCCATGCGGAGTTCCGCCTGGTTCCGTTGCGAGAAGACGCGGCCAGGCTGCGGGCGTTTTTCCAGCCCGCGGTGTCCGCGATCCTGGATGGAGATTATTTTTCAACCTCGCCGGCGCGAGGCGGCTGCGACGGGTTCTTTGCGGCGATTTTCGTCAAAGATTCCAATCATATTGACAATGGGTGTGTCCCTCTCTGAGAAGAAGAGAACGCAGTGCAGATCCCTCACTCCGTTCGGGATGACAACGTCGTGCCCGCGGGATGACGACGTCGTGCCCGGACCCATCGAATCCGCCCGGCTAGAGCAATTTAACAGATAATGTAAACCGCCGGGCGTATCCGTGAAGTTTGGGAGGACGAACCTCAGCGGCTAACGCCGCTTGATTCTATGGCAGTTACGGCATGGCTGAAGCCATGCCCTTACGGTCTACACCAAAAGTAAGCAAAAGTAAGAATGATCTATTTCCCCCGGTTTGCCGAAAGGCCCTCTTGCAGTATTCGGTCCATCCCATCCGAATCCAGAGGCTGGGAATAATAGAAACCTTGCACGAACTGGCAGTTGATCTCCCGCAGGTAGTTCAACTCCTCGGCGGTTTCAGCGCCTTCGGCAATCACTTCGAGACCCAGATTCTCTCCGAGCGAGACGGTGGAGCGAACAATCGCCGCATTTTTCTGGTCGCGATCCACATTTTTGATAAAGGAGCGGTCAATCTTCAGGCCGCGGACAGGAAGGCGGGAAAGGTAGCCGAACGAAGAATAGCCGATCCCAAAATCGTCGATGAACGTATGGATCCCGGCCGCGTCGAGCTGGAGGAGGGCCTGCGAAACGGATTCGGGATGGTCCATGATCTGATCTTCGGTGATCTCCAGCCGCAAATTGGAAGGCTTCAGACCGTTCCTGGAGACGGCCGCCGAGATTTCTCTTACCAGGGTCGGCTTGGAAAGAAACTTGGCGGATAGATTCACGCTGACATGCAGCGGCAACGGGGAAGGGAACCGATTCTGCAATCGTTTTAGGCGGCTGCAAGCTTCTTGGAGCATCCATTGCGTGATGGGAAGGATCAACTCGGTATCCTCCGCTATGGTTAGGAAATCCTGGGGCAAAAGGAGGCCGCGCTGGGGATGCCGCCAGCGCAGGAGCGCTTCGAAACCGATAATCCTGGCGTTCTCGATCGAAACCACGGGCTGGAAGTAGGCGAGCAACTGCTGCTGATCCAAGGCCCGGCGCAACTCGCTTTGGACGTGAAGCGCTTCCACGGCGTGCTTGTGCATGCTGGGCTCGAAGACTTCGTAGCGTCCCCGGCCTTGCGCCTTGGCGCGGTACATGGCGGTGTCGGCGTCCCGCAACAGTTCTTCGGCATGTTCGTAATGGGGCGCGCTCAAGGCGATTCCCATGCTGCCGAGCGGCACCACTTCGCGCCCAGCCAGGCGGAAGGGGATCTGGAGTTTCTTTTTGGTGCGCTCCAGCACGCGCGTGACATTGCTCCAATGCTGCACGTCGTCCAGCAACAGGACGAACTCGTCTCCTCCCACGCGCGCCACGGTATCCACGGCCCGCACACAGGTTTGAAGGCGGGAGGTGACCTCGCGGAGGAGCTGGTCTCCGGCGAGGTGTCCCAGGCTGTCGTTGATGAGCTTGAAATGATCCAGATCGATGAAGACGACGGCGAACAGATAGTTCTTGTCGCGCTTCCCGCGCGAGACGGAAAAGCTGAGACGGTCCAGCAGGAGTTTCCGGTTGGGCAGGTCGGTGAGCGGATCGTGAAAAGCATTATGCACCAATTGCTCTTCGTACCGCTTCCGCTCAATGACCCTGCCAAGCTGGTAGCCGACCTGGGCCAGCGAGTCGAGCAAGGGCACATCCTGTTTCTGAAGCTGATCGCTGAAAAATTCGAGAACGGCGGCCACGCGCTTTTCCACCAGGACGGGGATGCCATAGGCGGAGCGGAGTCCGCACATCTCGGCGACCTTGCTGCGAGAGCACTCGGGGCCCTGGCTCAAGTCTTCAATCCAAACGGCGGCGCGGTTGGCCAGCACGGCGCCCGGAAGCCCCACTCCGGAGGAGAAGTGGGACATCTCGGTCAATTTTTGAAAGGGTTCGTACCGCTCCGGATCTTGCAAGTGCCAGACGGAAAGGGAATAGAGGTCGTCTTCGGAATCCTCGCTGGCCGCGCAGACATGGCCGACGGGCCAGCCCGTATAGGCACAAACCTGGTTGACGGCGATCTTCATGGCCTCCTCGATGGAGAAGGCTTCATTGGAAATCGCCGCAATCTGGGCGATGGAGCGGTGCCGTTCCCGTTCCATCTCCAAAGTCAACCGCTGCTTTTCGACGACTTCGGTCAGAAAGTTTTCGTTGAGACTCCGGAGCTTACCGACGATGCTGCCAAAGAGACCCGGAATGAGCCGGGGAGAGCGATCCAGGAGTTCCGAAACGGCTTTGCGGCTGACCACCAGGAATTCGCACGGCTCCGTGGTGGTGGCGGAAGCCGAGCGCGGCGCCCCGTCCATCAAAGCCATCTCTCCGAAAAAATCCCCTTTTACAAGCTGGGCCAGTGTGAGTTCTTCCCCCTTGGCGTCTTTCTTGGAGATGCGCACCTTACCGCTCAAAATCAGGTACAAATTGTCGGGAGGGTCTCCTTCGGCGAAGATGGCGCGATTGGATTCCCACTCTTTCGCCTCGGCGATCCGAATCAAATCCGACAATTGCTCTTTAGAGAGACGGTCGACGAATTCGATCCCTTGCAGTAAGGTCTTGACGGACATTCTGGAATCTCCCACCGAAGCTATTCGCCACTTATCCTGTTTCCCGATCCCAAGGGACGCATCCATTTAGAATGTGGTGATATTATCATGCAAACGCGACAGAAAGGATAGGAGATTCCTTCCTGGAATGCAATATATCGCAGCAGCCGGCAGTGTCTCAGTTTGGCGTAAGGGCATGGCTTCAGAGTGTGTATGATAACCCCGAAGGACGTACCTCAGCGGCTAAAGCCGTATTGCAAGCATTGCTTTACGGCACGGTTGAAACCGTGCCCTTACGAAAAATCGAAGTTATCACACAGACTCTGAAGTCGTGCCCTGACGACAAATCAAGGTTTTCACACACACTCTTCAGCCATGCCGAACAAAGCCGCTGACAAGCGGGGATTTAGCCCCTGAGGCCCTCCCTCAGCGGTTAAAACCGCTGTGCGATTCGCTATTGCGGCACGGTTGAAACCGTGCCCTTACAGTCCAGAAAATTCAAACTAAGACACTACCCAGCGGCCCTGCGCCAGGAACGGCGGGATTGAGCCGCCCCTGTTCGGTCGCGGACCGGATGGATGCCGGGACAACCCGTGTGGATTGGTGCGCATCGAAGCGTTGCAAGAAGGCGTGTGGCCGAAAACGAAGATAACCACGGAGGCTCGGAGGCACAGAGAAGAAATCTAGTTCCAATAAACAACAGATTTCGAAGTTGCGGGTGCAATTAGACGTGAGAGTCAGCTACCTCAAATGAAAAGCAGATCCCTC
>ORMF011090368.1_pt1 | contig 25440 bp, 23 predicted proteins | sample 1779871 | NCBI WGS metagenome assembly ORMF01 (sample SAMEA104232316, study PRJEB22302) | groundwater metagenome | biome: forest; feature: aquifer; material: groundwater | place: USA | collected 2011-08-07 | depth 5.4 m | reverse complement strand
CTGCCGGTCGGCGGCGCGCTCGATCGCGATCAGCAGAGGCACCAGCCCCACCCACACACCCCAGCTCCACCCCACAGGCGGAAACGCGCACCCCAACATCGCTCCGGAGAAGAGTGCGCAGCCATACGCCACCGAAGACGTCATGTCCCTGAGCATAGCAGAACGAAGCCCCCTTCGGAAGGTGCTATAATGCCGCCCATGCGCGCCGAACTGCTGACCATCGGCTCAGAGTTGCTCAGCGGGGTCACTCTCAACACCAACGCCCCCTACCTGGCACGCCGGCTGGCGGAGTGCGGGATCGTCTGTCAGCGGCAGACCGCCGTGAGCGATGAGCGCCCGCTGCTGCTCCAAGCGCTGCGCGAGGCGATGGGGCGCGCCGATCTCCTCATTCTCACCGGCGGCCTGGGCCCCACCTTTGACGACATCACCACGGCGGCGATTGCAGAGGCGACGGGACATCCGCTGCGCTTCGTTCCCAGCGTCGCCGCCGCCATCCGCCGCTTCTACACCCGCCGCCATCGCCGGCTACAGCAGGCCGCGCTCCGCCAGGCCTCCCTGCCCGAAGGCAGCCGTGCGCTGCCCAATCCCATCGGCACCGCACCCGGAATCTGGCTGGCGCTGCCCTCGCACACCATCATTGCATTGCCCGGGGTTCCCTCGGAGATGCGCGCCATCACCGAAGCGCACGTCCTGCCCCGCCTCAAGCGCGCGGGCACTGGCGCGGCCATTGCCAGCCGCACCCTCCGGACGATCGGCCTGGTCGAGCTGTCCATCGAATCGGTGTTGCGCCGGTTGCGGATTCCGGCCACCATTCAGGTGGGGCTCTATCCCCATCTGCGCATGGTGGATGTCCGGCTTACCGCCACCGCCGCCTCCCAGCGCCGCGCACGGGCGGCATTGGCCACCATCGAACAGCAGCTGCGTCAGGCATTGGGCGCCTCGGTCTACGGCACGGATGAGGAGACGCTGGAAGGCGCGGTGGGCCGCCTGTTGACCGCAAGACGGCGCACCCTTGGAGTGGCGGAATCGTGCACTGGCGGATTGCTGTCGCACCAACTCACGAACATCCCCGGCAGTTCCCGCTACTTCCGTGGCGGCATCATCGCCTACCACAATGCGATCAAGCAGGAGCTCCTCGGTGTGCCGCCGCAACTGTTAGCTCGCGTTGGCGCGGTGAGCGCGCCGACGGCCAAGGCGATGGCGGTCGGGGTTCGGCAGGCGGGACGAACGGACTTCGGGATGGCGCTCACGGGCATTGCCGGGCCTGACGGCGGCACGCCGGCTAAGCCGGTGGGGCTGGTCTATCTCGCACTGGCCGATGCGCGCGGAGCGCGCGCCAAGTGCTGCCGCTTTCTCGGTGACCGGCTGAGCATCAAGACGCAGGCGACCCAGGCCGCGCTCGATTGGCTGCGCCGCTCCCTGCTTCGGAAGTGACCGTCACGTGGTGAGCGGGTACTCGGCAAGCACGGAATAGGTCGGACCGGCATCGCTGAGTTCGCTGCGGTAGAACGACACTCCGGCGACCTGCCACGGCGCGGGCGGATCCCACGACATCGTCCGTAACCGTTCCGCCAGATGCGCCAGTCCCCGGGAGGAGCGGGTCCGTCCCAGCGTGAGATGCGCCGTAAACGGCCGCTCCTCCGCCGGCAGCAAGAGGCGCCTTCCCTCCTGCTCGATCGCCCCGGCGAGCCGTGTCAATGCCTCTTGCCCGTCGCTCGTGCCCACCCAGATCACGCGAGGAGATTCGCGTGTGGGAAAGGCGCCCACGTCCTTCACGCGCACCAGAAACGGGGGCGTCCTTGCGGCAAGACCCGCCAACATCGCCTCCACCGATTCCCGCTGCGCTTCAGAGATCTCGCCGAGAAATTTCAGGGTCAGGTGGAGGTTGCGCGGCTCCACCCATTTCACGTCCGCGCCGGAATCAGCCAGCTCCTGTTGCAGCCGTTCCAGCGATCGCCGCGCCTCCTCAGGCAACGCGAGGCCGATGAACGCGCGCATCGCGACCGCGCCTACCGGTGGTCCTTCGTCACCGCGTCCTTGAGCGCCGTGGAGTGCCGCCAGAAAAACGCCGTGCCGGAGACGACCGTCATGGTCACGGTGATCCAGAGGCAGCCCCGCACGGCCAGCTGAAGTGGGGGCGCCAGCGGGGCCGCCCACGCCTGGCTGGCCGACAGCTCATCCACCAGGAGCGCGGCCAGGATCAGGAAAATCGTCACCAGCTGCGAGACCGTCTTCTGTTTGCCCTCGGTGGCGGCGGAGAGCACGACTCCCCGTCCAGCGGCAAAGAGCCGCACGCCGGTGATCACCAGCTCCCGCAGCACGATAATGAGCGCCATCCATGCCGGAACCCGCCGCAGCTGGACGAATGCGAGAAACAGTCCCAGCACCAGCACCTTATCCGCAATCGGATCGAGCAGCGCGCCCAGATCGCTCGTTTGACGCCAGCGGCGGGCCAGATACCCGTCCAGCCAATCTGTCGCGCCCGCCCCGAGGAACCCGGCTACCACCGCCAGCTTCGCCGGCCATCCCGGCACAAAGAGGAGCCCCATGAGGAAGAACGTGAGGAGGATGCGAACGAGGGTCAACTGGGTGGGAAGCGTCATCCCACCAGGCTACTCAACGACCGTGCCGACAAGGTCGTATTCGTAGGTGTCCGTGATGCGCACCGGCACGAGCGCGCCGGGCGCGAGGGGGGTGCGGCTGCGCACGAAGACCACGCCGTCGACTTCCGGGCAGTCGGCGCTGGTGCGGCCCGTCGCCTGGAGCGGATCGGTCGCATCGCGCTCATCGATCATCACGTCCATGGTCCGACCCAGGGCGCGCTGAGTGACGGCCGAGGCGATCGCCTGCTGCGCCTGCATCAATCGCTCGAACCGCTCCTGCCGGACCGGCTCCGGCACCTGGTCCGCGTACCCGAACGAAGCGCTGCCTTCCTCGCGGGAATAGGTGAAGGCGCCCAGCCGCTCAAACTGCACCTCGCGCAGGAACCCCAGGAGCGCCTCAAACTCCGCCTCGGTCTCTCCGGGAAAACCGACGATCACCGATGTGCGCAACGTCATGCCGGGAATGCGCACGCGCATCGTCTCGATGGTCCGCCGCAGGCCTGCCTGCGTCACGAGCCGGTTCATCCGTTTCAGCACCGCGTCATCCGCATGCTCGATCGCCATGTCCAGATACTTGCAGATGCGCGGCTCCTCGCGGATCGCCTCGATCAGCTCCTGCGAGACGCCGTACGGATGGCAGTAGAGCAGCCGGATCCAGCGCACGCCGTCCAATGTCGCCAGCGCCCGCAGCAATTCCGCAATCCGGGGCCGGCCGTACAGGTCGACCCCGTAATCCGAGGTGTCCTGACCGACCACGATCAGCTCTTTGACTTCACGCTCCGCCACCAGCCGCCTGGCCTCTTCCACCAGCGATTCGATCGGCCGGCTCCGCAGCGGGCCCTTCATCTTGGGGATGATGCAGAAGCTGCAGCCCTTGCGGCAGCCTTCGGACACTTTCAGGTAGGCGTAATGTGCCGGGGTCAGCGCCGCCCGTGGGGCGTCCTCCTCCCAGCTCATCGTCTGGGGACGCTGCCGCACGCTGCGGGGCGCTCCGCCGCGGAGCGCGCGCTGCACCACGGCGTGGATGTCGCCAAACCCGTCCACCCCGACGAAGCCGTCCACGTCGGGCAGCTCCTTGATGAGCTCGTCCTTGAAGCGCTGCACCAGGCATCCCGCGACCACGACCGCCTTCACTTTTCCCTGCTGCTTCAAGCGGACCGCCTGGAGGACGGTGTCGATCGACTCCTTGATGGCGTCCTGCACGAAGCTGCAGGTATTGATGAGGATGACATCGCTACCCTCAGCCGTCTCGCGCACCTGAAAGCCGGCTTGCGCCAGCGCCCCCAGGTAGACCTCGGAGTCCACGAGCGTCCTGGGGCATCCCAGGCTGATCAGGCTTACGGTGGGAGCGGCGGAGGAAAGCGCGGGTACGGCGGACGGGACGCTATCGCTGGGGCTCATTCGGCAACTTCGTCACCCCGTGGTGGGTGATCATGAGCCGGCCCTCATGCGCGATGGCAAACGGGCTGATGGACTGCCCGTTGAGGAGGAGCTCCACTTGCGAGGGTTTCGCCACGACGAGCTCAAGCTTTTTCTTCGCAGTCCACTGCTCGACCGCGCCCCGCGGCAACCGTTGCTGGGTGACCAGCTTGCCGTCCGCGCGGACCTGGATCCAGGTTGTTTGCTGGGCGGAGACATTGAGCGCCAGCGGCTGGGTCTGCAGCAGCGTCAGGGTGGGCAGCGCGGCCGGTTTGACCGACTCTGCCATCGGTCCCACGCTGGCCAGCTTCGCCCCGCGCGCCTTCGGCGCGGGACTCTTGGGCGCGGCCGGTTCGGTCGCCTTGGCTGTGGCCGGCAAGGACAGGCGCGGCAGATGGCGCAACGGGTTCACGCGGATCACTCCGACCACCAGCGCGCATGCGGCGACGCCGACGGCCATGCGGCGCAGCAGCGCCCAGGGAATCTCGATCGCGACCGGCACTGGGGCGGCGGCTGGTGCCGGCTCCGGCGCAGGCTCCGCCTGCAGCCGTGGGATCTGTGCAACTAGCGATTCCGGCTCCACATGCAGGAACCGGGCATAGCTTGTCAGAAACCCCTTCACGTAAATAGGACTCATCCGGTCCTGCAGCGCATCGCCCTCAAGGGCCTCCAGCACCCACGGCTGAATCTTGGTGCGCTTGGCCACTTCGGAGAGCGAGAGCTTCCGTTCGGTCCGCGCCTCACGGAGGATGGTGCCTGCTGTCATGACGAAGACCCCTGCGGTAGGCGTTCGCGGCTGATCAGAATCTCCCGTGGGCGGCTGCCTTGCGGCGGGCCGATGATCCCTTCCTGCTCCATCAGATCCAAGATACGCGCCGCGCGCCCGTAGCCCAGCCGCAGGCGGCGCTGCAGCAGCGAGGTCGAGGCCTGGCCGGTGTCGAGCACGAGCTGCTTGGCGGTCTCGTAGAGCTCGTCCTTTTCAGTCAGCACCATTCCTTCTGGCTGCCGGGCCCGCTCCAGCAGGCGCGTGTCGTACGACGGGGCGCCCTGCTCCTTCAAAAAGGCGGTGATCCGCTCGATCTCCGCATCGGTCACGAACGCCCCCTGCGCGCGGATCGGCTTGGCGGTACCCGGACGCAGGAACAGCAGGTCGCCGCGCCCTAGCAGCTTGTCCGCACCGTTCATATCCAGGATGGTGCGCGAGTCGACCTTGGAGGAGACCTGGAACGCGATGCGCGCCGGGAAGTTGGCCTTGATGACGCCGGTGATGACATCCACCGACGGCCGCTGGGTCGCCAGGATGATATGGATCCCCACCGCACGCGAGAGCTGTGCCAGTCGCGTGATGGCCCCCTCCACATCCTGCGAGGAGACCATCATGAGGTCGGCGAGCTCATCGATGACCACCACGATGTACGGCAGCGGACGGCCGTCATGCTCCGGGCCGGCCTCCTCGCCCTCGGCGGCTTCCAGCGGCTTGCTCGGCTTGACCTCTCCTGCCGCCGCGCGCTTGTTGAACTGGTCCAGGTTGCGCACGCCGATGGAGGCCAGCAGCTGGTAGCGGCGCTCCATCTCCTCGACCGCCCAGTGGAGCGCGACCGACGCCTTCTTGGCGTTGGTCACCACCGGCGCGACCAGGTGAGGAATGCCGTTGAACATCGCCAGCTCGACCATCTTGGGATCGATCATGAGGAACTTCACCTGCTCGGGGCTGGCGTGCGTCATGATGCCAACCAGCAGGCTGTTGAGGCAGACCGTCTTGCCCGAGCCCGTCGCCCCTGCAATCAGGAGGTGGGGGCAGTCGCGCAGGTCGGTCACGATCGCCTGCCCGGAGACATCTTTCCCGATGGGCAGCACGACCGGCGAGGGGTTCCCGTTGAACTCGTGCGACGCGATGATCTCTTTCAGGTAAACCACCGTCGTCGTGATGTTCGGCACATCCACCCCGACGCGGCCCTTCCCGGGGATGGGGGCGACCACGTGGCAGCTGGCCGCCTTCATCACCAGGGCCAGGTCGTCGGCCAACGACACGATCTTTGTCAGCTTCACGCCGGGTGCCGGGGTCAACTCATAGCGCGTGACCGTCGGGCCGCGATCGATGTTGACGACCGTCGCCTCGATGCCGAACTCGCGCAGCGTCTCCTCGAGCACCCGGGCATTGGTCTGCAAATCTTCGCTGATCTGCCGCTCGGAGACGGGCGGCGGGTTGTTCAGGAGATCGAGGGACGGCAGGCGAAACCCGCCCTGCGCCTGCCGGCGCGGCGGGGTAGGAATGACTTTCGGTTTCGGCTCAACCGTCGAGCGGATCCGCACCCGGGGCGGCAGGTCCGGCTGAGCTGAAGCCTGCTCATTGTCTGACTCCGCCTCATGGACGGGCTTGGCCTCGCGCGCGCGGCTCGCCGCCGGCCCCAGCGAAGGTCCTGAGCCTGCGACGGCGGTCGCGGGCCGCCGGAAGAACGACGCGGTGAACTCGCCGATGCGGCGCAGGATCCCCGCACCCATGCTGCGCAGCGTTTCGCCCGAGACCACGAACCAGGAGAGGAGTGTCACGCAGGCCGCCGTCAACAGCGTGCCCACACCTCCGAGATAATAGGTGCCGGAGCGCGCCAACAGGAACCCGACCGACCCGCCGAGCTCAACCTGCACGCTGGCCGTCGGCCCGCCCAGCGCGAGCATCGCCGAGACCCCGCCCAGGAAGCACAGCAGGCCGATCGTCAACGACCATCCATGCACGTCGGGCAGCCCGCCACGCCAGAGGCGCCAGGCCCACAACCAGCAGAGCAGCGGCATCAGGATCGAGGCCCACCCGAACCCTCCGCGGCCGAGGAATCCAATCCAGGTGCCCGCCGCACCACCCCAATTGCCGATGGGGCGCTGGGGATGCGAACTCAACAGGGAGAGGTCGGCGGGAGTGTACGTCAGGAGGCACACGAGGACAAACAGCCCCACGGCGGCCAGCACCAACGTGCCCACGCGCGGAGCCCACTTCGGCAGCGTCATCGTATCACGAGCGCAAGGCGACTCTAGGTGGCGCGCTTCTTCGACAAGTTGATCCGCCCCTGCTCATCGATTTCAATGACCTTGACGCGGAACTCATCGCCCACCTTGACGACATCCTCGACCTTGCTGACGTACTTGTCCGCCAGCTCGGAGACGTGGACGAGTCCTTCCTTGCCCGGCAGGATCTCGCAGAACGCGCCGAAGTTCATGATCCGTTTCACTTTGGCGTGGTAGACCTTGCCGACCTCGACATCTTCGGTCAGCGTCCGGATGATCTCCAGCGCCTTTTCCGATTTGCTCGCGTCGTTGGACGCCACGGAGACGCTGCCGTCATCCTCGATGTCGATCGTCGCCCCGGTCTCCTCGATGATCTTCCGGATGATCCGTCCGCCCGGGCCGATCACGTCGCGGATCTTCTCCGGATTGATCTTGATCACGGTGATCCGCGGCGCGTACATGGACAGCTGCGGCCGGGGGCGCTCGATCGCCTTGGCCATGAGATCCAGCACGTGCATTCTCGCCGGATGCGCCTGCGCGAGGATCTTGGTGATCAGCTCAACGCTGAGCCCTTCGGCCAGCTTCACGTCGACCTGCATGGAGGTGGCCCCCAGGCGCGTGCCCGCCACCTTGAAATCCATGTCGCCGACGTGGTCCTCCAGGCCGGAGATGTCGGTCAGAATGGCCGTCCGGTCCTTCTCCTTCACCAACCCCATCGCCACGCCGCTGACCGGCGCCTTGATGGGCACCCCGGCGTCCATCAACGACAGCGTGCCGGCGCAGACGGTGGCCATGCTTGAGGAGCCGTTGGACTCCAGGATGTCGGACACCACGCGGACCGTGTACGGAAACTCCTCCTTCGAGGGCACCATCGGCTCCAGCGCCCGCTCCGCCAGCGCGCCGTGCCCGATCTCGCGCCGTCCGGTGCCGCGGATCGGCCGCACCTCGCCGACGCTGAAGGGCGGAAAGTTGTAGTGCAGCATGAACCGCTTATAGCTTTCCCCCTCGAGCGACTCGATGAGCTGCTCGTCATCGCTCGTCCCCAGGGTGGTTACCGCCAGGCTTTGCGTCTCTCCGCGCGTGAAGAGTGCGGAGCCGTGCGTCCGCGGCAGCACGCCGATTTCGCACGTAATCTCGCGCACCTGCGTGAAGGAGCGGCCGTCCATCCGCACCTGACGATCCAGAATCGCCCGGCGCGCTGCATCATGATCGACCGATTCAAACGCGGTCTTCGCCTCTTCCGGCGTCACGGTGCCGTCGGCCGTCACCTGGGCGATCACCTCGGCCTCCAGCGCGGCCAACGCCTCGTGCCGCTGGCCTTTTTTCTTCGGCTCATTCACGCCGGCCAGCTTGGGAGTCGCCAGCTTCCGCACGCGCTCCAGAAGCTCCACCGAGGCCCGCCTGATCTGAAACTGGGTATTCTTCGGCTTGCCCGCCTTGGCCACCAGCTCCTCCTGCATCGCGATCATGGTTTTCAGTTGCTGCGCCCCGAAGGCGATGGCTTCCACAAGCTGCTGCTCGGGCACTTCCTTCAGGCCGGCTTCGATCATCGTAATCCCGTGCTTCGTGCCCGCAATCACCAGGTCGACCGGGCTCTGGAGCAGCTCCTGATAGGTCGGGTTGACAAGGAACTGGCTGCCGGCCAGGCCCACCCGCACCACGCCGAGCGCATCGGGGAACGGGATCGAGGAGAGGCGCAGCGCGCAGGAGGCGCCGAGCACCGCCAGCACATCCGGGTCGTACTCGCCGTCCGAGGAGAGCACCGCCGCCATCACCTGCAGCTCATGCAGGAACCCCTTGGGGAACAGCGGCCGGATCGGCCGGTCGATGAGGCGGGAGGTCAGGATCTCTTTCTCGGTGGGGCGGCCTTCACGCTTGAAAAATCCGCCGGGGATCTTCCCCGCCGCATAGGTTTTTTCCCGATAGTCGCATGTCAGCGGCACGATGTCCGCCCGGTCCGAGATGTCCGAACTGGCGACCGCGGTCACCAGGACCACGGTGCCGCCTTGCATGACGACGACCGACCCATCGGCCTGCTTGGCCCACGCCCCGGTTTCCAGCGACAGGCTAGAGGCACCCAACTGCGTACTCACGCGCGCGGTCATTTGCGGAGCTTCAGTTCGTCGAGAATCGAGCGGTAGGCGCCCTCATCGTGGGTCTTGAGGTATTCCAGCAGGCTACGGCGACGGCCGACCATCTTGAGGAGCCCGTGGCGGGAGGTAAAATCCTTCTTGTGCATCTGGAAATGGGCCGCGAGCTGGTTGATGCGTTCGGTCAGCAGGGCGACTTGCACTTGCGGCGAGCCGGTATCGCTGTCGTGCAGGCGGAACTTCTGAATCACGGGCGTGCGGGTCTCTGTTCGACTCATGAATCCTCTCTGCTTTTCTCGTCTGTGTGTGGGGATCAGTATACGACAAGACAGTCGAACCGTCAACCGGCATGGAGCCTGTAAGCCGAGTTCTGTCCCCGTGAGATAGCCGCCCTAAGGCGGCGGCATCTCACGGGGGATGGTCATCCATCTTGCCCTGATGTTGCCACCAGGCTCCTGCGGCCTACCTCCCAGCCGTCCCGTCGCATTCAGGTGACGGAACACCGGACGGGCCGTCCGGTCCGTGAGGAAGCTGAGCACTTTGGCCTTGCTCCGCGTAGAGATTGCCGCGTTTCACCCCTTCGGGTGGTTTGGCCACTCGAAGGACTCGTCTCTGTGGCTCTGATCCGTCCCCCGCCTATCGTGACACAACAGGCGGGAAAGCCCCGAGGTTATCGGGGTACGCTGCCCTGTGGAGCTCGGACTTTCCTCCCCACCGCCTGTCGACAGACGGTGGAGCGACCATCCAGCTCCCTATCGGTTGACGGTTCAACTGTCAAAGATCAGCGCAAACCGAGCGAATCGGCCGCCTGACCAGCCAGCCGGTCCGCCAGCCGATTGCGCTCGCGGGGAATGTGCTCGATCTCGAAGGAATGGAACGTGGCCGTCAACGACTTGGCCAGGTCGTGAAAGAGCCGCAGGTGCGGCTCGCGCACCTTGTATCGCCCCTGCATCTGTCGCGCCAACAGCTCGCTGTCGGTCTTGACGGTGACCTGGCGGTAGCCGTGCCGCCCGACCTCGAGCAGTCCGTAGACCAGTGCGAGATACTCCGCCACGTTGTTGGTGGTCTGCCCGAGGAACTTGGAGAATTCGTGCATCGGCGCGGCCTGCCCCTCCACTAGTACCACGGCGCCGACGCCCGACGGACCCGGGTTGCCGCGGCTGGCTCCGTCGATGTACAGCTCACAAGGTGGAGTGGGCTTCATCAAAATACAGGATGCGGCTGCAGCTTTCGCAGGTCGTCAACTTGGCCTTCAAATAGACCTCATTGATGACCTGCGGCGGCAACCGTCGATGGCAGCCTCCGCAGGCGTTGTGGAGCAGCGGAACGAGTGCGACCCCTTCGCGCATCTCGAGGATCCGTTCGTAGAATGCCAGGGTGGGCGCCTCAACCCCCGGTGCGACGCGCCCGCGCTCCAGCTCCAGGCGGGTGATGCGCTGTTCGATCTCCGCCAGCTCGCCTTCCACCCGCTCCCGCTCCTTGGCAAACCGCTGTTGCTGCTCGGCCAGGCGCGCCTGCTCCCGTTGCCGCTCAGCCCCGGCCTGCTCGATCCCGTCAAAGAGCTTCAGGATGGCCTCTTCCAGAAACGAGTTGTCCGCTTTCAGCGAGTCGATTTCCCGTTGCATCGTGCTGTATTCCTTGTTCGTCTTCACCTGAAAGAGCTGGCCCTGCAGCTTCCTGACGTTGCCCTCCCGCGTCTGCAGGTCCATCTCTTTCTCCTTCTGGGAGAGCTGGAGCGCCTTCATGTGATCGTCGGCGGCCTTGACCCGCGCCTGCTGGGCGGCGACTTCCGCCTCCGCCTGCTCGAGTTCGCGCGGCTTCTTATCCTGCTGCCGACGCAATTTGTACAGTTCGCCGTCAAGCGTTTGGAGCTGTTTGAGGAGTTCTAGTTGATCCGCCATGTCCTCTCAAATGGGAAAACCTGGGCGCAAGAGGACTTGAACCTCTGACCTCTACCATGTGAGGGTAGCGCTCTAACCAGCTGAGCTATGCGCCCTTGCGATAGACCCATTACTGTACACCGTCCGGGGGAGACTTTCCACTTCTGAAGGTGGGCCGAGGAGGAATCGAACCCCCAACCAAGTGGTTATGAGCCACCTGCTCTTCCATTGAGCTATCGGCCCGTGCGCCTATGACAAAAAACGTGTAAAGGGGGAGAGGAACTCCACCACTTTACACGTTTTAGGGCTGGCCTGTCCAGCCAAGTCGAACCTAGACGGCGTGGCCTTTTTCTTGCGAGAAGGTCAGCTCAAGGAAGTTGCGCAGCCGTCGGCTGCGGGTGGGGTGGCGCAGCTTGCGCAGCGCCTTGGCCTCGATCTGCCGCACCCGTTCGCGGGTCACGTTGAAGATCTGCCCGACCTCTTCCAGCGTCCGCGGCGAGCCATCCTGCAGGCCGAAGCGCAGCAGCAGCACCTGCCGCTCGCGGTCCGAGAGCGTCACCAGGACGTCGCCGATCTGCTCCTTGAGCATGCTATAGGCGGTGGCGTTCGCCGGCGAGACCGCGCGCTTGTCTTCGATGAAATCGCCGAAGTGGGTGTCCCCGTCTTCGCCGATCGGCGTCTGGAGTGAAATCGGCTCCTGCGCGATCTTCAGGATGCCCCGGACCTTGTCCACGGGGATCCCCGTCGAGCGCGCGATCTCCTCCGGGGCCGGCTCGCGCCCGGTCTCCTGCACGATCGCCCGGGAGACGCGGATCAGCTTGTTGATCGTCTCCGTCATGTGCACGGGGATGCGAATCGTCCGCGCCTGGTCGGCGATCGAACGGGTGATCGCCTGGCGGATCCACCAGGTCGCGTACGTGGAGAACTTGTAGCCGCGCTGATACTCGAACTTCTCCACCGCCTTCATCAACCCGATGTTCCCCTCCTGGATCAGATCCAGGAACGACAGGCCGCGGTTGGTGTACTTCTTGGCGATGCTGACCACGAGCCGGAGGTTCGCCTCGACCAGCGCCTTCTTGGCCTTGGTGTATTCAATCTCTTTCGCATAGATGTCCCGCAGGGCCGCGCGCGTATCTTCCGGCAACGCGCCCAGCAGACGGCGCTGCTCCTTGCGCTTGAGATAGAGCGCGCGCAGGCGGGTGGTCGCCCCCTTCTTGCGCGAGTGCCGCATCTGCGTGATCTGGCGCTCGGCGGTCTCCACTCCCCGGAGATAGCGCTCGACCTGCTCAACGATCCACTCGATGGCCAGGATCGTCAGGTGGTACTGTTCGATGATCTTGCGGCTGAGGCTCTTGCTGCGCGCTTTCTTCAGCTTCTTGCGCAACCCGATCAGCTGCTCCACCAACTCTTCCCGTTTGAGATTGGGGTCGTCTTTGGAGTAGTCTTCCGGGCTCAGCTCCCCCTCGATCAGGATGTCCGTCAGCCGGAGAATCTCCCGGCGGGCGATCGGCAGCCGCAGCACCGCATCCCGGTAGGCGAGCTCCGCCGCCTCGATCCGCTTGGCCAGTGCCAGCTCCTGTTCGCGGGTCAACAGGGGAATCTGCCCCATCTGGCGCAGGTACATTTTGACCGGATCATCCAGCTGCCCCACCTCGGCCAGCTCGGCCGCCTCTTCCTCGCGCTGCTCTTTCTCTTCCCGTTCCTCCAGGCGAGAGACCTTGCTGGTGGTAGGCTTGTCGACGATCTCGATGTGCTCCTTGCCGAGCAGGGTCAGCAATTCATCGATCTCCTCCGGAGAGGCGACATCCTCCGGAAGCAGGTTGTTCAGCTCGTCATAGGTGAGCCGGCCCTTGTCCCGTCCCATGGTGATGACCTGGGCCAGCCGCTCACTGATCGGTTTTCGCTTTGGTGCCTCTGTTGCCATTGCCCTCACGCCTCTTTAGACGAGGTCACAAGCTGGTGCTGATATTCCCCGAGCAATCGGTGCACTTCTCTGTCCTGGCCCGCTGTCTGGGCCGCCTCAAGCTGCTCGCGCAGATGCGCCAACTGGCGGTCTTTGGCCTCGCGGCTGAGCCGGCGGACGGACTCCTCAAACGCGTCGTCCTTCGAAGGAACCGACTGGGCCAATTCGACCAGAGCGCTCAGCAGCGCCCCATCCCCCGGCTCCATTAACCGCGACACCACCTGGGCCGGCGCCACCGGACGGCCGGCTTCTCCCAGCTCGCCGACCACGGAGAGGATCCGCCGCAACGCCGGATCGCCGATCGCGTCGATGGACAGCACCCCTTTGAGCTGCGCCATCCGGTCCGGCTCATCCACAATCAGGGCGGCCAGCATCCGCTCCGCCCCCCGAACGGCCGCCGGCGCGACAGGCCGGATCAGAGGCGCCAGCGCCGCCGAGCCAGTGCGCGGCTGCGCGTTGGCCAGCTCCTCGCTCACCGCCCCCTCATCAAGATGGAGCGTCTCGGCGAGCCGTCGGACGTATTCGCTGCGTAACATGGCGCTGGGAACCTGCACTATAGTAGGTAGCACAAATTGTGCCGCCTGGACCTTGTTTTCGCTTGCCTGGCCTGGAGACCGTTTCAGCGCGATCCCGATGAGAAATTCGAAGATGCCAACACTCTGTTCCAGTAATTGCGCAAATCGTTCCTGGCCGTACGCGCGCACGCACTCATCCGGATCCTGCCCATCCGGCAGGTGCGCGACGCGGACGTCCAGGCCTGCGGCCACCAGCTGGTCGATCCCGCGCAGGGTGGCCTGCTCCCCCGCCGCGTCCGGATCAAACGCCAGGATGACCCGCTCGGCGTACCGCTTCAGCAGCCTGGCTTGATCAGAGGTGAGTGCCGTCCCGAGCGGTGAGACCGTCTGCGGAAACCCCGCCTGGACCAGCACGATGCAGTCAAAGTAGCCTTCGACAACGATGGCGGTCTTGGCCTTGACGATCGCGTCCTTCGCCTGAGCCAGGCCGAACAGGTGGCGCCCCTTCGAGTAGAGCGCGGTCTCAGGGCTGTTCAGGTACTTGGGCTCCTGCGCATCCAGGCTGCGCCCGCCGAATCCGACCACCCGCCCTCGAAGATCCATAACCGGAAAGATCAACCGGTGACGGAAGCGATCGTAGTATCCGGCTTTGGACTTCCCCGGGATGATCAGCCCCGCCGCTTCCAGGTGCTTGGGGGAGACCTTCGTCGAGGTCGCCGCCTGGAGCAAGTGATCCCACCCGGCCTGGGCCAGCCCCAGCCGAAACTGCTTCCGCGTCTCGTCAGAGACCCCGCGCGAGGCGAGATATCGACGGGCGGAGGCCCCCTGCTTCGGCTCCAGAAGCACCCGCTCAAAGTACCCGCAGATCTTTTCCATGAGCGGCGCCAGCGACTCTTGAGCGCTGTCCTGACGCGGGGTCGGTTCGGGGATCCGCACGCCCACCTGGTCCGCCACCTGTCGCACCGCCTCGGGAAACGTGAGCCGGTCATGCTGCATGAGAAAGCTGAAGATATTTCCCCCGACGCCGCACCCGAAACAGTGGAAGATCTGCTTGTCCGTGTTCACCATAAAGGAGGGGGTCTTCTCCTTATGGAACGGGCAGTTGGCCTTGAAGTGCCTCCCGGCCCGCTTGAGCGGCACATAGCGCCCGATCAGCTCGACCAGATCGGCGCGCGCTTGCACCTCATCAATCAGCGTTTCAGGAATCAATGCCATCTTTCTTTGAAGGCGCTTTTCCCCCGCTTCGTGCCGGCGGCACCAGGGCGTTGGACCCTCGGTGCTCGGCTCCAGGGAACTGGTTTGTGACCCACTCCATATGCTGGCGCGACCGGGCCAGCATCCGCAACCCGCTCACCGAACGCTCCTCAACGCTCTGCCGCAAGTACTCAAACCCCATCGAGGAGAGCGTGATCAGAATCAACCCCGACCACCAGAGTCCGCGCAAGGCGCCCAGGATGAGCCCAATGCCCTGAATCGACCAATGGAGGCGCTCCCATTTCACCACATCGGTCAGGCGCCTGATGATCACCCGAGCAGCCACCCACAGCAGAGCGAACACCGACCAGAAGAAGAGGAAGCTTCCCATCGGCTCGCTCAGCAGCGGCACCCATGGCTGCAGGTAAACGGCCAGCAGCCTCCAATAGTTCACGGTGAGCGCGGTAATGCTGACTGCGCCGATCAGATGCAGGAACTCCGCAAGGAAGCCGCGACCAAAACCGTTATAACATCCTATAAATACGGTAGTTATAACAATCAGATCAACCCAGTTCGGCCACGTCGTCACGCTGGCTCCTTGATGCGGAAAGCGCTACCCTGGTTAAAGTCTACCATACGCTTTTTGAGAGCGTCAAGGGTAGCGCTACCTTTTTTAGGGGGTTACTGGCTGGCGCGGACTTTCACGATCCGCAGCTCGTCCATCACCGCGTCGAATCGGCTCAGGATGGTCTGCTGGTTGGCAAGAATCTGTTCCTGGTTCTTGAGGATCTCCTGCAGCTTCCTATCGATCTTACTCTGTTCAGCCGAAGCGGTTCCCCGGGCGGCGCGGGAGGCGCGGGAACTCGTTGCCGCCGCGCCACTTTCCCCTTCGTCCACCGCGCGAGCGGTCTGCGACCAGACGCCGGCAAGCGCAAGGCCGAGCAACCCAGCTATCAGCAGCCGATACCAGCCACCACGCATGTCCCCCCCCCATCCTTCCATCATCGCCTCCCTTATCGTCGTACCGAACCTCTTCGGCGTCAGTGCGACGCCGGTTGGGTTGATGCGGGTGCCACCGCAACTGCCGTTCCGTCCGCCCGATCATCATCTTGCAATTTCACGGTAAGAAAAATGAGGAGGTCTTGGCGGACAGGATCAGCGACCCCCGTAATCCCTTGGTTCCGCGCCGTGTTCCGGAACAGCAAGCCAATGAGGGGAATATCGCCCAGAACAGGCACCTTATCGATTCGCTGGACTTCTGTGGCTTTGACGAGACCGCCGATCACGATCGTTTCTCCACTCTTGATGCGCACATGGGTTTCAGCGGTCTGGATTGTAAACCGAGGTAGCTCAATGGTGCTGTTGGCTCCGGTCGAGAACGACACCGGGTCGGCGCTGGTAATCACCTCAGGCTTCAAATCGGTGACAATCTCGCCGCTGGGATTCACATGCGGGGTCACTTTCAGCACAGTGCCAATTTTCTTGGCGGTATACCCACTGATGGTTGTGCGGCCTGTCGTCGGATCAATGGTATAGTTGGGAATCGGATACTCTTCCCCGATGTGAATATTCGCTTCCTGGTTGTTGAGCACAGCCAAGTTTGGATTCGAAACGATATGCGTGTCGCTGCGCCTGGATAAGAAATTCAGCGTGGCCGTCACACCTCCTGCGGTGAAGGTACTGAGGCCAATCCTCGAACCAGGGCGCTCGGCTGCCCGTTGGGTCCCAAACAGCTCTCCCACGCTGCCGAGCGACGCTCCCCCCTTAAACGGAAACGTGCTTGAAATATCTGAGATGGATTGCGTCAGGGCAATTTCATCATTCCAATCAATGCCGAGGCTTTCACCCTTGTCCAGCTTGGTTTCCACGATTTTGGTCGCGATGATCACCTGCGGCGTGCGCTGGTCCAACCGCTCGATCACCTTCTTGATCTGGAACAGGTTCGAGGGAATGTCGGTGACGATAATGGTGTTCGTGCGCTCATCGAACTTCACCTTGCCGCGATCGGAGAGCATCTCCTTGATCACATCCGGCACTTCCTTCGCGGTGGCGTAGTCCAGTGGGAACACCTCGGTGGAGAGCGCTTCCTGCTCAAGCGCCTCGACCGTCATCACCCGCACGATGTCCTCCTTGCGCTCATAGGTAAACCCGTACGTGCGCAGGATGATGTCCAGCGCCTGCTCCCACGGCACGTTGGTGAGCTTGATGGTCACCAGCCCTTCCACGTTGGCGCCGGCCACGATGTCCACGCCGCTCTTCAGCGACAGGATGCGCAGGACCTGCCGGATGTCGGCATCTTTGAAGTCCACGCTGATGACCCCCGGTAGCGCAGCCGGCGTTGAAGCGCTCTCGCTTGCAGGCGCTTCCGACGCGGCAGGCGCCCCGATTGTGCTACTCTCCGCTGCTTCCTCCCCTGCTGCTGCAACCGGCTCCTCCGTCTCGGCAGCAACGGTCGGAGAGTCCGGAGCCGCCTCCTCCGATGAGGACGCGGTAGTGGAAACCTCCGGCGCGTTCGCGGCCGGCTCGGCCGACGGCTCATCGGCCGCCCAGACGCGCCCGTCAAACGCAACCGCCATCACCGACACCATCAGCCACACCTCAAACCTGTGCATCTGTTGTTTCACCGGCGCTGCCCTCCCTTTGTGGAGTCCGAAGAGGATCCGGGTGCGCCCGCCGGCGACTCAAACGCGATTTGCAGCACCAGCGGCTTCTCCTCTCCGTCGCTCTCCAACACCACCGCGTCCTGTCGAATCTCCGTGATCTGATAGCCATTGACCGTATCGCCCCGCTGGTATTCGCCGTCGTTGATCAGCGCGATCGACCGTCCGTTGGGATCCCACATGATCCCATAGAGCACCGGCTTGCCGAAATCCCCCCGCGCTCCTGCAGCGGCGGCCACCAGCCGGCCGCCCACCCCCAGCGGGACGAACGGATCGCGCCGGCCGCCGGCGTTGTACCGAAACGGTTCGGGCTCTCCGGCCGACTGTGCTTCGCACCAGCCGACGTGCGGTGCCAGCACCGCCGCCAGCGCAATCAGGACTGCCATCCGCTGCCCGCGCATCATGGCGCTCCCGATGGCGCACCACTCAGGCCAAGGCCGGAAGACGCAGCACCCGCCGCGGTTGAAAAATAGGCTTTGATCATCAGCTTGACCGTCTGCCGCTTGCTCTCCTTGGGTGACTGCGAAATGCGCAGACTGGCCAGCCGCATCGGCTTTTGGTCTGCTTCCACCAGGCTGAGGAAGGTGCCCAGCTGGTGGAACCCGGCCAGCGCGTCGATCTGGATGAGCACCTCTTTATAGACCGCGGATTCGGACGGTCTGCCGCTGTTGACAAGCGCGAGATCCACCTGCGACTCCAACCCTTTGAGGGGAAAGATCGTCTGGATCTTTAACTGGCTCTGGCCGGCAAGATCGGAGAGCGACTCGATCACGCTCGGCAGCTCGGTCTCCATCGGCATCAGCTTGCGCAGAGAGGCGACCGACTGGTTCACCTCCTCGTACTGGGTGCGCAGCGTCGTCTCATTGGAGGTGGCGTTCTCAAGCGATTTCAACTGCTCGCGCGCCTTGCGCAGCTCGCTGGCCAGGCTGCTCGAGGAGCGGCCAAGGGGAGCCACGACATAGTTGAAATAGACCCACAAGATGCCGATGCCCAGCACCACCACCAGGGCGATCGTGCGCTGTTCGCGCGGGCCTCCAGAGCCGAGCTTCATCAGCGTGGTCTCGCCGGCTCTTTCAGGCTGGACGCCAGGGTAAACTGCACCACTTCAACCTCCCCATCCTGCATCGACTTGATCGATTCGATTTGGATCTCTTTCATGCCCGCCGAGAAGTCCAGATCCGCCTTCAGATCCTGGACCAGGCGGGTCACGCTCAGCTGCTCAAGCGCCGACCCTTGAATCACCAGTCCCTTCAGATCATCCAAGCTGAGCTCCGTAAACCACACGCCGTCCGGGGTGAGGCGTGACAGCGTGTTCAGCCGTTTCGCCCAGAGACTCTGATCCTTGCCCATGCCGCGAAACACCTCCTCCTGCGTGCGCAACTGCTGGAGAAACCGCTGAATCTGCTGCACGGCGGCCATTTTCGGCTGCAAGACCTCGATCTGGTCGTTGAGCCGCTTCAGCTCCGCATTGCGAAACGGAATGGGCACCCAGACCAATAGGAGGACGAGCACCATCAGTGTTCCCGCCAGCCACATCAGCGGAGTGCGGTGCAACTGCTCCACATGAGACAGTGATGTTTTGCGAGCGGTCTCGGGCAACAAGTTCACGCGCAGCATGGTGGCCATCGGCTACTGCGTCCTCAGGGCCAGGCCATACGCCACGGTGAACTGGCCGGAGAGCCCTTTGGCCGGGGACCAGGGATTCACCGTTTGCGTCAGATGGCTCTTGATCGCTTCAACCAACCCGGGCACTACACTCACTCCTCCACTGACAAACAGCGCCTCGGGCGGCTGGCTGAACCGGTTTTCAAAGTAGTCGAAGGAGAGCTGCAGCTCGGTGATCAGCGCTTCGGTGGCCGGCTTCATGGCGTTGACTATTTCGGGCGGTGGCTCGCCTTGCGCCAGCGCCTGGCTCACCGCGTCAGCCTCAGCGCCCAGTTGATCGGCAATGCCCCTCGCCAACTTCTCGCCACCCCACGGAATGTCGCGCACCAGATACGGCACCTCCCCTTGAAAGATGACCACGTTCGTCAATTGGGCGCCAATGTTCACGAGCGCGCGGATGGTTGTGTCGCTCTTGCCGATCTCGTTGGCGAGGAACGCGTTGGCCATGGCCAGCGCGTCGACATCGATCAGGTCCACGCTGAAGCCAGCACGCCTGACCCAGTCCAGCCGACGCTCGATCAGCTCCTTCTTGCAGGCGACGATCAGCACCCAGCTCTTGTTGGCATCCGCAGGGCCGAGAGTCGCCCCATCGATGATCACGTCCTGAATGTTGAAGGGCAGGTACCGCTGGGCCTCAAAGGGGAGTGCTTGCTTCATCTCCGCGGGCTTCATGGTCGGCATCTCGACGATGCGCATGATCACCCAGGGCCCGCTGACCGCCAAATTCACCGTTTGCACCGGTACCAGCAGGCCACCGACCGCTGTTTTCACGGCATCGGAGGCATCGGTCTCCTGCCCGGATTCGAGCGGAGCCACGCGCTGCCCGAGGATGGGGCGCAAGCCGCCGCCCTTTCGGGGGCCCAAAGCAAGCGCTTTCACGGAAGAGGAGCCGATATCCAGCCCAATCGTCAACTTCGGCTCCTTGGGCTTGATCGTGGAAAGCTGCTTGAAGAGGTCTACGGCAGGCTGCAATGCGCTGGCAAACGGAACTGAGGGCATCCGGCTAATTATTCCTAAGTCTCACGCGCGTGGTGAGCACGCCGGTTTGCTGGCTGCCACCCGCGATACGGGTATTTTGATATCGGGTCTGCAGATTCATGGTCACCGAGCGCACAGAAGCTGCTGGATCCCAGAGAAAGGAACTATTGGTTCCATTCACATTATTGGCAAGCACTCGGCAACCCACATAGCTTGCAATCACATCATACTGCCCTGGAGTGAGACAACGATACAGGGTGTCGTTTCCCGTCACCCCTGTGCCGCTAATGACGTAATGCACCCATTGGTTTGCAGCGGCCTCATTCCCATAACAGACCCCAACAGTTCCGCATGGTGAAGTGGCGGCACTGCTAAAATATCCAAGCGCAATCTGAAAATTGAGGCGCGTCGACGGGGTGGCGGGCGTTGCGCAACCCCCAGCAGCAGCACCGCATGAGATGTTACCAGATTCTCGAAGTTCGCGCACCATATAGTCGAACGCCCGGCGCGCCTCTTGCTGCACCTGCACATACGAATCCGCCGAAAAGTAGGAGGTCTGCCCTGTCAGGAACGCCGTCAAGATCCCCCCTCCGAGGATGAGAAACAGCGCGGCCACCACGATGATCTCGGAGAGCGTAAATCCTCTGTGACGTTTCATCGGCAGGTCACCAGCGTGGTCAGCATCGCCTGGGATTCGATGACCCCATTCCCGTTGGCATCGGTCGGTCGCAGCGTATCGTTCACGGTCGTCGTCGACTTCCCTGATGTCACCTGGCGCGTGCCGGAGACAAACTCGGCTCCCCCGCTCCCGCTGCCGATCACGCGCCGTTGCTGGTTCCAGCCAACCGCGACCGTGACACGAATCGGATTAAAGGTGGTGTTGCCCGCTTGGGAGGCCCATTCGTCTCTCGCCACCTGCGGCGGATTCAACCCCGACATCCCGACTCCACAGTAGGACGCAATGGGCGCAAAGCGCCTGCCATCCGCCTGGCAGGCGACCGGTGCGGCTCCGACAGCCGGGCAGATCACCGGCGGCGCATCCGCGCACGACACCGGCTGGCCGGCTGCGCACGCGTCCACGGTGCCATCCTGGCACGTCACCGCCACCACTTCCTGCGTGTTGGCGTTGATTGTCTGCACGCTCTTGCCGCCCCCACCGGTCGTTCCGGCGCGTTGCAGCCATGCATCCCAGGAGTTGTTCGTCGAAACTGCGGCGATCACGCTATGGCCGGGGGGGGTGGCGACCGGAATGCCGGAGGCGCAGCCGGAACCGGCGGTGTTGAGCCGGCGGATCTCTTCCATGATGCGCGTGGCGTCGTTCATCGCCAAGTTGAGGTTCCTGGCGTTGCTATTGAGGAACGACTGCCCGCTGAACGCTCCGCCCAGCGCCACCAGCACCACCGCCAGAATCGAGGCGCCCATCATGATTTCAACAAGCGTAAACCCGCGCGTGTTCATCCTCGGCATGTCACCAGGGTCGTCAGCATCGCCGGCGAGTCTACAAGAAGCGCGTCGCCACTCTCAGCGGGATCCTCGCCAACAAATGCGGTACCCGCAGCATTCCAGTCGCAATCCCCAATTTCTCGGCGGCGATGCAGCCAACACACTGACACCGTCACACGAATCGGATTGGGACCGGTGCAAGCCGCAACAACCGCTCCTCCGCCAGAAGCCTGACACATGACAGCAACATGTTCAGTCAGTGCCGGATTCGGCTGGATGCTCTTGCCGCCACCTCCAGCTGGCGCAGCATTTTGCAGCCAGGTATCCCAACTGACCCCACCTGGCGCTGCGGCATTCGGTGCGGGAGTCGCACCTCCGCACACGGCATTTTGTTGGCGGATCTGCTCGATAATCCGGTTCGCGTCCTGGATCGCCAGCGAAAGGTTGCGCGCGTGCTCGTTCAGCGTCACTTGGCCCACATAGGCGCCCAGAATGGCAGCTGCGGCGACCGCCAACACCAGGCCGCCGAGCAGCACTTCAATGAGGGTAAACCCTCGAGATGCGTGTCGCTTCATCTAAAACGCTCGGGGCTGAGGGCTCTGGGAGATGGAGTACTCCATCCCAGAACCCCCAGCCACCCTTCACTACGCGTCTCCTAAGTTATGTAATGTGTCCCCGAATTGTCCCTACAACGACTTAGTCGCAGTTGACAGCGCCGAGATCGATTGTATTGTCTGCGCCAGCACCGCTGCGATCTGCTGTCTGTCCTGCGGCCGTTCCAGTGCAGTGCCGCAGTTGGCCTGTTTCGTCAGCGACAAGGGACCGCACGCCGGTCTGACCCCATCCTGTAGGCGCAGCACTCACTGCGTAGACCGCACAGTTGAACGCTGCTGTGGTACACGCGGTTACTCCATCACCCTGGAAAGACGTATAAGTATAGGTGTACCCCTGCACGTTCATTGTAGCCGCGAATGGCGTTGGGCCAAATGCCGGGACCCCAGCCGGGTACATTGCGGCGGTGAACGCAGCATTATTTGGGCCCGGGTACGAATTATTCACTGATCGATACATCTCAAGACCTGAGATCATGGCTCTGAGGTTACCGATCGCTGCTGTTTCGTTTGCGGTTGTCCGGCCACGGAGGACGTTCGGGATGGCAATCGCCGCCAAGAGGGCGATGATCGCCACGACAATCATGATTTCAACGAGCGTAAAGCCCCGCTCTGATCGTCTCATCGTAGAGACTCCTTTGTTGTCACCACCTATAACGTATGGATAAAGCCAGGTCATCCTCGTTCCCATTTCCTTACTTCCGATCACGTCGTCACCTCCTCTCGATTTCATCTGTTGGAATCACAATGAAAAAACGCCATTGCCGCAGCTCGACAATGGCGTACGTATTACTCCATTCTCAGCGGCAACCCAGCCACCCTGTGTAAAGGGACGATACCAGAGTCCTTGCCGGTCAAAGCCCTTCATGCTGCGCAAGCTCAGTTCCGGGGGGACTGATCTCTACGCACCTGACCGGAGACTCACCGTACTCCCACAGGGTCTGTGGCTTTCCGACCCCGCCTTACGGCGAGTGTGGCTTTCTCACTGATGCGAATTGTAATGAACAGTCTAGCAGAGTCGTCTTAACTATGCCATACCCCTATATCGACGTCAAGCGGTTTTTCAACACCCCGCCCAAGGTCATTTACTAACCAGGGTGGAGATCTTGAACACCGGCAGGAAGAGCGCCACCACGATGCCGCCGATGACCACCCCTAGGAACGCGATCACCACGGGCTCGATCAGGCTGGTGAGCGCGGTGACCGCCGCATCCACCTCATTCTCATAAAAGTCCGCGATCTTGCTGAGCATCTTTTCCAGCTCCCCGGTCTTTTCCCCCACCGAGATCATGCGGGTGACCATGGAAGGAAACACCTTGCTCTGGCTCAGCGGGTCGGCGATGTTCTCCCCTTCCTTGATGCTGGACCGGGCGGCCATGACCGCCCGCTCAACGACCTTATTCCCGACCGTCTTGGCCACGATCTCCAGGGAACCTAAGATCGGCACGCCGGATTTCACCAGGGTCGCCAGTGTGCGCGAGAAACGTGCGATCACCACCTTCTGCATGAGCTTGCCGATGATCGGAAGCTTCAGCGTCATGCTGTCAAACCACAGCCGGCCGGCCGGGGTGTTGATGTAGAACTGCAGCAATAGCCCCAACCCCACCAATGCCACCGCTTCGTACACCAGATACTTCCCCATGAACTCGCTGAGGCCGAGCAGCAGTCTAGTCGGCAGCGGCAGCTCGCCGCCCAGCGCCGTAAAGATCTCCTTGAACTTGGGCACGATCACCACGATCAGGAAGGTCGTGATCCCCATGGCCAGCAAGGTGACAAACGCCGGGTAGAACAGGCTGGCTTTCACCTTGCCCTGCAGGATGCTCACCTTCTCCAGATAGGCGGCCACCCGGTCCAGGATCTCGTCCAGCCGGCCGGACGACTCGCCGGCGCGGATCATGTTGATGAAGAAGTCAGAAAACGTCCTGGACTGGCGGCCGAGCGCCTCGGAGAGGCTGGCCCCGGCTTCAATGTCGTCGCGGACCTTCTTGAGCGTGAGCTTGAAGTTGCGGTCCTCCATCTGCTCGGCAAGCACCTCGAGCGCGGCGGCGATGGGAATGCCGCTGTCGACCATCGTCGCCAGCTGCCGCGAAAAGATGACGAGCTGGCCCGCGCTCACCTTCGGCTGGCCGACTTTCATCAGCGCGGATTTGCCGGAGGCGCGCTCATCGATGGAGAGGACGATGAACTCCTTCTTCCAGAGCTGCTCGATCAGCGCGTTGCGCGAGTCGGTCTCGAGTGTGCCGCTGTGCGTCTTGCCCGCTTTATCCTTGACCACATACGCAAAGGTTGGCATGCCTCCTCCGCCTATTCTTCGTTCGTCACCGAGACGACCTCTTCGAGTGTCGTGAGCCCCATCTCGGCCTTCTTCAAGCCGTCCTCCCGCAAGGACCGCATGCCGAGCGACTGCATCGCATACTGCTTGATCTCCCAGGAATGGGCGCGGGAGACGATCAGCTCGCGGATGCGCTCGTCCACCTGAAAGACCTCGACGATGCCCATCCGACCCCGATAGCCCTTCTCGTTGCAGGCGCGGCACCCTCCGGGCTTGTAATACGTCACGCCCTTGGCAGGCTTCCCTTCGAGCCGCTTCAACAGCTCATCGGAGGGCTCAAACGGCTCGCGGCACTTCTGGCACAGCTTGCGCACCAACCGCTGCGCTTCGATCAGACTCACGCTGGAGGCCACGAGGAACGGCTCAACCCCCATGTCGATGAGCCGCGTCACCGCGGAGGCGGCATCGTTGGTGTGCAGCGTGGAGAGCACGAGCTGGCCGGTGAGGCTGGCCTTCATCGCGATGTCCGCCGTCTCAAAGTCGCGGATCTCCCCGATCATCACGATGTCGGGGCTCTGCCGCAGGATCGAGCGCAGGCCGCCCGCGAACGTCAGGCCGATATCGGGGTTCACCTGCATCTGCGTGATGCCTTCCACCTGGTACTCCACGGGATCCTCCACCGTGATGAGGTTCTTGGTGGGCTGATTCAGCTGGTTCAGCACGGAATAGAGCGTGGTCGATTTTCCCGATCCGGTGGGGCCGGTCACCAGGATCATGCCGTACGGCCGCTTGACCGCGGCCTGAAACTGCTCGATCGACTCGGGCAGGAAGCCCAGGTGGTCCAACCCGATCGACAGGTTGTTTTTGTCCAGCAGCCGCATGACGACCTTGCCGCCGTGCGTCAGCGGCAGCACGGACACACGGAAATCCACCTCGCGCTCATCCAGCCGCACCTTGAACCGGCCATCCTGGGGCAGCCGCCATTCGGTGATGTCCATCCCCGACATGATCTTCAGCCGCGTCAGGACCGGATTTTGCACCGCCTTGGGCAGCCGGTGCCCCTCGATGAGATGGCCGTCGATGCGATAGCGCAACCGCAGCGAGTTCAGTCCGGGCTCCAGATGGATGTCGGAGGCATGCCGCCGCATCG
>ORMF011430949.1_pt1 | contig 25462 bp, 31 predicted proteins | sample 1779871 | NCBI WGS metagenome assembly ORMF01 (sample SAMEA104232316, study PRJEB22302) | groundwater metagenome | biome: forest; feature: aquifer; material: groundwater | place: USA | collected 2011-08-07 | depth 5.4 m | reverse complement strand
GCCGACGATCCACCCGCAAACTCTTCCGTCGGATCCGCTGAACACCGACGGATGGCGAAATCCGGGCCCCATATGAGTTGTCCATTAGAACTAGGCCTCCTGCGTGCGGCCGTTTCCTGGGATGCCGAATCGCTGGCAGGGTCATTCTGCGTGGGCGCTCATGACCCCGAGTGGCGTCGGTAAGCCGCGGCTATGAGTTAATACGAAACGCCAGGTGTTTTGTCCAAGTTGGTGTCGTTGGCCAATTGTGCCAACATGAAGTCCGCCACGTCCGCCCGAGATATTTTGGTCTGAATGGATTTGTCCGTGGCGTCGAACCCACTACGGTACACGCCTGTGCGCGGGCCATTGCTAAGCACGGCCGGTCGCGCGATTACCCAGTCCAGCTTGCTCTCCTGAATGATCCTCTCCTGGACCTCTTTGTCGGCAAAAATGTTTCTCAGCAGCACAGGAATCAACAGAAAGTTGTACAGGAAGCCGAGTTGCCCTTTGCTATCACCAATGCCTAGGGAAGACTCGCAAACGAAACGCTTCACGCCCAGCTTCTCCATCGCGCGTACGATATTCCTTGTGCCTTCCGACAGCGTGGTTGTCCTTCTGTAGAGAATGAGAATGGCAAGGAGGGGGCCGCCGAATCGGACGAGCCATCCGACTGGTCCGATCAGGTGGGCAAACCTGGCGATTACCTGACAAACGATCACAATCGCAATGAGAGGCCCAACCCTGACCCGGATACCGAGAGCTGATAGTGCGGCGTCCTGGCCGCGGAGCGCCGTTTCCACCGAGTCGTAATCCAGGATGTTACCCTTCACGATATGCAGGTTTTGGTGGGTTATTCGCACCTTGGAAGGGTCGCGTGCGAAGGCAGTCACTGTGTGTCCCTGTTCGAGCGCCTGTTCCACCAGCGCTCGTCCTGTTCCACCTGTAGCTCCGAGTATGAGTAGGTTCATGGATGCACCTCCTTGTCTTTTTGGTTCCGCTGGGCGCGCCCTTTCGGGTAGGCTTCAGGGCTACGATTCCGAGCCGACGGAAAGTGCGTCACCGCTTCTTGGTTCCATTCGCGCTGCAGAAAAAAGAAGAGACACTCCGACCGCGAGAAACCAGAATGCGGTGCTGACCGCGGTTGCATTCCAATACCGGCTGGTGAAAGGCCCGGGAAGAAACGTCCCTGTTACCCAGGCGACAAAGGGCCATACTCCCAGCGCGACCCCGAACCAGGCCAACCCTTTCGCACTCCTGGACCGATTCGAAAGAAGGATCCCGAGGCTGCCGGTGATGATGGAAAACCCCAGCGTCAGCCAGGAAACTAACCCCAACCGGATGACGGTTTCCTGGTTCACTGCGAGGATGTACCAGCCCGTTTCCGGTGCCAGCCAGCGAACGATGTTGGGAGCAACGAAACCGTCAATGACGAAAGCGACGGCCCAAGCGGTGGCGGCCAAGGTCATGGCTGTCGCCGCCATCTGAGACCAGGGGCTGCGTTCGCTCCAAAACGAACCGACGCCCAGCAGCCACAGGACTGGCCCCGCCAGGATCATGCTGTGAATGAGCTCCCATGAACTGTGATGGGCGATGTGCATATAGAAGTTTTGGAAGAATTCCGGGCTGCCAAGCACTCCAAGCGAGGAATTGATTTTGGGATGGAATGCGCCACCGCCAACAAACACCAACGATCCAATCACGAGGAGCAAACCGGAGAACTTCTGGTGGACTGAGGTACTTGTCATTGTTTTTGGCTCCTGTTTTGATTTGTCTTGAACGCCAGCACTTGTTCTGCCCAGCGCACGCGGTACTGGCTCTCTAGAACGCCATACTCCATGACCAGCTTCCAGACCGGCAGCCGCGGATTGCGGGCTTGAGCGTCGTCCAACCACTTGCGGGTGTCGTCGTAGTGGTCGAGAAGGGCCTGTTCCTCTCTGCGGAACGCTTCGACGTGGGCACGTAGCCCGGCCACCTCGGACGGCGCGGCAAAAAACAGCCGAAGCAACAATTCACGGTGGCTTGCAAGCTGGGCAGGGGAGAACAGCCACTCCTGAAATGCTTGTTCGCCCTTGGGAGTAATGGAATAGCGAATGCTTCCCCGGCCCCCCTGCGGCTTCTCCTGGCGCACTAGTTTTTCTTGTCTGAGTTTCGCGAGCACCGGGTAAATCTGCCCAAAACTGATGGGCATGAAGTTCGCAGGGCCCTTCTGATAGACCTGTTTGATCTCATAGCCCGTCATGGGGCGGAGCTTCAGCATCCCGAGCACCGCAAATTGAATGGGCGTTCGTGACATATCCTTATAATATATCTGTGTGATATATTGTCAAGGTAAATTGAGTCTAAATTAATTTCCGCGACCGGAGGAGCGGACGTGCCGCAGATTGATGTCGCGCCGATGCTCGATGGCTAGCAAGTCGAAAATGTGATCGGCAGGAAAGCTCCCAGCCAACCCCAGGCAGAGTCGGAGAAAAATCGAGAAAACAGCAAGCGTCTCGCGCGAAATACAGCACACTTGGCCCTGTAGGCGTGCTTTTCCCGGTTCCTGGCGGATGACGGACCACTCGGAAGTAATGCACTTGTCTGTATAGCGGAAACTACTGTGCCTCTCGAAAACCTCGAAATGTCTGAGCGAAGGGGAATTATACTTTCGGTCATAATTCTCCTCCGATGCTCACTTCTCTCACGACACTCCTCGCCACTCTGTCCTCGATCTTCTGGTCGCGCGCTGCCCTCCAGCTGGAGAACCTAGCTCTGCGCCACCAAATCGGCGTGCTTCAGCGATCGCTGAGAAAACGCCCGAAATTGACCCGAGGGGACCGCCTGTTGTGGGTCGGGCTGTCTCGCATCTGGCGCGACTGGCGCTCGGCACTGGCCATCGTGAAGCCCGAAACGGTCGTGGCCTGGCATCGTGCCGGCTTTCGGCTGTTCTGGACTTGGAAGGTGCGCCGAGGCCAACCGGGACGGCCTGTCATTTCCCGCGCGGTCCGAGATTTGATCCGCAAGATGTGCCGGCAGAATCCCGGTTGGGGTGCACCCCGCATCCACGGCGAACTGCTCAAACTCGGCATCGACATCGGGGAGAGCAGCGTAAGCAAATACATGGTGCGCTGCCGCAAGCCGCCGTCTCAGACCTGGTGCACTTTCCTGGAGAATCACGCCGAGCAGCTGGTCTCCATCGACTTCTTCACAGTGCCCACCATCCGTTTCCACGTCCTTTACGTGTTTCTGGTATTGGCCCATGACCGGCGACGCATTCTTCACTTCAATGTGACCGCCCACCCGACCGCCGAGTGGACGGGACAGCAACTGCGGGAGGCCTTTCCCTTTGACCAACTCCCACGCTACCTGCTTCGCGACCGCAATGCTATCTTCGGCAATGCATTCCGAGAACAGGTGCGAGACATGGGCATCCGCGAAGTTCTGTCTGCACCGCGATCCCCTTGGCAGAGAGCCTATGTGGAACGGGTGATTGGTTCCATTCGGCGTGAGTGCCTCGATCATGTGATCGTGTTCCATGAAACCTCGCTCCGTCGAACCCTCGATTCGTATTTCGACTACTACCACCGATCGAGAACGCATCTCTCGTTGAGAAAGGACCCGCCCGAGCCACGACCCATTCAGCCGCCGGAAATGGGATCAGTCGTGGCAGTCCCACTGGTCGGTGGATTGCACCACCGCTACGAACGTCGGGCCGCCTGAAAGAGCCGGCATCGACCGCGCTACGCGCTACTTCGGCTCCCCCTTTGAGATCTGTGTGCGACTGCGCTCACTTGCACACACGTCCCTCCGCGGATTTCGTTCACCAGACTCGATCCGTCCCTCAAACTGCTTGAGAGGTTCGCAGTTCGCTTGGGGAATGACATCCGCCATGGGCTGCACGGAATTTTCGTTAGGGACAATCACCTCAAAGAAGAGCGCCTGAGAACCAAGCCCGTGGCACTGCACCAAAAACGGTCGTTGACAGTGCCGCCCTTGGGCCATAGGCTTCGAGGTGGTCTCATTGGCCACAGCCAAAACTCCGTCGCACCTTTCTTGCAGAGTTCTTCCAGAGCGGCCCAGCGGCGGCCCTGACCCACGAGGACATTCGGGCAGTTGAAATTAACCAGACTTTATCACTGTCTCCGATGACGGTGTAGGCCCGAATACATGGTGGTCACGCAACTGGTCGCAAGACCGACTCCACCCCAGTGACCCACCGCCGCAGCCGGCGAGCCTCGACCGGTAGCCTCGAATTGTCGCCTGTCGAGAACAAGCGCACAAGGAGTGTTCCCATGTTTACAAGAATTGTTGAAGTGACCACCAAGTCGGGAAAGGCAAGAGAACTCACCACCATCATCAATGACAAAGTACTGCCGATTCTGAAGAAACAAGCCGGGTTTGTGGATGAGACCGTCCTGGCATCAGATACCGACCCCAATCGTGTTTTGGCACTGAGCTTTTGGAACACGAGAGAAGATGCCGAACGGTATAACCGCGAGCAATATCCCGCCGTCCACGAGATGGTCCGGCACCTGCTGGAGACAGAGCCCACAGTTCGGACCTTCAACGTCGATACCTCAACGACGCACAAGATCGCAGCCGGCAAAGCTGCCTGAAACAACCATGACTGCGCACAAAGGGCGAGCCCAAGCGTGGCTCGCCCGACCTTGCGCTCTTTAAGACTAAGGAGGAACACGCATGACTTCAAAGAACGTAGAAACCCTCCGCGCCGCACATAAGAGCTGGAACAAACGCGATTTCCCAGGCGTCGTCAAGAACGCCGCCGAGGGCCTCGTCTACACTGACAATGCTCGCGCCCTTACATACAACAGCCGGGACAAATTCCGGGAATGGACGGAAGAATGGGCGAAGGCCTTTTCCGACGGCCGCATCACCAACCCCGAGTACATTGACGCCGGAGATATTGTCATCGCCCGATTCACCGTGGTCGGCACAAACGACGGACTATTCGGTTCAATGAAGCCCACCGAACGCAAGATGTCTTTGCCGTTCTGCGAGATCTGTCACTTCGACAAACAAGGTCGGATTGTGTCGGGCGGCTGCTACTACGACCAATACACGCTGCTGACGCAACTCGGGCACGTGCAGCCGCTCGCCGCCGCAGCCTAGCGAGCATTGCATAAACTGACCCCCCATCACCCAAAGGCGCGCTCCGGCGCGCCTTTTCCGTCTTTGTCGAACGCAAAATCCGCGACCCACACCTCATGCAAGATCCGTGACCTGACCACGCAGGGTTCGAAACCTACCGCTTTCCCCGAACGATCCAATCAATGCTCAAAACAGCGCGGATCTGAAAAGCTACTCGGCCCTGCGCAACTCACCTGATCTCGCTCGCTAAAAAAAGGAGTACGATGGTCCTGGACTGGCTTCATCCTACCTAGGCGATAAGGAAACCGGGAGTCTGGACCCTTCCGTTCCTGACGCCTCTTTGGACGGGGGAGCCATGCGTGATCCCGCCGAGGTCCACAGAATACTTTTCCTCGCCCTGATTCTCGCATCCCTGTGCCTTGGGCCGGCACTCGCGCAAAAGAACCAAGAGCCAAGCCCTCCCAAATATGACGTCCACACTGAGACCAAGATGAAAGGAACCGTGCAGGAAGTGAAACTGCCTCCAAAAGGTAGTGAGAAAGAGGTTGCGCACTTGCTGGTGAAGACCGGGACGGACACCGTCGACGTGTATCTCTGTCCCAAGTCCTTTCTCGAGGACATGGGCGTGAGTTTTAGCAAAGGGGACGAAATCGCCCTCACCGGCTCAAAAGTCAAGCAGGGCGAAGCTGACCTCATCCTCGCCCGCGAAGTCGTGAAGGGTGCAGACACCCTCGTCCTGCGCGACAACAAAGGCAATCCCGTCTGGAGTTGGCACCGCTGACCGCGGCCTTTAGAAAATCGCGGATAGTCAAATACGATTACGTCCGCGTCTCTTGGTCGGTATCACCTCAAGAGCAGTGACCACATACCAATAGCGGCCTTGGGGATGGTTGTAGAACTCTCGAATCGAATACCCCGACGGCAACCGCTCGATGCACCGTTGTTTCGGCACGATGCGCTTGTTGCGCGCTACGACGAACGGTCGGGAGTTCGCGGGCATGGCACACCCAAAAGGTGCATCTATCCTCCCATAAGAACGTCTGGACTTAGGAGTGCCGTCTTCGACACCCCGAGAGGGGGAAAGGCACGCCTTTCGGAGGCCCATTCTTTTTGTCTGGCCGCCATCGGCAAGCAAACCTCCGGCCACCGCGATACCGTGGACCTACCCCTGACTTTGGTCGGCATCGCCCTCCTGTCCGCCGAAGAAGCCCATCGCTTCCTCGTTGGCGATGTCTTGCGGACGATCGACGACCTTGACGACTTCCTGCAGAGTACAAATAGCGTCCTCGCCAAGCAGAACATGCCGGACCATTTCTTCTAGGTCGCTGTTCTCTGGATCCCAGTCACACCAGACTTCGATGAGAACCTTGTAGTACGCCATCGGACCTCCTTCCGGCTGTGGGCTGCCTCAGACTGTCCACAGCTTTGGGCCCTCCTCTCCGCCCCGAGACGCTGCCTGTTTGCGTTGAAGACCGCGCGTGTCCTAAAGTCTAGCTGATGTCCGGCCTACCCGCTCAGGTCCCGTGGAGGCGTTTCGTCGCCGTTCTCCGGAAGCTCGGCTATGCGCCGCAAAAGGGAAAGGCGGGTTCGGGACGATCGTTCTTTAACCCGAGACGCAACCCAAATGTTGTCACACTCCGCGAGCCCCATCCCGGACAAAACGTGCGCCAAACAATGTTGCGCGAGTACCTTCGCAAGCTTGGCGTCGCCCCAGATCAGTTCATGCAGCTATTGGACGACTGCTAGATCGGACGTGCAAACAACAGCTCGTGTCCATCGGGCTCCGGCATGTGGAAATACCGTTCGCCCCATGAAGCGTCTCGCGGCCTCTCCGGATGGAATCCCTTTTCGCGCAGATATGCCCAGAGTTCATCAAAACGACCAGGGCTTCGTCGGAGGCTTTCGTCCTCATAGCTTGCGCTACAGCCGCCGGAATGGTGCGCTCGGTGATCGAGAAAAGCACATGAGAGAGCGGAGTTTAACTAGAGCGTGTTTCATAAATGCCCTGCCGGGTTTATCGGTCGGCCTCAGGGGCTGAAGCCCTGATTTTTTGAGGTCTTTGCGGCACGGCTGGAAGCCGTGCCCTTTCAAACCCTATTTATGAAACACGCTCTAGGGCTCCTTATCTGTATGCGCCCGATCGCTGTACGCCTCGTCGACTGCTCCGAAATCAAACCAAACAGAGAGCTGGATCCTGGCAGGATCTTGCTGTCGCTAGTCCTGCGAAATAGGGTCAAATTGCGAACACACACTCGTATTCGACCAGTCCACAGACAGCGCCTATCCCATTGAAGAGACGCGGCGTCTGTGCAGCCCCTGCGTTCTTGCGAACATTTCGCACAAAGTCTCGCCTCACACCTGCGCTTCATGGGATATTCCCCGACACGTTCCCGGAAGGACCCACGCCTTGTACGAAGTTTCAGCCGGAGTTCGCAGCACCCGCAATGAGGACGGCGGGATTGTCCTCGACATAGAGCGCGGCCAGATGTTCAGGCTAAATCCCGTCGGAGCTCTGATCCTGGAATCACTTGGGAAGGGACGTGACGAGGTGGAGATCGCCCAGGAAATTGCTCGCCAATACCAAGTAAACGAGGAAACAGCGATCGCTGACGTTCGCGAGTTCCTCAAATCGCTAGAAGAACACAAGCTCATTCGTATGTATCAAGACGAAAGCAGTTGTAGTTGCCGGTGAGACATCGGGGCGATCTCATGTCATTCCTTGTCGTGCAAGCGTGCTTGAAGCTGATTGGTTTCGAGTTTTGTCTCAAGCGGCGCAAGTTCTCGGCGCTGTACAACAAGGTTCGCAACTACCCGCTCTCAACACAGCTGAGCACACCCGACGACGTAAAACGAATCTGCGCTGCTGTCGACGTAGCTTGTGTTTGGTATTGGAAACAAACACTTTGCCTTCAGCGGTCGGCGACGACGGCCTGCCTTCTCCGGCGGTATGGGGCAAGAGCACAGCTGGTCATTGCTTCTCGACCCATGCCGTTCCAAGCGCACGCTTGGGTGGAAGTCGAAGGCAGGGTTGTGAATGACAAACCCGACGTACAGGCGACCTACGCCGTACTCGACAGATGTTAGGACTTGGATCCCAAGAAGGGGCGTCGCATGAGCGCACTGTTTGGCACATGGAATCTCGACGGACGGCCGGTCGAAGCAGAATCTCTGCGGCGAGCCGGCAGCCTCCTCGCTTCGCAAGGCCGCGATGGCCAGACGATTTATGCGAAGGACAACTTCGGCCTTGTCTACTCCGCCTTTCATACCACCAGGGAATCACACCGCGAAGTTCAACCTCACGTAACCCGCTCCAATCTCGTGGTCGGCTGGGACGGACGCCTCGACAACCGCGACGAGTTGACCAAAGACCTGGCAAGACAAACTTCTCGCGATGCTGCGGATGTCACACTCGCCGCCGTGAGCTTTGAAAACTGGGGCACTCGCTCCTTTGCGAAGTTTTTAGGCGACTGGGCACTCTCTGTGTGGAACCCGGCCGAGAAGACACTCTTCTTGGCGAAAGACTACATGGGCGTTCGACACCTTTACTATCATCTGAGCTCCCGACGAGTCGCGTGGTCGACACACCTAGATCCTCTCGTATTGCTTTCAAGCTGTTGCTTGTCCGTAGACGACGAATACATCGCGGGCTATTTGGCCAACTTTCCTCCGGCCCACCTGACACCCTATTGCCAAATTCAAGCTGTTCCACCGGGACATTTCGTAGCGATTCGCAATGGAACCGCCACCCACCACCGTTACTGGTCGTTCCAGCCAAAACGACGGATCCGTTACAAAACAGACGCGCAATACGAAGATCACTTCCGTTACCTCTTTCGTCAGGCGGTTCGACGTCGACTGCGTTCTGATTCTCCGATCCTTGCAGAGCTGAGTGGCGGTATCGATTCGTCCTCCATAGTCTGCATGGCGGACGACATCATCGACAAGGGAGAGGCCGACACGATTCGCCTGGACACGCTTTCCGCCTTCGATCCGAAGGAACCCGGTGGAGATGAGCAGCCCTATTTTGCCAGGATCGAAGAGAAGCGAGGTAGGGTAGGACACCACTTGAACCGCGAGGAGTATGAAAATGTTTTCGATCTGAGCTGCAGTGATTTTGTTGTGGCGCCGGGTCTATCGGAATGCACCGGAAAGCTGAAGGAATATCTCCTCAGCGTCGTGAACAGCCACGGTTACCGTGCTGTCCTCTCCGGCATTGGTGGGGACGAATTTCTAGGTGGAGTCCCCAACCCGCTCCCTCAACTGGCAGATCTGATCGTTCTGCCCTGCCCAATTAGGCTTGCGAAGCAGCTCACGGCCTGGAGTCTTATCAAGAAACGCCCTTGCATTCAGCTCTTAGGCCAGACTCTAGCCACTCTGCTGCCCGCGCGACTACGCGCCCTGGCATCGGCGCAGGGCGAAGTAGCTCCTTGGATCAACTCGGCTTTCTCGCGACGCTACCGACTTGCCGTTCGTCAATTGGGGCCTCTCGGAGGATATCGATTCTGGCAGCCCAGCCGCCGGGACCTTGCCCAAACGGTAGTGGCCATGGCAAGGCAGATGGCCTCTTTCCCCACCCACGGCGTTGCAGGTGAAGAAAGACGCTATCCCTATCTTGACCAGTCGCTGGTCGAGTTTCTACTGGCCATTCCAGCCACCCAGCTTCTGCGTCCCGGACAGCGCCGTTCGCTGATGCGACGAGCGCTCGCGGGGATTGTGCCAGCGGAAATTCTGTGGCGAAAAACCAAAGGGTTTGTGACCCGTAGAGTTCTCGGAGCCTTCGAGAACAGCTGGCCTGAATTGGAGGCTGTTTTCGATTCTCCTGTGAGTGGCGATCTGGGATATCTCGATCCACGTCGCTTCCTCGAGAGTTTGCACGCCGCAAAAAATGGAGATGCACATCACATGATGTATTTGTTGAAGACGTTGTACTTGGAATTGTGGCTGCGAAGCATGGCAAAGTGCGGGATTCTCGACACCATCTCTACATCGCAAACAACAACGCGACAGCCCCTTTTCCAACCGGGAGTTTAGCTTCCCTCTGGGCGCTCTACGATCTCTTGCCGGCAGAGTAGTTGATCTCATTCAGAAAGGAGGTGACCAACATGACATATGCAAAGCCAGAAGTGAACTTGCTAGGCGATGCGGCTCGGCTCGTCCAAGGGCAGAAGCTCCCACAGCAAAATGCTGAGGGGCTCCGGAACCATGTGGAAATCGGGCCGGCGTACGAACCCGAAGAGTAGTGCACCGTGCGGGCCAAACCACACGGCAATACACCCTCACCGGACTGCTCGGCGGCTTCGGCTTCCGAGCAGCCCGCCATCTTCCTTGTCGCGGGTCGCTGAAACCAGCTTCCGAGCAGCAACTCCTTTTCGGGGTGACCGCCGAGCCAACCGCGCGCGACAACGTTTTTGGCGGGACCGTTTCTCCGCCCTCATGTCGCCCCAAGTAACCATCGAACCATTCGATCATTCGATTGAAGCTGTCAATTTGATTCTCATAGGAATTGATCCCGTGGACTTCCCCTTCATACTTCACATAGGTCGCGCGTTTCCGGAGGCGACGGAGCCCGACGAAGATTTCGTCACTCAGGAACGGAGCTACGTTCGTGTCTTTGCTTCCATGCAGGATGAGCAGGGGGGTTTTCACGCGGTCCAGGTAAAAGATGGGTGAGTTTTCAACGTACAAACTCCGGAACTCCCATGGCGTGCCCGGCATTGGGAATCGTCCTTCCTCTAGTATGCTCACACCCAAGCTGGAGCCGCCCTCATCCATTTCGCCGTAGAGCCCCAGAAGATCCCCAAAGCCGGCGACCATGACAGCCGCTTTGAATCTCGAAGTCTGGGTAATGAGTGCCAGAGTGGAATAGCCTCCCCAACTCGTTCCCATCAATCCAACCCGGTCCGAATCGACAATCCCGAGGTCGATCGTCTGATTCACTCCGGAAAGAACGATGTTTGCTAGGTCCGCCATCATCGTTCTACCCGTCAAACGCAGGTCCGGCATCAGCACTGCGTAACCTCGCGTCGCAAACAGTTGCTTGTTGGGGAAGAAATTCTCGCCACACAGGCCAAATTGGTTCACGCAAGGAGAGAAAAGGCCCGGGTATACCTCCACAACGAGTGGGTACCGCTTCCCTTCCTGGTAGTTACTGGGCAGCAGCAAGGCTCCCTGGACGACGTCGCCATCTCCGGTTCTCCACCGCAGCAGCCGTCCGTCACCCATGCGAAAACGAGCCAAGGAAGGATTGATGTTGGTCAATTGCCGGATGTTTGTGAAGTCCGTGTTGGAAATGAAAAAGTCTGGAGCGTGAGCAATGTCTTCCGCCGCGTAGACGATCTTGCTCGCGTCCCCTGTCGAGGCGATCCGGCCGAGGTCGTAGCTTTTATTCTCGCTGCGAAGTTTGCGGAAGGCCCCCGTGACAACATCGATCCCGTAGAATCCCGATTCCCGAGTCGAATCGTCCAGCGTGCTCACCAAGATGGATCGCTCTCCGTCCGGCGATGACGGACGCGCCCCACCGGAGGGTCCGACGATGGCGTAGATTCTGTGGTTCGGAATTCTGCTAAGCTCACGGGCCCGGTCGTCTCTGAGGGAAATGGTCCACAACCCATAGGTTGACGAGACAAGATACAGGTCCTGGCCGGATGAGCTCCACATCGGGGTCTGATGGAATGGGCTGAAAGCGGGATGTGTGTCGTTGGTGGCCTTGCGTCGAGGTTTGCCGTTCAACGGGACTACGTAACATTCTCCATTTTCGTCTCCTCCAGCCACTACATAACTCAACTCGTTCCCGGTCGGTGACCAGCTCGCGGCAAAATCCCACACATTCCGCGGGATGTCGGAATCGATGACTTTCATTTCCCCGCTTGGGGACACGAGAAGCAGGTCGAACAATTCACGGTAGACCTCACCCCGGTAAAGTCCCTTCATGGTGGCGAACGCAAGCTGAGAACCATCAGGCGACCAGCTATACCAAACCGGGTTGAATCTCCGAGCCATTCGCCGAACCGCGCCCGTGGCAACGGTGATGACCCCGACGTCAGCACGCTCGGCTCTGGTCCGTTCGTCCTCGACGAGGACGGGGGTCTCTTCTTTCTGGTGCACCAGGCCGGTTTCTTCCGAGGAGCGATACACAAGGATCGTTGGCTTGGATGGATTGCCTTTGCCGATTGCAGCCTTGTCTAGGGAGACAACGTTCTTGTCCAGCTCACCAAGCTCGTCCTCATCACTCAAGAGCTTGGTCAAAATCTGCGTACCGTCGGGACTCCAGCAAGGCACCTGCCATGGATCGGGCACGCGGACAATACCCTCCGCTATTCGGCGGATCGTCTTCTTCTCCATGTCGTAGATCCACACTCGTGCCTGACCATCCCGGTCGGAATAGAAGGCCAGAGCTTTGCCGTCCGGCGACCAGGATGCTCCCCAATTCGCTCCCTTTCCGAGCGTAAGATTTCGCGACTCCCCGGAATCTGTGTTGGTGATCCAGACGTCCGTACCGGCGGCTGCGACCGGAGCACCTGTTACCGAGAAAAAGCGCTGGGAGTTTTCCTTGCCCTGCAACGTCCGGCGGGGGTCCTGCAGCGTATACGCGAGCCATCCGCCACTCGGGGAGAGATCAGGTCGAAAATCCCCGAAAGCAAATGTCTGAAGAACTTCTTCTGGAGGCAGCTCTTGGAAGCTCTTTTGCCCGAGAGCGAACCGGCAAATCAGCACGCAAACAACAAGAGCCGCAGGGAAACCCCGGCGTCGGTTCCGCATCTGTGCTTCTCCTCTCAACTCTTAGAAGCTCAGCTTCAGAGCCAACTGAATGGAGCGGGGACCACCGATTTGGTAGAGGGGACTCAGTCCCCCATTCCCCGCACCGCTTCCGAGAAAAGACGCAAGCGTCTGTGTGGACAATCCAAACTGGGGGTTACTGAGGCTATTTGTCGAAGAACCAAAATTTGGATGATTGAAGATGTTAAAGAATTCGGCGCGGAACTGGAGGCCGAGTCTTTCTCTGAGAAATAGTTGCCGTCGAATGGTGAAATCGTCCTGCCAGGCACCGAAACCACGCAGCGTGTTCCGCCGCAGATTGCCCTGTTCTCCGGGCACCGGCACGCTAAAGGCAGCCGGGTTAAACCCCTTTCCTCCAGGACATCCTTGGTTGGCATCCAGCGCACCCGACGCCTGAAAGACCGCGGCGCACTGCGCTCCATAAAGGTAGATGGGTTGGCCTGGCACGAGGTCAGGGCGCACATCGTAGGCTGCGCCATTGAAAATGGTACTCGTGGCAATCAGATCCACAGGCAGGCTCGATCGTAGGCTAACAAAGTTGTCCAGCGACCACCCCCCAAAGAGCGCACGAACAAGGCTTGTTTTTGACGCAGAAGGCAGGTCGTAGCTCACGGCTGCAGTGACGGTGTGGCGGACGTCGAAGTCTGAATTGCCTCGGTCGATCTCGGCATCGGCGATCACTGAAGGGGTGTTGGAGACTACAGAATCATTCGAGGAGATATCCATCGAATGCGACCAGGTATACGACGCCAGCGCTTGCACGCCGTGCGAAAGCCTGCGCTGGTATTTGACTTGAAGTGCATGATAGTCGGACGTTGCAGTGTTCCGGGTGGCGATGATTCCGGCAAAATTCGGATTCGGGATGAAGCTATCCCCCCGCAACAACTTGCGTCCCAATGCGCCGACGTAGGTTGCCGATAGACTCTGACTTCCGCCTAGTGCCTGCTCGGCCCCGACATTCCACTGGTACGTCCGCGGGAGTGCCAGATGTGGATCAGTGACGAAGAGCACGTCCGTTGCTGGGAGATCTTGATTAATCACCGGAGGCGCAGCCTGCTGGGGTGTCAACGGCAAGGGCACAAGAAATAACGTTCGTGCCCCTGTGAAGGGGAAAGAGAATGTGAAATTTCCCAGCGATCCAGAACTGAAGTCATAGAACGTCCCGATACCACCGCGAAGCACCGACTCCCAACCCTGCCTGTCGTGTAGCTGGTAGGCCAAGCCCACTCTGGGCGCGATGTTTCCGTAGGTCGTCTGATACAGTCGCGTTCCTCGCGGAGCCAACCCCATGTTGGCCGGGTCGTTGAAGTTCGTAACCGTGAAGGGCTCACTACCAGTTCCCTTTCCATGTAGAGCGGGATCAATGTCCCAGCGCAGTCCGTACGTTACGGTCAACCGAGGTCCAATCTTCCATGCATCCTGGCCATACAAGGAGAAGTTGCGTGACGACAGGGTGACATCGCTTTGGAATGCGGTCACCGTGGCCGCTAACGGCACTCCCGACATCGCAAACCCTGGCCCACCCGTCACCCCCAAAAAGAATAGCGATTGCTGATAGGCAGGATTACCCGCGATCGGCGAAAGCCAGCGATAGTCAATTCCGAACCTCAGCTGATGGTTCTTGACGATGACCGACAGGTTGTCGATTACGTTGATTTGACGTTGTTCGTTGCTGGCGGTCTTACCGGCCAGCAGCGCTCCCAGGCCCGAGGTGCTGGTGCCGGCACCCAGGAGAATAAATCCTAGGTTGCTGTTCGCCGAAGACAGACCCGGAGGAAACAAGAGGCCTTCCGGCAATGGCGTGGCTCCCGCGAAATCGTCGAGCTGGGACGAACTCGTGCCTCTCACATTGCTGTAGTTTGCCCGCAGTTCGTTGCCCGTGTTGGGAGCCAGACTCGCGGTGAGACCGAGCGTCAAGGTGTGGGTCGTGGACGAATTCGTGGTGAGACTGCTGAGAGAAGTCGTCTGGCGAGCCTCGATGGTCGACGGAGAATAGTTGTAACGCCCAAAGAGTGACAGGTTTGTGTCGATCTTGTGGTCAATGCGAATACTGTAAGCGTCAAGCGTCGATGCGTTGGAGTAGGTGCTGCTGAATTGGGCTAGCCCCCCAGCGACATCGGAACCATTCGGGACAGGAAATGCGTGTAGGTAGGGCTGCACTCCCGCTGGCGCTTGCTGTCGGGATGTCGTATCCGGGACGAGGATTTCACCCGTTCGCGGCAGACGGAGCCGGAGGCCTTCATAGGAAAAGAAGAAGAATGTCTTGTCCTTGACGATTGGCCCGCCAAAGACACCACCAAAATCATTCTGGCGGTCTTTTGCCTTGGGAAGAGCCGGATTGTGAGCGCCGTTGAACCAATCGCCGGCGTCCAGTACATCGTTGCGAAAGTAGTCGAAAGCTGTTCCATGAAACTCGTCGGTACCGGAGCGCGTGACAATCGAGATCTGCCCGCCGGGAGAGCGACCGAACTCCGGAGCGAAGGACGAAGTCTGGACCCGGAACTCCTGCATCGCGTCTACAGAAACCAGGCTATTGGTTCCACCTTGCACGCTGAATCCCGGCAGTGAGCCTCCCGCAGATTGCGTGAGTCCACTACCCAGCGCGATCCCAATGTTGGCGCTGGCACCATCGACCGTGAAATAGTTCGCGTCGGCGCGCTGTCCGTTGACGCTGAATTGCCCTTGGCTCGCATACGTCGTTGGCGTCAGAGTCACGCCAGGCGTCAGCATGATCAGTGTCTGAAAACTCCGGCCGTTTAGCGGCATGTTTTCTACGAAGCGACGATCCACGACGGTACTCACACTAGCATCCTGTGTGTTTACAAGCGGTGCTCCTCCTCGAACTGTGACCGTTTCAACGATAGCCCCGACCGGCAAAGTGAAGTTGATGGCCAGCGCATCTTGAACATTGAGAGTCACGTCAGGTTTGATGAGTGTCTTGAATCCAATCTTTGATACTTGAATGCGATAAGGGCCTGGAGGGAGGTTGGGTACGGCGTAAATGCCTTCACCGTTCGTCGCGCCCGGATATCTGATTCCCGTGGCATCGTTCACGATCTGAATGTCCGCGCCCGTGATTGCACGTCCAGATGGATCGAGCACAAGGCCACTGATCGTGCCATTGGAAGATTGCCCAACGGCAGCCCTAGTGAGCAGAACGATCAACAAGAAAAGGGGAAGGGGGAAACGTCTCACTAGGGCTGCTCCTGGCTCGCACGGATTCATACAGATTCATCCGGTCTACGGAAGCCCCCTCGTATTTGTATCAATATTTTTTGGGATGGCACCGCGGAACGTACGGCGGTCGGTTTTCCGAACACTCAGGGATGATTGGGATCGATGTGCAGGTAGGCAAACAATAGAGGCTTCTTGCTTGGCTTGTGGCTACCGCCGTTTGGCTCGACGGTGACAAACACAGCATCAATTTGCGCCAACGCCTTGGGATCGTCGAACCTTAGCACCCACCGCTTCTTTGAAGCGTTGTCCACATAAAAAATGCCCAGGTTTAGCGCCTGCTGCCAATCAGGTCCACGCCGACCCCAAGCTTGGAAGGTGCTGGCATTCTTGACTCCAGCTTGCTGGTCCAGATCGTAGGCATAGAAAATCAACGACTTCCCTTTCGTGTAAAACACGCGACCGTACGGCTTCTTCGTCTCTCCGGTGCGCTCAACGTCATACACTTCCGCGACGTAGAGATCGCGTGCACCAATCAGGTCACGAATGTCGCGGTCGTGAGCCAGCAGCTCTTGCTGCTGGTCGAGCGTGGCTTCGCGATCGTGGAGCAAACGAGTGAGATCGCTGACCTTCGCTTCGAGCGCAGTGGCGCGCTGTTTGTCCTCGGATGACTGGTGTTCGAGCGAATCCAGCTTGTCCTGCAGTCCTTGAGTTTGGGCTTGGGCTGCATCCAGCTTTTGGCTCAAGTCAGATCGCTCTTGAAGAAGACCCTGCCTGCCTGCCTGCCCGTTATGGAGATCGGTCTCCATTTGACTCCCGGCGACCTTCATTCGGCCCATCACGGCCGATTGCTGCTCCAGTTCGTGCCGAAGCGACGCGACCGCTTTGTCACGCTGTTCAATTTGCGAGCGCAAGATCTCGCGCTCGCGCCCTGCGTCGCTCACCTGCTGCAGCAGCGCAAGTTGATTCGCCTGGTTTGGTACAGGTGCGACGAAGGCAGACTCCGTGCCGCGATGGATTCCGACCCGATAGGCGGAAACGCCGAGAGCGATAAAGAGCAGAATGCCGGCGGCGTAGAGCGTCCAGACATTGCGCCACGTTGCCTGGCTGGCTGAGAGGGGGACTCTGCCAACACGGTTCGAGCCGGGCCTCTCCTCGGTCTTCCCTTCCCTATCCGTGCCCAATTCTTCCTCCAGCGTCAGCCGTTGGAAGAGGGCCGCTTCTGCTTGCTCTGGCGACCACGACGGATCAGATTCGAGATTCTCAGGATCAGGCGCTAAGGCAGGCATCGTCTTGCTAACCACCGCCTCGTACTGCTTCATGACTTCCCTGCAAGAGGGACAAACAGCCAGATGCTCCTGTAGCCGCTTCTGCTCTTCCCCCGTTAGCTGACCCGAGGTCGAGACGGCGCAGAGCTCGAGGAACTCGTCATGGGGTGGATTTCGCGACAACGCCCCGGCTCCTGGTTTGAGAGTCACTTTCTACCATATCCGTTACGGCCAGGCAATTTGCTTGGAAACATCTGCTTCCGCAGTTTGTCCAAGCCGCGATAGTAATGATTTCGAATATTTCCCAAAGATTGATCCAGTTTCACGGCAATCTCGCCGAAAGTATAGCCCTCGAAGAAGTGAAGACTCAGAGTATTACGCTGGTCTTCGGTCAGGGTGTCCAGAAGTCCTTGGATGGTCGTATTTCCGACCAACTGACAGAATGTGTCGCCCTCTTCCCTTCCCTCCAAACGTGCGTCAGGCAGGTCCGCAGCTCCATTCAGATCCAAACGGGTGTAGAAATGACGCGAATGAAGGTAACGGCGCCTGTCGATCGCCCGCTGGTACGTCATCTGCACGATCCAAGAGCGCGCCGAACACTTCAAAGGGTCGAAGATCGAGCTCTTGCGATAAACGAAGAGAAACAGGTCTTGGAGCAGATCGTCAGCTTCGGAATGGTCGCGCAGGATGCGCAAGGCTAGCCCGCGTACCAAGCGAGCATAGCGTTGGAATAGAACGCCTAGCGCTTCCCTGTTTCCGCCTTGAATTCGCCCCATCAGGGTTTCGTCTGAAACCCCGGTCTCCAGGAGCGGCGGGCCGGCGGCAGAGGCGACACTCTCCCCTTCCCGTTGGGGCACCGCAATCGCAGGCAACCGAATTGTGACGGAAGAATTCATGAGACCCCGGCACTGGATTTGCGGTCGAAAAGCCGTCTTCTAGCCCGAGCACTTCCTTGCTGGTTGCCTACCTGCCCCTTGGCTGTAAATCTTCATCTCCTCATTGCGGACACACTTCAGCCTTTGGCGATTTGGCACATATCGCGGCACACATAAACGATTTACTTTCAACTACTTACGCACTTACCCCTCCGGGGACGGACTCAGTCTTACCTCCGGCGGTTTTCTGCTGGATTCTCTTTCGCACGCGATCAGGCATGTCAGAGCAGAGCGGACGATCCGCGCTAATCCTTAAAAACGTTGCTGTCGTATGAATGAAACCCTTCACCCCAACAACAGGTTTCCCTCACATAACCCAATCCGTCTTGGAATAATCCATTTTGGAGTATTTGTCAAACGATTCCTATGCTCCCAACATGGAGCGGATCGGAGGACTATCGGCCGAGCGGCAGCGCGATCGAAAGGTGTTCCTCCGCTTGCTTCGCCGTGTTCGAGTCGAAGCGAAATTAACTCAGGCCGACCTTGCCAAAATACTCGGGGTAACGCAGGCGCGTGTTAGCAAGTACGAGCAAGGGGAGAGACGAATAGATATGCTGGAGTTGAAGGCGATCTGCGACGCGATCACATTACCTCTCATGGAGTTCGCTAGACGATTCGAGGAAGGTACATGCGTGAGATCGGGCTACCCCTACTAAGAGAAGGCATCAAAAATGGCACTGAATCTAATCATCGCGGCTTTGCTCGCTGCCACCGTTGGTCTAATTACCTACCTCTTGACGCGCAGGCGAGCTCATCTGCGGGGGGACGCAGCAGGCCGTGAACTTGCCGAAGCTAAGACGGCATCTTCAGTGGCTAAGGCCGATTTTGACGCCCGCCAAGAAGAGCTGCGCCACTCTATCAACGAAGCTCGCGAACGTGAGAACGCGGCGAAAACGAAGGTAACAGAATCTGAGCAACGATATGCCGGGATTGCTGCCGAGCTGAAGATCGCCTTAGAGGAGAAGGGCCAATTCCAAAATGAAGCCACTCGCGTTGAAGAAATAAAAGCGATGCTTCTTGAGCGGGGCACGCAGATTCAGTCCTTGAACGCTCGGATCACAGATCTTGAGCGCGAGAAGACAGAGGCGCTCAAAGACGCCGAGGCCGCAAACAAACGTGTCACCGAAATAGTTGCCAAAGAACGAGAGGCTCAGCACGAGATAGTCAGCGCGAAGGACGAGCAGATCACGAAGTTAAACGAATTCATAGCACAGGCGCGAGATGTGCTCACAACTGAGTTCAAGGCACTATCGGCGGACGCCCTCAAGGATGCTTCTGCACAACTCATCAAGACCGCCGACAGCCTCATCGAAAAACACGGCGAAAAAACGACTGCCGATGTCAAGTTGCACCAACAACACATCGAAACGATGCTCAAACCCGTCGAGGAGACTATTAGGCGGCTCGACAAGCACGTCGAGGACAGTGACCTTGCCAGGACAAAGGCGGAAGCTCTCCTCGACGATCAAGTCAGGCGATTAGCCGGTGCCAGCGAGTCGCTCACAAATGCCCTTCGCAAGCCTGTGGTCCGAGGAAGTTGGGGCGAGATGACACTCGAAAACGCGCTTGAAAATGCTGGCTTAGAAGCCGAAATCGACTTTATTCTTCAGCACTATACAGACGCGGAGGATGGCCGAAAACGAACCGATGCCATTATCAACCTGCCAAAAGGCCGGAAGCTTATCATCGACAGCAAGAACCTAATGGAGTCGTACATTGCGCTTGTAAGCACTGACGATGAAGCTCAGAAAGCTGTTCTTGCCGAAACCCATTCAAAATCGTTGAAAAACCACATCAGGTCGCTTTCGGCCAAGGAATATTGGCGACGCTATGAGGGGTTGGATTGCGTTATTCTCTTTATCCCGCACGACGGCATGTACCATGCCGCTATCCAAGACGAGGCGGAACTGATTCGCGAAGCGTGTGAGAAGCGGGTGTTTATTTCCAACCCAATGAGTCTCATCCCGCTCCTCAAGGCCATCCGCTACGTGCTTGATCAGGAAAGGCTCAATAAGAGCGCCGAGGAGATTAGCAAGGTCGGCGCCGAGCTTTATAGAGAAGTGGCGCGTTTCGCGGAGAGCATGGCCAAGATCGGGAATCGGCTCAAATCCACGGTGAACGCCTACAACGACGCCATCCCAGGCCTAGACCGCTTCATTGTGGCTAAGTCCCGAACGCTCAAGCAGCTCGGATCGGGAAAAGGGGCCGAGGCCGAACTTCCCGAAGCGATAGAGCTCGAACCAAGACTCTTTTCTTCGCGCGAACTCAGACCTTCGAACTTACTCCTTGAGAAGGATGATACGGAACCCATTACGGCTGAAGATAGGACGCAATGACTCCACGCGGCGGGTCACCTAGACACAATTTCTCGTGAGCCAGAACGCATCTTGCCGCCTTCCTAGCGCGTGATAATCCCGTTTATTGAAACGCGCACTGCCCTGAGGGCAGGGGATTCGGGGGCACATGGAGCACGCAGCCCCGTGACCGAAAACTCCTTGACATCGATCTTGTAAGCACGCCGGGTTTGGGAATTCGTGATGTTGGCGAGCCATTCGAGTTCCGGGGGTACGCCGGCGAGGTCACGCTCAAGAGCGTTTGGCACCGTGACATCTCTTTATAGCCAAGAGGTTTGGACCCTTCCTGCTGGGTTGATCATAAGAGGCTCTATAATGCGAACTTATCAACACGGTAAAGGTGAAAGTCCTAACATTATGACTCCACCGGAGGATCTGTGAAATCCAAGGCCGAGATTCTCGAAGAGTTCTCCCTCTTTTCGATGCCCACTGGTGGAATTGGGAGCTGGCTCACGGCGCAGACACACTCAGATGTCTTCGAGCGCCTTGGGAGGATCGACGAGGAGCCGCTTTCCGCCGTCCAACTAAACCAGCTTTTGGTAATGGGACATGAGGCCCCCGTCGGAGACGGGTTCTTCCGGTACTACTGGCTGCAGGCACCCAAGGAGCACCCGTACAACGTGCGTGACGTTCCCGGTTTCTCAGAGGACTGGCTGCAGTCCAAGGAGATGATCGCCTCCCTTGCCCAGCTCAAGTGGGGTCTATACCGTCTTTATCTTGATGCCCTTCTTTACTTTGGGAATGTTCGCACCGCCTTCCGCAGGCTCCGAGACCTTTCCATCGCGGAGATCACTAATTTGTTCAGTTCTGAAAGATTCGACACGGCAGCAATCAAGCGGCGTGGCCCTCCACTCCCGTTAAAAACCATCGCAAAGGATAGTCGCTATCTAATTTCTGAAATGGCATGCAAATCCTACGGTGATCCAGGCCAAACTGGTGACCTGCGCGACGTCCTCGTTCAGGGGTACAAGGCGCACGCTGCCGCTGGAAATCCATCACCGACGATTCGGGAACTCCTTGAGAATCGAGTTCCAACAGGTCTTCAGGCTCGTCAACCAGAGTTCATCTTCTCCGCAGACGAGGTGCTCGATGAGAAGATCTCATCCGAATCAGACCTCTCGGCAAAATATGAGGTCATTGCGTCCAAGTTCGCAGAGGCGCGAAAAGCGGCGCTCGACAACACTCGCTATTACCTTTCGATGCTAGGCGATCTCGATGTTTACGTAGCAACAAGCATGCGCAGCCGCAAAGATTTCCGGACCATGGCGGAAACATGTGAGCGCATCTTTTCGGATGGTCGATTGAAAGAGATGAATCTCCGATACTTCGACCCAACACTGAGTGCCGCTGGTGGTCACGAGGACAAGGGTCTCATTGAATGTCTCATGGTGAAATGTGCGAAGGTGCTTGTGTATTCCGCCGGCGAGAAGGAGAGCTACGGAAAGGACGCTGAGGCTGCGATGGCTCTGAGCCTCGGCAAGCCGGTTATCTTCTACTGCGATCAGGAACAACGAGGAAGATTCTATCGGGACGTTCACCCGCTCAGTCGCCTGATCGAATTCGAGACTGGGATAGCGGTGGGCGCGATGGTAACGGACAATCTTGAGGACGTGTCCCAGCTAATCTACAGGATATTTGAAAATCGGATGGTGTACTACCTGGAACAACCCAAGCCTGGCTTTCTTCGCTTGAAGGAAAGGCTGACGGACTCGGTAGTTCGGCTACAGACGAACGATCAACTCCTCAACGAAACTTTCTGGAATCACTACCACAAGGACCGAGATGCAAGACGGAAGGGTGTCGGGAGCACCTGACAGTGAATTCAACGGCCATTCACCCGATTCATCAATGATAACGTACTTTATCACTCACGATCCCAACGATATGGTCCCGGCCAACTTCTTGAGCCTCGTGGCTCGCAATCAGGCACACTGTTGGCACACTGCAGGTTCGAAAGAGGTTGATTTTCCGGAGGTCCGCCAAGCGGCCGACTGATCGGCCGTAAGTCGGCGTCCGATTCCGGTAGGTCCAAATCTGGCACACAATTCGCACACCGGAATGCTCATGACCAGGCAGCCATATCGCAATCGGGGCACCAAGAGAAGGGCTACAAGTTGCTCTGAAGGATTCCAACAACGATCAGCGTTGACGCCGTAAGAAGTATACCCGATCGGCCCAATCCCATTTTCCGGTTTCCTTAGACAGCTGGATCAAAGCCCGGACGAGACCGCCGATGTTTGCCGGGGAAATTGTCTTTTCATCGACAAAGATTACACCGCCGTGTCGTCGCCCTTCTTCTGCCCAGATCTTGAGCAGTGGAGGAATCGTCCTCCGGTCATAAGTAACCAGGGTCAAGCCCTGCTTAGCAGCTTCGAGCAGGCAAGCAGAATCTTCTTTCCCAAGAAAGTCGCTACCCTGCCACTCCGCCATCCAATGGATGACCAGCGACCGATTGCGACGTCGCAGGCCATCCGCCACGTCCGGGGAAATATGCTCGTCCAGAAGTAGCTTGAGCATGTCAACCCCGCTTGGTCTTCCGGGAAGCAAAGTCGACCGCCTGGGGCAGCATGCGCTTCAGCGTTTCGAAGTCTGCTGAATCGTTCTCTGCCGTCGCCTCATCGATCTCCTCGCGGAACCCTTCCGCATAATTAACGGCCGCTCGAACCTTGGCTTCTGGCCACCTGAGATGTTTGGCGACGGCCGCGACGTTTCCGTTATAGCTGCGGAGCAGGAAAATCACCTCCCACACAGCGAGCGTGCTCCCTTGAATATAGGCTTGCCGGCCTGCAGGTGAATCGCGAAAGTCGAGGAAGGCAAATTCTGACCGCCTTAAACCTTCTTCCACTAAACGCGCACTCGCGTCGCTAGGCGTCCATCCATGCCGCTTCGCGATGCGCTTTAGACGTCTTCCACTTTCCACTGGCAGGCGCATGCTAAGAACCATCGAACGAGATGGCTTCATCGAGACCTCCTTGTGTAACTATTGTAAGTATTGTAGCATTTGTGGGCTAGGAACTGCCAGTTCCGTCCTTTATGCCTCCCGGTGATGAACGGAGTCCGTCAGAACGACGTCAGGGCACAATGCGTAGGACCTCATTTCGACTGATCTGCCGTCAGTCGAGCACTCGCCGTGTCACTGTACCGGGCTTCCCTGATGCGGCACACTTCTGGCTCACAAACGTCGACCGCAACTTAGGTACGAGAGACCCATATATCCCCAAGGCCGATTTCGATCGTCGATTTTGATGCGGTAGTTCCTATCTTGCGGTCGTTCCCATACACCCACGGAGGCACCACAGGTACAACTCCTGGCCGTCGATGTATTGGTTGCGGCACCGAGCAGGCGTCGCCAGCGGACACGGCGCGCTTGAGGCCCGACCCGCACGCGAGTGAGGTGGCGGAGATGGGAAGCCGGTTTACGCCTCACCCGACGCTTTGGCTTCCTCAAGCCACAGGTTCACGAACCATTCCAGGGGTCAACGACATCAAGCTCACAGTCCCCAAAATCTGCAACATTGCGCGTCGCGAGCTTGGCCCCTCGCACTTGGGCAATGGCCGCGATCTGCGCATCCGCGTGGCTGATAGGCCTGCCGAGCGCACGGCGGTGAGCGGCAATCTTAGAAAACACTCGCGCTGCGTCGCTCTCGAAACCGAAGATGTGGCCTGCCAAATCCTCGGCAAACATAGCTTCCGCCGCTGCCAGCGGCCCCTCGCGGCGCTTGCCCTTGGTGAGCAGCTCAATTCCATAAAAGATTTCTGCTTCAGTGATTGACGTCGTAAAGAGTTCTGTTGCTGGTTGTTTCGCAACCCATGCCAAAACCCGAGGAGAGGGCTCGGGCCTCATGAGCTCTGAGAGCACATTAGTGTCGAGGATGATCATTCGCCAAATCCCGGGGCCTGGCGCATAGCGTCGCGTCGCGGCAACTCAACTTCGAGCCCGCCAAACGCTGCAAACCGTCGGTGAATGGTTTCCGCCAGGTTTCCCTTCACCGGTGGGGAAGCGGTTAGAGCTGAGCGCAAAATCTCTCTCGCCTCCTCCTCCATCGAACGTCCGTGATGGGCAGCACGGACCCTCAACCGGGTCTTGGTTTTTTCGTCAAGTTGTCGAATCGTTAATGTCGCCATGCTGTCAATGCTATCACTGCTAGCCACGGATGCAAAGCGGCCTAGTTGCACCCGCCTCGGAGGGCTGCGGTTGACTTAACGTTCAGAATAATATACTTTATTGATGTTAACAACCATAATAATGGACGCTAAATATGAGAACAAGCCGATCATCCGTGGTACTACCCATCCCGGTCAGGCATGCGCTGCGCAAGCTCGGCCACGATCTACGGGACGCCCGGCGGCGGCGGCGGATCTCTGTGGCCATCGCGGCGCAGCGCGCCTCCATTAGCCGGACAACGCTCGTCAAGATTGAAAAGGGCGATCCCGGTGTTGCACTCGGGCTCTACGCCACGGTTCTCTTTGTGATGGGCATGGTCGAGCGCTTGGCGGACCTCGCCGATCCTAAGAACGACACCGTCGGCCTTCAGCTTGAAGAGGAGCATCTGCCGCAACGGATTCGCAGCGCGCGGAAGCAGAAGCGCACCAGAGGAGAGTGATGGACAAAGAGGCTCTTGTGCACGTCGATCTCGATGGCGTTCCCCTACTCGTGGGGCGGTTGTGGGCCCGCGTGCGCAAGAACAAGGAAAGCGCCACCTTCGAATACGACCCGGGCTGGCTGCAGCATGCCGCGCGGTTCTCTCTGGAACCGGCCCTCAAGCTTGGTCCCGGCCCGTTCCACACGCCGGCCGATACGCCGATGTTCGGAGCTATCGTGTGCAGCCGGGGACATCCCTGACATTTTAGACCGGGCACATGGTTGACACTTTTGGGTCGAGTT
>ORMF012645889.1_pt1 | contig 25493 bp, 21 predicted proteins | sample 1779871 | NCBI WGS metagenome assembly ORMF01 (sample SAMEA104232316, study PRJEB22302) | groundwater metagenome | biome: forest; feature: aquifer; material: groundwater | place: USA | collected 2011-08-07 | depth 5.4 m | reverse complement strand
GGAGCCCGACGGACCCATGATCGCCACATACTCGTTGCGCTGGATGCGGAGGTTGATTCCGCGCAAGGCGTGGACCTGCTGTTCCGAGCCCATGTCGTAGGTCTTCCACAGATCCTCGGTCGAGATCATTGAGGAGTTGGGCGCTGCCCAGGTGGCAGGTCGATCGATCGGGAGTACTTCCGCAGTCGCCATCTTCTTCTCCATTTCCGGCTCGGACACGCTTAGCTCCGTTCTTGCCGTCTCACGTTGGACGTCCCAAACCGGCAGAGGTTAGAACGCTACCACGGGGCTAAAGCCCCTGATCAAAGAGCGCCACTTATCGCAGCGCTGAAGCGCTGCGCCACCCAAAAGCAACTGCGACACTAGCTGCTCTCTTCTTCCTTCTTCGGGACCGAATTGTCTATTTTGACGCTGGTCCCCGGCTTCAGCGTACGCAAAACCTTGTAGCTACCGGTAATGACTTCGTCACCATCCTGGAGCCCCTTGGTGATTTCGATATCGGTGGTACCACTGATTCCCGTATCCACCGGGACGAACTCGGCTTTCTTGTTGCGGATCACGAACACGCCCTGAACCTCTTCTTTCTCCTTCGATGGGTCGGCCGACGCGCTGGCTGCCTGCACCGATCCCTTTTGCACATCCTTCGGCACCAGGTCGGCCCGTGTGCGGATTGTCAGCGCCTGAATGGGGATGCTGAGCACGCCGCTGCGGGTGGCGGTGGTGATCTTCGCGGTCGAGGACAGGCCGGGCCGGAGGTCGGGCGGAGCATCCACCAAGGTCACCACGACTTTGAAATCCTTGGCCTCCTGGCTGGTCGAACTCTGTTGCGAGGTCGCAAGGCCGGTCGAGCGCACGATAGCGTTGTTGCCGATTTCGGTAACTTTGCCGTGGAAGACTTTGCGCGGGATGGCGTCAATGGTCACGTCGGCCGATTGTCCAAGCTGCACGTTGACGATGTCGGTTTCGTCCACCTTCACTTCGGACGTGATCACCGACATATCGGCGATCGTCATCAGCGTACTGCCGGGCGAATTCTGGATTCCGATTACCACCGTCTCGCCTTCGCGCACGGGAAGATTGGTGATCACTCCGTCAAACGGGGCCTCGTACGTCGTCTTTCGTAGCACGTCGGAGACGCGTGTCAGGTTCGCGCTATTTTGCGTAATGCGCTTGTCCGACGAATCCTTCTGCGCTTTGCCCTGGGCTACGCGGGCCTGCGCCTGGGCCACGCCTGCATCGGCGGACTCCCAGGCTGCTTTCCGGGCGTCGTATTCCTGCTTGGCGATTAACTGGTCGCGGTACAAGCCCTGCGCGCGTTCCCAGTCGAGTTTGGCGCGAGCTTCGTCGGACTTAGCCCGGTTCAGGTCCGCCATGGCCGTCTTCATGCCGGCATCCGCGGCGACCGAGTCGGTTTCGGAGGCCTGCAACGACGCCCGCGTCGCGTTGACTTCGGCGGCCGACTGCACGTTCTCCAATTGCGCCAGCAATTGCCCCCTTTTGACCTGGTCGCCTTCCTTCACGTGCAGCTTCACGATCTTGCCGAAGGCATTGGCGCCGATGTTCACATACGTCTGGGGCTTGATTTCGCCCGATGCGCTCACCACCGAAGCCAGGTTCTGCTTCTGCGCCTTGCCGGTCTGCACGGTAACCAGGTTCTTGTGGCTCTGGTACACGGTGACGCCCACGATGATGCCGAGCACCAGCGCGACGCCCACCCCGATTAGTACTTTCTTCCAGGTCTTCATGAACCATCCTGCGGGACCGGTTTCCCGATGCCGGAAACGACTCTGCCCGTCGTACCGGCTTCTCCCTTGGTCACAGAACGGCGAAGGCCGCACTGTTTGCTACATGAACAGTTACGCTCCTACCTGGGAGAAAGTTCCCGATGCAGGCCTTGGCTGTTGCGGCTCCGGTCCAGCGCCAGAGGGGAAACCGACCGACCCAACATTATAGCCTGCCCCTCGGTCTGTGGCAGGGTATCAGTCGAGTTCCGCCCGGGCTTGCAAGGCGCGGATTCTTAAGGGGCTTAGAAGGCCGGTTCTGCACAGGAATTCTTTTCTCCCAGGCCACTTTTGCTTGCCTTCAGGTATCCAATGAACATAGAATCAACCAATCGTAGTTCTCGCGAGGTAGGCCCTTCTATGCTTTCCGCAGGTTTTCGCAGGCGCTCCCTGGGCGTTTTGATGATTGGCGCGTTACTGGGGTTGGGCGGCACCGCCCTGGCTCAGGAGAAAGACAAAAACGACGCAGACGCACAGGCGGGGCAGGATGGCCAGACGGACCCGTTGAAGCGGCCGTTGAGCCAAAAGCAGAAGAAGCAGAACGCCAAGTCCCTGGGCCAGGAATTGAGCCATCGAGACAAGATCTGGCTGGACCAGGACGTCGGCTGGATTATCACGGATGAAGAACGAGCGGCCTTCAAGCAGCTTTCCAACGATGAAGAGCGCGAAAATTTCATCGAGGCCTTCTGGCAGCGTCGCGATCCCACGCCTGACACCGCCGAAAACGAATTCAAAGAAGAGCACTACCGGCGCATCGCCTACGCTAACGAACACTTCCCGGCCGGCATCCCGGGCTGGAAGACCGACCGCGGCCGCATCTATATCGTCTTCGGGCCGGCGGACGAAATCGAGTCGCACCCTTCGGGCGGCAGCTATCAGCGGCCCATGGAAGAGGGCGGCGGCTCTACCTCCACCTTCCCCTTTGAGACATGGCGGTATCGCTACCTTGAGGGGATCGGGCAGGAAGTGATCATCGAGTTCGTCGACACCTGCATGTGCGGCGACTACCACATGACCATCGACCGCTCGGAAAAGGACGCTCTCCTCTACACTCCGAATGGCGGCCTGACTCTCTACGAACAGATGGGAATGGCCAACAAGGCCAACCGGTTCACCGGCGGCGGAATCGAAAGACTGGGCGGATCGCCATTCAACAAAGACCTTCAGTCCAAGCAGTTCGACCGTTTGGACCAGTTCGCGAAGCTGAGCAAGGCTCCGGCCATCAAGTTCAAAGACCTGGAATCAGTGGTTACCCACAAGATCAGCGTCAACCTGATGCCGTTTGACGTGCGCGCCGACTTTGTGAAAGTCACCAGCGACACGGTACTGGTTCCGGTGACGGTGCAGATCAAGAACCGCGATGTGACCTTTCAGAACAAGGAAGGCATCGAGCGCGGCACGGTCAACATCTTCGGACGCGTGACCACATTGACCGGGCGCATCGCCCAGACCTTCGAAGACACCGTGCAGCTGGACGTTCCCACGGAGCTGTTGCCGCGCACCGCCGAAAATTCTTCGGTGTACTGGAAAGCGCTGCCATTGAAACCGGGGCGCTATCGCTTCGACATCGTGGTCAAGGACGTGAATGGGGACCGCGTCGGCACGTGGAGCCGCGGCGTTCAAGTCCCCGATTTCAGCGAGGACCGCCTGAGTAACTCATCGCTGATCGTGGCCGATCAGATGGAGCCGGTGGCAGCGAAGAACGTGGGCACGGGTAATTTCGTGATCGGAACGACCAAAGTGCGTCCGCGGGTTGCGCCCTCGGATGGCAAGCCCGTCTCTTTCAAGCGGAACCAGAAGCTCAATTTCTGGATGCAGGTTTACAATCTGAGCGTTGACGAAAAGACCCACAAGCCCTCGGCCACGATCGAGTACAACGTGACGGATGCCGCCACCAACAAGGCGGTCATTCACACCGTCGAGTCGACCGACACCATGGGCAATGTGGGCGAGCAGGTGACGCTGCAAAAGACCCTGTCGGCAGCGAATTTGCAGCCCGGTTTGTACAAGATTGAAATCAAAGTGAACGATAACCTTTCCAAGCAGATGGTAGATCCTTCGGCAACCTTCGCCGTGGAATAAACCGGTGCCTGGTTTCCTACTGGTGGTGGGGGGAGACATGTTCCGTAAGCTCGGGTTTCTCATGGTAGGCATGGGCCTGGCGCTTCCGGCGTGGTCCGCGGCCGGGCCTGGCACGATCTCCGGATACGTTCGCAATGCAGGCGGAGTGCCCCAGATGGGCGCGGTGGTAGAGGTGCTCGGTTCTGTCGTGCTGAGTTCCAGGGTCTTCACCGACGACCGCGGCTTTTATTCCATTTCCGGCCTGGTGCCGGGTACGTACAACCTCAAGGTAAGCGCGCCCTCATTCCTTCCCGCACTGCGCGAAAAAGTCGGCTTGCGACCGGGCGCGAAGCTGCTGGTCAACGTGACCCTGACCACGCTCTTCGAGGCCATCCAGTTGGGACCGCTGCGTGGTCCGGCCGATGACGACGACTGGAAGTGGACGCTCCGTTCGGTCTCCAACCGTTCCATCCTGCGGGTGCTGCCGGACGGGACAACGGCCATCGCCAGCGAGGCGGGCAGCGACCGCGACCTGAAGGGTTCCTTAGTGTTCATGGCGGGGTCGCAGTCGAATGGCTTCGGCGGCGCCTCGGATATGAGCACTGGGTTTTCGATCGAGCACTCGCTGATGTCGGCCGGAACCCTGAGCTTGAACGGCCATGTCGGCTATGGCGGCGGCGTCCCTGCGGCGGTGCTCAGGACCTCTTACACCAACCGTTTCAACAGCGGCTTCGAACCCTCCGTTGCGTTCACGGTGCGCCGGCTTACTTCGCCCGACGTGAACAACCTGCACGGAGCGTCTCTGCAAGCGCTGTCGCTGACGACCTCCGATCGGATGACGCTGGGCGACATCCTGGAATTGAAGTTCGGCAGCGAGCTACAGACCATCCAGTTCATGGGCCGTGTGAATGCGTTCAGGCCCTTCGGGTCTGCCGATTTGCACCTCACCCCGAATACGGTCATTGAGTACCAGTACGCGAGCTCAATTCCCAACACGCGGATGGAAAAAGGATTTGATTCGGCCCCCTCGGACTTGACCGAGACCGGGCCGCGCGTGAGCATCACGAACTTCGCGCCGGCCGTGGAGCGCGCGCATCACCAGGAAGTTTCCGTTTCGCAGCGCATCGGCAAAAACAACCTTCAGGCCGCTTTTTACTCCGATCGCGTGCTTGACCCCGTGTTGACCGGCGTGGGCGAGTTGACCGCCGAGTCGGGCGACGTGCTGCCCGACATCTACTCGGGTACCTTCAGCTACCAGGGCAACGATCTGGAGACGCGCGGCATGCGGCTGGTCCTACAGCGGAAGCTGTTCTCGGATCTGACCGCGACTCTGGATTACGCCTACGGCGGCGTCCTCGACCTGGCGCGCCCCGATATCGAACTACAGGACGCGCGGGAGTGGATTCGGACCGAGCGGCGGCACGCGGTGGCCGCCAAGTTCAGCGGAACGATCCCGCACGCGAAGACGCGCTGGATCGCCTCGTACCGGTGGACCAGCGGTTCGGCGTTGACACCGGTGGATCTCTTCAACTCTTCGGCAGGGCAGGCCGACCCCTATTTGAACGTCTTCCTGCGTCAACCGATTCCGGCCGGCTTCCTTTCGGGACACATGGAAATGCTGGTGGACCTGCGTAATCTTCTGGCCCAGGGATATGTGCCCGTCATGGGCCGCGATGGACGCACCGTCTACCTGGTGCAGTCGGCGCGCTCGGTGCGCGGAGGAGTCGCCTTCAACTTCTAGGAATCTGAAATTTGCGATTGGTAATTGGTAATTTGGGCCGGGAGCGTGACAGCTCCGGGCCTTTTGTCTTTTGGTCACATCCAGTCGCGGTCATCTCTTTCATAAATTCCTTGCCGCGAAGTTCGCACTGAACTTCTGGCGCAAACAGTCTATAATTCCCCCCATCTCAAGAATGAGCAACGACTTGTCCGCGAGTGCGGTCCGTTCCAAAGCGCGCGGCAAAGGAGAAGCGGGACATGAAACTCCGTTTGGTAATGGTCTTTTTCCTCTTAGTGGCGGCCACGCTGGTGGCCCAGACGTTCCGTGGAACGATTCTCGGCACGGTAACCGATCCCTCGGGAGCGGTCGTAGCCGGGGCCACGGTCAAGGTGCGTAACGTGGGAACGGGGCAGGAGCGTACCACCACCACCAGCACCGACGGCAGCTATGCGGTCTCTGAATTGCCTATCGGCACCTATGCCGTGAGCATCTCGCAAAGCGGCTTTCAGACCGCGGTCGCGAACAACGTGGAAGTCAACGTCGCCAGCGAACGCAGAGTGGACGCGCAGCTTAAGACCGGCGAAGTGGCAGTCAAGGTAGAAGTCGCCGGAGACCTGCTGCCGCAAGTCGAAACCACCTCTGCGCAGTTGGGTGGAACGCTGACCAGCGAGACCATCGCGAATATTCCAGTCAACGGTCGCGACTACACCAAGCTGATCTACTTGAACCCTGGAGTAGCCGGATCGCCCGACCAGATTTCCGATTCTCCCGGCTCGTTTGGAACGTTCTCGATGAACGGCTCCCGCGGCCGCGCCAACAACTTCCTGCTCGACGGAACCGACATGAACGACGGTTTCCGCAACGACCCGGCCATCAACGAAGCCGGCGTGTTCGGCGACCCGGCCACGATTCTTCCGATCGACGCTGTTGCTGAGCTGCGCGTGATCTCGAACTACGAGGCGGAGTACGGCCGGAACAGCGGCGCCGTAATCAACATTGTGACAAAGAGCGGCACGAACCAGTTGCATGGGTCGCTGCTGGAGTTCAATCGCACCAGCTCGGTCGGGGGCGCACGCAACTTTTTCAACACTGCGGGTTCCCAAGACCCATTCCACAACAACCAGTTTGGCGGATCGCTGGGCGGGCCGATCGCGAAAGACAAGACCTTCTTCTTCGTCAATTATGAAGGCCAGCGGGAATCGGGGGCGCAGGCGGGTTTGAGTTGCGTGCCCGACCAGGCTGCCATCGATCAGGCGATAGCCAATGCCGAGGACGACGGGATACCACTAAGCCAGCCGATTCTTAACCTCCTGGACCGCAATCCCTGGCCAACGCCCAACATCGCAGGAGCCACGGCAAACCTGGACGGATCCTGTAATCCACCCGCTGAGGGAGCCGCCCCGGACAATTTGGCGACAGCTACGAACTTCAAGAACCGCGTCGACAGCATGATTGCCAAGGTTGACCACAATTTCAATTCCAGCAATCTGCTTACCGGCCGCTACTACTTCGGCGACAGCGATCAGAGTTTCCCATTTGCCCAGTTGGCTGGTGGATTGCTGCCCGGATTTAATACGATTACTCCCACACGCGTCCAATTGGTCTCACTGTCGTATGTAAGAGTGATAAACGCCAACCAGGTCAATGAAGCACGTTTGGGATGGAATCGTTTCGTGGAGGGCTTTTTCCCGGAGGATCACAATTTCAATCCTTCGTCGATTGGTCTCAACACAGGTGTCACGTCGCCATTTGATTTCGGCTTGCCCAAGATCAGTGTGGGCAGCTTTTCCGTGATTGGCGCCACCAACTCGGTCCCGCGGTCGCGTGTCGATTCCAACTGGCATTTTGTGGACAACTACTCGTGGAAGTCTGGCCGCCACGACCTCAAGTTCGGCTACGAGTTCCGGCGGACGACCATTCAGCTGATCCAAGACAATACCTTCCGCGGGAAGCTCAGTTTCCCCGACTTAACGGCATTCGTGGAGGGCCTGCCAGACGGCGGCAAGCAAGTGCAGGGGGACGCCCGCCGTCATTCGTTTGAGAACAACCACGGATTCTTTGTCCAGGACAATTTCCGGTGGACTCCACGTCTGACCCTGACCTTCGGCCTTCGCTGGGACTACTTCGGCGTTGTCGGAGAGAAGAGTAACTTGTTCTTCCAGTTCGTTCCGGTTGACGCTGGATCGCTGACTCCGGTTGGCCAACTCTATGACAAGGACTTCAACAACTTTGCTCCCCGTTTTGGTTTCGCCTACGACGTGACTGGCAGAGGGCGGACGGTGATCCGCGGAGGCTGGGGCTTGTTCTATGATGCCTTCGCCCAGGACATCTTCCTCGGTCATATTCCTTACAACTGCGCGTTTTGCCCGGGACCGGCGTACACCGGTGAAGGGCCGGCGGCGATCGGTGCCGCAGGTCTTTCTGGCAATGCCATCGCGACTGATGAGCCTGTGTTCTCTGGTTTCTCAGCCCTTTCGGACTTCTTCGGAGCTGATCGGCATATTCGGACTCCCTATACTCAGAACTTCAACCTGAACGTTCAGCAGCAGCTTGGCAAAGCTGTCCTTCAGGTGGGATACGTCGGAGCCAGGGGTACCAAGCTGTTCCGCTTCCGCGACATCAATCAGCCTAACCAGGACGCAATTACGGCGGGAGACACCGCACAGTGCACGGACGCACCCGGAAAATTTGGCGGCATCGGCTTTATCTTTCCCAACTGCCCGATCCCAGGCTTCGATACGGGAGGCAACGCGCCACGGAATTTCGATAATTTCTTCTACGTCAATCAGGAAGAATCGAACGCGAGCTCAACCTATCATGCGCTGCAAACCAGCCTGCGCATGAACAACTGGCGAGGGATCACTTCAGCAGTGAACTTCGTCTGGTCGCACTCGATTGACGATGCAAGCGACAGTGAAGACTTCGTTCCCAACGTGGCGCAGCCGAACAACAGCCTGGCCCCGCAGTTAGAGCGTGGGAACTCTAACTTTGATATCCGGCGCCGTTTCACCTGGAACTTCGGATATGAACTCCCGAAGTTCGGGGGCAGTTGGTCGAAGCTCAAGAACGGTTGGGGCTTTAACGGAGTCCTGAACTTGCAGGATGGTCAGCCCTACCAGTTGAACTACAACTTCGAAGGCGACTATTCCGGTTCTGGGGAGGGCTTTGACCGGCCAGACGTAGTTGGCCCGATCCGCTACAGCAAAGGCGCATTCGGTGTTGACCTTTCCTCCTTCCAGGTTCCTTGCACGTTCGGCAATACCACTGGCTTGGGCGAGGGCGGCGACAGCGATTGCCTGACCGGATCCCGTCACTTCGGCAACATGGGGCGCAACTCGCTGCGCGCACCCTCGTTTAAAGAGCTAAATTTCTCGGTCTTCAAGAGAACGGCTCTAACGGAGCGCGTGAATCTGCAGTTCGGCGCGGACTTCTTTAACATTTTCAATCACCCCAACTTTTCCAATCCGAATCTGCCGAACTTCATTACCGATGCGGCAAACAATGGACTGGACTCGAACGGGCGGGGCATCGGCTTGTTGCCCATCACTGCCACCGGCGACGTGGGCATCGGTAACCCGTTCCTGGGAGGCGGCGGGCCGCGGGGAGTGCAGTTCTCGGCCAAGATTACCTTCTAGGTCACACGTCTTTCTTAACCCAAGGCTCCTCTCGCGTCAGCGGGAGGAGCGTTTTTCCTTAAGGTTTCTAGGTTGCAGAGTCTCAAGGGTCGCGACCCCCTTGCAACTTAGCCCTGCCCCCACGAGCCGGCTACGTCCACCAGCCCTCCACCCTGAAGCGCGGAGGTGCTAGGCCCGTGGTGACCTGTGGTGTCCTTGGGCGAAGCCCCGTCTAAGTGCTAGTCTCACATTGATCTCCCCCAAATCTGATCGAGCGAGAGTTCCTATGCTGCGGAGAATCTCAGCCGTGCTGGTGGCGGCGATCTGTCTTCTGTCGGTTCGGCAAGCGGTAGCCCACGAGAACCACAAGCCATCCGCCAAGAACGCCCAAACGTCTAAGAGCAAAACTGCCCCCGCGAAGTCCATGCCGGTGACGACGTCTTCTGCCAAGGCTCGCGACCTGTATCAGCGGGCGGTGCAGGACTACGATCTCCTGTACCTGGAGCGGGCGGCCATCGGGTGGCGGGCGGCGGCCAGGGAAGACCCGCAATTTGCGGCGGCGTTTGCCATGCTGGCGCTGAATAGCCGGGATCCGGAAGAAGTCCGCAGCGCGCGCGAGCGGGCGAAGGAACTGGCTGCCAAGGCATCGCCCGGCGAGAAGCTAATGATCCAGTGGATCGCGACGGTCCAGGAAGGAAACTTCCTGGACGGGATCGCGGCACTGAACGACATGATCGCCATGTTTCCGGGCGACAAGCACGTGTACTATCTCGCGTCCAACTGGCTGATGAATGTGCAGGGAAACGATCAGGCGCTTCATTTGCTGCGCAAGGCTCTCGACATCGATCCGGACTATGCGCCCGCGCTGAACAACCTGGCGTACTTGCACGCCCGCAACCGCGAGTTCGATGAGGCCATCAAGGCTATGGATCGCTATTCGGTCCTGTTGCCGCGAGAGCCCAATCCGCAGGATTCCTATGCCGAAATTTCACGCATGGCGGGCCGCTTCGATGCCGCGCTGGAACACTACCGCGCGGCGCTGGCCATTGACCCGAACTTCAATAGCTCGCAGCTCGGGCTGGGAGACACTTACGCTCTCATGGGCGATCAGGAACATGCGCGGCAGGAGTACGACAAGGCGATCGACAAGGAGCCGAATCAGGCCAATCGCTTCGATTACCGCATGCAGAAGGCCATCACCTGGGTGCGCGAGAAGAATTACACCGAGGCCGACCGTGAGCTATGGCGGGTTTCCGTGGAGGCGCACGCCCAGTCCTATGAGCTGCAGGAAGCGCAGGCCCTCCGGCGCATGGCACAGTATGCGGCCGCCGATCAGCAAGCCCTCGAGCGCCTGGCTTCGTCAGAAGACGCCCTGGTCCATCGCCAGAATCTGTCGCCGTCCGACCGCGACGAGGAACTGGCGCGCATCTTCCGGCTGCGGGCAGCGCGGCTGCTCCAGGCCGGCAAACCCGAGGCAGCCCAGACCGCCCTCAACCGGCTTGGGCAGCTGGCGGCCAGCAATCGCGATCGTGTGATCCAGGAATGCTGGCATGGCGCCACCGGAGAAATGCTGGCCGCGCAGGGCAACTTCAAAGAAGCTGTTCCGGAGCTCGAAGAAGACGAGGACAACCCGGAAACGCTCGCTCTGCTGGTGAGGGCTTACAAGCAGACCGGCGCCACGGACAAGAGCCGGGCGACCGAAGAGCGCCTGCGGACCACCAATCTGCCCAGCCTGGAACAGGCGTTGGCGAGCGGAGCGCGGGACAAGGCGGCTCAGCCACCCGAACCAGTGGCCGCGCGGTAATCCGAGTCCCAATTCGACCGCCAGACGAGGTACACTTCCGGGGCAAACCTATGGCAACCGAAGGGTCCGAGCGGCGTTCCCGCCGGCGCATGCCGGTGCAGGCACCCGTCAAAGTACGAAAATCGGATGGAACCGAGGCGTCGGGCCTGACCCGCGACCTCAGTTCTAACGGTATCTTTCTCTATTCCGAGTCCGGGCTGGAAGCGGGCTCGAAGCTGGAATTAGTGGTCATGCTGCCGTCCGGCTTGGGACTGGGCCCCGGCGGATGGACGCTGTGCGAGGCCTCGGTGGTCCGGGTGGAGCAGGCGGAGGGCAAGGGCATAGGCGTAGCGGCCACGCTGGACCGGATCGAACTGCTGCCGGAAATCGGGTGAGGTCGGTTCGGTAGAGACGCGGCATGCCGCGTCTCCGATGGCAGCGGCATCGCCGACCGCGGCGGAGACGGGGCAAGCCCCGTCTCTACGCATCGATCTTTCCTGATCCAGCCCAAATCGCTAAAAGATTTTCTTCCCATTGCCCTGCCTTTGGTGCAATAATGGCGCGCCTCGAAAGGGGCTGTTGGAATTGACTGTCTTCCCAGGCAGGCCAGGTCATGTGGATTGAAAAACTCGCCGAGGGCGTTCTCCAGGTGGATACGCCGATCGGCCCCCGATATGTTCGACTAAATTTCAGGCAACGCGCGTATCTGATGTGGATGTTCCGGCATTTCCCCTCGCTGCCACAACAGGTGCTGCGTCCACGAGAACAGCGGATGGTAGATCGTCTGTGCGAAGAGAACGGATTCGCATCCATGCCCGGAATGGGCACGGCAGACGTGCCGGTCGTCGGCAGGATCGAGAAGCGGCTTCCGGTTCCGGCAGAAGTTCTCCCCATGCGCAAGCCGGTGGCTGGCTCCAAGTCCGCTGTGCCGGAACGGGGCCGCGAAGCAGCGTCAGCGTAAAACGAAAATCCCGCCGCCGCGGGATTCGTTCCTCCGCGCACGCTCCTCGTCAATCTTTCGGAGTGGTTTCGTCTGGTTCGAATTCATTCTGGCGGTTGGCGAGTCCGGACAGAGTGCCGCACGGGCCCAAGGCCGTGCCCGCCGCCGAGATGTCCGCCGCCTAAGTGCGCTCCGCCTCCGCGCTGCTGTTGGCAGGCACGCATGGCTTCCCGTTGCTGAGGCGAAATCAGAGCTTCCATCTGTTGCCGTTCCTGCTGATGAATGGCGCGGATGCGCTCCTGCTTTTGCGCCGGCGAGAGCGATGCATTCGCGCACACGGCCTCGACTTCCTGCCGCGTCTGCTGCCCGATGATGCGGCGCTGTTCCATCGCCGACTTCGAAACTCCCGCAACCTGCCAGCAAGGCTCACGCCGATTCGCCGGAGTTGTCCCGCGAGTGGTGGGCCGAGTGCCGGGAACGGTGCCACCAGGAATTCCCGTGCTCGCGCCGGTAGAAGCTCCCGGCACGCGCAACGGAGGCGTGCCCAGGGGAGTGCGATTTCCCTGCGCCGAGCTCTTCGTACGCGCGGGCGGCTGGCTGTTTGGAGTCTGCGCGAGCGCCGTCGAGAGCGCAATTCCGGCGAGCAGCGTCGGCAAAGCGTACCGGTTCCATGACATGGGATCTCTCCTGATAGACCGAATAAACCCAGGCGGGAGAACAAAGTTGCAGAAGAGAAGAGACGCGGGCGGCGCCGAAACGGCTCGTAGCGAATGCTATAATCGAAATTTGTCCCCGCCTTGCCATTCGCAGTGGGCGCGTAGCTCAATTGGCAGAGCAACTGACTCTTAATCAGTAGGTTGTAGGTTCGATTCCTACCGCGCTCACCATCTAAACCTCGCGCCGAGAACGGCGCATTCAACGCTGCATCTTCAATACGTTGAACGTAGCTTTGTGGCCTTGGATACCCCTGTTACAACCTTTGCTACCCGAAGGTTGCACACCCAATGCCCGGAGGTCCCGCCCGAATAGGCGACTACAATAGTGATGTGCGATATTACACAACCGAACCGATGAACGGGGGCATCACGTTCAAGTGCGTTTCCTGCGGACATAGCGTCAGCACCCTGGATTTCAACACCACGAATGGCAACCGGCGTACGCAGGCGGCAAAAGCAATGAATCAGCATTCCGCCGAATCTCATCTCCCTACCTCACGGACGCCCTCGCCAACATACCCGGGTGGTCGTAGCGGGTTTTGAAATCCGCGTTTGAGGCGACGCGTAGTGCCATTGCAGCGCGCCGAAGTTAGCGGCCCTAACCAGCGAGATTGGACGACACGATGGTAGTCCCTGAAAAACTTACGCCGAGACAAATATTGGCTGTGCGTTGCCCTGTGTGCCTCGCGAAACCGAGGGAGAAATGCACGCTTAGCACTGGGAAGCCGTGCCTGAAGACGCATCTGGAGCGCCGCCTGTTCGCCGCCAAAATGTCTCACTCCGAGAACCTTGGTCAGGCCGCTGTGCGAGTTGTGAGGGAAGCTACCAGCCGTACCTTTGGCCTTCTTTTCCACCACCGATAGGGAGACATGCTAAAAAGACGGAACCAACCCGCGGGCTTGACGTTCTTCCAAATCCATAAGGATGGCAACGCAGTGGAAGGCAACAGCTATCGCAGCCTGGAAGAGGCTTCTGCGGCCTTGGAAAAGGCTGGACAAGGTGGCGAAGTAACGGAGGTCGATGCGTCCGACAGGATCACTCGCCGCTACACTTTGGAGGAGTGCCGCACGGCAGCGCGCAGGTTTCGGCACGATGCCAGTGAAACTACCGTCGTAGGTCACGAGCAACCCTGATGCAGGCATCTGAGGCCTGTCTCATTGCTACCAAAGAGTCTTGATCGTCTCATCCTGGTTCACCCGCCGCAGCGACTTCCCGCACTCTACCCACCTTGTTTGCCTTGCAGTGGTCCGCCGGCAAGCTCGCGCCATTTAGCATAGGGGCGTGCATAACAAGGGAAGATCGGGCCTGGCGCGCGCACTTTCCAAAATGGGCTATTGCTCGCGTTCTCAGGCGGCAGCGCTGGTTCGGGCCGGGCGGGTCACGCTGAACGGACGCTTAGTCCGGGATCCCGAAACGCCGGTGCGAATGGAACAGGACCAAATCGGCGTGGACGATTCGCCGGTCGAAGAGCGGCCGAAGATCTATCTCGCGATGAACAAACCGCGCGGTGTGGTGACGACGGCGTCCGACGAGAAAGGACGCGCGACAGTTTACGAACTGCTCGGTCCAACTGTAGCACCGGTGTCTCGCCCGCCAGGAAAAGCTCGCGATACACCGAAGCCGCCGCTCCCGGCAGGAACCGACTGGGTTGGCCCAGTGGGACGTCTCGACAAGGCGAGCGAAGGGCTGCTGCTGTTAACCAACGATTCGAAGTGGGCGGCGAAGGTCACGGACCCGGACAGTCATCTGGACAAGCGGTATCACGTGCAAGTGGACTGTGTCGCCGGGAACGATCTGCTGGCGCGGATCAGGCAAGGGGTCAGCGTTGGCAGCGAACATCCGAGTGTCAAAGCGGCGCGGGTTTTGCGGGTGGGGAGTAAGAATAGCTGGCTGGAGATTTCCCTCGACGAAGGCAAGAACCGGCAAATTCGGCGTCTGCTGGAAGCGCTCGGCGTGCAAGTGTTGCGGTTGGTGCGCGTGTCGGTGGGGCCGCTCGAACTGGGCGATCTGAAGAAAGGCGCAGTGCGTCCGCTGACCGTCGAAGAGAAGCGGGCGGTGGACCAAGCTTTCGATTGTGACAGAGGGTAGCCCCCAAAAAGACGAAGGGCGCGTGCCGATGGATGTGGGGGTGAGGATGGCTACGGCACGCGCCCTAACAGGTTGAATGAAGGCTAGCTCTCAGCATCAGGGCAGTCAATATAAATCATTTACATACAACAGCTTACCGTCGTCCTGGCAATCACTTTTCGATCCTTTCCGCAAGTGCATGCGTCACAGTTCCGTGTGACTACTTCACAGGCGTCGTTCTTCGAGATTGCGCGGCGTTTTCCGGTGAAAGACCGCGGGTCTCAAGGTAGTCCTGTGCCAGGCGAAGCACCTTGCGCTCGTTGCTGTACATCAGTTGGCGGGAAGCCTCGGCGAGGGGGACCCAGAGCGCGCGTTTTACTTCGATCCGCATTTCGGCGGTGACGTCGTCGATTTCTCCCGAGCCATAGCGCAGCAGGTAGAAACTGACGATCTTGAACACGCGCTCGCCATCACCCCAGGTGCGGACGTAGACGTACTTGATGTCCGTGAGTTTGGTGACGAGCTCGGCGACGATGCCGGTTTCCTCGTGCACCTCGCGAACGGCCGTTGCCTGCGGTGTCTCGCCCGGATCGAGCAGCCCTTTCGGAAGCGCCAGCACGGCCTTGGTGCGTTTGCGGGGCGCTTTCGCGGTTACCGGGCTTTCCTTCTGAGGCTCGATCAGAGCGACGTGCCAAGTTCCCGATATCTCCCGAAGCACAACGCCGCCCGCTGAGATCTCCCGCACCATGTCGCTTCAAAATATCAGGATTTCCCAAGCTGTGCAGTCACCTGCTGGATCAGTTGCCACGCCCGTTCCACATGGCGGGCTTGGGTATGCGTTTGTCCAACGCAGAGTCGCAGCGTCAACTTGCCGTCGAGCCGGGTGTGCGTGAGATACAGGTCTCCGCTCTGGTTGAGACGGTCCATCAGCTTCTGGTTGTCGTCGTCGCCAGAGCGCAGGCGGAAGCAAACCAGGTTCAGCGGCACGGGAGCAGCCAGTTCGAAGCGTGAGTCCTCTCGTAACCACGAAGCGAACTGCTGTGCCAGGCGCACGTGTTCGCGAACGTGTTGTTGCAATCCCTCGACCCCGTAGTGCCGGATCACGAACCATAGTTTGAGCGAGCGGAAGCGGCGTCCCAACGGGACTTGCCAGTCTCGATAATCAATCACGGCGCCCGACTCGGTTGCCTGATTGCGGAGATATTCAGGCAGCACCGAGAGAGTGCGAATCAGATGTTTGCGATCGGCGACGTAAAAGCAGTCGCAGTCGAAGTTCGTGAGCATCCACTTGTGGGGGTTGAAGCAGTAACTGTCGGCGAATTCCATGCCGTCGTGCAGGAAGCGGAACTCCGGACAGAGGGCGGCGGTCCCGCTCATGGCGGCGTCCACGTGCAACCAGAGATTGTGCTCGCGACAAATCGCGGCGATCTCGCGCACGGGATCGATTGCGTTGGAAGAAGTTGTGCCCACGGTAGCGCAGACAAAACAGGGCACGAGGCCCGACTTCTTGTCAGCCTCGACTTGGCGGGCGAGGGCGTCGGGACGCAGGGCGAAGTTCTGATCCACATCGATCGCGCGGAGGTTGTCCGATCCGAGGCCCGCGATCTTGACGGCCTTTTCGACGGAAGAGTGCGTCTGCGTGGAGGCATAAGCCACCAGCCGGCCGTCGCAGCCCTTGCGGTTGCTGGCAAACTGGGTCGCGCGCTCGCGGGCCGCGAGCAATGCACAGAGAGAAGCGCTGGAAGCTGTGTCCTGGATTACGCCGCCTCCGGTGCTCGAAGAAAGAAATTTCTCCGGTAGCCCGAGCATGGGAACGAGCCAGTCGAGAACGTGGGTTTCAAGTTCGGTACAGGCCGGACTGGTGGACCAGAGCATGCCCTGGACGCCGAGTCCGGTTGAGAGCAAGTCGCCAAGAATGGCTGGTCCCGATGTGTTGGTGGGGAAGTAAGCGTAGAAGTTCGGCGACTGCCAGTGGGTGATGCCGGGCAGAATGATGCGCTCGACATCTGCGAAGATTCGGTCAAACGGTTCGCCCTGTTGCGGCGGGTGCTGCGGCAGCTTGGCGCGGATTTCTCCCGGCTGCACGCGCGCAAGAACGGGGAAGCTTTCGACCCGGGAATAGTAGTCGGCAATCCAGTCCACCACGGCGTGGCCCTGGCGGCGGAATTCTTCGGGAGACATGTGGAGAGATTTCGAGTCGGACATAGGGAATTTGTGATTGGTAATTTGTAATTGGTAATTGAAACCTGGCGCCGACGGTTCGATCGCCAACCGCCAATCAGAAATTACAAATTACAGATTACCAATTGCAAATGATTCACCCACTCAACTTTCCATAGAAGACCCGCGTGTTGTATTCGAACTCCACGATGCCCTTCCGGGCGTGCGCGCGAAAGATGCGCTGCAATTCCTGCATCATGGGCCGGTGGTCGGGGTGGCCTGCGAGCGGCGCGTACGACGACGACAGCAGCCGTCCGGCGGCGCCTTCGTAGTCGAACTGTTGGCGAAGATCGAAGACGCGCTCCTGATGCGGCGCGGGCGCAAAAAACTCATGAATGGTGCCCGTCGTGCGCTCGTGGCGGACTTCCCTATAGTCGGTGCCGTAGGTCAACAGGAGCTGCTCGTAAGCGCGCAAGAAAGGGGTCGCCACGGTGCGGCGTTCGTTCCAGATCAGGGCACACCATCCGCCGGGCTTCAGGATGCGGACGAACTCCGCGCGCGCGCGTGCGCGGTCGAACCAGTGCGCGGCCTGCGCAGCGGTGACAAAATCCACGGACACGGAGGGCAGGGCCGTATCCTCAGCGGTGCCCGCAACTGACGTAAGCTGCGCGAAAGACTGTAACAGACGGCTGCCCGCATCGCGCATGCCCGCATTTGGTTCGACCGCAAAGACCCGGTTCCCGTTTTCCAGCAGAAGCCGCGTAAATGCTCCGGTACCAGAAGCTATGTCGGCGATGACGTGCGCCGGCCGCAAGCCGCACTCCGCGCGCAAAAGTTCGAGAACCTGGGGCGGATATCCGGGACGATAGCGGACGTAATCCTCCACCCGATTGGAAAATCGCACGGTTGGCGCCGGGCTCATGGCTTTTCAGTGTAACGCGTCGGCGGCGCAATCCCGCACACGGTACAATCTTCGTTTCATGGCGAAAGAGCGGGTGCGGGGAGTTCTCGAAAGCGGGCCGGTGAGCGTGGGCGACGACGCACCGGACTTCGAGTTGCCCGCGCTGATCGGAGGCGTCCGAAAAAGTTTTCGCCTGAGTGAATACCGTGGGAAGAATGTAGTGCTCTCGTTCTATCCGTTCAACTGGCTGGAGTCGAGCGCGCGCCAGATGGCCGCCTATCAGGAGCAACGTCCGCGCCTGCTGGCGAGCAACGCGGAGACGGTCGCCCTCAACGTCGAATCCATCATGAATATGATCGCGTGGGAGCGGGAAAACGGACCTTTCGATTTTCCACTCTGCAGCGACTTTTGGCCCCATGGCGAAGTGTGCGCGCGCTACGGGGTTCTGCCAGAGTCCGGTCCGCACGCAGGCGTCAGCGCGCGCGCGATCTTCGTTATCGATCGCGCTGGCCGAGTCGTATTCCGCAAGATCTACAGGTGGGATGAAGTTCCACCCCTGGACGACATCTTTCCCGTGTTGGAGAAAACTTGAATTAAACGCGGTCGTTTTACAGGAGCCTCATGAAACTTGTTTCGGGTACAGTCCTTTTACTGGTGCTGCTCGGTTCGAGCCTGCGGGCGTTTGACCATTCGGACAAAGCAAGCGGTCCGTCAGAAGGTGTAACCATCGCCGGATTCCGCGACGTGGCGGGCGAGCAAGAAATCGAGAAGCGTTTTCTGGCAGCGCCCGACCCCAAGCTGGCCGAGGAGCACTTGCGCATCCTGACCCAGGCACCGCACATTGCGGGATCGCCCGAGGACAAAGCCACTGCGGAATATGTGGCGAAGAAATTTCGCGAAGCTGGACTGGACACAGAAATCGTTGAATACAAAGTCTGGCTGAATTATCCGGGGGAGATCAGCGTGGACCTGACTGCACCCGATGGCGTCACCATGCACGGGCCGCGGCGCGAGCATGTGGACAGCGATCCTTTCCAGGACGATCCGCGCGTTGTCAATACCTATAACGGCATGTCGCCGTCAGGAGATGCAGAGGCAGAAGTTGTTTACGCAAACTACGGCGCGCCCGAAGACTTCGACAAGCTGAAGCAGATGAATGTGGACGTGCGCGGCAAAATCGTCATCGTCCGCTACGGCCAGAATTTCCGTGGAGTGAAGGCGTTCGTCGCGCAGGAGCGGGGAGCGGCTGCGGTCATTATCTATTCCGATCCCAAGGACGACGGCTACTATCGCGGCGACGCGTATCCCAAGGGCCCGTGGCGTCCGGCCAGCGGGACACAGCGCGGATCGGTCGGGTATATGTTCCAGTTCCCGGGAGATCCTACAACGCCGGGAGTGGCGTCGGTGCCGTCGTTGCCCGATTCGAAGCGCGTTCCACCGGCGGAGTCGGCGCAGCTATCGAAAATTCCTGTGACGCCGCTTTCCTACGCCGATGCGTCGCCAATCCTGGAGCACCTGGGCGGACCGGCCTCGCCACGAGAGTGGCAGGGAGCGCTGCCGTTTACTTATCATGTCGGTCCGGGGCCGGCGAAGGTGAAGATTCACCTGAAGCAGGACTTCCAGTTCCGCACCATCTGGGACGTAATCGGCAAAGTGCGGGGAACGGCGTCGCCCGATGAGTGGGTCGTCGCCGGCAATCACCGCGACGCATGGGTATATGGAGCAGTCGATCCCAACAGCGGCACGGCGGCGATGCTCGAGTCTGTGCACGGACTCGGGGAGCTGCTGAAATCGGGATGGAAACCGAAGCGCACCATCGTGATCGGGAGTTGGGATGCGGAAGAACAGGGTCTGATCGGCTCGACCGAATGGGGCGAAGACCACGCTAAAGAACTGGCGAACGCCGCCGCCTATTTCAATGTGGACGTGGCGGTTTCGGGTCCGAAGTTTGGCGCTTCGAGCGTGCCGAGCCTGAAGCAGTTCATTCGTGAGATCACGAAAGCAGTTCCGGCTTCGCAGGGCGGAACCGTGTATGACGCATGGAAGAAGACGAGCCAGCCCAGCCAGGAAAATTCTCGTTCGCAGGAGTCGCTGACGGGTGGCTACAAGCCGCCCGCGGCACAGGTTCGCAGCGATGTTCCAGTGGGCGATCTGGGTAGCGGCTCCGACTACACGGTGTTCTTGCAGCACCTGGGAGTGCCTTCGACAGATGTCGGTTCCACCGGGGACTACGGCGTCTATCATTCGGTGTTCGACAACCTAGCGTGGTTCAAGAAATTTGCCGATCCCGACTTCCGCTACGAGCAGCAGATGGCCCGGGTTTACGGGCTGGAGATCGTGCGCATGGCGGGCGCCGACGTGCTTCCCTATGACTACGAAGACTACGGCAAGGAAATACTGGTCTATCTGGACGCTGCGAAGAATAAGGCCAAAGAACGCTTCGGAGACAAGGCGCCTGATTTCTCCGCGGCCGTGGAGGGCGCGCGTCACCTAGAGCAGGCAGGCGCGAAGATGCTCCAGAAGCAGCGCAAACTGCACGGAGATCTGGAGCGCATGAATGCCGTGTTGCGGGAGACGGAGCGGGCGCTGCTGATACCCGAGGGACTGCCCAATCGTCCCTGGTATCACCATGCGATCTTCGCTCCGGGGCAGTACACCGGGTACGCGGCGGTGGTGATTCCCGGAGTGAATGAGGCGATTGACGGTGATGACGCGCGACGGACAGAACAGCAGATTGCCGTGCTGGCGGCCGCGCTGCATCGCGCGGCCATGGTGCTCGAAGGGTATCGCTAACTGAGAGCTGGCTTGAGCGTTGCAGCGAAGCCTATCGCTGAGCTACGAATCAGGTACGTGTTTTCGCATTATTCCCATGGTCATGATATTATGACTATATTATTCCGATCCGGAGGTGGTGCTGTGAAGGAAATGGCAGCTGGCACATTCAAGGCGCAATGCCTGGCGATTATGGACCAGGTTCTCCAAAGCGGCGAGCCGGTCTTGATCACCAAACACGGCAGGCCCGTGGCCAAGCTGGTTCCAGCCGAGAAGCAGGCCGACGACATTTTCGGCTACATGGCAGGCAAGGTGAAGATCGTGGGCGACATCGTGGGACCGGTCACTCCGCCGAAAGACTGGGAGTGCAAATGATTCTTCTCGACACCCACGTTCTGATCTGGATGGCCAGCGACCCGAAACGGCTGTCCAAGAAGGCCCGCGCGGCCATCCGGGACGCGCGAAAGAAGACCGGGGTTGCCGTCGCCACGATTACCCTTTGGGAACTGGCGTGGCTGGCGGAGAATGGCCGCATTCAGGTGGCGGGCAGCGTCGAGTCGTTTGTTCGTGAAACCGTGGCGCGGGTCATTCTTCAGCCGATCACCCCGGAGATTGCCGCCCTCGCGGTCCAATTACCGGCTAGCTTTCCAAAAGACCCTGCAGACCGGCTGATCGCAGCCACAGCCATGGTCGGAGGAGCGAAGTTGGTCACCGCGGACGAGCGCATCCGCCAGGCGAAGGTAGTACAGACCATCTGGTAGGGCATATGTGGTGCCCGGCTTTTTGCAAGGGGCGCGTGTTGGCCGCGCCCACGCCGCCGATGGTACCCGGCATCCGCAGCGACTTCCTCCCAGTTGATGTCCGTTGGTTGTTTTCGCCGATCCAGCTAGAATGAGCGTATGGAAATCTCGTTTGCTCCTGAGCTCGAAGCCAGGCTAGCCCGAATCGCCTCACAAGCCGGCAAAGGACCGGATGAGGTCGTGCGAGAACTGGTTGCAAACTACCTTGACCATGACGAATGGTTCAGGCAAGAGGTTGCGAAGGGACTCGCCTCCCTTGATAGCGGTAAGTTCGTCTCACACCAGGACGTGCGCCGCCAGATGGAGCGAATTCTCGGCTCCTAATGAACATCCTCTGGTCGCCTGAAGCCGCAGCCGACTTTGTGGGAATTGTCGAGTATATACGCCAGCAAAATCCTTCAGCCGCCGATCGCGTGGCGCATACACTATATGATTCTGTCGCCTCGCTCGAATCATTTCCCAATCGTGGACGTCCGGGCAGGCTAGATGACACTCGCGAACTGGTCCTGACGCCACTTCCGTTTATCGTGGTCTATCGAGTTAAACGGAATGTGGTGGAAATCGCACGATTGCTGCACGGATCACAACGCTGGCCATAACTGGAGCTCAAATGGACGACGAACTAGTGTGGCACGTCTCCAAGAAAGACGAAGACGAACTGTTGCGGGAGGCCGCCGAAGAGTCCGGTTTTCAGAAGATGCCCTATCGCTCTGTTTTCTACAACCCCAACGGTGAACTTCCAGTGGGATTCTCCGACGACTACTACGCGGCAGCCAAGGCCATCACCGAACGAATACTCGCAGGGCATACCTTCGGGGACTATGAGGGCACTGCTGCCCTTTTTCTATTTCGGCATTACCTTGAGTTGGCCTTGAAGGGTGTTGTCTTCAACCTGCGATGGTTGGATGGGAAGAACAAAAATGTCCCTCAATATAAGAGTGTGAACTGGTCGTACGGACACGAGCTAGATGTTCTTTGGGATGAAATGAAAGGGCAATTCCCAAAGAAGATGGGAGCGAAGTTATGGCGGAACTTCGACACCGACTTCTTGGAAAAATGCGTCTCTGAATTTCACAGCGTCGACCCGGATGGGGAGAGGTTCCGTTACCGGATGGAGAAGCGCGGGCCCGCGCGTGACCCTCTCAAGGCACTCGTTCCTTCATGGCCTGACCTGCTCCGCATGATGGAACACGCGCACAATGTTCTTAAGGGATTAGAATCATACTTGATAGAAACTTACGAACAAAACGAAGAGTGGCAAGACGAAATGAACTCTTGGTGACCGCGTTTTCAACCGCCGACACTATTGGCTAACTTTAGGACGCAATCAAGTGAACACAAAAACCAAAAACGAGTGTTAACGTTGCACCGAACGCCTGCTGACCCGCCCCAGCCCAGAGTTCTTCCCACATTTCCGATTTCATTTGTTTCAGCAAGGATTCGGCGGCTTCTCGTTTCTCTTCCGGTATGCAGAAATCTATCAGCGCATATGCCTTCTTCCAGAAGAACTCTGCGTCGCGGTTGGGATGCTCAGTCAGCAGCTGCACAAACCACACAAGGCCTAGCATCGGGAGAAACGAGATTGACGATACGTGGAAGGCTTCTGTGACAAACCAGTTCCACAGATTCACCAGCACGAACGCCTGATACAGCCGGATGGCAATCGCCAAGCACCAAAAGAAGTGCGAACTTTCTTACCACGCAGTCACTCCTGCTGGCTTACGTTGCCATAGTAGATCGTCTAGTTGCCGACTTCAGTTGTCAGGGTTGATTACCGTTGGGTTGTCGAGCGGTTTTTGCTCGCGCTAGAGGGAGGTGAACGGAATATTCGACTCAGGGCTGGATGGGCGGAGGCCCAGCCTATCACAATCATTTTGAATTTCTGGGCGGTGCCCCGGCCCAAGCTCTGCTTGGGCGGGGTTGTTGGCTTGTCCATCCATCGAGCGGCCGCTCTTACGTGCGTTACTTGATCGTGACCAGCTTCTCCACCAGTTCCGAGTAGTCCTTCTTCTCCAGCCCGTGCACCTGCTTGTTGTACTCGTCCACTTTGCTGGAGTAATTCATGGAGCAGAACTTCGGGCCGCACATGGAGCAGAAGGCTGCCGTTTTGTATCCCTCCTCAGGCAGGGTTTCGTCGTGCATAGAGCGAGCCGTTTCGGGGTCAAGGGAAAGTTCGAACTGCTTTTCCCAGTCGAACTTGTAGCGGGCGTAGCTGAGGGCGTCGTCGCGGTCGCGGACGCCGGGACGTTGCCGGGCCACATCGGCGGCATGAGCCGCAATCTTGTAGGCGATGATGCCGTCTTTGACGTCCTTTTCGTTGGGCAGGCCGAGATGCTCTTTGGGCGTGACGTAGCAAAGCATCGCCGCGCCGTACCAGCCGATCATGGCCGCGCCAATTGCCGACGTGATGTGATCGTATCCGGGAGCGATGTCCGTGACCAGCGGCCCCAGCGTGTAGAACGGAGCTTCGTAGCAGTACTCGTTCTCGAGGTCCACCTGCTCCTTGATCTTGTGCATGGGGATGTGGCCGGGGCCTTCGATCATGACCTGAACGTCGTATTTCCAGGCAATCTTCGTGAGTTCGCCCAGGGTCTTGAGTTCGGCAAACTGCGCCTCGTCGCTGGCGTCGGCGATGCAGCCGGGACGCAGGCCGTCGCCGAGCGAGAAGCTGACGTCGTACTTCGCGAAGATCTTGCAGATGTCTTCGAAGCACTCGTAAAGAAAATTTTGTTTGTGGTGATAGGCCATCCACTGGGCCAGGATGGCTCCTCCCCGGCTCACGATGCCGGTGATGCGCGTTGAAACCATCGGCAGATACTGGATGAGCACGCCGGCATGGATGGTCATGTAGTCCACACCCTGCGCAGCCTGCTCTTCGATCACTTCCAGCATGACGCTCGCGTTCAGATCTTCCACCCGCTTCACACGTGAAATCGCCTCGTAAATCGGGACCGTTCCGATGGGAACCGGCGAATGCCGCAGAATGGCTTCGCGAATCTCGTGAATCCCGCCGCCGGTCGAGAGGTCCATCACCGTGTCGGCGCCGTAGTGTACGGCCGTGTGCAGCTTCTTCAGCTCTTCCTCAACATTAGAAGTGACCGCCGAATTGCCGATGTTGGCGTTAATCTTGCACAACGACGCCACGCCGATACACATCGGCTCCAGCTCGGGATGGTTGATGTTGGCGGGAATGATCATGCGTCCGCGGGCGACTTCGTCGCGAACCAGTTCGGGCGCAATCTTCTCGCAGTGGGCGATATACGCCATCTCTTCGGTGACGACGCCTTGGCGGGCATAGTGCATCTGGGAGAAGTTGCCGTCCTGGTTCTCGGTCCGGCGCTTGGCAAGCCACTGGGCCCGCGGCTTGAGGGCCGCGCTGAAACCGTTGCCACCGGAACCGTTCGCCACGTTGCTATTGACTGCGGACATATTCGATTGCACCATCCTCAGGAGGAGTCAACCAAAGATTATACGCCGCATGTGTGTTGCGTTAAGCCGCCGGAGTCCCGGCGAGAGTGCGGCGCATCTCGAAAAAAATGTCGTTGCGAGCGCTCGCGTTCCTGAAAAAATTGAATCGCTGCGCGAGCGCCGGGAATCCAACCGGCAATATAGTTGTTATAACGAATAAATTGAGTCCACCCACTACGGAGGAAACGATGTTCAAGAAACTGGTGTCCACTTCCAACGACCTAACGCTGACGACCTTGCGTTTGGTGCTGGGAGTCGTTTTCTTTGCCCACGGCGCGCAAAAGATGCTGGGCTGGTTCGGCGGCTACGGTTTCAGCGGGACCATGACTTTTTTCGCCCACTTCGGGACGCCCGCGCCCGTTGCCTTCCTGATCATCTGCACCGAGTTCTTCGGAGGTCTCGGGCTGATCCTCGGATTTTTGACTCGCATCCCCGCGCTCGGCATCGGCTGCCTCATGATCGGGGCGATTTTTACGGTGCATCTACCCAACGGATTCTTCATGAACTGGTTCGGCAATCAGAAAGGCGAGGGCTTCGAGTATCACCTGCTGGCAATTGCTATAGCGGCCACACTGCTCCTGCGTGGAGCGGGCGCGTACTCGGTGGATCGAGCGCTCACGAAGTAGGTCCCTCGCAAGCAAGAGTAGGAAAGTAGGACGTACAGACCGGCTAAAGCAGTTCTCGTGTTGATGTAGAGTGCCTGACCGCAG